>JADDYB010000106.1_pt1 | contig 25050 bp, 20 predicted proteins | sample 8641941 | NCBI WGS metagenome assembly JADDYB01 (sample SAMN16275377, study PRJNA637457) | freshwater sediment metagenome | isolation source: Lake Kineret sediment | place: Israel: Lake Kineret | collected 2013
AAGGAGAGTCTGAATGGATCAAGAAAAGCTTCTCTATTTTAAAGGATTGCTCGAGGGAATGCTCCATGACCTATTGGTGGAAGCTGGAAAGACATGCAGCGACATGCGACAAGACACCAATGGGGACTTCCCCGACCCAACAGATCGAGCCTCTTTGGAATCGAACCGAAATTTCCTTTTGAGGATTAAGGACCGTGAGAGAAAGTTGATCACGAAAGTCAAAGAGACGATGGATCGGATTGATAATGGGACGTTTGGGATTTGTGAATCCTGTGGAAGGCCTATTTCTGAAAAGAGGCTGATGGCCAGACCGGTCACTACGTTGTGTATCGAATGTAAAACCGAAGGGGAGAATCAAGAGCGCTTGGAGAGGCAAAGAGGGACAAAGTATAAAAGAAGTTTCCCTTCTTAAGCCTGAACTCCCTTCGGGAAAAAACCTCTATGCCAGAACTGAGAAAAGATCCCATTCATGGAAGATGGGTGATTATTTCCACAGAGAGGAGTCGAAGACCATCTGATTTTGCAGCAGAGGAGCGAAGACCCATCGGCGGATTCTGCCCCCTCTGTGAAGGAAATGAAGATCGAACCCCTCCAGAGATCGTTGCAATTCGAGACAATGGAACCCCTCCAAATTCTCCTGGCTGGACTCTTCGCGTCGTCCCCAATAAGTTCCCCGCCCTCAGAATAGAAGGAGAGTTGGACCGAGAAGGCGAAGGGATTTACGATAAGATGAATGGAATTGGTGCCCATGAAGTGGTGATCGAAACGCCTCGGCATGAAGAGACCTTGACCACTTTACCGCTAAAAGATGTCAATAACGTCCTCTTGGCCTACCGCGAGCGGATCATCGATCTGAGGCGTGACCAGCGGCTTCGATATGTGCTCGTTTTCAAAAACCACGGCGTCGCAGCAGGGGCCTCTTTGGAACATTCCCATTCTCAAATCATCGCCCTTCCCATCGTGCCGAAAAGAGTGAGCGAAGAGATTGAAGGAGCCAAAACCTATTTTAATTATAAAGACCGGTGTGTTTTCTGTGATATCATTCGACAAGAGCTCCAGCAGAAACGCCGTATTATCACTGAAAATAAATCTTTCCTCTCCATCGCCCCTTTTGCATCACGATTTCCATTTGAAACATGGATTCTTCCCAAAACCCATCATCCCAGTTTCGAGCACGCGGAATCCTCCCAATATGAACAGGCAGCTCAGATCCTCTCTGATACCCTCCAGAGAATGAATCGGGTGCTCACTGATCCTCCTTATAACTATGTCATCCATACCTCTTCTTTCCCCGAGGTGGACGCTGAGCATTATCATTGGCACTTTGAAATTATGCCGAAGTTGACCAAAGTAGCTGGATTCGAATGGGGAACAGGATTCTATATCAATCCGACTCCTCCTGAGGAAGCTGCAGAGTATATGAGAGAGGCGAAGTAATTCTTTATGTCCGATCCACTCAATCCCTATGATCTTTTGAAATCAATCATTCAGCTTTCCACTTCATCTATCCCCATTCAAGTCAAATTGGATCGAATGCTTCAATCCATCTCAGGGGCTTTTCAATCGGATCGATGCCTTCTTCTGAAACCAGAAAAAATCATAAAAAATGGATTTCTTTCCCATCTGGTCTTAGAAAAAAAACCTTTCTGGGTAGAGGAAGAGGCATTCTTTCAGAAAGAGAATGTCCTTCCGGAAGAGGAAGACCTCCTTTGTCCAACCTTTGCCTGCATTCCCTTGTATGACGAGACCTCCTCCCAAGGAATTCTTTACATTGGCTTCTCAAAAAACCATAAATTTTCTCCTCAAGAGGTAGATCTCCTTCTCCTGATTGCGAAGGAGATAGAAGTGGCGATTCGAAACGACCGTCTCTTCCGAAAGTCAGAGCAGACCATTTCTGAATTGACCGCTCTCTATGAAATGGGAAAAACGATCACCTCCACATTAAACTTAGAAGATCGACTCAAATTAATCGTCGCAACCGGATTAAAGATCCTTCAAGCGAAGGGGGGGGTGTTGAGGCTCGAAGATAAAAAATCCAGCGAACTGAAGATCAAATACAGTATAGGGGAATATCATCAAAATACTCTCGATGAAAAGATAGCCCAAAGGGCCTACTTTACCAGAACCCCTGTCTCCATCAATCACTCTGGCAAAGAAAAACCTTCTTTTTCTATCCTTTGTGCTCCCCTTCTCTCCAACGAAGGGGTTCTAGGAACGCTGACCTTCTACGATAAAGAGGCCGATCCATCAAAATTCGATGAGAAGGATTTTCAATTATTATTGACCATGGCGAACCAGATGTCCTGCGCCATTGAAAATGCCTTGATTCACTATGAAACGTCTGAGATGGCTCAGAAGCATGAGAAAAGGGTGAAAGAGCTTTCCACCCTTTGGGAACTCAACAAGACTCTTCTGACCACGGTGAATTTTGAGCGGATCCTCCATTTAACCTTGACCGCCATCACCATCGGAGAAGGTCTCAAGTTCAACCGAGCCATGCTCTTTCTGGTCAACGAGAAAGATCATATTTTAGAGGGGACCATGGCCGTGGGGCCAGATAACGCTGAAGAGGCTGGAAGGGTTTGGACTTCTCTCTCTCAGAAAAAAGAAATCCTTTCAGACCTGATCACCCAACTCTCTCCTGAGGATCACTCTGCCTTAAACTCCATCGTCAAAGGAATTCAGATCCCATTGGAACAGGATCAGTGCATCCTTTCGCGGACCGTTCTCGAGGGGAGGTCATTTAATACCCAATTCCCTCAATTGAAAGAAGGATGGCTACAAATCCGATGTGAAAGAGGTTGCCACTTAGGTTCTGAGGTGGGATGCTATGTCAGTGAGCATCTCAGTCGCGATCCCAGAGTCTATTCTTTTGCCACCGTTCCCCTCATGGGAAAAGGAAAGGTCATCGGTGTGATTCTGGTGGACAACCTTTTCAACCAAAACCCCATTACAGAGGAAGACATTCACTTTCTCAGCATATTCGCCAACCAGGCCGGTTTGGCCATTGAGAACGCGATGCTCTATCGAAATCTAGAGGAAGTCCATCAAGAACTCAAAGTGACTCAGAACCTTCTCATCCACCAGGAAAAGATGGTGGCTATGGGAGAACTCTCCAACTCCATTGCTCACGAGATTAAAAACCCTCTGGTCTCTATTGGCGGGTTTGCACGACGTCTCTATCGAACCATACCAGAGGATGCCCCGGAAAAACAATATACCCAAACCATCATGATCGAAGTAGCCCGGCTTGAGAAGATCCTTACGGATATCTTCAACTACACCCATGATGAATCCATTGCCTTTAAAGAATGTGATCTCATAAAAATTGTTGAGGAAAGCTTATCCATGAACCAGGAGAGAACGGATGCCGGAGGGATTGAGCTGGTCAAAGAATTTTCTGATGAGTTCCCAAAGATCAATGGGGATTCCCATCAATTAAAGCAGGCCTTCTCCCACCTGATCCATAATGCCTATCAGGCCATGAGAGGACAGGGGACGCTTTCCCTCCGACTTCACCCCATTTCCAAGAATGATGCCTCCTATATCCGGGTGGAAGTGGAGGATACGGGTGGAGGGATCGACCCTGAAAATCTCCACAACATCTTTAATCCCTTCTATACCACAAAGGATTCCAGTCTGGGGCTGGGCTTACCCATCGTCCATAAAATAATCACTTCCCATCGAGGCCAGATTGAAGTGGACAACCACTCAGGTAAAGGAGTGAATTTCATCATCACTCTACCCGCCTCTGAGAGAAGAACAGAGAATAGATTTAAAGTGGCGGAGGCAGATCAATGAAAAAGATTTTAATCGTAGACGACGAGGAGAGCATCCGCTTCCTTTATAAGGAGGAGTTGGAGGAGGAAGGATATATCGTGGAGTGCGCGAAGAACGGGGAAGAAGCGCTCGAAAAACTCCCTGTCTTTAAACCAGACCTCATCTCCCTTGATATCAAAATGCCCGTGATGGACGGGATCGAAGCCCTGAAACGAATCCGAGAGAAGGAGAGACACCTTCCTATCATCCTCTGTTCTGCTTATGGGGAATACAAGCAGGACCTCACCACCTGGGCTTCGGATGCCTATGTCGTCAAGTGCGCAGATCTGACAAACTTCAAATCCACGATCAAAAAACTTTTGGGCTTATCGTGAAAAGGGAGCCGGTGGAGGATTAGGGGCACGATTCACGAGTCACGTTTTTTAAATATTTTCCGGACACGTGACACGAGTCACGGACACGTTATTTAAAGTATCGGGGCAGTAGCTCAGCTGGGAGAGCGCCAGAATCGCACTCTGGAGGCCGGCGGTTCGATCCCGCTCTGCTCCACCAAAAATAAAAAGGGGACAGGCCACTTTCAAAAAGTAGCCTGTCCCCTTTTCTTTGCCTTTGACGAGTGTTGTTACCTCCGATGACGATGATGGTGATAAGGATAACGGTATGGAAAGTAATAAGGACGGTAGTAACTATAATAACCACCGTAGTAGTATGGATATGGGTAGTAATAGGGGTAAGGGTATAGGTATCTGTAGGAATAGGGGTACGGGTATGAATAATAATAGGGTTCAGGATAGGGTTGCCTTTCTGACTGTGCATAATACCGCCCCTCCACCGGAGCACGACCGCATTGGGGGTTCGCAGCTACTCTATCTTCAATAAAAGTGATCCGACAGATAGAACCAGAGCCGGCAAAATGATATTCCCATGTCTCAAGAGTTGTCCCATTCGTCGTCTTATAAGTGATCAGGTTTGTTCCTCCCCACAAAGAGACCACTTCTTTTTTCGTCATGGCAGGCTTAATATCTGAAACATGACGAGAATGGCATGAAGAAAAAACGAGAATAAGAACAACAAAAAGAAACAGACAGATGATCCTCTTTCTTTCCATATCCTCTCATCTCCTTCTTACAATCTATGGATATAATTATATCTTATTTCTCTATTTTTTTCATCCCCCGATCCACCGCCTTACCATCTCCCAAAACTCATCCCTGGTAAACATCCCTTCCTCCTCAAGCAATCTGGTGAGGGGTTTCGGTTGGACTATGTGGGACACGGAGGTTCTGACCCATGTTGAGATTTTTGATAAAAAGTTATTTCGATTTCTTTACGATTCCGATGACGTTCGGAATCGACCGAGCAACTGGTAAGGTATCATTTTCATAAGGGCTTGCAGGGCGACCCATCCTCTCGAATTCAACCTCATTTGCTGAAAAATAGAGACTGGCCTCCTGTCCTCCCTCCAAATACATCGCATTATGAATTGAAATAGGAAGTGACAATAATAGATTGGCAAAGTCATGCCCTGAGTAATGAGATTCAGTAAAGAGGAACAAGGCATTCCCTTTTTTGTCCATCCCGAAAACGGCCATGCTCCACCTCTTGTCCTGTTTGCTCCAGACATTCTCCTGGTGGCAACTAATCATTCTTATATTCTGGACAAGTGTTTGATACTTGTCCCTCAGTCTTCCAAAATCCTGGCATTGCAGATCAATAATCTGAATCTCAGGGAGGGTGGGTTCGATGGGGTTAAACGCCAAAACAGCTTTATAAGCAGGGTTAAGTCTTGGATTATTAATATGGCTGAAATTCTTCATGTAGCCAACATTTTTTATCCCATCCTCTTGATACATCCCTGCATTAATGGCAGAAAGGAGACTGTGCTTTTGACACCATTTCTTTACCGTCATTTTTGCTTTGCCATGCTCCGAAGCACATAGAAGCCTGAAGGAATGAAACCTCGGGTCAATCTTCACAATAGTGATTCTTGAATCCTTGAACTTCGATTCCCCTAGGGAGGTAAACTCTCCAAGATGTAGCCCTTCGTCAACTTTATTCCATAAATTATCTTTGCAAAGGATCACATGGGGAAATAGAACCATGCTGAGAATCATGGTGAGGATGGCAAGGGAGGCCGTTCTTTGTTTCAATGGTTCCTCTTTTTAATCATCTATTTAACCAGTTAGAATTTAAATCCACTTGAAGTGTACAAAATCAGAAAAAGGGTGTCAATGAGAATTGGAGGGGGAGAATTGGAGGGAAATTAAAAAAATCCTTGACTCTTTTTGTATCAACCTTGTAAGTTATTTCCTAATTGCTTCTCAAAAAAAAGGGATCAGTTAGAGGAGGGCTTTAACTGATCCCAATCCCAGTACATCAAATGGGGGTGAAACAAGGGGGTAACTTTGTTTCTTTTATTTGGTGTACTGGTTTTTTTATGTCTTAATTTTATCATAAAGACATTAAAAGAAGATTAAAATTGAATTAAAATTTCTTAATATTCTGGTTTGGTTCATTACAGATTTTGGAAAGGTTTACTCGAATTCCCTGCTTAACTCCTTATCGACTAACAGAAAAAATGTTTCTTACTAAAGAGATAAAAAATTTTTTAACTTATATCTATAGTAAAGGGGTATTTTCAGACAGAATGACCCGCCATATTGTTAGATAAGATAGTCTCGGGATTGCGAGTATCCCCCTTTTCTTTTCCAACATTAAACGCCGACGCCAAAACCTCCCCAAGGCGATGGTATCTCATGGTAGGCCTGATGTAGACAGGGGGATCGATCTTTTCCAGATCTGCCTTTCCATCAGTCAGACACCCATTCGTTATGTAGGTTTCAATAATTTCACCAACAATAAGGATATGGGTTCTCAGATCCAGATAATGAAGTACCTGACACTCAAGGTTTATTGGGCACTCTTGTATGAGCGGAGCCGTTTTCAGTTCACCATAGAAAGTTTTAAAGATTTGCGACTTATCTTTCTTCCTGCCAGAGTAGATGCCACAATAATCGGTCTTCTTGATGATTTCGCAAGAGGGGACATTCACAGAAAAGGTCCCGTTTTCTCTAATACCTTTCAGGGTATACCGGGCTTTGTTCACGGCAACAGTAATAGCCGGTGGTTTGTATGCTGCGATTCCACACCAAGAGGCAATCATAAAATTTGGTTTTCCATCTACGTTGGCGCCCACGACTAAGGCAGGCATGGGCAGAATGAGAGGCTCTGGACCAAGTTTGCTCTTCTCCATGCTATTTCTCCTTTTGTTTGTTTTATCCTTTTCATTTTTGGTAGGGTCCATTACGGCAGGTGGGATTTCCGAAGCAGATCGTCCACGGTCTTGACAGGATTGAAGGTCTCAAGGGGAACTTCCACAAAAACAGTATTCCAGTACGCCATCGATCCGTTCCACAGTCCCGGTAACTCCAGCGTCTTAAGCTCACCCTCTTCATGAGACTTCTTTGAAATAAGGACGGCGTTCCTATTGACGTAATCGGTCAAGTCAAATTTTTCTCCCTGATAATTCCTGACACTACATACCAGATCAACGGGGTTGAAGTATGTGGAGGATTTCCAAATATCTCTTTGCTCCTCCGAATTCAGGTCTAATTGGTTTTGTTCCACAATCTGGAGTGATCGAGTTCTATCCTCCTCAACCCAGAAAGGACCTCCCCCAGGTTCACCCTCGTTTTTAACCATGCCGCAAACCCGGAGCGGCCTATTCAGCATCCGGAAGACATAATCCATTTTGGCGGGTATCGAGTCATTCCAGAATCCATTGGGAAAGAAAAGGAATAGCTTTTCCCGGCAAAAATGAACAACCCGTGACAACAGTTCATCATCCACCCGTTTCTCTGACAGGAGTTTCAGATGGTGAAAGATTTCATCTTGTAATTGGACAAGATATCCTCCAAGGATCTTCTTATGAAGAATGGTGATGTCTTTCAGCCGGTCAGGAACAACATTGTCAATGTTCTTGATGAAGAGGATATCCCCATCAATGGCGTTGAGATTTTTAAGGAGCGCACCATGGCCTCCTGGCCAGAATATGATTTTTCCACTCTTGTCACGGACGGGTTTGTTCTCCATGTCCACGGCTATCGTATCTGTAGAGGGGTGCTGTGTGGTCATCACAATTTCGTATTTTACGCCACAAACTTTTTCGTAATAGCCTTGGGTTCGAGAAAGCAATTCGCTCAACCTGGATTCGTGTTCTTCGGAAACAGTCAAATGAATCCTGCAAACATTCTGAGCATCCCGGACATAGAGGGCTGCTTCAACAAGATGTTCCTCCAGGGCGGTTCGAGAATGCCCAGGATAAATATGAAATTTTAGCAGTGCCTTGGAAAGCCAGGCATAGTTAAGACCTCGCCGGGTAAGGATGAACTCAAGGATATCGGCATATCTTTTCTCGCGGATACATCGTTCAACATCTTCTCCCTCCAAAGCCATCACTTTCCTTAAGTCCTCGTAGAAAGCAAACTTGATAACATCTTCAAGAAATTTAATCGCACCCTCGGCCGAATCGACACTCCCTTTCTGGTACCAACTATACCATTTTTTGAACATCCGACTCGCAACACCCGAGGCTGGAACAAACTTGAGCATCCGACCCTTCTCGGCAGCCTGTTCGTGAAGTGAGATCAACGCTTCCCTCTCACCAGGAGGTATTTGGACGATACCATCTCCCGGGCGTGCAGGCCCTATTAACCTAACAGGCTCTGCTCCTCTGCGGAATGTCTCAAGCTGCCTTAAGACTTCTTGAGCATTCATGCCTTTTGCAGCAATGGTCTTTAAATCATCGGCAGAAAAGAAACTGAAAGACATCGTCTCACTCTCCTTTAGAGCAGTGGCAGGTTTAATATATAACAAGACGTAGAACGGGACAAGGGGTCCAAATTAGGTAATCATTCTATGAGAGTTTACCCCGTTAGAAAGGGCGGGGCTTTGAACTCCACCCTCAATAAAAGGAATGAACATTTTTTTCTTCATCCCTCCCATAAATGGTGGGACTTTCTACGGGGTAAACTCAAAACAGGAAAAAACGGCTCGATTACTGAAACTTTGCGCATATAGGCTTCTTGAGGTTAAAGCCTCGTAAATAAACCAAGAATCAAACAGCCTGGAGCCTGGATAACTTCAGCAGTGTGGGGATTGGCGGTTCGAATTGACTATACTTCATCAATGATTTCAATATGTTAAATTAATAAAGCCGCCTCTTTTTAACTTATATTTTCCATAGAAATCAAGCTTCGAACCTAAAATTTTCAACTCATTTTTTCCCTTTCCACGGAGATAATTTAAATTTGCTTAAAATCGTAAAAAAATATTGACAAATAGAAAAAAATCTGATAAATTTTATAAGTTTTTTGCTCAATTTTTTCTTTAAAATTGTTTGGCTTTTAACCCATTGGAATGATTTATTTTTGGTTAAATGAGGTAGTTAATGCCTACTATTAGTCAACTGGTTCGAGAAGGAAGGAAGGGCGTCAAGAGTAAGACTTCTGCCCCTGCTCTTACGGAATCCCCTCAAAAAAGGGGGGTTTGTATACGAGTTTATACAACCACTCCCAAGAAACCTAATTCCGCTCTTCGAAAAGTTGCTCGGGTGAGATTAACCAATGGAATCGAGGTGACCACTTATATTCCAGGAATTGGCCATAACCTCCAGGAACACTCCGTTGTCCTCATCCGAGGAGGAAGGGTGAAAGACCTTCCAGGAGTTCGGTATCATATCATCCGTGGCACGTTAGACTCCGTAGGCGTCCAAGACCGTAAACAGAGTCGCTCCAAATACGGAGCCAAGAAACCAAAATAATTAAGCTTCTCTTCCAAAACCATCTATAAAAAGGAAGAAGGGGTCTTTATGCCCAGAAAAAGAGAAATCAGAAAAAGAGAAATATTGCCGGATCCAAAATATCACGATACGCTGACTGCCAAATTTATCAATGGGATCATGCGTCGTGGAAAGAAAAGCTCGGCAGAAGGGATTTTTTATCGTGCCCTCGACATCATCAAAGATAAAACCCATTCAGACCCGGTCAAGGTTTTTAGCCAGGCGATGAATAATGTCAAGCCCCTTATTGAGGTGAGACCCAGGAGAGTGGGAGGAGCTACTTACCAAGTTCCAGTAGAAGTGAGACCGGAAAGAAAAGTCGCTTTGGCGATTCGTTGGATCATTGGCTTTTCAAAACAGCGATCCGAAAAGACGATGGAAGAAAAGCTTTCAGCAGAACTCATTGATGCAGCCAATAACCGAGGGGCTGCTATTAAAAAGAAAGAAGATACACATAAAATGGCCGAGGCGAATAAAGCTTTTGCCCATTATCGTTGGTAAGGAAACAAGGGACTGATTGTGTCAAGCATGGCTTTAAAGGAACATACGAGAAACATTGGCATCATGGCCCACATCGATGCTGGGAAGACTACGACGACGGAGAGGATTCTCTATTATACTGGCGTCACCCACAGAATAGGAGAGGTCGATCAAGGTTCTGCCACCATGGACTGGATGGAGCAGGAAAAAGAGCGAGGAATCACGATCACCTCTGCGGCCACAACCTGCTTCTGGAAAGATCATCGTATCAATATCATCGACACCCCTGGCCATGTGGACTTTACGATTGAGGTGGAGCGATCCCTTCGCGTCCTGGATGGAGCCGTGGCTGTCTTCTGTGCTGTGGGAGGCGTGGAGCCCCAATCCGAAACAGTATGGAGACAGGCAGATAAATACCGGATCCCGAGGATCGCTTTTGTCAATAAGATGGATCGCGTCGGTGCAAACTTCCAGGGATGCCTTCAGATGATGATGGATCGTCTTAAGACAACCCCTCTGCCCATTCAACTTCCTTTCGGAAAGGAAGACCATTTTCAAGGGGTAATTGACCTCGTCACCATGAAGGCCATCATCTATGATCCCCATAGCCTTGGGACGAAATATGATGTGGTGGATATTCCGGAGACCTATCTCAAGGAAGCCTTGATCGCAAGGGAATATCTTATCGAAAAATTGGCAGAGCGAAACGACTATCTCATGGAGAAGTTTATTGATGGCCACGAGATAACAGAAGAAGAAATCAGGCAGAGTGTGAGAGAGACCACACTCCAGCTGAAAGGAATTCCGGTTCTTTGCGGTTCTGCCTTTCGTAATAAAGGAGTTCAACCTCTTCTCGACGCCATTATTAACTACCTTCCATCCCCACTCGATATCCCACCCGTAAAAGGAATCGATCCCCAAGGAAAGGAACTCTCCTTCTCCGCCAATAACGGTCACCCTCTCTCGGCTTTAGCCTTCAAAATCATGAGCGATCCTTATACCGGACAACTGACTTTCTTCCGAATTTATTCGGGCTCATTGAAATCCGGGGATTCCGTTTTCAATTCTATCAAAGGGAAAAGGGAACGGATCGGCCGCCTGCTCAAAATGCATGCCAACAAACGGGAGGAGATTCATGAAGTCGCTGCCGGTGATATCTTTGCTGCCGTAGGCCTCAAATATACCACGACGGGAGATACGATCTGCAGCGAAAAACAACCGATTATCCTTGAATCGATGATTTTCCCTGCCCCGGTCATCTCCATTGCGATTGAACCTAAGACCAAAGGAGATCTTGAAAAGCTGGGAACCTCCTTACAAAAATTGGCTCTGGAAGACCCTTCCTTCAAAGTAAAGACGGATGAAGAAACAGGGCAAACGATACTCTCGGGCATGGGTGAACTTCATCTGGAAATTATTGTTGATCGACTTTTAAGAGAATTCAATGTAGAAGCTAATGTCGGGGAACCCCAAGTGGCTTACCGGGAAACGATTACAAAAGCGATTAAATCTGAAGGCCGATTTGTTCGTCAGTCAGGTGGAAGGGGTCAGTACGGTCATGTTTGGTTGACCATCGAACCACAGGCGCCAGGCAAAGGCTTTGAATTTGTCAATCGGATCGTGGGAGGAGCCATCCCGCGAGAATACATTCCTGCCGTCCAAAAGGGTGTGTTGGAAGCCATGGAGAAAGGAGTGCTTGCTGGCTACCCCATGGTGGATATCAAAGTGACCCTCATTGACGGCTCTTATCATGAAGTGGACTCCTCTGACATGGCCTTTAAAATTGCTGGTTCTCTGGGCTTCAAGGAAGGAGTTCGTCAAGCTAGCCCTCTCCTTCTCGAACCATTGATGTCCATCGAAATTATTACTCCAGAGGAGTTTATGGGCCAAGTCGTAGGTGACTTGACCTCCAGAAGAGGCAAAACAACAAAAGTGGAATATCGTGGGGGGACTAACGTGATTGTTGGGGAGGTCCCCCTTGCCAATATGTTTGGATATGCAACCGACCTTCGGTCCCTTACTCAGGGAAGGGCAACTTTTACTCTGCAATTTTCTCATTATAGTCCTGTCCCATCCTCTGTGAGTGAGGAGATCCTTTCTCAATTGAAAAGGGTCGCCTGAGCGCACCCCAAAACCTAAAGGAGGGTTTGAGCCATGTCGAAGCCGAAGTTTGAGAGGACGAAGCCGCATGTGAATGTGGGGACGATTGGTCATGTGGATCATGGGAAGACGACGTTGACTTCAGCGATTACGAGGGTATTGGCGACGAAGAATTTAGCTTCCTATATGGCGTTTGATCAGATTGACAAGGCGCCGGAGGAGAAGGAGCGTGGGTTGACGATAGCGATAGCGCATGTGGAGTATGAGACGGCGAAGCGTCATTATGCGCACATCGATTGTCCGGGGCATGCGGATTATATCAAGAATATGATTACGGGGGCGGCACAGATGGATGGGACGATTTTGGTGGTCTCGGCGGCCGATGGGCCGATGCCTCAGACGCGGGAGCATGTGTTGTTGGCCAAGCAGGTGCGGGTGCCCTATATTGTGGTGTTTTTGAACAAGGTGGATATGGTGGAGGATCCGGAGTTATTGGATTTGGTGGAGTTGGAGGTGAGGGAGTTATTGACGGGGTATGATTTTCCTGGGGAGTCGACGCCTGTGATACGGGGCAGTGCGCTCAAGGCGTTGGAGTGTGGGTGTGGGAAGCCGGAGTGTCAGTGGTGTAAGGGGATTTGGCAGTTGATGGATGCGGTGGACACGTTTATCCCGGAGCCTGTGAGGGAGATAGACAAGCCGTTTTTGCTGCCGGTGGAGGATGTCTTTACGATATCGGGGCGTGGGACGGTGGTGACGGGGCGAGCGGAGCGAGGGGTGGTGAAGGTGGGAGATGAGGTGGAGGTGGTGGGGATCAGGCCTACACTTAAGACGGTGTGTACGGGGGTGGAGATGTTTCGCAAGACCTTGGATCAGGGTCAGGCTGGGGATAATATTGGGGTATTGTTGCGTGGGGTGAAGCGTGAGGAGGTGGAGCGTGGTCAGGTGGTTTCGAAGCCTGGGTCGATTACGCCACATCGGAAGTTTAAGGCGGAGGCGTATATTTTGACGAAGGAGGAGGGGGGTCGGCACACGCCGTTTTTTAATGGGTATCGGCCTCAGTTTTATTTTCGGACGACGGATGTGACGGGGGTGGCGGTATTGCCGGAGGGGGTGGAGATGGTGATGCCTGGGGACAATGTGTCGTTGACGGTGGAGTTGATCACGCCGATTGCGATGGAGAAGGAGTTGCGGTTTGCGATTCGGGAGGGGGGTCGCACGGTAGGCGCAGGCGTCATCAGTGAGGTCCTCGAATAATTTGGGGGCAGCCCATTTCCTGTTTAGGAGTATTCGATGAGGAATATTTTAACTTTGTCCTGCACGGAATGTAAACGGAGAAACTATTCTACGACAAAAAATAAACGAACGACTCCAGATAAGCTGGAGTTAAAAAAATATTGTCGATTCTGTCGTAAACATACTGTTCATAAAGAGACGAAGTAAGGGAAGAAAGTGGTAGGTGGAAAGTGGAAGGTAGAGAGATAAAAAATATTCAGACCTATCATCAACATTCTACTATCTACTCACCCGATACAGGCCAGTAGCTCTAACGGATAGAGCACCGGACTCCAAATCCGGGTGATGGGGGTTCAAATCCCTCCTGGCCTGCCATTTTTATCTTTTCCTGCCGGGAGGTATTAGAAATAGGTGGGTCGATGGAATTTTCAATTAAAGAGAAATTTGAAACAGCCAAACAATTTTTAAGAGAGGTTAAAACCGAATTAAAAAAGGTGACCTGGCCTTCGAGGAAGGATACCCTTGCTGGTACCCTTGTCGTTTTAGTGGCTGTTTTCATCATTGCCATCTTTTTAGGAATTGTTGACTCAGTCCTGTCGAATGCCATCAAGGAGTTATTGAAGAGGGCAACAAGTTAAAAAGAGCGGGATTTCCTCCTCTCTCAAGACAATGGTAGGAATTATGGCGCAACAGTGGTATGTCGTCCATACCTATTCGGGTTTCGAGAATAGGGCCAAACAGAATTTAGAAGAGCGAATTAAAAATCTTGGAAAAGGAGATTTTTTTTCAACCATCTTAGTTCCCACAGAGACGGTGGTGGAGTTGGTAAAAGGAAAGAGAAAAACCTCCCAAAGAAAGATCTTCCCTGGATATATATTAGTGAAAATGGAATTGAACGAGGAGACGTGGCATATCGTCAAGGACACTCCAAAAATTACTGGTTTTGCCGGCGATGGTACAAAACCGGTGCCCATTTTAGAGGGAGAGGTTGAAGAGATTCTGTCCCAAATGAAGGAAGGTGTTTCGAAGGCGAAACCGAAAGTTTCTTTCGGCGTCGGAGATAGCGTTCGAGTCATCGATGGCCCTTTTGTCAACTTTATCGGGACCATTGAAGAAGTCAAACCTGAAAAAAGGAAATTGAAGGTTTTAGTCTCTATTTTTGGAAGAGCGACTCCAGTAGAACTGGATTTCATCCAAGTAGAAAAGAACTGATGGTCCTCATTTGAGGAGTGGACAATGGCAAAAAAAATTGCGGCAATGGTAAAGCTTCAAATTCAGGCAGGGCAAGCCAACCCCTCCCCTCCGGTCGGGCCGGCTCTGGGACAACATGGGGTCAACATTATGGAGTTTTGTAAAGCCTTTAACGCTCGAACCCAAGGGCAGGAAGGAATGGTCATCCCAGTAGTGATTACCATCTATTCAGATCGATCCTTCAGCTTTGTTACCAAGACTCCGCCGGCTTCCATCCTTTTAAAGAAGGCAGCAAAAATTGTGAAAGGGTCTGGGGAACCTAATCGTAACAAAGTGGGTAAGGTGACCAGAGACCAGATTCGGGAGATCGCACAGATTAAGTTCAAAGATCTCAATGCGGTGGACATGGAGGGTGCGATCCGCACGGTTGAAGGGACAGCACGAAGCATGGGTCTGGAGGTTGTATAAGAGAGGATTATGGCAACGAGAGGAAAGAAATATTTAGAGGCAAAAGACAAGGTTGATCGAAGCAAGCGGTATGAACTGGAAGAGGGAGTTAAACTCCTTCTGGAGACGGCTTACGCTAAATTTGATGAAGGAGTGGACCTCGCTATCCGTCTTGGGGTGGATCCTAAAAAAGCCGACCAGATGGTTAGGGGAACCGTTGTTCTCCCTCATGGAACTGGCAAGAAGGTCCGGGTATTGGTCTTCGCAAAAGGGCAGAAAGAGAAAGAAGCATTCGATGCGGGTGCCGATTTCGTGGGAGGAGAAGACCTCATTGAGAAAATTTCAAAAGGGTGGCTGGAGTTTGACAAAGCGATTGCCACACCGGACATGATGGGTTTAGTCAGTAAATTGGGGAAGATTTTAGGACCTCGTGGATTGATGCCTAATCCCAAAGTGGGAACCGTCACCTTCGATTTGGAAAGGGCCATCAGAGAAATCAAAGCAGGGAAAGTGGAATTTAAAGTAGAGAAGGCTGGGGTCGTCCACGTCCCTGTAGGAAAGGTCTCTTTTGGGTTTAGTCGATTATTAGAAAATACCAAGACACTCCTGGAAGTCATTCTACGGGCAAAGCCACCGACCAGCAAAGGGATCTATTTGCGGAGCATTGCCTTATCCACAACCATGGGGCTAGGAATTAAAATTGATCCACTTGACGTCAGAAGTGTACTGAAGTCCTAAGAAAGACGATGGACTTCATTGGGGGAGGTAAAGATCATTGAATCGGAAAGAGAAAGCACAGGTCGTATCAGATCTTGGTGGAAAGGTGAAGGGGTTTCAGGCTGTGGTCCTGACCAATTATCGGGGTCTCAATGTTGAACAGATGAATCATCTGAGACAACGGTTGAGAGAGGAGAAGATCTCCTATCACGTGGTCAAAAATACTTTGATGAAACTGGCTTCCAAAGGTACGGATTTGGAGAAATTGGATAATTTTTTTGAAGGACCCACGGCCATGGCTATTTCTTACGGGGATCCGGTCCTCCTGGCAAAGATTCTATCGGAATTTGTTAAAACACAACCCTCCCTTGAGATCAAAGTCGGTTTAATTCAGGGAAAGGTGACGTCTCCTGAAGAGGTCAAAGCCCTGGCGACGATGCCTTCTCGTGAGGTGCTTTTGGGTCAGATACTGGGAGGTATCCAGGGGACAGCCAGTCAACTCGGAGCGGTCATCTACAATGCGATCCAACAGGTGCTCGGAACCATTCAGGCCCGTGTCGATCAGCTCGCAAATTCGAGTGTAGAGGGTGGAACGTAGAAGGTGGAAAGTAGGATATGGAAGGCAGAAATTGGAAAGTGGAAATTGATTTTCATAACACCACCCTCCACCTTCAACTCTCTACTTTCTGATTTATAATTAAAGATAGGAGGATTTTTCAAATGTCAGATATCCAAAAAATTGCCGAAGAGATCAGTGGTTTAACTTTGTTGGAAGCGCGTGATTTGGTGAAGGCCCTGGAGGAAAAATTGGGAATCAAGGCCACTGCACCGATGGCGGTGGCGGCGATGCCAATGGGTGGGGCTGCAGGGGGAGCGGAAGCCGCCCCCGCTGAAGAAAAGACAGAATTTGATGTCATCCTGACGGGTTTTGGTGATAAAAAGATCCAAGTGATTAAAGTGGTCAGGGAACTGACCGGATTGGGTTTGAAGGAAGCCAAGGACCTTGTCGAAGGTGTCCCCAAGCCAGTTAAAGAAGGGGTTTCAAAAGAAGAAGCCGCCACGATGAAGAAGAAGCTTGAAGAGGCTGGGGGAGCGGTCGAAGTCAAGTAGGGGAACATTCAGAAGTGTCGAGGGACATTGTTGTCTCTTCCCAGAAGGACAAGGAAATCTTGAGCGGAAGTCCGAAAGGGAGGGGACTTTCTATTTAAGGGAGAGGAGCGATTATGGCCAGCGTTGTCCCTGTTTATCGGAGATATCGTAAGAATTTTTCAAAAATTAAAGAAGTCTTAGAGATCTCCAATTTGATCGAGGTCCAAAAGAGATCTTACGAACAGTTTCTGCAAGCGAATGTGGATCCAGACAAACGGGAACCCATTGGACTTCAAGCGGTCTTTAAAACCGTTTTTCCGATCAAAGATTTTTACGAAACTGCTTCTCTAGAATTTGTCAATTACCGTCTCACTGAGCCGAAATATGATGTCGAGGAATGCCTGCTAAGAGGGATGACCTATGCGGCCCCCATCAAGGTGACGGTTCGCTTAGTGGTCTGGGATGTGAATGAGGAGACCAAAGCTAAGAGCATCAAGGCCGTCAAAGAACAAGAAGTCTATTTTGGTGAAATTCCTCTCATGACCGAAAACGGAACGTTTATTGTGAACGGGACTGAACGGGTGATCGTCAGCCAACTCCATCGCTCTCCAGGAGTCTTTTTTGATCAGGACCAGATCAAACCCCATAGTGGTGGAAAGATTTTCTATTATGCACGCATCATTCCCTACCGTGGATCTTGGATTGACTTCGAATTTGATCAGAAAGATCTCCTTCATGTTCGGATCGACCGGCGTCGAAAAATTCCTGTCACCGTCCTCCTTCGGGCTCTCAAGTACACCGGAGAGGAACTTTTGGACTATTTCTATCGAAGGGAGAAAGTTCTCATCCGGAGAGGAAAATTCCAAAAAGAAATTGCGAGAGATGTTTTGGTGGGGCAAAAGGCGACCTCCGATATCCTGGACCCGGAAACCCACAAGGTCATCCTCAAAAAACACCGTCGAATTACAGAAGACTCTTTCAAAAAATTGGAATTGGCCAAGATCAATACCATCTCGGTAGAGGCCCAGGACCTGATCGGACGATATCTGGCGAGGGATGTCGTGGATCCCGAGACCGGAGAAGTCATCGCTGAGTGTAATGATGAGGTTACAGAAAAACTTCTGGACGAGATAAAAGAGAGAAAGGTCGAGGTTTTCGAAATCCTTTTCATCGACAACATCAATGTTAGTTCTTCATTGAGGGATACCTTGGTGGTGGATAAGATCGGATTGACCCAAGAGGAAAGGGAGAAATTACCCATTCTCGAACCCGGCAAATCCCTCTGCGAAAAGGAATCCGACAGGGCCCTGATTGACATTTACAAAAGGCTTCGTCCCGGAGATCCCCCAACCATTGAGACGGCCATCGGCCTCTTCTATAATCTTTTTTTCAATCCCGAACGTTATGATCTCTCCAAAGTGGGAAGGATGAAATTAAACCATAAAATTGGTTTAAAGGGAAATCCTCCCAAAGTGTTGGTCTTCACCGAAAAATGGAAGAAAGAGGCACTGCACGCTGGAGCAACCTATGCAGGGGGAAGGGAACTGGTCGACCGCATCTTGGAAGGATGGCTCGATTTTGATGAAGCCATTGCTACCCCGGAAATGGCCGAAGAGATTCAACGCGCCGCTAAAATCCTTCATCCCATCGGACTCATGCCCTCCTTGAAAGATGGGACGATGACAGATGATGCTCAAGGGAAGGTTCGAAAGATTCTGGAAGATGAGAAGACCACCCTGCGGAGGAGGGATATTCTTGAGGTCGTCAAATACTTAATCAAATTGAAGGATGGTCAGGGTGCCGTCGATGATATTGACCACTTGGGAAACCGCCGGGTAAGGACAGTTGGGGAGCTTCTGGAAAATCAATATCACATTGGGCTGGTGAGGATTGAAAGAGCGATCAAGGAACGAATGAGCCTTCAAGATGTAGAGACCTTGATGCCCCATGATCTCATCAACTCAAAGCCCCTTTCAGCGGTGATTAAAGAATTTTTCGGCTCCAGTCAACTTTCCCAATTTATGGATCAGACGAACCCTCTCTCAGAGATCACCCATAAGCGTCGGCTCTCTGCCTTGGGTCCAGGAGGGCTCACCCGAGAAAGGGCAGGATTTGAGGTGAGGGACGTCCATCCCACTCATTATGGTCGAATCTGTCCGATTGAGACTCCTGAGGGTCCGAACATTGGTCTGATCACCTCCCTCAGCACTTATGCCCGTGTCAATGATTATGGATTTATTGAGACGCCTTATCGGGAAGTGATCAATGGAAAAGTCACCAACAGTATCCGATACCTTTTCGCTCTGGACGAAGAGGAAGAGATTGACGGACAGAAACCTGCCATCGCTCAAGCTAATGCCCCCTTGGATAGAGATGGGAGGTTTACCGTCCCTCTTGTCTCCGCCCGGAGGGGAGGGGAGTTTATGATGGTGAAACCCGAGGAAATTCGGTATATGGATGTTTCTCCAAAGCAGTTGGTGAGCGTTGCCACCTCCCTGATTCCCTTTTTGGAGAACGATGATGCCAACCGAGCCCTCATGGGATCGAATATGCAACGCCAAGCCGTTCCCCTTCTCAAGACAGATGCCCCGTTGATCGGGACGGGGATGGAGGCGATTGTCGCCAGAGATTCTGGGGTGACGGTGGTTGCCAAAAGAGACGGCGTCGTCGAAGATGTAGATGCCTCGCGAATCGTCATCCGTGCTGACGAGGATGGCCAGAAACAGGATGATCCTGGGGTCGACATTTATACCTTGGTCAAATACAAACGTTCTAATCAGAATACCTGTATCAATCAAAGACCTATCGTCCATATCGGGGAGCGGGTCAAAAAGGGAGAAGTCATTGCCGATGGCCCAGCCACCCATATGGGAGAGCTGGCATTGGGAAGAAATGTCCTGGTCGGCTTCATGCCCTGGGGGGGATATAACTTTGAGGATTCCATCCTCATCAGCGAAAAGTTACTGAAAGAAGATACCTATACCTCTATCCATATCGAAGAATTGGAGTGCGTGGCCCGGGACACCAAGCTGGGAAAAGAGGAGATCACCTGTGATATCCCCAATGCAGGGGAGGAGGCATTGAAGGACTTGGATGAGAGCGGCATCATCCGCATCGGAGCCGAAGTAAACCCCGGAGACATTCTCGTCGGCAAAGTAACCCCTAAGGGAGAGACTCAACTCTCTCCTGAGGAGAAACTCCTCCGAGCCATCTTCGGCGAAAAGGCGGGAGATGTTCGGGATACGTCCTTGAGGGTTCCCCACGGAATTGAAGGGATTGTCATCGATGCGAAGGTCTTCTCCCGAAAAGGGCAGGAGAGAGACGAGAGGACAAAAGCGATCGAGGATCAAGAGAAGGCGAGGTTGTTAAAAAATCAGGCGGATGAGATTCGAATTATCCAGAATAGTACAAGAAGGAAGATCGGGAAATACCTGATCGGTAAACGAACGGCTCACAAAATTGCGGATGAGAGGAAAAATCGCGTCTACCTGGAAGCCAAAGAAAAGATTAAGGAGGAGCATCTCTTTGCCATTCCTTTCGATCGACTGAAGGAGATCGATGTCATGGAGGGAAAGAGAGTTCTCCCTGATGTTCACCGCTTCCTCGATCATGCAGAGCTTCAGATCAACATAGTGAAGGGGGTTTTTGGAGATAAATTGGCTAAACTGAAGAGAGGGGATGAACTCGCTCCAGGGGTCATCAAAACCGTCAAGGTCTACATCGCAATGAAACGGAAACTCTCTGTCGGGGATAAAATGTCTGGACGCCATGGGAACAAAGGGATCATTTCCCGGGTTCTTCCCGAAGAGGATATGCCTTATTTAGAGGATGGGACGCCGGTCGAAATTATCCTCAACCCATTGGGAGTTCCCTCACGAATGAATGTGGGCCAAATCCTTGAGACCCACCTGGGATGGGCCGCTAAGGGACTTGGGTGGAAAATCGAGGAGTATTTACAGGAGCATTTCAATCCCAAATTGCTTCGGAGAAGAATCAAAGAGATCTATTCTTCAAGAGAAGTGAATGAATACCTCGAACAGGCGACTGATGAAGAGATTATCGAGTTGGCTCGTAAATTGGGCCAGGGGATTTTCGTCTCAGTTCCTGTGTTCGACGGAGCTTCCGAAGAAGAGATTAAAGACCTTTTGAAAAAAGCCGGGCTTCCGACTTCCGGTCAGACGATCCTCTACGATGGAAGAACGGGGGAACCCTTTCACCAGAAGGTGACGGTGGGCTATATGTACCTCCTCAAATTACACCACTTGGTGGACGACAAGATTCATGCCCGGTCCATCGGTCCCTATTCTTTGGTGACCCAACAACCCTTGGGTGGCAAAGCACAGTTCGGAGGGCAACGGTTAGGGGAAATGGAGGTTTGGGCCTTGGAGGCCTATGGAGCTGCTCACTCCCTTCAGGAATTCTTAACCGTGAAATCAGACGATGTGGCAGGAAGGACCCGAGTCTATGAGGCGATCGTCAAGGGGGAGCACGCCTTGGAACCCGGATTACCAGAGTCCTTTAACGTTTTAGTCAAAGAGTTGCAGAGCCTTTGTTTAGATACAGAATTGATCGAAGAAAAAGGGGAGGAAATTTGATGGAGAGTAGAGAGTAGAAGGTGGAAAGTAGTTTCAACCACTTTCCACTCTCCACATTCCACGTTCGGATCAAAGGAGGAAGACATTGGAAGATTATTTGTCATTCTTTGAAAAGGGGAAAAGTCCGATTAGTTATAATGCCATCCGGATCTCAATCGCCTCTCCAGAAAAGATCGAATCGTGGTCCCATGGAGAGGTGAAGAAGCCAGAGACCATCAATTATCGGACTTTTAAACCGGAGAAAGATGGACTCTTTTGTGCCAAGATCTTTGGCCCCACCAAAGATTATGAATGCAATTGTGGTAAATACAAACGGATGAAACATCGAGGCATTGTCTGTGAGAAATGCGGAGTGGAAGTCATTCAATCCAAGGTCCGCAGGGAGAGGATGGGGCATATCCGGTTGGCCACCCCCGTGGCCCATATCTGGTTCCTCAAAAGCATCCCCAGTAAGATTGGGATCCTTTCGGATATGACGCTGAGAGAACTGGAGCGGATTCTCTACTTTGAAGCTTACCTCGTCCTCGATGGGAAGAAAACGCCCCTGAAGAAGAGTGAAATTCTATCTGAAGATCGATATCGGGAAGCCAGAGAGAAATACGGAAATGATTTTGTGGCGACTCAAGGAGCGGATGCGATTCGAGAGCTGATGAGAAACACCAATGTGAAAGAACTTTCGCAGAAACTCCGGACAGAAATGAAAGAGACGACCTCGGAGGCCAAAAAAAAGAGGTTGGCCAAGCGATTAAAAATTATTGAGTCCTTCTTGGAATCAGGAAACAAACCGGAGTGGATGATTTTAGAAGTGATTCCCGTCATCCCGCCTGATCTTCGTCCTCTTGTCCCCTTGGATGGGGGTCGATTTGCCACCTCTGACCTCAATGATCTTTATCGAAGAGTGATCAATCGAAACAACCGCCTCAAACGGCTTCTCGAATTGAATGCCCCAGAGATCATTATCCGAAACGAGAAGCGAATGCTTCAGGAAGCTGTGGATGCCCTGTTCGACAATGGGAAAAGAGGCAGGACGATCTTAGGGGCAAATAAGAAACCTCTCAAATCGTTGAGCGATATGCTGAGAGGGAAGCAAGGCCGTTTCCGGCAGAATCTTTTGGGGAAACGGGTGGACTATTCTGGCCGCTCGGTGATCGTCGTCGGTCCCGAGCTGAAATTGCATCAGTGTGGACTTCCCAAAAAGATGGCTCTCGAACTGTTCAAGCCTTTCATCTACCACCGTTTGGAAGAGAAAGGTTTGGTGACCACGATCAAGAGCGCTAAAAAGATGCTGGAGAAGGAGAGACCCGAGGTCTGGGATGTCTTGGATGAGGTGATCCGTGAACATCCTGTGATGCTCAACCGTGCTCCAACCCTTCACCGGTTAGGGATTCAGGCCTTTGAACCTGTTTTGATTGAGGGCAAGGCCATCCAACTTCACCCCTTGGTCTGTGCTGCCTTCAACGCCGATTTCGATGGGGACCAGATGGCCGTCCATGTTCCCCTCTCAGTGGAGGCCCAATCCGAGGCGAGGATTCTAATGATGTCCACCAATAACATCCTCTCCCCTGCCAATGGGAAACCAATCATCATCCCCACTCAGGACATTGTCCTAGGGATTTATTACATGACCAGGGAACGACCCTCTGTCAAAGGGGAGGGGAAAGTCTTTTCAAATTCAGAAGAGGTCCGAATTGCCTACGATGCGAATGAAATCGACCTTCATGCCCGGATCAAGGTCCGAATGGATGGGGAACTCGTCGAGACGACCGTAGGTCGAATCCTCCTCAAAGAGATTCTCCCCGAGGAGATCCCGTTCCGATTGATCAACAAGGTGATGAAGAAGAGCGAGCTCGCCAACCTCATCGACTATTGTTACCGATACGGTGGAGATAAGAAAACGGTTCTTCTCTCCGATCGGTTGAAGGGTTTAGGGTATCATTATGCGACCTTGGCTGGAATTTCTATCTCCCTTGATGACATGCTGATTCCTTCCAACAAGGGGAAGCTTCTTCAAGAAGCATCTCAGGAGATTGAGAGGGTTCAAGAACAATATACAGAGGGATTAATCACAGATGGAGAGCGATACAATAAGGTCATCGACATCTGGGCTCAGGTCACTGAAAATATTGCGGGGGTGATGTTGAAAGAACTAGGGAGTGAGGAGGTGGTAGGTTCTTCCGGAGAGAAACAGACCACCGAGAGTTTAAACCCCATTTATATCATGGCCGACTCTGGAGCTCGGGGCAGTGCCCAACAAGTGCGACAATTAGCTGGGATGCGGGGTTTGATGGCCAAACCTTCTGGAGAGATCATTGAAACTCCTATTACCGCGAACTTTCGTGAAGGGCTGACTGTTCTGCAATACTTCATCTCTACCCATGGGGCTCGAAAGGGGCTTGCTGATACAGCACTGAAAACAGCCAATGCGGGATATCTCACCCGACGCTTGGTGGATGTGGCTCAGGATGTCGTGATCAGGGAGAATGACTGCGGTACACTGGATGGGATCGAAGTCGAATCCCTCGTCGAGGGAGGAGAGATCATCGAATCGATGAAAGAAAGAATTCTTGGCCGTGTGGCCTTGGAAGAGATCCGTGACCCCTTTTCCGGTGAGGTGATCGTTAAAGGGAATGAAGAAATTGATGAAACCTTGGCAGATCGTATTGAGGATATTGGAATTGATAAGGTCAAGATTCGATCAGTGCTCAGCTGTAAATCAAAACGGGGTGTCTGTGCTCTCTGCTACGGAAGGGATTTGGCCCGTGGAAGGTTGGTCATTGTGGGGGAGGCAATCGGTATCATCGCTGCCCAATCCATTGGTGAGCCGGGGACCCAGTTGACGATGAGGACCTTCCATATCGGTGGAACCGCCAGCCGGCGAGCAGAACAGACCACGCTGGAATGTCGGATTGACGGGAGGGTAAAATTCATCAATCTCAAGACCGTCAGGAACCGCGAAGGGAACCTGATCGTCATGAACCGAAACGGGGAGATTGCCATCTTAGATGAAAGTGGAAGAGAACGAAGACGATATTCCGTGATTTATGGGGCCAAACTGAAGGTCAAGGATGGACAGAAGGTGAAAGAGGGAGAGATCCTGGCAGAATGGGATCCTTACTCCATCCCTGTTTTGACGGAAGTCTCAGGCCGGGTGAAATTTGGAGATATCATCGAAGGGGCGACCATGCAGGAACAGGTGGATGAGTATACCGGCCTTTCCAGAAAGGTGATCACCGAATCAAAAGACTTAGAACTTCGGCCAAGAATCTCGATCAAGGATGAGAAAAGCAAGACCATGAATCTCCCTGGTTCTGCCTCCCAGGCTCGATATCTCCTCCCGGTCGGAGCAAACATTTTTATCTCTGAAGGGGATATGGTAGAAGCCGGGGATGTCATCGTGAAGATCCCGCGGGAGACGACAAAGACAAAGGATATCACGGGAGGTCTTCCCCGAGTGGCTGAACTTTTTGAAGCCAGAAAGCCCAAAGAGTATGCCTTGATCAGTGATATTGATGGGATGGTTGAATTTGGAAAGGACCTCAAAGGGAAGAGGAAGGTGGTCATTCGACCCGATGTGGGCGA
>JADDYB010000107.1_pt1 | contig 24582 bp, 17 predicted proteins | sample 8641941 | NCBI WGS metagenome assembly JADDYB01 (sample SAMN16275377, study PRJNA637457) | freshwater sediment metagenome | isolation source: Lake Kineret sediment | place: Israel: Lake Kineret | collected 2013
ATTGGTAACGGAATGTCTCAGGAGGAGAATTCCAGATCAAGAAACCCTTCAAAAAGAAAAAACTGTTTATGAGAATAGAAGAAATGATCAGAAAGCACGAATAAACTGGGGATTTACAAGAGAAAGATCTATCTCCTGGTTCACAACAGATATTTTCCTGTGAATCTTTGTCAGGTCAAATTCCTTGATAGGTGACTCTGAAAACTCTTTTCCTACAGCTTTCTCGTAAAGATCCTTCAGTGTGTTCATCAATTCTCTGATGTTTTCTGCATCCTTTGTTCTCAAGGTTGCATGTGATGGAATACGCACATTGTCCAAGATCTCAAAAATATTCCTCTTACTCCATTTTCTCTTCTCTGCATTCTCAATGATGAATGTTTCTAAAGCTAGTAAAAAAAAATGTTTAAAAAGCTCATCAGTAAATCTAATTTTTATGATATCCTTATACTTACTCTCATTCTCTAATAAGACGCTAATGACTAAGAAATCCTCTTCTTCTCTTATTTTTATTGAGATGACAATCCCCTCTTCTCTGTAGTCTATAAGTTCTTCACTTCTCAGATAGTCAATTTCATATTCGTGATTCTTCGTCTTCTTTGTATAATAAGCTGAAAGGGGTCTTGAACCAATATTGTCTTGTCTGTATTTCTTGATCAGTTCTTTAAACAATTCTAGTACATAGATCCGCTGTTTATTTAATAAAAGGATAAGGTTAGTTTTATTCAGAATTTCATTATATATCTTTCTCTCATTATCGTTTTTGAAATCAATTTTCTTAATAGGCAACTCTTCAATTGTCTCTATGTCTGTCTGAGCAAGAGTTCTTCCCAATTCCAAACTTATCAGATGATAGTAATGATTCATCAGTTTGGAGTTTAGCATTGCTAAGATGTACTTGATATCACAATCTTTCACATCTTCCAGTAAATTGACAACATGCATGTTGTTCAAACAGAAGTAGGTTCCCTCGTCGTAGGTAGCGACGAGACTGTCTCCTGTTTGCCTCAAAAACAGTTTTCTGTCTGTGTACTTCTTTTCATCAAATCCACTCTTTGCATAAATTCTTCTCTTTTCCTCATCAGGTTCAAAGTACACATATTTTCCCTTGTATATGAGAACATACCTGTCAATATCAGACCCTGATTCGACTAATGGTCTCCATTTGCTGGAAGCTTCTCTATCTTCGTAAATAATTTCTCCTGCACTATTTCTTATTACGAATTCGTCTCTTTTATTATTGCCTATTATTGATTCTTGGCCATATCTGCCTATACACCCACTGTAAAGGCTAACAAACTGGTTAAGATGACAAGAACTACTTTCAACCTTATCGACAAATTCCTTTGACTCTTTGTCAAAAAACAGTCGGAATCTCCTGTGAGATGAAGCTTCGAAATACGCCTGTTCATAGTGGTATGTCCTGAATTTTCTGTTTCCAAGATCCTTCAGTGTCTCACAGCAGCGTATTGTCATCATGTTTTCTCTTCTCACGTTCTCATTGTCCTCCCTTTCGAGAACTATTATGACACTCCTTCCTACTGTTCCGTGAGGCCAGAAATCCTCCAGAATCAACACGATTTCTTTTATTTTTGTGGTATTTAATATGTATTCTCTAATTTTTGAAAAGTATCTGCCCAGGAGAAAACTGTCAGGAACGATAAATCCAAGTAGACCATTCGAACTGAGAAGAGAGATTCCCCTGCCCATAAAAAGCGCATAAGTACTGATTTTGTATTCGGCAGAAGTAGAAAGCTTGTCAGAGTAATATCTCATCAACTCTTTGGGTAGCTTCTCCACATCTCTTAAACCGTAACTCACCCAAGGAGGGTTTCCCAAAACGACATTGAATCCTCTCTTTTCTTGTAACACCTCAAGATCAAAAACTTCTGGAAATTCTATTTGCCAATTAAATGGTATGAACGTATTTTTTCTTTCTATTTTCTCGAAGTAACTATTCATGAGGGTTTTGTTGTATACCAGATTCAATTCTTCCCTCATTTTGAATTCTTCCTTTTCTATTCTTTCTCTCTCTTCTCTTGTCTCAGTCTCTTTTAGTTTTTGTCTCATTTTCCTGATCGTACTCAATGTAGCAGAATATTCGTTCATATCAGCATCAATATCTAACCAAGAAAGAAGGGAATTACCGACTTTTATATTTTCATAAAGAATGAGTGGCAATTGTTCTTTTGGCTTGATAGCTTTCAATATCAAGTTCACTGAGGCTATTTCTGAAGCCTGTTCATCTAAATCGACCCCGAAGAGATTTTCTTTAACGATTTTTTTCTCAAAATTTGATAATGAGTCCTCTCCTACATCGGTTTCTAAAGTAAATTGGTTCCCGTAGGTACGGGCGATCTCTCTTAGTTTTCTCTCTTTTTCTTTTCTGAGCTCTTCATTTTTTTTATTGTAATACTTTTCTAGAAAATCGAAAGCTTTAATGAGAAACGAACCCGACCCACAGGCAGGGTCAAGAACTCGGAACTGTGATACCTCCTTAAAATCCATGGCTTCTAAAAATTCTCCAACAGTTTTTTCAGTAATGTATTCAACAACAGGTACTGGAGTATAATAAATTCCTTGACCCCTCTGAACCTTATAATCTGTTTTCAGTTGCAGGTTTCCCTTATTCAAAATTAATTTGCTGCCTAAATAACTTTCATATGTGTTTCCAAGTATGTCTGACGTAAATTTCCTAAAGCTCACACCATACAGATACGAAATAATTTTTCCTAGGATATTATCATCTACATTTCTCAATGCCTCATCCAGTTGTTCATCTCTTCCAAATATCTTGCTGTCATGGATCTTATCAAACCCGGAGAAAAAACGTTGCAAGTCCTCAGTCAATGACATATATGGCCTTGTTTGCAGCCAACTTTCATAAAGAGCTTTCAATTGATCTGGATTCTCAAGTATCCAATGATCTTCAGAATACCTTACTATTATAAGTCTATCCACTATTCGTTGAACTATTCTTCTTATCTCATCTATGTTCAAAGTATCTTTGTATTTGGAGAATAGATCATTTGCCAAGTGCAACCTCCAACTGTTCAACATTGCCAGAAAATTTATGTCTATCTCTTCTCTCACAATTCTCGATTGAAGTCTCTCGATACTGCCATTTATTACGCTGTCTTTCGCTAGATGAAACAAATCTTCGAGATTTCCCTCTTGTAAATATTCTTGAGGATCTTCTATGTTTACTATAGTATCGCCTGTTCTAGCATTAAAAAGCCTAAATTTTTCAAAATTTGTGAGAATTGCCCATCTTACATTCACTGTTTTGCTCGCATAGTTCAAAACCTGTCTTTCCTCATCTGTCCAATCGGAAAAGATTGGCTGATCATGTGTAGTTGTCCGGATCTTCCTGTAAGATATACTCGGAACTCCTCCAAACCTCTTTACTTCTATGAAAACTGCAGGAATTTTTTCCGAATCGTGGTCAATTCTGAGTGCAATGTCTGCAAACCCCCCCTTTCTTATATGATGTTCTCTATCGAATTCATCTGGATTTCCAACATCCCACCCCAAGGCACTAAATAAGGGAGCGACAAAATCGTCTCTAATGTTGGCTTCACTGTAATCTGCCAGCCCCTTTGTTCCTTTATATTTCTTTTTTTCATTGTACAGCGACAATATTTTTTCAATATCAGATCTTAGTTTCTCTTTTGACATGGGGTTCACTGCACTCTATATCTATTGTTGTTCGTTTTAAAGGTTTGGTCTGTCCTTATCTATAAAAACCAAACGATCCTTGAAAGCATCTGAGACTCTCAGAGACATAGAAGAATTGCTCTCCAGTTAAGGGAACATGGATTTGATGGAAGTACCATTTCTGTCCTGTGTCTTCCTGACATGAAAAGAGAAATGTTCTTGTTAATAAGTAGTATGACGTGACTTTTGTAACATCAAAATCTGATTGACGCACCTATGGACTCCCTCAACCCAACGGAAATCAAGAAAAAACCCAGCACCATGTACGCTATGGCCAATCCGGGAGATAGTATAGACCACCAGGTGACATATCCTCTGTTCGCATTAAAGGTAAAGGACAGCATCTGTCCCCAGGTTATCACGCCGGGATCTGCAAACCCCAGAAAGTTGATGGTAGCTTCCAGTGCCAGGGCTGAGGCCACGGCAATAGTCATGTACAGGAAGGTCAAATGGATCACATTGGGGAGGATGTGGCGGAAGATGATCCTTCCTGGGGTGGCACCCGATACCTTGGCAGATTCAATGAAGGTTCTCGTTTTCAAACTCATGACTTCTGCCCGTATGGCTCGAGAGGTGGTGGGCCACAAGCTGACTGCCACGCCAAAGATGATGGCTATCTCAGTCTGGTAACCTCCCCAGGCGAAGACGATTAACCCAGCCAGGGGGACTGAAGGCCACACTAAAAAGGTCAGACTCACTCTCTGCAGAACAGCATCCACCATCTTCCCATAGTATCCAGACACTAACCCGACGAGTGTTCCAATGACACCAATCAGAGCAGCACAGGGGAGAGCAATCAAAAGCGCGCTGCGAAACCCCCACAAGGTCTGGCTGTAGACATCTCTCCCAAAAACATCGGTGCCAAAAGGATACAGCCAGGTAGGGGGATGATCCACATACGCTGGATCTTCCACCATGTAGACCAGAGGGTCATGCAAAATCAGAACAGGTGCTAAAACAGCTATGAAAACTGATATCACCAGCATGACTACCCCAGCCATGCCCTTTCTGTTGTGTCTGAACTTTTCGAGAATTGTAGTAGCTTCGTCAGGTTGTCCGAATACAAAGTGGCGCAGCTGTGGGAGCAGCCCCCTCCTATGGTAGTACGGGGCTCTTCTCACCGGGATTTTAAACAAGGGGACATCTGGAGGCCAGTGCGGCTTTCTTATGGTGAGTGGAACAGACTGTCCAGGTACTGTGTACCTTTCAGGTACCTGGCTGCGCGTGAAAGAGGGAACAACCATTTCAACAGTAGGTTGTGGAGGTTTCCCATAGTACAGGTCAATGTAGGAGAGGTTCTTCTTGCATACTGGACAGAACCTGTTGTAGTAGAAATGGTCCATGATACAACCCCGGTGGAACACTGTGTTGCAGTGACTACAGTACAGAGAGTCACTCCCAACAGTGCCGCCGCACAGTCCGCATTTCACCTGCGTCATGAGCTCACCCTTGGATCTAAGTACGCGTTCAATATGTCGGCAATAAGGGTAAAAAATATGAGAATAAGTGTTAAGAGAAAGATACCGGCAGAAATGATGGGATAATTCATAATTTTTAAGGCTCCAAAGAGCACAGACCCAATCCCCGGCCAGCTAAAGATGTATTCAATCAGGATTCCTCCGCTCACAATATATGCCATGTTTATTGAAGCATCGTTCAGGAGGGGAAGGAGAGCTGATCGGGCCACATGCTTTGAGAGTACTGCAGATTCGGATAACCCTTTTGCTCGTGCTGTGAGTACAAAGGGTTCATGAACTAAGAGTGCCATGTGGTCTCTCAGCAAGAGAAGCGGCCGTGCCAACCCCACAAGTACGAGGACAATGAGGGGAAGTATCATTTCGGGGATGAATGCGGTCATGCTTTCAATTGTAGCAATTTTATCTCGAATAGAATCGACAAACTGGAACGATATGGACATGGTGGCGGGGGGGAAGATATTGTACCTGAATACAAGCCAGTTCTTCAAGAATATGGCTAAAACAAAGGCAGGAATCCCATGCAAGAAGATAGATATGCTCGATATTGCTGTTTTCAACCATTCGTTTCCTCCAGATAAAAGTCTGATACCAAGGAATGTCCCAAAGACGTAGGAGAGGATGGTAGCTGTCCCGAAGAGCATGAACGTGAAGGGAAAGAGTATTAAGAGAATATCCAGGGCATCCTGCTCTTGGTTTCCGAGCAGTTTGTAGTCTAAGGTAAAAACATGTTTCAGATAATAGATATACTGTATGTGTAAGGGTTCATTAAGTCCCCATCTCTCTCGCAGTTCATTTTTTTCTTCTGTTGAAGCAAAGGGAGCTGTCCTGGTTACCATATCCCCACCAGGAAGTAAATGCAGTAAAAAAAAGAGGATAGACATCACCAAAAAGATGGTGATGAGGCCACCTCCTATTTTTCTCGTCACAAAGAGTAGGAATTTGGATTTTCTCATGACAGGTACCTCATTTGACCTCTCGGATGGAAATTTTCCTCAACACGATTTCTCTTCCTCTTTTCCAGCTCTTCTGGATTGCCAAGAGCAGAGTATTCTCTATAGGAGCTACTATCTTAACTAGTAACTACTTATAAATGTTTCCATCATCGAGAGAAGGGCTGTTGTTATCTGGACAGTTCATCTGCTGCATCGGTGGATGATACGTTATAAAGGTATTTATTCTGGGGTTGTCGATTACAGCAGGAAGAACAAGCTGGTGGTTCTGCATGAGTTTTACGAACAGATGTAACATCCGAGCAACTAATTTATATGAAGGTCAAGAATGTGAGGGTCTTCACGATTGCTCTTTTCCTGGTCATATCTGCTCTTCGTCACCGAAGATAGAATGAAAAGAAAAAGGAAAAAAAAGAAATTATTTGTTAATGCCAGCATTGATCCTACATCGTGAGGGTTGCCCACACGGGTAAGTGGTCAGAGCCATAGACCTCGCGGATCACTTCACATGTTTCAACGTATGATGTCAGTTCCTGTGAAACAAAGATGTAGTCGATTCGCTCGTGAGGTGCCCACGAGTCGACAGTGTACCCCAGGGGGTCGGTGAGGGAATGGCCACAGCTAACCCATGTATCACTTAGAACATTTGTAAAGTCCTGTATCTGCTTTGAATCCGGCAAAGAGTTGAAATCACCCATTAGAATCTTTGCATTTGCATTTTTCTGAAGGATTCCCAGTATTTCTGCAGTCTGATTCGTGCGGTCCTCTTCGCTGAGGCCCACATGGACTGCATAGATTGACAGGGAGTTTCCAGCCACGTGAATGTCACCACGTATGAGCACTCTCTGGTCTTTTCTACTGGTGAGGTAGTACGTCTCCGTGTTGGTGAGGGGATACTTGGACAATATGGCAACACCGTAGATCTGTTTGCTCGTCTCCGGGCCAAAATACACGTACATGTTTAATTTGTGCGCCAGCCACTGCACAATGTCCACATTGGCACTGGACACTCTGTTCATGTCTGATTCTATGAGGGCGAGGACATCAGGATTGACACGTTGAATAGGTTCCAAAATTTCCCAGGGATTAATCTTTCCTGCAACATCATACCCCTGGTGGATGTTGTAGGTCATGACCACCAGTTCTTTTCCAGGCTGTGGTGCAGGCGCGGGGTACAGGAGGGCACCTGAGATTGTGCCAACAATGACTATGACACTGAGTATTTGAGCGAGCGTGCGACTCCCCTCTGTTAGCATGCCATCCGCACTCAGATGGCTGCGGTACCTCGCCACTGTGAGCCCTGCAAAGAACAGAATGACTGCAACCAGTATTATAGTTCCTATCTGATCCCGTAGAAATCCCATTCCTGGTAGAAATGCCCAGGTGAGTGAAAAAACGGAGAAGAGCAGCAAAAGCACCATGACAACTGCTGCTGCCCCCAGGAAAGTGGCCACCTGTTTTGTAGTGACACCAGGCTGCATGAGGTATGCAGTAACGAAAATGAATTGCGCAGGCAGGAAGAATAAGGCACAAACAAGCAGTATGATCGTAACTACAGGGACAGGGAAGAACACAATGAAAGCAAACGCTAGAAAGATCACCACACTCCCCAGGGTTAACCCCCTCTCACTGGTAAGCCACTTCCGCACACGTGACAGTGATGCCACGACAAACCCGCCCAAAGCAGTTCCCATTCCAATGGCAGCCAGCGCATAAGGACCGTCAACCCACCGTGCCACATTGTTGGGATAACCCAACAGTGCAAGGTAGAGGAATCCTGTAGCTCCCACACTGCAGCTCAGAAGTGCTCTCAACCCGCGGGAGCAAAGCGCGCCAGTCCGCTGCCCGGCATGTTCTTCCTTCACAGTGTGATACCACAACACGAGACTTCCCAAGAAGCACACGGCCAAGGGAAGTACTACCACGAGCGCAGTGAGCCTTTGAGCAGTGAACCCATACACTGAAACATCAAAGGTGTCTCCAAGTGTCCTGAACACCACGTCTGCACCAGCACCCAAGACTCCTGCAATCATTAACTGGAGAGGTGCTGCGCCTGTCTCAGTACCCTGCTTGAACTGTGTGATGAGGGCGGGCAAAAAAACGCCAAAGCTCACCACAGCCAGAACAGTGCAGAGGAGATAGATTCCAACAGCAGGGTCCACTGCCATGAAAACCCGTGAGCATGCAAGGATGACGCCACTCCCGGCTGTGAGCGTTCGCACCTGAAATCTTCCTAACCCAAGAAGATGCACAAATGGGGAGAAGAACGCAAATACTGCGATGACTGAGCTGTTGATTGAAAAGGTTGCCAGATTCATGTTGTATGTTGCACCCAAGAGTTCCCGAGCGGCCTCCAAAAAGAAAAGGAATGCTATGACCGTCAAGATGAACTCAAGAAAGTGAGTGTGCTCTTTTTGGGCTGCATTTACCTTTTTTGGAGGTTTCTTGTTTACATCAGGAAGTAAGAACGTAAATAAGCTTCTTAAGCGTTCCTTCTTGTTCATTATTTCGGGTACGGTACGTATGTGTCCAAACCCTTTCTTTGCTTGCGAAGCAGAATAGGGCATTTTTTCTTCCATAGGTATTCCTCCCTGCATATCTGATTCTCATTCTTTTAAGAATTTCTATTGCCAGGTTACTGCGCCATTCAAGATTTTGACAGCCTTTTAGCAGTCCACGATCCGAGCGCACGTTCACAAATTGCGTCTTCAAGAGAGGGCCCAGATTGAGAATATCCAGCAGCGTTGATGGGTCAATCTGTGATGAGGTCATACCATTATAAACTGCCATGTTCAAGAAATCCGCTACCAATTTCTCAAATCCCAATCACGTGCAAGTGCCCCCAGAAGGTTCAATGTTTGGACCATCTAGGCACTGTCTGCATTCCTGGCCAGTATGGCGAGGAGAATCGGTTTCCCCTTTCCCTAACGAACCCCACAGCTCTGAGGGAGGAAATAGGTTTCACCTCCCTTCCACTGTGAGACATTACCTCTTTCAACTGTCCATTAAAGAGCATAGAAGGCACAAAAGGGGACAAAAAAGCCCACAAAAATTCCCAACGTTTCGGAAGATTTTTCAGGACATTATGTGAAGACATGCTCAATGGAGTCCACACCTGGTAGTATTCAGGGTGACCAGGATAATTCTCAGTTTCACGCTCATGATGTAAGATCATGTATACGCGGGCCTTCTCATCTGTAACAGTTACACGCGTACGCAGTGGATCGAAATTGACCACAAAAGGTGCTGGCAATTTTTCAACCACCTTGTAGAGGGAGGCATAACTGGAACTGGCATACGTGAGTATTACAAACACAAAAGTTAGAATAAGTGTTGCAAAAAAGAAATGAGAAGAGCGGTTGAGGAATAACTTTACCATAAGTATTATGCAAAGGAGAACTGAGAGAACTTCTCCATATTGGATTATTTTTCCATATTTTAGCATCCATATTCTCTTGGAATTATTCTCTGCCATGGTATAACCTCGATTCTTGTGTAGTGATGTATCTGTACGTGTTATGTAGTTTGCGGCTCGAACCTCTGTAAAGCTACTGGGAGTGAAAGAACTCTCACGTAACCATGAGCGCACAATCTATCCCACACAGCTAGAATTAAAGAAAAAAAGAAAAAGGAAATACATTCGGGCGAAAGCCTTTTCAAGACCAGTGTCCTACAGGTGGCATGAACTGCAGGAGAGCTTACTTCTTAGTAGTGGCTGGAGAACTCCTCTGGCTTTCATTGCTGGGGGTAACACCCTACCTGGCAGCCAAAGGACACATTCTATCCTCCAACCTTCTCTACTATTTCTTCTCTCACTTCTGCCATCAAAGACCTGAACGCTCTCTCTTCCTCTTTGGAGAGCAGCTTCCCGTGTGCGCTCGAGACACATCACTGTACATTGCAGCCTTCCTCGCAACCATTGCCTACCCTCACCTAAAGGACATGTGCACCAAAGCCCTACCCTCAAAGTGGTATCTCGTCACATTTCTTCTCCCCATAGCTATTGACGGCAGCACTCAGCTCTTTGGCCTGAGGGAGAGCACCAACCTCTTACGGGTTATCACCGGCTTCTGGGCAGGATTGATAGTGCCTTTCTATTTCATACCCTTAGTGATGGCTTCCTCAAGTCTTTCTGTCGATGTAGAGGACGGTCAGGGCAGCAACGGAGAAGGTGTCGACGATATAACCGAGGGCTACACCAAGAACGGGGACGAGCCACAGGAATATGAGCATCAGGAGTATCTTTACCACAAAGAAGAGCAAGAGCACCAGGAAGACATCAAGGAAGTTGTTCCTCACAACGTTGAAGCTCTTTGAAAGGCTGTCAACGAACCCGAGATTGTCAATGACTATGCCTTGCCTCGCTAAGGAAAAGAAAGTCCACACTATGAAAGTGACGATACACACAGTGCAAATTCCTCCATACTTGAGCACAGTAACGATCAGTGAAACAATTATCAACAGAAGGATTTTCCCTGAAATACTGCTGAAGGCCTCAGAAAGACCCATTTGCTTTTCCTGAAGGGCGGCCACCGTCATGGCTATGACCATGGAAAAAGCTATCACTGCTAGAACCCAGATGATAACATTGACAGCAAACCCTACCAATGCAGCGCCTGCCAGACCGGGAAAGATTTGGCTCCACATTTGCATGGCTTGCTCAGGTCTCATGGCTTCCCATTTTTGCGTTGCAAACTGACCAAAGTACTGGGACCAGGATAGAGCCCAGCCAATTTGTGCGAGCGTTGCTATAACATTTATGATCGCTACGATCAAGAGTGGCACAAGGATCACTGGTCTTTTGGCTATCACATCTACTGACTTACCAAGTATTTCTCCTAGTTTCATGGGAGGATATTCTTTCTGCTGTTTATAAGACTTTGGTTTGAGGTCAATACGTGATTATCATACACATGGAGGCAACCTGCAGCACCTGAAAGAGGGTGAATGCCTCTTCACATTCCAGGTCCACCACCCTTGAAGTCTGAAGTCTGCGTACCAGTACCAAAGTTTTTTAAACACCTGCATGGATATGCCCCCATGAAGGTGAGAAACATTTTTTCGAATGCTCCCGATGTGGATGCCATTGTCCTGGTAAACTCTCGGGGTCCCCATGTTGACACGAGTTTCTTTTACGTTACTGGGTTAACATCAGGCCTCTTTGAAGGTTGTGTTGCAATCCTGCGTCCTGATCATCTGGAAGTGATTTCCAGTGCCCTAGAAGAGGAGAGTGCGACGAAGGGTGGGCTTGAGATCTCAGTCTTTACGACCAAGAAAGAAGGAGAGAACCTTTTGCATGACAAGTTAAAAGACTTCAAGAAAATTGGGATCAACGCTGATGAATTAACCTACACTTCGTTTCTTAAATTGAAGAAAGCGACCCAAGCGGAGCTCGTGGACGTCAGTGAGGCCGTCAAGAAAGCGCGGCTTATCAAAGACAGAGAAGAGATTTCTCGCATAAAAAAAGCATGCGACATCATTTCAGAAGTTGTAGAAGAGGTCCCTCACCTGGTGAAAGAGGGCATTTCTGAAAATGAACTGGCGGCTGAAGTGAACTATTTGATGCAGAAAAAGGGATCTTCTGGTCCTGCTTTTCCTTCGCTGATCTGCTTTGGGAAGAACGCATCAGAACCCCACCATGCCAGTGATGGGACCATGCTGAAGAAGGGAGACTTCGTCCTGTGTGATGTGGGGGCAGAATACAAGAAGTATGTATCTGATATCACGAGAACCTTCATTTTCGGGAAGGCTGACCCTGAACAGGTGAAAATGTACGAGGTAGTTCTGGAATCTCAGAATCTGGCCCTTGATATGATAAAAGATGGGGTAGAAGGCCGCGATGTTCACGCGAAGATTAAAGAGTTCCTCGACAGCAGGTATGATGGACGATTCATACACGGGCTGGGCCATTCAATCGGGTTAACGGTGCACGATGGAGAGAGCATGAACATTGACGCAACCTTTGTGTTTAAGGAGGGCATGGTTTTCACAGTGGAACCGGGAGTGTACATTCCTGGGTTTGGCGGCGTGAGGATTGAAGATGACGTGGTGATCAAGAAAGGAGGTATAGAAATCCTTACCAGTGCCAGGAGAGAACTGCACGTCATTTAGGTTACCTTTTGTGACTGGTTATGGTTATTTTTTTTGTTCTGTTTTATCCTTTTATTTATTTGAAACTTTTGTCTTCATCTGAAAAGATCTTTTTCTCTCTCCCGCAGCAATCCTTTAGCACTTCCTTCGCCTCTCGGGTAGCGGGCCCCCCGTATGATCACGATGGGAATTCCCTCACTGGACTGCCCCTGCACAAGAGAAGCAGCTGACGCCAGTTCATCTGCCACTGCTATGGGAGAAGCCTTCAAAACATACCCGTACAAATCAGTCTCCCCCGCTCTCACCCACACCGGAACCAGTCCCGAGAGCCCAATTGCAGTCCCCACAGCCCCTGATCTCAGTGGTCTTCCCTGTGTATCGTTGATGATGACAGCCACGTCCTTTCCCGTCCTCTTTTTGAGATTCTCTCTGAGCTCTGAGGCAGACTTGTCCGGGTCCTCGGGGAGCAAGGCTACGTGGTCTTCATCACCCCACACATTGGAATGGTCGATTCCACAGCTGGCGCAGATAATTCCGTGTTTGGTCTGTGCAATAATGGGACCTTTTCCAACTCGAACAATTTCTACCGCTTCCCTCAGGATTAACTCACACAATCGGGGATCTTTTCCTGTCAAAGCAGATAATTCCCGTGCATGTAGAGAGGGCTGCACTTCTCGCAGGTCCACTACATTTCCTTCCGCCTTTGATACAATAGTCTGGGCAATGACAATGACGTCTGAATCCTGTAGAGAAATTTCGTTCTTTTCGAGGCATTCCGTGAAGATCTGTCCTATGTCATCCCCCTCCTTGATGAGGGGAACATCAGGGACTGGAATAATCTCTATTTTGTGAAAATGACTCATACTTCAACTGTGCATGGTTCTCTTTTAAAGATTGTGACCTCCAGACCTCCAGAGTCTTCTGAGATGTTGCCCTCTTCTACTGAAACAAACCTGCACAAACGCTCACATTATCTTGCGAAAGATTTATAAAGGAATACCCCTTGTAGGAGGTGCTGGTTCTGCACTTTCACTGAACTGGTTTCTGGTGGTTTCCTATGGATGTAAAGAAAGGAACTACAACCATTGTACTTGTGTGTAAGAATGGTGTTGTCTTTGCTGCAGACAAACAGGCATCTCTCGGGGATGCTGTTTCCTCCAGGACAACCCGCAAGATATTTCAGGTCACCGATTCCGCAGCAGTTACGGTAGCAGGGAGTCTGGGCGATGCACAGAATCTCGTGAGTCTGTTGAAGGGACTTTTGGCTCTCAAGAGGTTGGAGGAGGGCACCCTGAGCACGAAGACAGCGGCTTCCCTTGCCTCTCGGATACTGCACGAAAACCGGTTTTACCCTTACATTGCCTGGTTACTCCTGGCTGGGTACGATAAAGGCCCCCGTGCCTTTTCCATTGATCCTTTTGGAGGGCTGCATGAGGACACGTGTATTACCACGGGTTCGGGCATGCAGGTGGCACAGGGGGTGCTGGAAGACCAGTTCACCGACGGGCTAGACCTCGAAGAAGGAATAACATTGGCAGTACGGGCAGTTCGTGCTGCACAAGAACGAGATCTGGCCACGGGAGGAGGAATTGCAGTCTCTGTAATCACGCCAGCAGGATACAAAGAGTTCTCAGAAGAGGAAATTGAAGCCAAAATTGGCTAAATTATAAGGTGATTCTTTGGGTTCAGAAGAAATATTGCAACATATCAAAGAAGTTGTGAATGGGACTATTCCAATCGGGGCAGTAGTGACGACTGTTGAATTTGAAGGCCCCGATGTAGTGATCTACTCCCGCAACCCCGGAATGCTCATCGATGACAGCAATCTCATACGAGATCTGGCCAAGAAACTGCGCAAGCGCATTCTTATCAGGCCTGATTCCTCAGTTTTGACCGATGAGGAGACTGCTACTGAGGGGATCAGGTCTATTGTGCCAGCAGAAGGTGAGATCACCAGTATTACCTTTGACCACACCTCCTTTGAGGTGATTATCGAGGCGAAAAAACCGGGCCTTGTTATTGGGAAATCGGGAGCTACGTTACGGGACATTGCAAAGAAGGTGCGATGGGCACCGAGAGTAGTTAGGACACCACCCATTGAGTCCAGTACCGTCCGAGGGATCAGAGAGACACTGGAGAGAGAAATCCAGGACAGAAGAGATATTCTAAAGCGGATTGGACATCGTATTTACAGAAAAGAGGACGTGAGGTCCGAGTGGGTGCGCATAACTGCTCTGGGTGGGTTCCGGGAGGTTGGAAGGTCGTGTCTGCTTTTGCAGACACCGGAATCAAAAATTTTGCTGGATTGTGGGGTTAATGTCACCTCGGATGATCCAAATATTGCTTATCCCTACTTGAGCGCTCCTGAATTCAAGTACGTGTTGACCGCAGGTGATCTGGATGCCATCGTGGTGTCCCACGCTCATCTGGATCATTCAGGGTTCATACCCTTCCTGTACAAATACGGGTATGACGGACCGGTATACTGCACGCCGCCGACGAGGGACTTGATGACATTACTGCAGCTTGACTACCTGGATATAACGTCAAAAGAGGATAGGGAATCACCCTATTCGAGAAAGGAGATAAAGGATGTGATCAAGCACACAATAACATTGGACTACAAGGAGGTTCGGGACATTGCACCGGATGTGAGGCTGACATTACACAATGCGGGCCACATTCTGGGCAGTTCTATTGTCCATTTACACGTGGGGAATGGACTGCACAACATTGCCTACACAGGAGATCTAAAGTACGATTACACCCGATTGTTTGAACCAGCCAGCACCAAGTTCCCGCGGTTAGAAACCTTGATCATTGAGTCCACATACGGTGGGTACAATGACAGGATGCCTCCGAGGACAGAGGGTGAGAGGGAGTTTATCCGGATCATCAGCGAGACCATAGCTCGAAAGGGGAAGGTTTTGATCCCCGTGCTTTCTGTGGGAAGGGCTCAGGAACTGGTGGTCGTCTTAGAAGAGTTCATACGGAACGGCATGTTTGCGGGGATCCCTGTCTGGTTAGATGGGATGATCTGGGAAGCTACTGCCATCCACACGACGTACCCGGAGTACTTGTCGAAACGATTGCGGGATCAGATCTTCCACCAGGGTCATAACCCATTCTTGTCAAAGGTGTTCGATGCAGTGGGTGACGCGAACCAGAGGAAGGACATCATAGAGGGTGGACCTGCCATCATACTGGCTACCTCAGGCATGTTAATCGGAGGGCCTTCTGTGGAGTACTTCAAGGCGCTGGCAGACGATCCTACCAACACGCTCGTGTTCGTGTCGTACCAGGCTGAAGGTTCCCTGGGTTCACGGGTGCAGAAGGGCTGGAACGAGATCCCCTTGAGGGGTGAGAACGGAAGGACTGAAGTGATCAGGGTGAACATGGACGTGCGCACCGTGGATGGGTTTTCCGGTCACTCAGATCACACGCAGCTGATCAACTTTGTCAGGAAGATCAACGGCAAGCTCGAGAGAGTGCTGACCAACCACGGAGACGGTTCCAAGTCCATTGAACTCGCCAGCATCATCTACAAGTCCTTCAAGAAAGAGACCCGCTCACCACTGAATCTGGAAACAATCCGGTTGAGCTAATCAACTCGATTTTATTTTTATTTTAATTTTTTTGGATTTATCTTCCTTATTCTTTATTCTTTTCTTGATTTCCACCTGAGTAATGAAATGCAGTCTGCAGCTATTGAGAACCCATGATTAGTGAAACGTCTTGGAATTATCCACCGAAATCTGCTTTGTTACAGTAAGGAGTCACTGAGGTTACCTTGAAGGAAGGGGGAAACGTTTTTATGAACCATGAAAGAAAACAATCTAAAGAAGTGAGAACATGAAAAGATACCGAGTTCACCGATTGAATATCGACATGGAGAAAGGTCAGGAGAAATTGGAGAAATTTCTCAATGACTTGGAAGGTGAGGTTGTCTCGATCATCCCTGACGTCACTCCCAAGTTCTCTCTCGGAGGAATGGGAGCAGGCATAGACTTCCTCCTCATCGTGGAGAAGGTTCCACAGTTTTGAACCCAAAGGAGAATACTAATAGCTCGAGGCAAAAACTGCACCACGAAAAACGCGAAGAGTAAATTCACCTTTCCAGTGAGATACCACAATTTCCACAAATACTAGCTCCAATTTCCAACTGAATCACTGGTACTCCCCCGGATACACCAAGGGAAGAACAAGCTCAGAATCACTGCCAGATTGGAAACAGGTCTTTTGCTCGACGTCATCGTGAAATGGATCGATGATCATCCGTCGAGATAGTGATCCCAGGACAGGAAGAGAAACTCTGTCTGTAAATACCAGATCTTTAACACTTTAGTGGCTTGTGATACCAGATAGGAAGACCACACTTTTTTCATTCTCTTTCCCGTATGTACTGATTCTGATGTTCATTCCTTTAGTTCTGGAGCTGCTTTTTCCCTCGTCCACTTGTACACAGCCGTGATAAAATACACAGTCCCCAATATGAGAAATACAGCACCTAGTAGGGACTCTCGACCCCATAAGATGACACCAGCTGAGAGCCAAATCCCTCCAAAAGAGAAAAGAAGCATTTTATTCCTTTTTCTATTCACGAGTGCGGACACTATTCCGCACACTATCAAGAAAATCAGAGGAAGGTCCTTCATCTCTAGGAGTGGTGGTTTTTCTGGTACAAATCCCTCCTGCAAAATCTCTTCGGGGAGTGGTTTAACCGTGGTAATGGTGCCTCTCTTTAAGGCTGCAACTGCGCAGTTGAGCGCATCTTCTGCAGGGATCCACAAATTGGGGAAGAGTCCTTTCTCCTCCCTGAGTTCCAGATCCAGGGGGATGTTGAGACTTGTGGGAAGTTGAACAAGGAGTTTGGAATGGGGGAGGCGATGGTAAGTCATCTGGCCAAAGACGAGGGCACCTTCCGTGTTTTCTCCCACAAAAATGACGTTCTCCACCTGGGAGAGATAGTTGACAAACCCTTCTCCAGAAGATGCGACCTTGCCATTCATGACCACAATCAACGTCGTTTCATTAGGGATCATCTGGGCAGAAGAAGAAAAAGGCCCTGTCCAGTACGGCACTGCAATGTGCCTCTCAAACATGTCTGCCTGTGCGTGGAATTGGGATATCCCTGCCCCGTAAGTGTGTGTTTCTGGATACTTGTCAAATAGGTACTCCATCATGTTGGCACGTCCCATCATGGTCGTCTTACTGATGAGTTCTGTGAAATAGCGTATGCTCGACGGCTTCTGGCCAGTGAACTGGGTGACCCACCTTTCAGGCCACGTTTCAGAGCCGCCCCTGTTACCCCGTATGTCAATGATGAGACACGGTACGCCCTTGTACTTGCGAGCAGTCTCAAGAAACTGGTTCAAATACTCATCGTAGTGATCGGAGAATGAAAGGATACGTACCACAGGAATCCCACCGACCGTGTCCTCCCTGAATATGTTGTCTGAAAAAGAGGAGAAAGTGGAGCGCTGCAGCTCTATCACGATTTGATGCTGCTCATTACTGGAACGTACTGTCAGCACCAGCGGATCGGGAGCAGACTGTGAAAGCATTCCCATCCTGTACACGAAATCGCCCTGAGCATTGAGGGAAGGGAACATGAAAGCGTCTGGATCTCCTCCGTTGATGGATATGACCGTGTGCGTGGTGTTGTCAGAGATAAAGGAGTACTCCCCTGCAGTCTTTGAAACTTCGAGTGTCGTGTCGTACCAGAAATCTTCGTGATTCCCGTACTCCATCGTTCCTATGGTTAAATGACAGTCATGAATGAAGGTGAGGTTGTCACGAAGTGTCTGTGAGAAATCGGAAGGAGTCCACGTAGATTGCGTCTCCAGCTCACTGAGTATAGTTTGCTTCGCTTCATCAAAATCACCTCTGGTCATGAAATACCCGTACCCGCAGTACCCGTGGGAAAACAGGTAAAAAAGATACTCTGTATCTTCTGAAGCCTCCTCACGGGATATACGAAAGGGGGCTTTCGGATCTATCTCCATCTGTAATGCATCTTTTGGCAATTCGTCATCTCCTGGTAGATACTGTATCAGGGTCAGGAATTTTTGTGCTTCTTCGTAAGGTGCACTGGAGAACGGGGGAAAGGTCCACTTTTCTGTGGATTTTGCGTTTTTTATGAGCACGGTTACTGCTTCTTCTGCCGCTTTCTTGGTTAAAACTCTGTCTGATCCCACACACAGGTAGATGACTCCATTCTCTGTCCAGGGGCTCTCCATTTCACGTACAGAGTAGTGCCCGTCGCGAATGTACTCCTCTTCTTCGGGCGTGAGGAACTCTTTGATGACGTCTCCCGTGTACTCAGCATCTAATTCACCTATGATGATGAGATTCTTCTCTCTCACTGATTCGGGGACCTCTGAAGTATGCAGTATGACCCACTCAGGTTTTAACCTTTTCAAGAGAACTGAGAAATCTCTGCAAAATGATTCATCAGTCTCATTGGAGAGAATCACCGTGTTTTCAGGTTTCAATTCATAAGTTTCGGTCGCTGCTGGCACACACAGAAGAGAAAAGAGCAGCACAACTGACAGAGAGAGTATTCGTTTCATTTCAGTCAACTCTTGACGTGGAGTGCACTGACTCCCAGGTTTTTGTCATCTTCATCTCCTGTCATTTATATATCTTTTGTCCATTCTTTGACACTTTTCATGACTGCTCCTTGAATTATTGTAATACTTGAGTGCTCTCCGGGCCATTGGTGGGCCAGAAGACAGAGTCCAGAGAACTTGCAAAAAGGACAAGAAGGGAACTAATCCACAATCTGTCACTGGAAGAGAAGAAACCAAAAGAAATAAAAGTGACCTCACCCATCCAATGCAAACAGTAAAGCTTAAGCTTAAGATTTTAACTCTGTAAAGTGAACTAATCGGAAGGTGTAACTATGGTTGATCTACACGAGGTGAAGGTTGGTACTCTCGCTCCCTTCATATTTCCCTTCGAGAAATCGGTAGAAACAGCGAGAAGAATAGAAGAGATTGGTTATGACTCCATGTGGTACCCTGATCATTTGATGGGGTTTATCCCTGAGACGATCTGGACCCCTGACATAACTCCTTTGGTTTTTTTCCAGAGCTCTCCTCACACGTTCCCTGATCCCTTCACGCTGATGGCAGCCCACGCTGCCGTGACACAGAAGATAACTTTGGGCATGAGCGTTACCGAGACCATACGGAGGCATCCAGCTGTCTTTGCCCAGGCAGCCTTAACGCTGGACCACATCAGCAGGGGGAGAGCCATTTTTGGGTTGGGTGCGGGCGAGATCGAAAATGTAGAGCCTTACGGACTGAATTTTAAAAATCCTGTCCCAAAACTGGAGGAGAACCTGAGGATAATACGATTATTATGGTCTGATCAAGTACAAAAGAAGGATTTTAAAGGAAAATTTACCTCATTAAAGGATGCAGTCTTAACGCTTGAACCCTTTCAGAGTGGGGTGCACCCTCCGCTATGGGTTGGTGCCATGGGTCCCCGGATGTTGAACCTGACTGGTGCACTGGGAGATGGCTGGTTACCTGTATGCCTCAACCTGCCTGACCTTTGTGAACGCTACCGAAGGAACCTGAGCGTGGTCCGTGAATCAGCACAAAAGGCTGGTCGAGACCCTGCTTCAATAACTGCTGGATTGTACGCCATGGTCTGTGTGGCAAAGACCCATGAGGAGTGCCATGAATTGTTTGCAAAACCTCTGGCCAAGGCCTGGGCGTTAGCCACCTCCGAGGAACCCTTCCAAGCTGCTGGTATGGAACACCCGTTTTCTACTGAAGAAAAAAAGTTCAGCGCTTTACTCCATTATATTCCCACGAGGTATTCTCGAGAGCACGTTTTGGCGGCCATGGAAACTGTTTCTGAAGAAGTTATTGAGCACTGTTTTATCCACGGTAATCGTGATGAAATCCTTGCGGTTATTGAGGAGCTGGCCAGAGTCGGGTTACAGCACATTGTTTTCTGGAATTTGACAGGTATGATAGAACCTGCTAAGAACAGAGAGTCACTTGAAATTCTGAAAAGCGTTTTGAACTACATCAAAAGCTGACGTTGAACATACCAACCTTTTTCTCTGGTTTATATTGATGCTTTTGTTGTCATAAATTTTTATGACAACTTTTCTGTTGACCGAAACCTATAAAAGCACTCTTTGAAAGCAGTAACAATGAAGAGTAACTGCAACAATGATGGAGAGTATCGTTCAATAAATCACTCCAGAACATTGAAAATGAGGGATGTGCATGACCAGAATAGATAAGAAGAAAATGAAAAGGATAAACGAACTTATCCACAAGAAAAAGATAGAAGAGGCTCTCAAACTGATAGATAAGGAAGATGTTAATCTTTTGTTCCACATTGGATCATCAGCCTTGGAACAGCAAAACTATGGAGTGGCTGAGAGAACATTCAGCATGGTGCTCCAGTGTGACCCTGAGAATGGTGCAGCATGGCTGGGTAAAGGAATAGCTTTAACATGTCTTGAAAGATATGCAGAGGCTGTAACGTGTTATGATAAAGCTCTAAAGAGAAACGTCTCCACAGAAGAAGTCTGGTATAACAAGGGGATAGCTTTACAGCATCTTGGAAAGCATGAGGATGCCTTAAAGTGCTTTGATGAAATTATAAAGAGAGATCCTCGTGATGCTGATGCGTGGGTGTTCAAGGGAGTTGCTTTAGGGGATTTGGAAAAACATGATGAAGCGATGCAGTGTTTTGATAAAGCATTAGAGATAGATCCTCGTGAGCCTGATCCGTGGTTCAACAAGGGGGTTGCCCTGCAATTGAGAGGGAGGTTGAATGAAGCTGCCGCCTGTTATGAGGAAACGTTAAGAAGGGATCCTCGCCATGAGCATGCATGGAGTAACAAGGGGGCAATTTTGCAGGGTTCAGGAAAATATGGAGAAGCGCTTGTTTGTTTTGATAAAGCTTTGGCGATAAACCCTTTTGGAGCGAAGACATTGTTGAACAAGGGGATTGCTCTGCGAGAATTAGGAAAGTATAGAGAAGCACTCTCGTGTTTTGATGGAGCTTTGAAGATAAATAGTGATGATGCGGATGTATGGTATAATAAGGGGATAACTTCCGAGTGCCTTGAAAACTCTGATGAAGCTTTGACCTGTTTTGATGAAGCGCTAAAGCGAGATCCTCACAATGAAGATATCTGGTACGGTAAGGGTGCTATTTTAGAAGATTGTGGGAAGCACAAGGAAGCACTCTCGTGTTTTGATGCAGTTTTGAAGAAAGACCCTGACCATGCCTTGAGCTGGTACTACAAGGGTATGGCTTTGGAAGAGCTTGGGAAGCACAAAGAAGCGCTTCACTGTTTTGACACTGCTTTGAAAATAACACCTCATGATGCAGATATTCTGCTGAGGAAAGGGGTAATTCTGGAACATTTTGGAAACCACGAAGAGGCTCTCACCTGTATTGATGAAGCTTTGAAGAGAGACCCTGATAATGCTGAAGTATGGTTGACTATGGGCGTGGCTTTGCAGGAACTTGGGAGAGATGAGGAGGCAATTAGGTGTTATGAGAAATTCATCGAGATGGAGCCTCATTCAGTCTTTGGGTGGTTTAACAAGGCAACTGTTTTGGGAAATGCAGGAAAGTACGGTGAGGCTGTCTTCTATTTTGATGAAGCTTTGAAAAGAGATTCTACTAGTGCAAATATATGGCATGGCAAGGGGATAATCTTGGGGAGAATGGAAAAGTATGAGGATGCTTTGACCTGTTTTGATGAAGCTTTGAAGAGTGATTCTACTGATACAAATATATGGTATGGCAAGGGGATAATCTTGGGGAGAATGGAAAAGTATGAGTATGCCTTAAAGTGCTTTGATGAAGCTTTGAAGAGAAATCCTCTCAATGCGCTTATGTGGGGTAATAAGGGGACGAGTTTATTGTGTCTTGGAAGGCATGAGGATGCCTTAAAGTGCTTTGATGAAGCTTTGAAGAGAGCTCCCGACGATGGGAGGTTGTGGTTTGACAAGGGCGTGGCTTTGCAGCGATTGGGAAGGTACGATGAGGCAGTGCAGTATTTTGATACTGCTTTAAGGCTTGACTCAGAATTGGTGAAAAATCTGGGAGATGAGGAAGGAGAGAGAAGGAAAAGAGGGAAAAAGAGGAAGTAAATTCGAATGAAAGTCTTTTCAGGACCCAAATGTGAGAAAAAGATATCCTCAGTCCTGAATACATGGGCAACGTTTTCTATGAGCTCATCCCGGCTGCATTTCAAAGAATGATACTGAAGAAGCGCTTAAAAACAGAAGGGAAGCCATTGTACTTGGAACCTATCGATGAGGACATTCTTTCCACAGCTACTCAGAAATCTATGATCAGGGAAATTACTGGTTGAAAGAGTGAAGAAAAAAGATAAAAAAAGGAATCCCTCTCTGAAAGAATTGAGTCAGATCGAGGAAAGAAGAACTTCTAAAAGAGATTTCTGGATATCATCACTGGTCAAGTGGTGGGTGGTACCTGATTAATGGTAGCTTACACCTGTGAAGCAAAACCTTATATAGATAGAGGGGAAGACAGTATCCAGGCCGGGGTGGCTTAGCCTGGTTATAGCGCTCGGCTCATAAGCTCATAGACATTGGATTCATCAACTGAGACACCGAGAGGTCGCGGGTTCGGATCCCGCCCCCGGCACTACATGACTTGTTCCGATCCCTACCTTTTCTGTTCTTTCCTGATTTCTTAAATTGATATTATTGTTAGTATCCACGGGCGGTCTGCCTCTTGCAGAGAAAGCTTTCTAAGCAAAGGGTCAAAAAGGAGGTCATGACACGTGGAAGTGAAAGGGATGTCCACGCATTATTGGATGAGAATCAACTGCAGTTCTCTGAGAATTTAGTCTCCCATGTTGAGATGATCCAGAAGATTGGTGAAGCTGCAGAGTCATTGAAGGCGTGTGCAGATGCTCTCAAAGAGGGCATGTTATTTTATATTCGTGCCACGAGTTCTCGAGGAAAAATACAAACTGGCCGGGACCATCCGTACTGAAGAGATATACTAAAGGGTGAATCTACTAAAAATTGCGCAATTATGCGTATCTTGTATTTAGGGATATATTTCAGGAGTATTTTGCTGCGCGCTGCCTAGCATTGGGACGAGGAGTTAACCTGGCTGAGGGGTTGATAAAGAAGTATTTGCATTCCAGTCGTTGGAGGGAAGTTATCTTGCTGGCCGCAGCCGCAGCTCCTCCAGATAAGGCTGATTTAATCTTAAAAAGTGCTTTAGAGACTGAGAATCCTTTTGAAGTGTATATCCATTCCAATGTCATGATGGCAGGGTGGATACTAGCAGATTTACCACGGGTGGATCCTTTGAAAGGAAAAGATGTGATCAACACGTTGATTTCTTTTACTGATTCGAGAAATATTGACCTTCTTCGCATTGATGCACTTGAAGTTCTGACTGAAATTGGGAGGACTTCTCCACCTGAAGATGTGTCATGGGGTTTGGAGTTGCTCCGTGATGAATATTCGTTTGTTCGCGAGCTGGCTGTGAGCTACTTTACCAGAGTGGGAAAAGATGATCCTGAAGTGAGGAAGGAAATCTTTAGATTACTCCGTGATGAATATTCGTTTGTTCGCGAGCTGGCTGTGAGCTACTTTACCAGAGTGGGAAAAGATGATCCTGAAGTGAGGAAGGAAATCTTTAGATTACTCCGTAATGAATCATATTCACTGTCATCGGGTAGAAAAATCCAAGACATTGCAGTAGAATTTCTTTCAATGTATGCAAGAGAAGAATCCTTTGAAAAAGCACCTAATCTTTTTATTACAGAAGATTTACCTACAAGAAGAGGAGCATACAAATTGATGAAAGCCCTTATTCAGACACAAGAAAAATCTTAGCCATTCAGGCGAATTTTGACAGGGAAAAAATATCGGGACTCTACAAGGTCTTGTGAAGTTGACAATCCTGGCTTTACAATTATGGCATCTCTTAGAACCTTTCCATTCCACCAGACCTATTCGAGTTGATTCAATTATTTTTTTTGAGGAGAAGCGTATGCTCCTCCTCATTGGGGGTTTTGGTAGAGCTTCAATTGAAGCCAATCATATAAGTGTTTGGGTTCAGGATCGTGCGAGATGCAATTCCTGAGAGTCATGAGTTGTTACATGGTACACCTCACCTTTTTGTTGTCACTTCCTCTGCATACTGGGACAGGGACTTCACCAAACAGGCATCTCTGGAGGCTCGAAGCCTATGATGGTTAGTGGTTGAGGGACCCCCAGTCACAAAAGAGGATTCCGTAACAGGTAACTGTTACCTCATCTCCTAGCAATAATTGGGGGGTGTCCCTGTCCCTCGTGATGAAGGACCGTGATTAT
>JADDYB010000108.1_pt1 | contig 24551 bp, 21 predicted proteins | sample 8641941 | NCBI WGS metagenome assembly JADDYB01 (sample SAMN16275377, study PRJNA637457) | freshwater sediment metagenome | isolation source: Lake Kineret sediment | place: Israel: Lake Kineret | collected 2013
AAGCTCCCACAGGGCTTCCCTAATTGCTTTAAACATCCGGGATGTATTGAACTTGGTTCTCGGGACATCCGCAGCAATTGCTTTCTGGACACTGAACGTGGAGAGAAGGATGACCATGAGGATGCCTGGCAAGAGACCGGCAATAAAAAGTTGATTAATCTGCACTTTAGACACAATCGCATAGATGATGATGGGCAGGCTGGGTGGAAAGAGAAGACCCAATGTCCCTGAATTGGTCACCAACCCGAGAGAAAACTTTTCGGGATATTTCCCTTGTAACAACGCAGGCAAAAGGATTCCTCCCAAGGCAATGATGGTGAGGCCAGTTGCGCCTGTCAGGGCAGTAAAGGCAGAGCAGGTGATGAGAGCGATGATGGATAAGCCCCCAGGTAACCAGCCCAGGAGGGCATCCGTCAACCCGATCAATCTTCTAGGTGCCTTGCTTTCTGAAAGGAGATATCCGGCAAAAGTGAAAAGGGGGATGGCAACCAGGATGGGGGTGGTGGCAATTCGATACATTTCAATGATTATGGCTGAGGAATCGATATGGCCGAAGAATAAAAGGAAGAGCGTCAGGCCAGAGAAAACAGTGAAGAGAGGTGCTCCGAGAAACATCAGAAGGAATGCAATGAGGATCAAAAAAAAGATCATGTCTCTTTCTCTCGATCTCGAAGGGGGTCAGCCTTTCCCATTCCGAAAAGCGTCTTAAAAGAACGAAGACCAAATCGAAAGGTCATCAGGCCAAAAGTGATCGGGAGGATCATTTCCGGGACCCAGGCAGGGATGTTTAAAAAAGTCCTGTTTCCCATCTCGACTTCGTTTTTGATAAATTTCAATGCCGCATAGGTCAAGGCACAACAGACAAAAAAAGAGAACAAATGGGTGATAAGCGTAACGATATGCTTTCCCAGAGAGGGCAACCATCTCGAAACGATATCGATGTTGATGTGTCTTCCTTCTTTTGTGGCAAGGGTGGCTCCGATAAAACCAACCCAGAGAACCAGATTCCTCAAGAGGGAGTCCCCCCAATCCAGACCCGTGAAAAAGAAATTTCGGAGGACGATCTGTGAGAAGGCGATGAGAATCATGAAACCTAAGAAAGTGACGAGGAGGGTTTGCTCCACTCGTTCAATTGTCCCATCCACCCGCTCCCATCGATTCACCCCGTTAGAAATGATAGGCCCCTGCTCTGCGGCAGGGTCGGGTCCCAGAATCATTCCGGCGGGGTTTGATGCCCCGCTCGGTTTCGAGTCGCAACGACTGGAATTTCTAACGGGGTTCATTATTTTCCTCCCTTTCGATAACTTTCCAGAAGAGAAGTTGCTTCATCAAAGACTTTTTTAGAGAAGGTTTGTCCACTGATATGGCCCATTGCTTTATTCGATAGCCTCTTGTACTCATCAATTTGGTCCTTTGATGGGGTGATGATCTTGACCCCGTTTTTAACCATCACCTTAACGGCATCTCGATTTTCGTTTCGAGTTATGATCTTCAATTGATCCAGATGTTGTTGAAAACTTTCCAAAATGAAATTCTGGGAGGTTTGGGGGATTTGTTTAAAAATATCTTTTTTTACCACTATCCCACCTGCCAAATAAACCAAAGGGACATCGGTGAAATATTTGACCTTCGTAAACCACTGGAGGGAGATAGCTCCTGCCGGAGGGACATAGACCACATCCACTAGTCCGGTTTGGAGCCCAACCAGAACATCGGGGACAGTGAGTGGGATGGCCTTCACCCCCGCCTCATCGAAAATGGCTTTGGACATTGGAGATTCCTCCCAAATCCATACCTTTGCCTTTTTAAGGTCGGCCACACTGGAGATGGGGAGGGTAGACATGAGATAGATAAATCCTGCCTCTGACCAACCCAAGAAGACATATCCATTGTCCTCAAAGCCTTTTCGGAAAAAAGAATCCATCTTTTTCAAAACGGAATCGACCTCATCGTAGGTTTGAAATAGGAAAGGGATCTGGAGAACGTCCATCTCTTTGAAGAGTGTAGAGAGCCCAGAAGAGGTGAGGGCGACGCCTTGAATTTGACCAATTTTCAGTTTTCTGAGCATATCCATTTCATCGCCTAATACCCCGCCGGGATAGATCTTAAACTGGACTTTGTTTTCCGTCTTCTTTATCACTTCTGTGTTCAACGTGTTGAAGGTCTTCATCCAGGAACTTCCCTCCGGAGCCAGGGTTCCCAATTTGATCAAAAAACTTTTTTCTGCCCCTAGGGTGGTTTGGGTGATCAAAAGAAAAGCCAATAAACAGAGCCCTAAAATTTTGATGGGGTGCCTTCTACCCATATTTTTTCTCCTATTCAAAATATTCTCCCACACGGCTGAGTAATTCCTTTGCCTTTTTTTTGGCCACCGTATTGAGGAGGACCAAGTCCGGGGAAGTTTCAGCAGGAGTCTCTAAAACTTTTTGAAGGGTGGAGGTGAAGAGGTCTTTGTCCGTCATTTTTCGAGCGTAGTAGTTTGCATAATAGACATAAGCCATTAAAAATTTCCCCTGCCCAAGATCCAAAGCCTTCAGAAAATGTTCTTGGGCTTTTTTGAGATCCCCGCCAGCGATTTTCGGCCTGGAGGCAAACCATATTCCCATGAAGAGATGAGGGCCACCATAGTAGAATCCCCCATCGAGCTCCAAAGCCCTCTTCATCAGCGATTCCACTCTCGGGAGTTCAGATATGGCCTCGATCGAATCCAGGTTGAGGCGGATCCAATTCACCCAGCAGGTTGCCGCCCAAAAGATATAAGGCACATCTTTTTTCCCAAGACGCTTCAACCCTTCCTTAAAATCATCGAAAGGTCTCTGAAGAGGTTCCTTAAACCCTCTCATTTCAAGTGATCTCAAAGCATACTGTTTTCCCCTCTCATAGAGCAGATGGGCATACTCCTTATCTTGATCCTCAACAAAGAGGGAGGCAAAGGAAGAATAACTCTGGGCAGCCGCTATGAGTAACTGCTCATTGTCTGGCACTGCCTGGACCATCCCATCGATCAACATGAGATAAGCGGGCATCCCTTCCCGAAGAATTCTTAGGTCCGATTGTCTATAGGAAGCCCTCGCGATTTCTTCCAATAATGTCGCCGTAGCGCCGACGGTCAACTTTTTGTTTGGAAGACAAGCAGAGAGAAGAAAGAGAAGGCATAAAAAAAAGAAAAATTTAGTTCGATTCCGGAAACCCTTCATGTTTGTTCCTCAGCACCTTGAAAAGATTGATTGACCATTAAGAGATTTTATATTTCTAAACTATAAGTATGTCAACCCTGTTGTTAAATAAACTGAGAGACAGGTTCAATGCACATTTTTTAGGATCTTTATTCTGTTCAAGACGCTTTTTGATACAACAACAGGGTCAACCCTGTGGAGTATTCCCGCCTAATCCATTTCTTATAAAGAGCAGAATTATAACTCTCGAAATAAGGTGTATGTTCCCTTAGAGCCTACTCCACGGGGTCAACCTTTTTCATCAAAATCGTTTTCGCCTTGACAAACAGGAGGGCAATCGATAAAAATAACAGTGCAACCTGTAAAGGAGGGCAGTGTGAGGAATTATCATAAACGTGTGGTGATCACAGGAGTTGGCCCTGTCACTCCTGTAGGGATCGGAAAAGAGGCTTACTGGGAGAGTTTGATTAACGGGAAATCTTCCTTTCGCCAGATTTCGTTTCCCGATAAAGACATGAGTCAATACCGATGTCAGATTGGAGCCCCCATCGATGGGTTCGACCTCTCTCATTTTGTGGAAAAGTCGAAACTCTCCAAGCATCTTGGAAAATCATCCCAATTTGCCATTGTTGGGACGAGGCTTGCTCTCCAAGATGCTGGAATTGAGCTCCAACAGAACGATATAGAAAAAGAAGGACTCCACCACAAACATACTGGAGTCTATCACCTGAAGGAGACAGATCCCTTTCAAATAGGGGTGGTCATGGGAGTGGGTGTGGAGGCAATGGATTTGATGGAACATTTCCATGAGCGTTTTCTTTCCAGGGGACCTAGGGGGATCTCTCCCTTTGCTCTTCCGAATATCTACTTGAGTGCTATCACCTCCCATGTAGCCCAATATTTTTCGATCCGGGGAACATCTTATGCCGTCTCGACCGCCTGCGCCTCAGCCACTCACGCCATGATTAACAGTTTCCTTCAGATTCAAGGGGGTGGGGAAGATCTGATGGTTACTGGAGGGACAGATGCCTGCATCACCTCTTATGTTTTTGGAGGGTTTGATGTGCTAAGGGCGATGTCAATACGAAATGGCGACCCGAACAAAGCCTCCCGACCTTTTGACCGGGAGAGAGATGGGTTTGTGATGGGCGAGGGGGCAGGAGTGCTGGTGTTTGAGGAATTGGATCATGCCAGAAAGAGAGGTGCTCACATCTATGGGGAGGTGGTGGGATTCGGGATGACTGCCGATGCCTTCCATCTCACTGACCCCGATCCTGATGGAAAGGCGTTGGGCAAAGCCGTTAAGGATACCCTTGAAATGTCAGGCGTCCATTTGGAAGAGGTTGATTACATCAATCCCCATGGTACCTCTACTCTATTGAATGATAAGGTGGAGACGAGAATGCTTAAAGACGTCTTTGGAAAGCAGGCTTACCGCATTCCCGTCAGTTCAACCAAATCGATCACCGGTCATCTGATGGGAGCTGCAGGAGGGGTTGAAGCCATCTCAGTGCTGCTGGCCGTCGAAAAAGGGATCATCCATCCCACTCTCAATTATGAATTTCCAGACCCAGAATGCGACCTCGACTATGTCCCCAACCAAGCGAGAAAGAAAGAGGTCAGATTCGGCCTTTCAATCTCAGCGGGTTTTGGGGGAGTCAATAGCGCCATCCTGATCAAGAAATTTGAGGAATAATTCTCCTTTTTACCTATTTCACAGAGTTCCTTTCTTGACACCTTTGGGGAAAGGTTTATAATATTTCTATCCCTCATAGTTGTCTTTAAAATCCTGGGCACTTATGGACCATTTTAAAATTGATCAAAAGCTTCTGGAGTCTATCATGGAGGACCTGAGGGCAAAGGGTTGTGCCCTTTCCTTCGAAGAGGTGACCAGGGTGGTGGACCTGATTACCGAGGAGGTGATCTACCGATATGTGGACCAGCTGATCAGTCAGGTCGAAACCATCCTTGAGATCAATCCTCATCTCACCGAAAAGGAAATCCTTGAGGCCGTCGCGAAAAACGTGGTGGAGTATCTTGGGGCAGAGGCAGCAAGTATACGCATATACGATCCCGGAAAGGAGGAGATGATCTCTTTTGGATCTTATCCTCCTCGGACAGAGGACCGTGAGGAGGCGATTCCATTCGAAGATACGATCGCCGGCGAGGTCGTGAAGACACATCGAACCTACTTCGTCCACAATATTCTCAAAGAGGAAAAGTATAAAAATAAAGAGAAGGTTCAGAAATATGGGATCCATTCGATGTTAGCCGTGCCGATTTCGATCCCGCGTTTCTCTTTGAAAGATGTGGATACGGAAGGATCCTTTCAAATCTACTATAAAGAGGTAGATAAGATATTTACTCCTCTAGAGGCCAAGATCGCTGAGATGCTCTCGAGAAGGGTGAGTTATGTTGTTGCCCGGAGGCGGATCATGGACCTCCAGAAATTGAATGTCACCAAAGATAAGATTGTGGAACAGATCTTCCTGAAATTGGGAAAGCGGGAAGGGATCAAGATGAGAGAAGTTTTCAACCTGGTCATTCCGGAGTTGGTGGACATCATGCGGATCCAAAGGTGTTCTCTCTTCTCGGTCACTGAAGATCGGCATCATGTCGTTTTGGAAGCTGGATATCCAGAGATACACCACGGGATTGGGAAGGCGTTCTCAGTAATGCATGAACCCTATATTGATGTGGTGGTGAACCAGACCGGTCCTTTCGGTGAGTTTGAAAACGAGAAGATCTCTCCTTCCTACATTCTCATTCACAACCCACAGGAAAGCCGTCTCCTTCCTCAAGACCTCAAACGATTTTTGGAGATCCAGCAAATCCATTCGGTTCTCTATATTCCTCTCAAGGTGGACGATGCCGTCAACTATTTCTTGGTCTTCGATGCCCAGGCACATCATAAGAGATTTATAGACGAAGAGCTCGAAATTTTTATCTTCTTCGGCAAGGAGTTGATGAAAGGGCTGAGACTGGAAAAGATGGACGACATTCTTCATGATTTTAAGAATCCATCCATTGCGGCCGCAGGATTTGCCAAACGGATCCAGAAAATCTTGGAAGAGGGAGAATTTCTCTCCAAAAAGGAGAAGGTGGCTCAGGCACTCGATATTATTCTGAAAGAGACATCCCGCATTCAGGAATTGGCCCTGACCCTTCACGGAGAGGGAAGAGAAGAGGTTGTGGATCTGACAGAAAAGCTGAAAAAACGCTTCCTCATCAATGAAGAGGCGATGAAGGAGTTGAAGCGGGAAAATGTCCATTTGATCGAAAACGATTTAGAATCTCCCTTGTGGATCCGATGTTACCCCCTTCACATCGAAAGAGTTTTAGATAATCTTTTCAATAATGCTACCAATGCTATGCCCGAAGAGGGAGGATACCTTTCCATTCGGTCCTATCGAAAAGATTTTTGGGCAGTGGCTGAGGTGACCAATTCAGGTGAAATTCGAGAAGAGGATAGAGACCGATACCTCCTTGGCGATGGGAGGGGCAGGGGACTCCATATCACCACTCGATTGGTCAAACAGATGAAAGGGAAAATAGAGATGGAGTCTGGGGGAGGTCAGACGACCTTCCGAGTGATGTTCCCTCTCGCTAAACAATAAAAACACATTCTCATCCCCCCTTGCCCCCCTTTAATAAAGGGGGAGGGGAGGATTTGTCATTCTTTAATAATGGAAAGATTTTTTTGTTCAAATTGTAAACGTTTCTATTCTCTCCAGCCGGCGAGATGGCGATGCGATTGCGGTTCTTTTCTTGACCTCGAATTTGAATCCCAGTTCCCCATTAAAAAAATTTTAAAGCGAGGTCCTACCTTATGGCGATATCGTGAGGCCATCCCAATCCACAATGATCAATCGATCCTCTCCATGAAAGAGGGATTTACTTCTCTTCAAGAGACCGAGTTCAATGGAGATCGAGTTCTATTAAAGATTGATTATCTATTCCCGACAGGATCTTATAAGGATCGTGGAGCAACGGTGCTCATCAGCAAGATGAAGGAATGGGGAATTGGAAAAGTGGTCGAGGACTCCTCAGGCAATGCAGGATCAGCCATCGCGGCTTACTGTGCTAAAGCAGGGATCGAATGTGAGATCTATGTTCCAGAGTATACCTCTCCAGGGAAATTGGTTCAAATTCAAGCTTATGGGGCAACCTTAAAAAAAGTGGAGGGTTCGAGGGAAAGAACAGCTGAGAAGGCGATGAAGGCTGCTTCTAAAATCCCTTATGCCAGTCATTGCTGGAATCCCTTCTTCCTTCATGGGACAAAAACCTTTGCCTTCGAAGTCTGGGAACAAATGGATTGGAAAACTCCGGATACGCTCGTCCTTCCCATTGGACATGGGACGCTTTTTTTAGGAGCTTATATAGGTTTCAAAGAGCTAAGGGAAGCGGGGATGGTCAAACGGATACCAAGATTGGTGGGTATTCAATCTGCTTCTTGTGCTCCTCTTCATCAAGCCTTTAAAGAAGGTTGGAGGGAAACCCGACCGATTGAGAAGTCGGTACGACTCGAAACCGAGAAGGAGACCATTGCCGAGGGGATTGCGATTGCAGAACCTGTCAGGGGGAGGCAGATATTAGAGGTCATCAGGGAGACGGGTGGAGAGATTCTGGTTGTGACGGAAAGGGAAATCAAGGAAGCCCTGAAGGAGATGGGTCGAAAAGGTCACTTCATCGAGCCCACCTCTGCTGCCACGATCTCAGGATTGAAAAAGTACCTGAGAAAAAAGAGGCGAAAGGAAACCGTGGTTTCCACCTTAACTGGGATGGGTTTAAAATCCGCAGGGAAAGTGTTATAAAGAGAGAGTTTTTAAAAACTACTGCAAACTCTCTTGATTACTCAGATTTCAATATATGATTACAGAGAGTTTCAGGGTTTTTCAGAAATCTTAAAGATTTATCTTGACAACCTTGTGTTAAACGATTAAATATTCGGCAAAAAAATCATTCTGGGTCTGTCAAAATACTAAATTTGAATAACTGAAACTCTATAGAGATGTTTTGAGGAGGTAGACATATGTGGAGAGTGAATCAAAGCCGTACATCTTTATCCATTTTTTTAGTTGCTCTAATTTTTTGTCTCATCCTTCCATCCATACTCCTTGCCCAGGAGGAGAAAAAGGACCGCAGGCCGGAGCGAGGGATCGCTGTGTATCCGGAATTCTCTGGGGTCATCGTCTCAAAGGGAGAGGCGGTGAGAATGGATCTGGTTTTAGATAACAAAGGTCGGGCGGATGAGACAATCGATGTGAAAATCTCGACCGTTCCGAAGGGATGGAAGGCCCAGTTGAAAGGAGCCAGTTATCTGATCACCGGGATGTACGTCCCCAATGGGAAGACAAAAAATCTGGCCTTGAATTTGGAACCCGATAAGACGATAGGGGTGGGGACGTATGTTTTCCAATTTGATGCTCAGACCTCAGATGGGCAATTGACTTCCACTCACAAATTGACGGTGGAGGTTCAAGAGCGAATCACTGGGGCGGATGATATCCAGATCACCACCTCTTATCCCGTGCTAAGAGGCCAGACGGATGCACGGTTCGAATTTTCTATTGAAGTGATGAATAAGAGCGAGGTTGATCGTACTCTGAACCTTGCCGGCTTGGGACCAGAAAAATGGGAGATCAACTTCAAACCCGCTTATGAAGCAAAGCAAATCTCGAGCCTCCGCATTAAGGGAGCACAGAACCAAACCGTGGCGGTGGAAGTCACTCCTCCGAAAGATGCCCTGTCTGGAGAATATCCCATCTTGGTGAGAATTAGCTCAGGCGATAAGAAGGCTGAAGCAAAATTGATGGTGATTTTGACGGGTATCTATAAACTCGATGCTGGGACACAGACTGGGATCCTCTCCTTGGAGGCCATGCCAGGGAAACCAGCCAATTTTTCATTCTATGTGAAAAATACCGGGTCTGCCTTGAATCGGAATATCAACTTTTCCTCTTTTAAACCTGAGAATTGGGAAGTCACTTTTAAACCTGAGAAGATCGATGCCTTAGAGCCCAATGTACATAAGCAGATAGAAGTGACAGTTAAACCGGCACCCCAAGCCTTAGTGGGTGATTATTCCGTAGGCGTTTTAGTGAATGGGGAAAAATCGGATAAGACCATTGAAATGAGAGTCACTGTGAAAGCTTCTACCGCATGGGGATGGATTGGGATTGCCATCATCATCTTCGTGATTGCAGGACTGAGTGCATTGTTCATCTGGTTAGGGAGACGTTAACGTGGAACGACAGATCGTCATTGAAGCAGAAGGGCTGACCAAAAAGTATGGTCATCAGGTAGCGGTGAATGATCTCAATCTCCAAATCCGGGAGGGTGAGGTATTTGGATTCCTCGGCCCAAATGGGGCTGGGAAGACCACGACGCTGCTCATGTTTCTGGGACTCACTGAGCCCACTTCAGGAAAAGTCAGAGTCATTGGATTCGATCCAACACGGGACCCTTTCCACGTCAAGGAAAAGGTGGGGTATCTGCCTGAGAATGTGGGTTTCTATGAGGATATGGACGCCAGGCAAAATCTCCAGTATATCGCCAGGCTGAACCGAATCCCCGATAAGGTTTCTTCTGAGAGAATTGACGGATCGCTCAAAGTGGTTGATCTCTTAGAAGAGGTGGGGAAGAAAGTTGGGACCTATTCGAAGGGGATGAGACAGCGCCTTGGGATTGCGGAGGTTCTGATCAAAGAACCCAGACTCATCTTCCTTGATGAGCCCACAATCGGTCTAGACCCTGATGGGACGAATCGGATGCTCGACCTCATTCACTCTCTCAGCCGAGAAAAAAATATTACTATTTTTCTCTCCTCACACCTTCTGGACCAGGTTCAGAGGATATGCGATCGAGTGGGAATCATGATCAAAGGGGATCTGGTGGCCATGGGCCCCATTGAGGAATTGGCCAAAAAGAAATTGGGCATTGATAAAGAGCATTATACGCTTGAAGAAATCTATATGAAATATTTTAAGGAGGCCTAAATTGCAGGGGATCTTCACCATATTTAGAAAAGAGATGGAGGACCACTTCAGCAGCATACGGTTTCTCTTGATTTCAGCATTGATTGTGATGGTAGGTGTGATCATTGCCTCCATCGTTGGCATGTCCATCCAGGAAGAATCCAAAGGGATGGCCAAACCCACCTTTCTCTTTCTTTTGCTTTTCACCGCGACGGGAAAACTTTTTTCTTTTGTTCAGTTCATCGGTTTTTTTGGCCCTCTCATCGGGATCATCCTCGGTTTTGACTCGATCAATCGCGAGCGGGTTTCTCGAACCCTGAGCAAACTTCTCTCGCAGCCCATTTATCGGGATTCAGTGATCAATGCAAAATTTTTAGCCGGCATGGCCATCATCGCCATCGTGTTGGTGGCCATTGTCCTGATCATCTCAGGCCTCGGCATTCGATTGATCGGAGTGGTGCCAGGGGCTGAAGAGGTTCTGCGCCTTTTGATTTATCTGATCACCAGCATCCTCTATGTCTCTTTCTGGTTGGGGATTTCGATCCTCTTTTCAGTGGCCTTTCGAAGCACAGCCACTTCAGCTCTGGCTTCTTTAGCTATATGGATATTTTTCTCCTTTTTCGTCAGCCTGGGGGCAGGGGTCTTGGCGGATGCCTTTGCTCCAGTCAGCCAGACCGGGGCAGGAGTCGATCCCAATATTGTCCTCAAACATGCGAATATCCAGAGGGTCATTTCCCTGTTTTCTCCCATGACCCTATACAGTGACGCCACCTCCACGATCCTCGATCCGATGAGAAAGACCACTCAGTCCTTGATTTTAATGGGTCCCCTCGAAAGGCTTTCCATTTCCCGTTTTCAAAGTCCCTTGCCGCTACTCCAGAGCCTTTTCATTGTCCTTCCCCATCTGATCTCTATTGTGGCCATTACCTTTCTCTGTTTCGGAATATGTTACTACGTTTTCATGCGGCAGGAAATCAGAACGGTCTGAAATCGCATAGAGCAAAGAGCATGGCACATAGCGTATAATCCCCCTCTTTCCCCCTTTATTAAAGGGGGGATAAAGGGGGATTTTTTTGAGGGTGTGTTAAAAGATGCCAGTTAAAAAGCGAGAGATCTTCGGCTGGGCCATGTATGATTTCGCCAACTCTGCCTTTGCCACCACCATTCTCGCCGTCATCTTCAATCAATATTTTGCCACGGTCGTCGCAGGAGGGGAGAGGGGAGTCGAATTCCTCGGATTTCGTCTCCACGGCGCCTCCTTCTTCACTTTTTCCGTAGCTCTCAGCATGGCGGTGACCGCCGTCCTCGCTCCATTTTTAGGGGCCGTTGCCGATGCCTCGGCTTCGAAGAAACGGTTTCTGATGGTTTTCTGTTACATCGCTATTCTCTTCACCGGGCTCCTCTATTTCGTCCAGGCAGGCCATTATTGGAGGGGCGCAATCTTCTTCATCGTCGCCAATATTGGTTTCGCTGGCGGAAATGTTTTTTATAATGCCTTTCTTCCCGAGATCTCGACCGATCAAAACATTGGACGAATTTCGGGTCTGGGATGGGCATTTGGATATATCGGCGGAGGAGCACTCCTGGGAATCAACTTGATCATGCTGAAATATCCAAATTGGGTTGGATTCCCTATCGGGTATTTCACCGTTCAGGATTGTTTTCTCTCCGTGGCTTTTTGGTGGTTGATCTTTTCTCTTCCCACATTTCTCTTTTTAAAAGAGAGAGTGCAAAAAAACCTTCTATTTCCCGGGACAAGCTATTTCAGCGAAGGGTATCAACGCCTCCAACATACCTTTCGTCGAATAAAAACCTTCAGGGAATTGACGAAGTTCCTTGTAGCTTATTTGATTTATAACGATGGGATCGAGACGGTCGTCGTCATGGCTTCGATCTTTGGTGCACAAGTCTTAGGGATGGAGACGGGCGAGATCATTCTCTTCTTTTTGATGATTCAAGGAATTGCATTTTTCGGTTCTCTCATTTTTGGATTTTTGGCAGATTCGATCGGGAATAAGAAGGCAGTGGTGATTTCTTTAGGGATCTGGTCTCTCATCGTTATCTGGGCATTTTCGTTAGGAATCATCTGGGATCCAAAGACAGAATACTGGATCTTAGGGGTTCTGGCGGGGATTGTGATGGGTGGAAGTCAGGCCGCCTCCCGTTCCCTTCAGGGAATCTTTACTCCCGATGCCAACAGCGCTGAGTTCTTCGGTTTCTTTGCCATCTCAGGGAAATTTGCTTCTGTTTTTGGGCCACTGATCTATGGAATTCTGATTGCGATCACAGGGAGTGTCCAGTCGGGAATCCTTTCCGTCCTCTTCTTTTTTATTGTTGGAATGGCAATTCTATGGACGGTCAATGAAAAGAAAGGAATGGAAGAAAAACAGAAACCTGTCCTATAATTCTTTTTCTACATTCTTTAGTTTTTTGCTCAGCAAGGTTGACTTTCTTAAGATAGAATTTTAATAATATGGGAAATAAAACAAATGGGGGAAACAGGTCTTCCTTATGATCGTCAGGGATCTTTTAGAAAAGCAGGCCATTGAAAGGCCAAATAAAACCGCCATCCTGTTTAAGGAAGAGAAGGTTACCTTTTCTGACCTCAACACAATGTCCAACCGATTAGCCAATCGGCTCCTCAATCTCGGGATAAAAAAGGGGGATCGCATTGTACTTCTTTTTCAAAACTGTCTTGAGTTCGCCATATCCTATTTCGCCATTTTAAAAATCGGAGCCATTGCAGTGGTCCTCGATTTTCGTCTCAGCCCTGCTGAACTGGAGCCAATCTTCCAGGAGGCTGAGGTTTCTGCCATTATAACGAATGTCAGACAGAAAGTTTTTATTGACCGGGTAAAGATTTCAGTTTCTTCCTTAAAACATGTCGTTGTTACAAATGTCGGGGATGAGGATATTAGAGATTGGCACTCCTACGAAGAGATCATTGAAAAGGAATCCTCAGAGAGGATTTCGATTCCTCTTCATGAAGTAGACGAATCACTCTATCTCTATACCTCTGGGACCACTGGAAGATCAAAGGGAGTCGTCCTTACCAACGATCACCTGAGCTATTTTCCAGAATCTTGTCGCCATGCCCTCTCCATCTCCGAGGAAGATACCTGGGGACTCGTACTTCCCATCTCTCATATCTCAGGACCTGTACTTTTGAACTTATTGGTCGAACCAGGACTTAGTGTTTCCATCGTCGATGAGATGAAACCGAAAAAAATCCTTGAGGCCATTCAAAATCATCGGGTCACCGTATTCCACGCCGTCCCGCCTATTTTCCAATTGATTCTGAACCTCCCTCATTGGGAGCGATATGATTGTTCCAGCCTTAAGATGGCGGCAATGATGGGCACCGTTGTTCCAGAATCATTGATGAAGGAGTTTGGGGAACGTTATCCCCATCTTCAGTCCATCCAAGGCTACGGAATCACTGAGACCTCTCCTCTTCTAACCCTCACTCATTTGGAAGATGCGCATCGGAAAATGGCAAGTGCAGGGAAGGCGGTTCCAAGAGTGGAGCTGAAGATCATAGGCCAAGATGGAAAAGAAGTTGAAAAGGGTCAGATGGGGGAGATTATTGCCCGTGGGCCTCAAATCATGAAAGGATATTTCAAAGATCCCAAGGCGACAGCCAAGAAGATTAAAAATGGATGGTATTATTCCGGAGACTTAGGACGATTAGATGAGGAGGGTTACCTTTATGTCCTAGGTCGGGTGGATGAGATGGTTATTACTGGAGGCCTTAATGTCTATCCTTCGGAGGTTGAGACGGTCCTGTTGAACCATCCCAAAGTCCAGGAGGCAGCTGTTGTTGGAATTCCGGATGCAAAGCGAGGCCAGATCTTGAGGGCGAATGTCGTCCTGAAGCATGGGGAGACTGCGACTCATCGGGAAATTCTTAAATTCTGCAAAGAACGGCTGGCTAATTTTAAAATGCCCAGACAACTTGAATTTAAGGATTCTCTACCAAAGTCGAGAACAGGAAAGATTGCCAAAAGGCAATTGAGAACGATAGATACGACCTACGAGAAATGGCGTGATTTTATCTCTAGAAGAGAGGCTTTCATCGGACCATTAGGTCTGCTTCTCATCTGGTACGTGATTTCCGCCTTTCAGTGGGTAAATCCCTTCTTTTTGCCTTCGCCATGGAATGTCTTTCTCGAATTAAAAGAGTTGCTCTTCTCCCAGGGGGTCTACACCCACCTCGGGAAAACCCTCTATAGAATGTTCAGCGGATACTTTTTGGCCATTGTTTTAGGGATTCCCCTTGGGATTATCGTAGGATATTGGGAGAAGGTCTACAACTCGTTGGAGTTTGTTATCGAATTCTTCAGGGGATTTCCAGCGACCTCTCTCTTTCCCCTTTTTATGTTGGCCTTTGGTATTGGCGATGCGGCCAAAATCGCTATTGTGATTTTTTCCTGTAGTCTCGTCATCACGATCAATACACTCTACGGTGTTCGAAACTCCTCCAAGACAAGGCAGATGGTAGCTGAAACCATGAAGGCAAGCAATACTTACATTTTTGCCAGAGTGATCCTTCCCGATTCGTTCCCTTATATCACAGCGGGTCTCCGGACAGCTCTTTCCTTAACCCTAATCATCATTGTTATTTTGGAGATGTTCATTGGGACAGATAAAGGATTGGGCCACCTCATCTACAATGCCCACATGACCTATAAAATTCCAGAGATGTATGCTACCATCATTATTACTGGTCTCATTGGGTATGGAATGAACAAGGGATTTATTAAATTGGAAGAAGAAGTTATCCATTGGGGAGGAAGATAGGTTTAGGAGTTGAGAGTTTTAAGCTAAGAGCTAAAAATCATATTGAAGGAGGATTTATGAAAAAGAAATGGTTGGTTGTCGGGATTTTGGTTTTTGCAGTGATGTGTCTAATGCTCAATCGTTCTATAGCACAGGAAGAGGTAAAGATTGGATACACACCACTTGTCATGAACCTCCCCACCTTTGTGGCCCTTGAAAAAGGCTATTTTCAAGAACAGGGATTGAATGTGGTTAATACCCCTTTTCAATCCGGAACTCTCATCGTTGATGCCTTGGTTGCTGGCCGGATTGAAGTATTTGCAGGAAGCTCGATTATTGGTCTTTGGCTCGTTGAGCAAAATTTGCCTGGCACCTTCAAAATTTTTAATGTTTACGGTTCTACAGGACCGAAGGATGTTACGTTCGTTGTGATGGTGGCAAAGGATTCAATCCTTAAAGAAATGAAGGACCTGAAGGGGAAAAGGGTGGGAACCTTTCCTGGGATCACCAACGTTGCTTTGGCCAAAGCGGTGTTGAGGCCCTACTTTGATCCAGAGAAAGAAGTAACGCTCATTGAGATTCCACCTGGAAATATTGTGCAGGCTTTGGCAGCGGGCCAGATCGACGCTTACTTTACTCCGGAGCCTTTTGGTATGATGGCTGAGGCGAAAGGGGTGGGTCGGCATTTGGTGAAACATCCCCTTCTTGGTTTGAACCTAAAAACCGGCGTTCGAGGCGGGGTCTTTGCATTTAATTCCAAATTCTTGAAAGAAAAACCCCTGGTGGCAAAGAAAGTGAAGGTCGCTATTGACAAGGGGGTGGATTTCGTAAATACCAACGAGTTGGAAGCAAGAAAATTCCTCGTCAAGTACGCGAACTTGCCTGAGCCTTTCGCTATGAAAATCCCTTTTGATACATGGGTCAAAGTTGAGAAATTCAACAAATCGGATGCTCAGCCTTACTTTGAGGTTCTGAAAAGAGAGGGATTGTTCCAGAAGCACATCGATACGACTCAACTCTACTATCAAGAATAAAATGGCGCGAATTGGGATTAAAGATTATTTGAGAGTGGAAGGTCTGACAAAGACCTTCTCGAGCACCTCGGTTAAGGACAAGGGGTTCCAGGGAAGCCTTCGCGTTCTGGATAACGTCAATTTTTCCTGCAAAGCCGGAGAATTTATTACCTTGGTCGGTCCCAATGGATGTGGGAAGACCACTGTCTTTCGAATCATCGCGGGATTAGAAGATCAGGAATATGGGAAAATAACGATTGGGGGGAAACCCTCTTACGAAGCGAAAATCGGATACATCTTTCAAAATTATCGCGAATCCCTCTATCCTTGGCGGACATGTTTTGATAACCTCCTCGTTCCCTTGGAGTTGAACAAGGTTCCGAGAAGGGAGAGAAAGAAGCGGATTGAACAGTTTCTGTTTAATCTCGATTTCAAGGTTCAGGACGATGCGTATCCCTATCAGTTGAGCGGAGGGCAACAGCAACTCCTATGCATTCTACGAGCCCTTCTCTATGAACCCGATGTCCTTTTAATGGACGAACCCTTTAGTTCCCTTGATTTTCAAACGACCCTTTATATGCATGACAAAGTGCTCGAAATCTGGGCGAAGGCTAAGGCCACCATTCTTTTCATCTCACACGACATTAATGAGGCAGTTTATCTAGCGGATAAGGTGGTGGTCTTGAGCAAGAGGCCTGCTCATGTGATGGATGTGATTGAGGTGGACCTGCCAAGGCCACGGAAATTGGAGATGACAGAGAGCGAAGAATTCTTTGCTGTGAGGAATCGCGTTCTCGATATCTTCAAGGATGAAATTGCAGATAGTCTTATCCGGATGGAGATGAGTGGGTTCTAAGATTCCAATCCATTCGGTCTTTTTGGTTGAAGAGCTTCTCAGGAATGTTTGAGAAATATCCTTTCACCGGTTTTGGGATCCCTTGCCCTTTTAAACCTCTGTAGAACCCACCACCACTGCTCAGGATGTTCTCGGATGACGGCCTCTATGATTTTGGTGAGCTGGGCAATGTTTGATGTGATATCCTGTTGGATATTCCCGGTGGTATTCGCCTCAAAGGGGGGATGAATAATTACCTTATGAAGGGAGTCCGAGTTTCGGGTGATGAACATGGGTAGGATGGGAGCACCCGTGCGAAGGGAGTAGACGATGGGCCCCTTAAAGGTAGGTACCAGGTAGCCAAAGAAATCAACCCAGACCTCGGTGCTGGGTGCATTCAGATCAATCTGAAGCATTAGGATTCTGTTTTCCTTTAAGGCCTTAAAAGATTGTGTCACACAGGTCATTTTAGGTTTGAAGGGGACGGATCCTATTCCAAGAGCGCTCCTGAACGAAGTCATGAATTTTAATATCTTCGGATTTTTTGAATCTCTGGCGATGACGGATAAAGGATAATCTTCCTTGGCCAACCGAGCGCTCATTAAAGGGAAGTTGCCGATATGAGCACTTAATGCAATAACTCCCTTTCCTTGTTTTAGGGCTTTATCAAGATACTCCTTTCCCTCTAATCTTACATGCGTTTTTATATAGCCATCCATATATTCAAGACAACGGATGGTTTCCATCATATCCTTTCCAATATTTTTAAAACTCTCTCGACAGATTTGCTTAATCTCTTTCTCACTTTTTTCTCTGCCCAACGCCAAATTTAGATTATTCAGGCCAATCCTTCTTGCTCTTCTTAATAGATAGAAGGCTATTATGCCGAGCTTTTCGCCGTAGGATCCAAGAGAATCCAGGGAGAGGTGTTTCGACCAAAGGGTCCAGAGTTTGAACCCAAAATACACTAATTCATTCTGTAAAGATTTTTTTAAAGAAGATTTCTTCCGCCGCATCATTATTATTATGCTATAGAGCGATACCGTTTTTCAATACTTTTTTAGAGGTCGGCTTTTTTAGTTTAGCCCAGACCGAACCTTTCATCTCTTTAAGAAGATAGGTAGGAATTTAAGAATACAGAGAAAAAAGTTCGGAATCCAGAGCCTTTCGGTTTGAAACTACAAACTCTGGATTCCCTGCCCGCGGTAGGTAGGTGAACGCAGGGCTTTAATATCTGAAACGAATCCTATATTTCACCTTTACCTCTTTATCTTTATTAACAGGAACATCGAAACGGATCAAATGAGCACTCAGTTTCTCAAAAGAGTGAGTATTTGAAAGCATCTCCCAATCGCCTGGGATGGGTTCTTCCACCAACACTTTGATGTCTTCCTTTTTGTGGTTCCTTAAACTCACCTCAAAGGCCACCTCGAAGAGATTGGAGCCCAGACGTTTGTAATCCATCTGAATTCTTTCTCCCACCACATCGAAGGCCTCCCCGATTTTGATCTTAAATTTTTCGTCTTTCGGAGTATGGTCAATTCGGTCCTCTCCCACAAATTGGAGGCTCCCATCCTTGTCCTCTTTATAGACTCGGATCGTTCCCTTCGGTAACGGAATTCCGAGGTTATTCTTCTTGGTGTTTTCAAGTTCAAGAAAGACTCCAACCTTCTGCTTTTGGGATCCCTGATTCTGATAATAATAGTATTGGGGATGACCTGCGAAGATGAAAAGTTTCTTGAGAGGGACTTGATTGGCATCAAGTAAGGTCATTTGTTTGGTCTGATTGTCTTTGATCGTCGTTCTTCGATCCAGTGTATAGAGATGATATTCGAAAAAGGATTCTTCTTTAAACTGGGGACTTGCAGCTTCCTTTGCAGCCAATTTTGCTCTTGCATAGTCCATTTTCATTTCTTCCTGAACCCGATGGATATCACCCGCCACCAATTTGAGAAGTGCATTTTGATAAGTGGCGCCGCTCCGATTATCAATCGTAACCCAGCCGGTTAAATCGGTCAGGGTGTCCAATTTATTCAAGACCGCCACATAATCAGCCTTCCAGTTAATCCCAGAGGTGAGGTAAGAAGCCTCTAATTTTTGGGGTTTTGGAAGTCTATTCTCTAACATCCAGAGCAATGTGGGTTGGGGGATAAGGTTCTCAGGGATTTTCGAAAGGAGGATCCTTCCGTGATGGCCGATGTGGATCTTATCACCAATCTGAAAGATATTTCCACCCTGAGTGGAGAGGAGGGTTGCTTCAACAATTTCCTCTTTTTTCGTCTCAGGGTTGATTGTGGCAAGCTGAACCTTCTGGCCCACAAATTTTTCAAGAAGTTTCTGTGGGCTAAGAAGATCGTATTCATAGTTCTGTTCTAAAACATTGAGGCTTGATCCATTGATCAGGGATTTGATATGGACGGTTGTGGGATCAATCTTTGCTGCCACATCCATGAACTTTAATTCATGGATGCCAGGTTTAAATTCGATAAGGCGGATATCCTTCACCAACCCCACATTCGAATTGTAAATGGTGACAGCTACATCCTTTTGATCCTTGAGGGTGCTGGTCAGAGGTGCAGCAGAGCCTATTTGGATAGAGAAGAGAAATGAGATGAGAGTGATTAAAACGATTGACCTTTTCATTAGATAATCCTCCTTTCCTCCGTCATCCCCCTCTCCCCTATGGGGAGAGGGTTGGGGTGAGGGGTGCTTGTTTTAGTATTATAGACAACCACGAACCCAATTTGGTTCCAAAAATATTTAATTTTGTTTAAAGGAAGGCTGGACATTGAGGGAAGGGTGTAGATGTGCAAAATTTATTAAAGATTAAAACGTAACTGGTCTATTTGTTTCCTAAAATCCTATTTTTGGCCGATTGGGCAGGACTTCATGCAGTTAAAGCAGAAATATTGAAATCCGATGAAGCCAGCCTGGTAGAGACGCCAGAAGTTCACATCCCTTACCATCTTTTTCTGGTCTTCTGTAGAACTTTCTGCAAATTTTGTCCAGAAACGAATAGCGCTCCCAATACCATAAGGTTGGCTAATTTTTAGACACTTCATATCATCGGTTTTACCCTCTTCATCAAGTGCATGGGCAGGACAATTCTCAACACAGATATTGCAGTCCGTACAGAGTCTCTCAGTCACAGGAGGGTCCGAAGGTAAATCTAAATTTGTTATCACTGCTGAAAAAACCACCCTGGTGCCCATGGTCGGGTGAATCACCAGATTATGCCGGCCAAAGTTACCAAGACCTGCGGCAATAGCTACGTGACGGAGAGAAACATCTCCCAATGTCCCTTTGGTTTCATAGCTCATATGGAGAGGATAAGAGAGTGGAACGGTCATTGCTTTGGCCTTCAACTCATTCTCTAGAAAACGAGCTACCCTGTAGTTGGAAGGGCGCATAAATTCCATCTCGTCAAGCCGGCCAGCCATGGCAATCTGCATGTTTTCGCTCTCGCAATTTGAAAGTGTCTTGTAAGCGAGAACGACCAGGGATTTGGCTCCAGGAAAGATGCTTTGTAAATCTGGCGATCTTGGGCTTATATAATGTTTAACTGAAGCTATCCCCACATCGTCTATCCCTAAACTTAAAACAAATTCTTTAATTTTTTCTTTCATCAACTTCCTCCCTCGAGATCATCCGTTATTGAGGCTTAAACCCATTTTTATTTTTTCATTCATCAATGGCCATCTCACTAAGCCTTCACGATACTGAATATAGTCCCAAATTTCTTGGCGGTATCTTTTCTCCTCTTTCTGGAATTCATTTTGGAAGCTGGACAAATCAACAATGAGATCACCAGACTTTATCCACTTCTGATCGGTTTGATTTAAAAGATCCTCATCCATTGGGCTCTTCTCAATTATATTTAAAAGGTGAACATAAAGCAAAATTTATCTTTTTCTTCCATCAGGGTATTGGGAGTAAAGCGTCCCAGAAATTTTGGATGGTTTCTCCAAAAGGTTTTTCCCCGAACCCATCGATGGCAAGGGTGATGAGAAAGAAAATGGATAGGGTCCCTAGAAAAACAAAAAGAATGTTGTCATGCCGGTGATAGAATTTTCCAACCCATTGGGCTGTGGCATAGAAAAAATTTTTTTCAGTGGGTGTTTTGGAAGGCCCTTTTCCTCTTTTTGAATAATAGGGGGAATTGATTCCTGAGAAGAGGAGTAGAAGCCTTGAGCTAAGGTAAAAAAGGTAGACAAAAACTGCAACGACAATGACAAATTCATAAGAAAGATTGAGGAACATAGTGATCAGGTAGGTAAGAAAGGCATAGAAGATTCCTCCGATAACTGCCAAAGTGAACCGTATCAGAAGGGAATTAAAGAAGTCCATTCTATTGCCTTATCTTTTTATAACGAAAAAGGTTAACCAGCGTTTTGGCAGCCCTTTCCGGAGTGGGATAATTGGGGATTCCTGATCCTTCAAGCCGTTTAATTTCGTCATCCCAGATTCCGGGAGGTGAAGAAAAACAGCACAGGACTGGCTTGCTTGGTCTCTTTTCCAATAATAAATTGGTCAAGATTCCCACAGCAGGTCTATTGGCTGAAGCGAACATGATGCATAAGATGGCAGCATCAATATTTTTATCTTCGAGAACGGTACGGACGATTTCTTTAATGGCCTCTGAATCATACCATGCAGGGCCCATGTCCACAGGATTTGTTCTAATGGCAAGAGGGGGGAGCAGTTCCTCCACCCTCTTTTGGGTTTCCATAGAAAAAGGAGGAATCAGTAATCCCTCCATCTCACAGACGTCACAAGCTGCCATCCCAGGTCCGGCCTGACCTGAGAGCACCGCCACTTTGTTTCCTTCGGGAAGTGGACACATGGTCAAAGCCTTTGCCGTGTCCAGAAGCTCTTCCGAGCTTTCAACGGTTAAAATCCCGGCCTGTTTAAAGGCACTTTCGTAAATCTCATGTTTTCCTGCGAGGGAACCGGTATGAAACTGGGAGGCCTTATCACTTGTGGAGGAGCGCCCGACCTTGTAAGCGAGAACAGGTTTTTCTCGATTTCCTCTCTTGGCCACCTCCATCAATCTCTTTGGCTGATCGACCCCTTCCATATACATGGCAATCACTTTGGTTTGAGAATCTTTGATTAAATATTCCACCATTTCTGCAAAATCGACATTGCAACGATTTCCTAAACCGATGATTTTGCTAAATCCAACCTTGTCTTGGAGAGACAGAAAAGCCATCAGGTGAGACATCCCTCCGCTCTGGCTGATAAAACTGATTCCCCCTTTCTCCACCAACGAGAATTCCGGTGTAAAGGATGCATTCAGGGGAAGATGAAGGTTTACAATCCCAAAGGTATTCGGGCCGATGATTTTGATAGCATATCGGTCCGCTAATTCTTTAATCTCTTTCTGTAATTCCCCTCCTTTTTTATCTTCAATTTCTTTGAATCCAGCGCTGATGAGGACAATTCCCGTCACCCCCTTTTCTTTACATTCTTTTATTATTTTGGGGACCTGCTCAGCTGGAAGGACAATGATAGACAGGTTGACGGTATCAGGGACCTGAGAAAGGGATGGATAGGTTTTGATTCCAAGGATTTCATCTTTTCCTGGATTGACCGGATAGATTTTACCCGGATATCTTCCTTGCGTCAGGCTTTTCATAACATGAGATCCTAATTTACCCGGATTATCTGAAGCTCCAATGACCGCAATAGACCGGGGATTGAAGATCGCATCCAATGCCGTTAAACCTGTCTCCATGGTTTTCTCCTTTAGAAGATTGAGGTTTCTTATAAATCCAAGATCATTTCATCGCCTCAGAGAGAGAAGATATTCTATATTTATAACCTTACACTGTTTTTCTCAATTTAAACCAATTAAAAGCAATGAGCAAATGAATTTAATGGCTTGGTCCATTTTTCTAATGGAGGTGAAAGAGAATCATTTATTGTTGTAATGAATCTTCTTTGAAGATATATTGGTTTTGATGAAAGTTTCAAGGAGGTATGGACTCTGGGGATTAGGGTTTTGTGCTTTTATCCTCTTAATGGGATCTATTGTAGTCTCCATTGCTCAACCCCCCTGTTGTTCTGAAAATCCAGAGTTTTCCTATCTCGTTTCCCCAAAGCCATCACAAAAGTATCAATACCTGGTTCGATACGAGACCTTTTTTTCGACCCTCCTGGATAAGGGAAAAGGGTTCTTCGTCATCCTGCCAGAAGATTTTTTCCAGAATCCCAGCGTCAAATATCCCATTCTCTTTCTTCTTCATGGGTATAATTTTAATCGGACAGGTTTATGGCGGAAAGTCCACTCTCCAGAAAGAGCAAAGAGACTCCTGTGCGAAGTGAAGGAGGAAGAGTATCATTGGCTTTACCATGAAGATATTGCTGTCGTCGCCTATGCGATGATGGATTCTAAGAATTGCACTTATCGAGAATTAGAGAAATCGCTGGAAATGCGGTTTCAGGAGCTCTCTCAGTATGGAGGTCTTGCCAAGAAAGATTATACTCCGAAGGAGATTGCTCAATCGATTGTTTCCAATAATCTTCATTCACAAAAAAATCTGAATGATCCGTTCCATCCCATTCAGAAAATGATCATCGTCCTTCCCGACGGAGACAATGGATTTTATACTGATGAGAATGAGGGGAGGAGGCTCTTCCCTGAGACAAAGAATCAAAAGGGATGTGATGATTTCCATCCGGGAGAAGCGTTGAACTATTCGCTCCTCCCTTTTCTCTATATGAAGCCGGGAGCCCTGGGAAAGCACGAATCGTACTTTCTTGAACTTCTTCAATACATTGAATCTCAGTCTCCTTATAGAGGGAGGTCTCTTCAAAAAAGAGGACTCGGTGGTATCTCAATGGGAGGATTTGGAGCAATAAAACTTGGACTAAAATATCCCCATCTTTTCCAATCCGTCAGCAGCCAGAGCGGGCTTCTTGACATCGAACTCCTTCAAGATAAGTGGATGCTGAAGATGATTCTGCCTGAATTTTTAGAAGTGTTCGGTCGTCTTGAGCCAAATAAACTTCCTCCCGGCTCTTCTTTTGATATGAAACATATCCAGGCCAACAACCCCTTGGCCCTGATCAAAAAGAATAGGATAAACCAGTTGCCCCACTGGCTCTATTTTGATTACGGATCAAAAGAAGGGTTTGATGGGATTATAGAAGGAAATAAAAATTTTGAGAAATTATTGAAGGAAGAAAGCCATCAGATTCCTGCGCAACTTTTTAATGGGAAGTCTGGACATAACTACCAATTCTGGCGCAGCCGGTCAGGCAACATCCTCCAACATCATTCCGATGTCTTTCAAAAAGTGTTCGTAGAAAAATAGGATTCTTATACCCCAATTGAGTGAAAAATAATTATTTCAATGAAATGTTCCCCTGATGGTTAGGCCATTAGGAAGCTTTTTGAGCTTTATTTTAAAATCCCCCTCAATCCCCCTTTTCCAAAGGGGGATGATGACGGTTTCTCCCCTTTAGCAAAGGGGAGTTAGAGGGGATTTTCAAAAAATTATGGCCCAATTGGGGTTATACTCATCCCCTCACAAGTCTAGGACAACAAACTCCTTATAACCGTAAGCGGTAAGCTCTGAATATTTTCCTCATCCTCTTCGTCTAAATAGACAAAAGGTAAAAAAGGAAGGATGTGATTCGTATGAATAAAATGAAGATAGCTATTTTAGGTTCAATGCTGATGTTTTTGCTCTCTTTTCTCATCCCTTCACCCTCTGCTGCAGAATCAGAGTTAGGAGGAGGCCGGATCAGTCTCGTTCAAGGTCAG
>JADDYB010000109.1_pt1 | contig 24441 bp, 29 predicted proteins | sample 8641941 | NCBI WGS metagenome assembly JADDYB01 (sample SAMN16275377, study PRJNA637457) | freshwater sediment metagenome | isolation source: Lake Kineret sediment | place: Israel: Lake Kineret | collected 2013
GTACCAGTAGGCGGCGCTCGCGTAATCGCGCGGCACGCCGCGGCCGAGGTAGTACTGGGTGGCCACCGCGAGTTGGGCATCGCGCCAGCCCTGGCGCGCCGCCTTCTCGTACCAGAGGGTGGCGTCGGCCAGCGAACGCGGCAGCAGCCGGCCCTGCTCGATCAGCGCGGCGAGCGAGAACTGCGCCCGCGCCAGCCCGTTGTCGGCGGCAAGGCGCAGCCAGGCCAGGCCTTGCGCGGGATCGGCGGTGACGCCGTCGGCGCTGATCAGGATCACCGCCAGGTTGAACTGCGCCACGCGGTCGTTGCGCTCGGCCGCCCTGCGGAAGTGGGCCAGCGCGCCGTGCGGATCGCGCGCCTGGTACGCCGCCCAGCCGCGGGCGAGGTCGGGATCGTCGTCCGGAACGATCTGCAGTTGCGCCGATGCCGCCGCGCCGAGCGCGACGAGCGCAGCGAACAAGACAGCCGGCGCCACCCGCAGCGAGCGCATCGACGGAAGAGCGTTCAGCTGCCGGCCGCCGAACCGGCGGCCTGCGGATCGGGCCGCTTGCCGACCAGGCGCGCGACCTGGATGCCGATTTCGTACAGCAGGCACAGCGGCACCGCCAGCAGCAGCTGCGAAATCACGTCCGGCGGCGTGAAGATCGCCGCCACGATGAAGGCGCCGACGATCACGTAGGGTCGCGAAGCCTTCAGCCGCTCGACGTCGGCGATGCCGAAGCGCACCAGCAGCACGACCACGATCGGCACCTCGAAGGTCAGGCCGAAGGCCAGGAACAGGCCGAGCACGAAGCTGAAGTAGGCGTCGATGTCGGGTGCGACATTGACCGTGGCCGGCGCAAAGTTGGCGATGAAGCGGAAGACGAGGCCGAAGACGACGAAATAGCAGTACGCCATGCCGAGCCCGAACATGGCCACGCTCGAGGCGATGATCGGCGCGGCGAGGCGCTTCTCGTGCAGGTACAGACCGGGGGCGACGAACGCCCACGCCTGGTACAGCACGTAGGGCAGCGCGATCAGGAAGGAGACGAACAGGGTGAGCTTCAGCGGCACCATGAACGGCGTGATCACGCCGGTGGCGATCAGCTTGGTTCCCGCAGGCAGCACGCTCATCAGCGGCGCCGACAGGACAGTGAAGATGTCGCGCATGAACGGCGACAGCACCAGGAAGACCACCACGATGGCGATCGCCGCGCGCACCAGCCGCTGGCGCAGCTCGATCAGGTGCGACAGGAAGCTCTGCTCTTCGCCGGGCTCGGCGCCGCCGGCGGGGGGCTCGCCGCTCATCGTCCGCCCGGCTCCATCAGCGGCGAATCCGCGGCCGGTTCACCCGTGCCCGCGGCGCGTACTTGCGCTGCGTGCCCGCATGCGCGGCCGGCAGTGCCATCTGCCGCTTCAGGCGCGTCAGTTCCTCGGCCAGTTCGTCGACCGAGGGGCCCGGCTTGTAGCGCTTGGGAAAGACGCTGCTCCGCCAGGTTTCGCCCGCCCCTTCCCACGCGTAGTCGGTCGGCGTCGTCTCGCCCGGAACGGCTGTCGAGCCGGTTCCTTTGCTGATCTCGGATTCGAGGGAGGTCAGGTCCGAGCTGACCTCGTTCAGGGACGACTTCACCGACTGCGCCGCCTGCCGGGCTTCCTCCTGCAGCTTCTTCAGTTCGGCCAGTTCCATCTCGCGATTGATGTCGCTCTTGACCTGGCTGACATAGCGCTGCGCCTTGCCGACCCACTCGCCGACGGTGCGCGCCACCTTGGGCAGCCGCTCGGGGCCGAGCACGACCAGCGCCACCGTGCCGATGACGGCGAGTTCACCGAAACTGAAATCGAACATGGTGCGCCGATGCCCGGGCGGTCAGCGTCGAACCGGCCCGATGCCGGCGCTGCGAGCCAGCCGCCGGCGGCTCGAGGCGGTCAGGACTTCTCTTTGGCCTGGACGTCGATCGTCTGGCCGGCGACCTGCTTCGTCTCCTCGACCTTCTTCGCCGCGGCGTCGACCTCGTCGGTGCCTTCCTTGATGCCTTCCTTGAAGCCCTTGATGGCGCCGCCGAGATCCTTGCCCATGTTCTTCAGCTTGCTGGTGCCGAAGACCAGGATGATGACCAGCAGGACGATCAGCCAATGCCAGATTGAGAACGAACCCATGATGAACTCCGGTGACGACTACAGACGTTTCCACGGCCGGGGACCTCCCAGCACGTGCACGTGCAAGTGATAGACCTCTTGCCCGCCGTCCGGGCCGTTGTTGGTGACGACACGATATCCGTTCGTGGCGCCCTGTTCTCGTGCCAGCCGCGGTGCGAGGAGCTGCATTTTACCCAACAGCCGCTCGTGCCGAGGCTCGGCGACGTCCAGATTGTCGAAGTGCTCCCTGGGCACCATCAGCAGGTGCACCGGCGCCGCCGGGTGAATGTCGTGCAGGACCACGAGGTCTTCGTCCTCGTAGACCCTGCGGCTGGGGATCTCGCCCTTGACGATCTTGCAGAAGATGCAGTCCTTGCTCATATCGCTTACCTCGTCACTCGCCCGCGGCGTCGCGCGCCTGCGCCTTGCGCGCGGCCATTTCTTCCAACCCCGAGGTGCCGGCGCGGCGCTGCAGTTCGGCCAGCACCTGCTGCGGCTGCAGCCCGTAGTACGCCAGCATCACCAGGCAGTGGAACCACAGGTCGGCGGTCTCGGCGACGACACGTTCCTTCGGCCCGCCGCGGCCGGTGTCCTTGGCGGCGAGCACGGTTTCGGTCGCTTCCTCGCCGATCTTCTTCAGGATCGCGTCCTCGCCTCGGGCGAGCAGCCGCGCCACGTACGAGGCATCCGGATCGCCGCCGCGCCGCGATTCGATCACTGCCGCCAGCCGGGCCAGCACGTCGTCGTTGATCATTTTCGATAGATCAGTTCGGGATCCTTGAGCACCGGATCGACTGCCTGCCACTGCCCGTCGCTCAGCAGGCGGAAAAAACAGCTCTCGCGCCCCGTATGACAGGCGATGCCGCCTGCCTGTTCCACCCGGTACAGCACCACGTCGCCGTCGCAGTCCAGGCGCACTTCCTGCACGCGCTGCCGGTGCCCGGATTCCTCGCCCTTGCGCCAGAGGCGGCCGCGCGAGCGAGAAAAGTACACCGCCTGGCCGGTCGCCACCGTCTCGGCCAGCGCCCCCGCATTGGCCCAGGCCATCATCAGCACGCGACCGCTGGCCGCATCCTGCGCGATCACCGGCACCAGCCCGCTCCCGTCGAAGCGGATCTCCTCGAGCCAGTTCACGGCCCGCACCCCTCCCGCTTCATGCATCCCTCATCGTGATGCCCTGCTGGGCGAGGAAAGCCTTGGCCTCACGCACCGTGTACTCGCCGTAATGGAAGATCGACGCCGCCAGCACGGCGTCGGCACGACCGATCTTGATGCCGTCGGCGAGATGCTGCAGGTTGCCGACGCCGCCGGAGGCGATGACCGGCACGCTGACCGCGTCGGACACGGCGCGGGTCAGCTCGAGGTCGAAGCCCGCCTTGGTGCCGTCGCGATCCATGCTGGTGAGCAGGATCTCGCCGGCGCCGAGTTCGGTGACCCGTCGCGCCCACTCGATCGCGTCCAGCCCGGTCGCGGTGCGTCCGCCGTGGGTGAAGACCTCCCAGCCGTGCGCCGGATCGTCGCCGACGCGCCGCCGGGCATCGATCGCGACGACGATGCACTGCGCGCCGAAGCGCCCGCTGGCGTCCGCCACCAGCTGCGGGTTCTGCACGGCCGCGGTGTTGATCGAGATCTTGTCCGCGCCGGCGTTCAGCAGCCGGCGCACGTCCTCGACCTTGCGCACGCCGCCGCCCACCGTCAGCGGGATGAAGACGCATTCGGCCACCGCCTCGATCATGGTGAGCAGGATGTCGCGGGCGTCGGACGAGGCAGTGATGTCGAGGAAGGTCAGTTCGTCGGCGCCCTCGCCGTCATAGCGGCGGGCGATCTCGACCGGATCGCCGGCGTCGCGCAGCTGCACGAAGTTGACGCCCTTGACCACGCGACCCGCAGTCACGTCCAGGCAGGGAATGATTCGCTTGGCGAGCATGGTGCAAGTATGACCGACGGGCGACGGATGGCCCGCCTTCCCACCCGCCGCGCGGGCTCAGCCGTCGCTCAGTTCGTCGGCGCGGCTCTGCGCCGCCTTGAAGTCGATCGCGCCCTCGTACAGCGAGCGGCCGAGGATCGCCGCCTCGATGCCCTCCGGCTCGACCGCGCACAGACGCTCGATATCGGCCATGCCCGACACACCGCCGCTGGCGATCACCGGGATCTTCACCGCGCGCGCCAGTTCGACCGTGGCCTCGATGTTCACCCCGGTCATCATGCCGTCGCGGCCGATGTCGGTGTACAGGATCGCGTCGACGCCGTAGTCCTCGAACTTCTTCGCCAGGTCGATCACGTCGTGGCCGGTGAGCTTGCTCCAGCCGTCGGTGGCCACCTTGCCGTCGCGGGCATCGAGCGAGACGATCACGTGCCCGCCGAACGCGGTGCAGGCGTCCTGCAGGAAACCGGGGCTCTTGACCGCCGCCGTACCGATCACTACGTAGGCCACGCCATCGTCGATGTAGCGCTCGATCGTGTCGAGGTCGCGGATGCCGCCACCGAGCTGCACCGGAATGTCGTCGCCGACCGCGGCGATCATCCGCTTGATCACGGCCTCGTTGACCGGCCGCCCCGAGCGGGCGCCATTCAGGTCGACGATGTGCAGCCGGCGCGCACCCTGCGCGACCCAGTGCCGGGCCATCGCCACCGGATCCTCGGAGAAAACGGTCGCATCGGACATGTCGCCCTGGCGCAGGCGGACGCACTTGCCGTCCTTAAGGTCGATCGCGGGAATCAGCAGCATGGCGGAGGCACATCGCCGAGGATGTCGGAAGCTCGGGAAGCGGGGATGGGATGGGCAGGCAGCCGATTCAGCGCTTTGGTCAGGGATTCCAGCGCGTGAAGTTCTCGTAAAGCTTCAGTCCGGCGGCTGCGCTCTTCTCGGGATGAAACTGCGTCGCGAAAATATTATCCCGCGCCACCACGCAGGTAAAGCTGTGACCATAGTCGCTGGTGCCCGCGACCAGCGCCGCATCGCGCGGAGCTACGTAGTAACTGTGCACGAAGTAGAACCAGCTGCCGTCGGCGATGCCGTCCCACAGCCGGTGGCGCACCGTCTGCCGCACGCGGTTCCAGCCCATGTGCGGCACCTTCAGCCGCGCGCCATCGGCCGTACGCATGGCCTCGTGTCGGAAGCGCACCACGTTGCCGGCGAACAGCCCGAGGCCGGGCGTGTCGCCCTCTTCCGAACGCTCGAACAGCATCTGCTCGCCAATGCACACCGCAAGCACCGGCTTGCTGGCGGCGGCGGCACGCACCGCTTCCTCGAGCCCCGACTCGCGCAGGTAGCGCATGCAGTCGGGCATCGCGCCCTGGCCGGGAAAGACGATGCGGTCGGCAGCGCGGACCGCGGTGGGATCGGAACTGATGCGCACCGTGGTCGACGGCGCAACATGCTCCAGCGCCTTGGCCACCGAGCGAAGGTTGCCCATGCCGTAGTCGACTATGGCGATCATCGCGCGGTCACTGCGTGTGTACGCGCCGCTGCGCGGCGCACGTGCACACGCAGTGGAGAAAGTTGGAGGGCTCGCTTGGGGCGGCCCGGCGCTCGCCCTGAGGGAAAAGCATACGGAAGAGAGCGGCGTTACAGCGCGCCCTTAGTCGACGGCACGACGCCGGCGGCGCGCGGGTCGGGCTCGACCGCCATGCGCAGCGCGCGGGCGAATGCCTTGAACACCGTCTCGCACTGGTGGTGCGCGTTGTCGCCGCGCAGGTTGTCGACGTGCAGGGTGACCAGCGCGTGGTTGACGAAGCCCTGGAAGAACTCGTGCGAAAGGTCGGCGTCGAACTCGCCGATCATCGCCCGCGTGAAGGGCACGTTCCACTCGAGCCCGGGCCGCCCCGAAAAATCGACCACCACCCGCGACAGCGCCTCGTCCAGCGGCACATAGGCGTGACCGTAGCGGCGGATGCCCTTCCTGTCGCCCACCGCGCGCGCCACCGCCTGGCCGAGCGTGATGCCGACGTCCTCGACGGTGTGGTGGCCGTCGATGTGCAGGTCGCCTTTCGCCTCGACGGTCAGATCGAGCGCGCCGTGGCGGGCGATCTGGTCGAGCATGTGATCGAAGAAACCGATGCCGGTGGCCAGCTGCGAGCGGCCGCTGCCATCGAGATTGACCACCACCCGGATCTGCGTCTCGGCGGTGTTGCGGACGATTTCTGCGCTGCGTGCGGTCATCGAGGTTCTACAGGCTGGCGGTCAGTGCGGCGAAAAAGGCGTCGTTCTCGGCCGGCGTACCCACCGTGACGCGCAGGCAGCCGGCCAGCAGCGGATGCGCGTGCGCGCGATTCTTGATCAGTATGCGCCGCGCCTTCAGCGCCGCAAACACCCGGTCGGCCGCCTCCGAGCCGCCGGCAACTCGGAAAAGGATGAAATTGGCGGCCGAATCGAATGCCGTGACCGCCTCGAGCGAGCGCAGCCGCCCGAGCAGCCGCTCGCGTTCGGCGCGCAGCAGCGCCGCCTGCCCTTCGAGCAGCGCGCGCTTGTCCATCATGAAGCCGGCAGCGGCCAGGGTGAGCACGTTGACGTTGTATGGCGGCCGCACCTTGTTGAACTCGGCGATCCACACCGGGTCGCCGCACAGGTAGCCGAGCCGGATGCCGGCAAGGCCCATCTTGGAGAACGTGCGCAGCACGAGCAGGTTCGGCCAGCGCGCCAGCTGCGGCAGCCAGGTGTCCTGCGCGAAGGGCAGGTAGGCCTCGTCGAGCACCACCAGTCCCGGCGCGGCATCGAGCAGTGCCTCCACCGTGGCGCGGTCGAACAGGTTGCCGGTCGGATTGTTCGGCCAACTGATGAAGACCACCGCCGGAAGGTGGCGGGCGATCGCCGCCAGCAGCGCGTCTCGATTCAGCGAGAAGTCCTCCGCCAGCGGCACGCCGACGAAACGGCAACCGTCGAAGCGGCTCGACAGGTCGTACATCTCGAAGCTCGGCCAGGGCGAGAGCACCGTCGCACCGGGCTTGGCGCACGACTGGATCACCAGGTGGATCAGTTCGTCCGAACCGTTGCCGAGCAGCAGCGCCATGCCCGCCGGCAGGTCGATCGCCCGCGCCAGATTTTCCCTGAAGGCGCGCGGATCGGCCGGCGGGTAGCGGTTCAGCGGCACCTGCGCCAGCCGCTCGCCCAGTTCGCGCGCCACCTCCGGCGGCAGCCCGAAGGGGTTTTCCATCGCGTCGAGCTTGGTGAGCCCGGTCGAATCGGGCACCGCATAGGCGCTGATCGCGCGCACGTCGTCGCGGATCACCGACAGGTCCAGCCCCGGGCGAGCGGGTCCGTTCATCTTTCGATCCGGTAGCGCGCGCTCGCGGCGTGCGCCGGCAGCCGCTCGCCGTCGGCGAGTCGCGCCGCGATCTCGCCGAGCGTGCGCGCGCCCTCGCTCGAAACGCAAATCAGGCTGGTGCGCTTCTGGAAATCGTAGACGCCGAGCGGCGAAGAAAAGCGCGCCGTGCGCGCGGTCGGCAGCACGTGATTCGGGCCGGCGCAGTAGTCGCCGAGCGACTCGCTCGAATGGCGACCGAGGAAGATCGCGCCGGCGTGGCGGATCAGCGCCGCCCACCGTTGCGGCTCATCGGTGGAGATCTCCAGGTGCTCGGGCGCGATGCGGTTGGCCACCGCGCAGGCGTCTTCGAGATCGCGCGTCAGGATCAGCGCACCGCGGTCGGCGAGGCTCTTCCCGATGATCGCGCGCCGCGGCATCGTCGGCAGCAGCCGCGCCATCGACGCCTGCACGCGCTCGATGAACGCCGCGTCGGGGGTGAGCAGGATCGCCTGCGCCAGTTCGTCGTGCTCGGCCTGCGAGAACAGGTCCATCGCGATCCAGTCCGGGTCGGTCCTGCCGTCGCAGATCACCAGGATCTCGCTCGGGCCGGCGATCATGTCGATGCCGACCGTGCCGAACACGTGCCGCTTTGCAGCCGCGACGTAGGCGTTGCCGGGGCCGACGATCTTGTCGACGGCGGGCACTGTCTCGGTGCCGTAGGCGAGTGCCGCCACCGCCTGCGCGCCGCCGATGGCAAAGGCGCGCGTCACCCCGGCCAGCGCAGCGGCCGCCAGCACCAGCGGACTGCGCGCGCCGTCGGGAGTGGGCGAGACCATCACGATCTCGCGCACGCCGGCCACCTGGGCCGTGATCACGTTCATCAGCACCGACGAGGGATAGGCCGCCAGCCCGCCCGGAACGTAGACGCCGACGCTGTCCAGCGGCGTGACGCGCTGGCCGAGTTCGGTGCCGTCGTCCTCGGTGACCGACCAGCTCTCGCCGCGCTGCTTCTCGTGAAATGCCTGGATGCGCCGCGCCGCCGCCTCGAGCGCCGCCCGATCCTCGATGGGCAGCGACTCCAGCGCCGCACGCATCTCGCCGGCAGCGATCTCCAGCGCCGCCACCGTCGGCGCGTTCATCCGGTCGAAGCGGTTGGTGTACTCGAGCAGCGCCGCGTCGCCGCGGCTCCGTACATCGTCGACGATCGCTGACGCGGCAGCGTCGATGCGCCGGTCGGCAGCGGTATCGATGGCCACCAGCTGCGCGAATGCGGCATCGAAGCCGGCATCGCGCGTCGACAGCACTTTCACTTTCACCGCCCCACCGCCGCTTCCAGTCGATCCACGAGCGGCATCAATTCCTCGCGCTTGGTCTTCAGCGCCGCCTGGTTGACGATCAGCCGAGAGCTGATCGCCGCGATCTCCTCGACCTCCACCAGGTTGTTGGCGCGCAGCGTGCCACCGCTGGACACCAGGTCGACGATCGCGTCGGCCAGCCCCGCCAGCGGCGCGAGCTCCATCGAGCCATACAGCTTGATCAGGTCGACGTGCACGCCCTTCGCCGCAAAGTGCTCGCGGCTGGCCGTCAGGTACTTGGTCGCCACACGCAGCCGCGCGCCGCGCCGCACCGCGGCCGGGTAGTCGAAACCGGCCGGCGCCGCCACACACAGCCGGCAGCGGGCGATGCCGAGGTCGAGCGGCTGATACAGGCCATTGCCGCCATGCTCGATCAGCACGTCCTTGCCGGCCACGCCGAGGTCGGCGGCGCCGTACTGCACGTAGGTTGGCACGTCGGTGCTGCGCACGACCACGATGCGCAGGCTCGGTTCGGTCGTGCCGATGATCAGCTTGCGCGAGGTCTCCGGATCCTCGAGCGGCGCGATGCCGGCGCGCGTGAGCAGCGGCACCGTCTCGTCGAAGATCCGTCCCTTGGAAAGTGCAAGCGTGATCATTTCAGTCGTTCGATCTTCGCGCCCAGCGCGGCCAGTCGGCTCTCCATCCGGTCGTAGCCGCGATCGAGATGGTAAATGCGATCGACGATTGTCTCGCCCTCGGCCACCAGGCCGGCGATCACCAGGCTCGCCGAGGCGCGCAGGTCGGTGGCCATCACGCGCGCGCCGGAGAGCTTCGGCACGCCGCGCACAATCGCCGTGTTGCCTTCGATGTCGATCTGCGCGCCGAGCCGCTGCAGCTCGAGCACGTGCATGAAGCGGTTCTCGAAGATCGTCTCGGTGATGCGGCCGACGCCGTCGGCCACGCAGTCCAGCGCCATGAACTGCGCCTGCATGTCGGTCGGGAAGCCCGGGTGCGGCGCAGTGCGCAGGCTGACCGGCTGCGGCCGCCCGCGGGCACGCACGCGAATCCAGTCCTCGCCGACGTCGAGCTGGCTGCCTGCCTCGCGCAACTTGTCGAGCACCGCGTCGAGCGTGTCGGGAGCGGCGCCCGTCAGCCGCACGTCGCCGCCGCAGACCGCCGCGGCCACGAGGAAGGTGCCCGTCTCGATCCGGTCGGGCAGCACGCGGTGCTGCGCCCCGTGCAGCCCCTCGACGCCGTCGATCACGATGCGGTCGGTGCCGGCGCCGCGGATGCGCGCGCCCATCGAGTTCAGGCAGCGCGCCAGGTCGACCACCTCCGGCTCGCGCGCGGCGTTCTCGATCACCGTTTCGCCGTCGGCCAGCGCCGCGGCCATCATCAGGTTCTCTGTGCCGGTCACGGTGACCATGTCGGTCACGATGCGTGTGCCCTTCAGCCGCGACGCCTCGGCGACGATGTAGCCGTGCTCGATCTGAAGCCGCGCGCCGAGCGCACGCAGCCCCTTGATGTGCTGGTCGACCGGCCGCGCGCCAATGGCACAACCACCCGGCAGGCTGACCCGCGCCTGGCCGAAGCGCGCCAGCAGCGGCCCGAGGACCAGGATCGACGCGCGCATCGTCTTGACCAGCTCGTACGGCGCCTCGGCCGCGCCGATGACATCGGCCCGCGCGACGACCCGGCTGCCTTCACGCGACAGGCGCGCTCCCATGCCCGCCAGCAGCCTGCCCATCGTCGTGATGTCGGCAAGCTGGGGGACGTTCTCGAGCACGACTTCGTCGCCGGTGAGCAGGGTGGCGGCAAGGATCGGCAGTGCCGCGTTCTTGGCGCCGGCCACACGGACCTCGCCCGCCAGAGGGGCGCCGCCGGTGATTCTCAGCTTGTCCATCGGCAGGTCGTCGCTGGCAGGGAGGCGAATCGCCCGCACCGGGCGGGTGTCGAAGAAGCGTGGGGCATCAGGCATCGGCGGCTCCGTGAGTTGCCGCCCGCGACATGCGGGCAGACGGAGCGATTGATGCCAGCCGCGTGTGAAGCGATCCGGAAGAAAACGTGAAGCGATGCCCGGGTCATTGCTGCAGCGCCTGCCATTCGGCCGGGGTCAATGCCTTGATCGACAGCGCGTGCACCTCCTCTCGCATGCGTAGCCCAAGCGCGGCGTAGACCAGCTGGTGCCGCTGCACGCGCGACTTGCCCTCGAAGGCACTCGACACCACCAGTGCATCGAAGTGACGGCCGTCGCCGTCGACATGCAGCTCCTCGCAGGCCAGGCCTTCGGCAATGTAGCGGCGGACGTCGTCTGGGGAGGGTTCCATGAGGTTGCACCGGATCAGGTGCGGATCTTGTAGCCGCGGGCAAGCATCGACAGCGCGAAGGCCGAAGCCGCGGCCAGCGCGGCCAGCACGATCGCCAGGCTCAGCCAGGGCGACGCGTCCGAGACGGCGAAGAAGCCGTAGCGGAAGCCGTCGATGAGATAGAAGAACGGGTTCAGGTGCGACACCGCCTGCCAGAACGGCGGCAGGCCTTGCACCGAGTAGAAGACGCCGGACAGGAAGGTGGCCGGCATGATGACGAAGTTCTGGAACGCCGCCAGCTGGTCGAACTTGTCGGACACGATGCCGGCGATCAACCCGAGCACACCCAGCAACGCGGCGCCGGCCAGCGCGAACACGGCAATCCACAGCGGCGCCCTGAACGGCGGCGGCGCGAACCAGACGGTGACGGCGAAAACGCCGATGCCGACCACGATGCCGCGCACGACCGCCGCCGTCACATAGGCGAGGAAGAACTCGCGGTTCGAGATCGGCGGCAGCAGCACGAACACCAGGTTGCCGGTGATCTTGCTCTGGATCAGCGACGACGAGGAATTGGCGAAGGCGTTCTGCAGCAGCGACATCATCACCAGTCCGGGGATCAGGAAGGCCGTGTAGCCCACGCCCGGAAACACCTCGACGCGATCCTCGAGCACGTGGCCGAACACCAGCAGGTACAGCACGCCGGTGAGCACCGGCGCGGCCACCGTCTGGAAGCTCACCTTCCAGAAGCGCAGCACCTCCTTGAAGAGCAGCGTGCGAAAACCGGCTGCTTGCGCCGCAGGCAGCGGCGCAAGCGGTCGTCCCCGCGAAAGCGGGGACCCGGTGCCTCTGTCTTCCCCGGCCGCCACACGAGCGCCGCTCACGCCGCCACCCTCTCGCGATCGCTCGCCATCAGCTGCATGAACACGTCCTCGAGATCGGCGTGGCCGACCTCGACCTCGTCGATCCCGGCACCGGACTCGCGGCACGCCGCCAGCACGCCCTCGACGTCGGCGGCGCTGGCCACGCGCAGCTTCACCCGGCCGTCACCCTGTTCGATCGCCCGCACGCGCAGCGCCGGCGGAAGTTCGCCGTGCAGGCGCAGCGTCACCTGCACGTCGGCGAGCCGTTGCAGCAGCGCCTGCGTGCGATCGAGCGCGATCAGCCGGCCCGCCTTGAGCATGCCGATGCGGCCGCAAAGCTGCTGCGCCTCTTCCAGGTAGTGCGTGGTGAGCACGATCGTGTGGCCGTCGCGGTTCAGCCTCCGGATGAACGCCCACAGGCCCTGGCGCAACTCGACGTCGACCCCGGCGGTCGGCTCGTCGAGCACGATCACCGGCGGCCGGTGCACCAGCGCCTGCGCCACCAGCACGCGCCGCTTCATGCCGCCCGACAGGGTGCGCATGTTGGCGTCGGCCTTGGCGGTGAGATCCAGGTGGGCCATCACTTCGTCGATCCAGTCGTCGTTTCTGCGCAGGCCGAAGTAGCCGGACTGGAAGCGCAGCGTCTCGCGCACGGTGAAAAACGGGTCGAACACCAGTTCCTGCGGCACCACGCCGATCCGGCTGCGCGCGTCGCGATAGTCGGCGACGACGTCATGGCCCAAAACCGCCGCCCGGCCGCTGCTCGGCCGCGCCAGCCCGGCGACGATCGAGATCAGTGTCGTCTTGCCGGCGCCATTCGGGCCGAGCAGGCCGAAGAACTCGCCCTGTTCGACGCGCACGCTGACGCCGTCGAGCGCGGTCACGCGCGGGTAGCGCTTGACCAGCTCGGTCACTTCGATGGCAGCAACTTCGGTCATACAGAAATGAAAAGGCCGCCGAACTGAGCTTCAGTGCGGCGGCCGGCGAATTGTAGAAGCTTCGACGACCGCGCCTTCAGGTCGCCCCGGGCTCACCGAGGTCAAGCAGGCCATCGACGCCGTACAGCCTGGCCAAACTGGCGATGTCGGCCGGCACGCTGCTCAACGCCAGCCGGCCGCCTTGTGCGATCGCCTGCCGCTGCCATTCGAGCAGCAGTGCGATCGCCGCCGTGTCGACCTCGGTCACCGAGCCCAGATCGAAGGCGAACTCGCCGCGCCCGATCGCCGCTTGCCCCACGGCCAGAAGTTCGCCGGCATTGGCATTGGTGATCGAGGCCGCTTCGATGTTCATCGCGGGGCGTGACTGTCGCCGGCTCAGGAGGTCTTGCTTTCCAGCGCCTTGTTGCGGTCGACCAGCGACTTGATCAGCCCGTCGATGCCGCCGCGGTTGATTTCGCTGGTGAACGTGTTGCGATAGTTCTCGACCAGCCAGACGCCGAGCACATTGACGTCGTAGATCTTCCAGCCGGCACTGGTCTTCTCGAGCCGGTAGTCGAGCTGGATCGGCTCGCCGCGCGCCGGCACTGCCTGCGTGCGCACCGTGACGTCGGTTTCGGCAGGCTCGGCGCGGAATGGCTTCATCTGCACCTGGTAGTCCTTCGCCGTCGACACGGCGCCGGCATAAGTGCGCACGAGCAAGGAGCGGAACTCGCGCGTCAGCGCCTGCCGCTGTTCGGCCGTCGCGTCGCGCCAGCTGCGGCCGACGGCGAGGCGGGTCATCTTCTCGAAGTTCACGTACGGCAGGACCTTCTCGTCGACCAGCGCGTTAAGGCGCGCGATGTCGCCCGACTGCAGGCTCGGGTCCTTGCGGATCGAGGCCAGGACGTCTTCCGACAGCGTCTTGACCAGAGCGTCCGGAGCGCTCAAGGCGGCATTGGCCGTGCCCTGCGCCTGAACCGCCTGCCCATGCGCCAGTCCCGCACCGATCAGCGCGGCAAGAGCGAGTGATGTAACCAGGGTTCTGTAACTCATCGTTGCAATTTCCTATTCAGCGATCCGCCCGGCGGATGTTCCGGGGCTCTAACGCGGCGATGCCGGCGGCGGTTGATCCGGCGCAGGCTTCGGCGCATCCCCGCCCGGTGCCGGCGGTGTGTCTGCTTCCTCCTCGTCCGGATCCTTCAGCCGCGGCGGGTTTCCGTCATACACGAGATTGCGCCGCAACTGCAGGTACGCATCGCGTACGAACTGGTACCTGTCCAGCGCCGCCGCTTCCAGCACCTTCTCTGCGGGCAGCAAGCTGGCGCGAGTGTCGACCAGGCGCGCCCCGACCAGCGAATTGCGTACAGGGATGTCCTGTATGTACCAGATGGGGTCGGTACCGAGGAAGTCGAACAACCGGCCGAACGTGTCGCGGATCGTGCTGGGCCCCAGTAACGGCAGCACGAAGTACGGCCCCGGCACAACCCCCCAGCGGCCGAGCGTCTGGCCGAAGTCCTCGTTGCTGCGCGGCGCACCCGCCTTGGCGGCGAGGTCGAAGCAGCCGAGCAGGCCGGCGGTGCTGTTCCAGAACAGCCGCGACACGTCGCTCATCGCGTCGCTCGGCTTGCCCTGCAGCAGATTGTTAATGGCGTTGACCGGCTCGAGTAGATTGAGAAAGGCGTTGTTGACGCACACGCGCAGGTCCTTGGGCAGCACCGCCTCGTAGGCCTGCGCAACCGGCTTGAGCACCGCGCGGTCGACGCGGTCGTTGAAGTCGAACATGTGCCGGTTGTAGACCTCGAGGGGGTCGACCGGAGTCGTGCCCGCCCCCGGCGGGATCGATGCGCAAGCGGCCAGTCCGCCCGCAAGAACAAACGCGGCGGCGAAACGACACAACGCGCCGAGCAGCCTCATCGAGGCCTCACTTCTTCGCTTCGCCGCCGCTTTCGGCGGCGCGGTTGTAGAGCATCTGCCCGATCAGGTTCTCCAGCACCACGGCCGACTGCGTCATCTTGATCGTGTCACCGGCGGCCAGGTTCTCGTCTTCGCCGCCCGGATTCAGCCCCACGTACTGGTCGCCGAGCAGGCCGGCGGTCAGGATCGACGCCGAGGTGTCCCTGGGAAAGGCGTAGCGCTTCTCCAGTTCCATCGTCACCAGGCCCTGGAAGGTCTTGCCGTCGAGCGAGATCGACGCCACGCGGCCGACGGTCACGCCGGCGCTTTTCACCGGCGCGCGCGGCTTCAGTCCGCCGATGTTGTCGAAGCGGGCGGTGACCAGGTAGGTCTCGCCGACCGTCATTGCCGCCAGGTTGGCCGCCTTCAGCGCCAGATAGCCGATCGCCACGAAGCCGATCAGCACGAATAACCCGACCAGTGTTTCGATATTCCTGCGCGTCATGGCTTTTCCCGCCTTTCTAGCGCGGCGTCGAAAACATCACCGCGGTCAATACGAAATCGAGCAGCAGCACGGCCAGCGAGGAGATCACGACCGTGCGCGTGGTGGCCTGCGCCACGCCTTCCGGCGTCGCGTTGGCCTCGTACCCCTCAAGCAGTGCGACAAAGGTGCAGGTCACGCCGAACACGAAGCTCTTGATGATGCCGTTGCCGACGTCGTCCCAGACGTCGACGCCGCTTTGCATCTGCGACCAGAACTGGCCCGGGTCGATGCCGATCATCAGCACGCCGACCACGTAGCCGCCGAAGATGCCCACCGCGGAGAACATCGCCGCCAGCAGCGGCATGGCGATGATGCCGCCCAGCAGCCTCGGCGCCAGCACCCGCTGCTTGGGATCGATCGCCATCAATTCCATCGCGGCAAGCTGCTCGCCGGCCTTCATCAGGCCGATCTCGGCGGTGAGCGAGGTGCCGGCGCGGCCGGCGAACAGCAGCGCGGTGACCACCGGCCCCAGTTCGCGTACCAGCGACAGCGCCACCAGCAATCCGAGACTTTCGGAGGCCCCGTAGCGGGACAGCGTGTAGTAACCCTGCAGGCCGAGCACGAAACCGACCGCCAGCCCGGAGGCGGCGATGATCACGACCGAGTAGTTGCCGATCGCATGGATCTGCGCCACCACCAGGTAGAAGCGGCGCAGCGATGCGGGAATGTTCTTCAGCAGCTCGACCAGGAAGAACGCAGCGTGGCCGAGCCGGAACAGGTAGCCGATCGCCCAGCGGCCCAGCCGTGGCAACAAGTCAGCGAAGTTCATCGGCCGATCCCGAAGCCCTCGGCGATCGGCGGCGCCGGGTAATGGAAAGGCACCGGCCCATCGGGCTCGCCGCGGATGAACTGCCGCACTTCCGGATCGTCGGAAGCCGTCAGTTCCGCCGGCGTGCCGTGACCGACGATTCGCCCCGACGAGATCAGGTACGCATAGTCGCTGATCAGGAAGCACTCCTTGACGTCGTGCGAGACGATCAGCGAGGTGGCGCCGGTGGCGTCGTTGAGCCTTCGTATCAGGTTGGCCGCCACGCCCATGCTGATCGGGTCGAGCCCGGCGAAGGGCTCGTCGTACATGATCAGTTCGGGGTCGAGCGCGATGGCGCGGGCCAGCGCGATGCGCCGCGCCATGCCGCCGGAGACCTCGGAGATGCGCAGCTGCGCCGCGCCGCGCAGGCCGACCGCGTTCAGCTTCATCAGCACGATGTCGCGGATCATCGGCTCTGGCAGGTTCGTGTGCTCGCGCAGCGGGAAGGCGACGTTCTCGAACACCGTCAGATCGGTGAACAGCGCGCCGAACTGGAACAGCATGCCCAGCCTCCGGCGCAGCCGGAACAGCTGCTCGCGGTTGCGCGTGTCGATCACTTCGCCGTCGAAGCTGACCGTGCCCTTGTTCGGTGCGTGCACGCCGCCGATCAGCCGCAGCAAGGTGGTCTTGCCGCAGCCGGAGCCGCCCATGATCGCCGTGATCTTGCCGCGCGCGAACGTCAGCGACACGTCCTCGAGGATCGTGCGGCTGGCGTCGTAGCCGAAGGTGACGCGATCGACGGTAATCAGGGCGTCCGATGTCACGGCTGGGTGCGCCGCGCCGGGCGCGGGCAGTGGCTGCTGAACGGGTTCAGGGGTTCGATCCGCGGCGCTGCCGATCGGCGGGTCGGTGACGGTGCCGCGCCGGGCAGCAATGCGGCGGGCGATTGTCGCATAGGCCCTCGCAGACCCGCCGCGACTCTCCGTGCGTCGCCGGCGTGCAGTACGGCAGGCACAACCCCCGCCTATGCGCGATGCGGCGCGACGAAGAAACTCAGCGGCGCAACGCGAAGCCGCGCCCACAGGCGGCGCAGCAGTTCGCGCTTCTGCGTGAACACCACGCCGCGTGCCTTCAGCGCCACCCACAGCGCCAGCGCGAAGCTCACTGCGAGGTTGGTCAGGCCGATCAGGGCCACGCCGAGGGCAGCCCACAGGATCGTCTGCCAGGGCAGTTCGAAGTCGAACGCGACCAGCGCGTAGCCGAGGTTGGCGGAAGCGAAGGCGATGTGGCGGATGTCGATCGGCAGGCCGAGGATGATGCCGACGATGCCGGCCGTGCCGAGCATGCAGCCGAACAGGAAATTGCCCATCAGGCCGCCGAGGTGCTCCTCGACGTAGGCGCCGATCCGCGCGGCGCGCTCGTTGCCGGCCAACGCGCGCAGCCAGCCGAGCCGCGCCACCCGCTCGCCGATGCGCGCATAGCTTGCCTTGTTGTCGAAGTAGCCCGAGATCAGCCCCGACAGGAACAGGAACACGCCGGCGACCGCCGCGTGCGGAATCGCCCATCCCAGCGGACTGAGGTCGTCGAGCAGGTGCGCCGCCTTGCCGATGTCGATGATCGGCGCGCCCTTCAGTTGCGCCAGCGCCAGCGACAGCGCGATCGCCGTCGGAGCCGCAACCATCACGTTGCCGACGATCGCCGCGAACTGGCTGCGCGCCACCGCGACGATCAGGTCGACCACCCGATCCAGATCGGCCTTGCGCAGCACCGCGGCGCCGTGGCCGACGCCGCCGAGATAGCCGGCGATCGTCTGCGCCGTCATGGCCGGCTGCTTGGTGGCGATGGTCAGGTGCAGCATGTAGATGAGCACGAAGCCGAGCCCGTAGTTCAGGCTGTACAGCGTCGCATAGCCCATCAGCGGCAGGTCCAGCTTCGACGTGAAGACTTTCAGCAGGGCCATGGCAGCGATGATCAATCCCGCCCCGGCGGCCGCCCGCCACATCGAGAAGTACTCGTCGCGCGTCTCGGCGACGTAGTGCTCGCCGGTCCTGGCCGCGTTGTCGGTCACGCGCAGCGCGAGCAGCGCCATGCCCTTCGACAGGTGCTCGCGCACGCTGCCGCGCTGGTTTTCGGCGCGCAGCGACTCGCGCACCAGTTCCGACCAGCCGACGAGCGCGGCCTCCCGGCCCTGCGCCAGGCCTGCATGCCGGAAGCGCGAGGCGAGCAGCCGCGCCAGCGTGGCGATACGCCGCAGGCTCTGCACCGTCCGGCGCATCAGGTAGGTCAGGCGCAGGCTGGTGCCCATGCGCATCGAAGCGCGGCGGGCGCGCTCGAGAACCTCCTCGCACTGGTCGACCATCACCAGCAGTTCGGTCTCGTCCTCGAACGCGCGCGCCGGGTCTTCCAGCTTGGCTCGGAAGGCGTCGGCAAAGCGCTGCGCAGCGGCAGTCAGGCCGCGGAAGCGCGGCGCGTAGCCGGCAAACTCCGCGCCCAGGCGGCCGAACTCCTCCTCCACGCCGATGCCGCCAACGCGATAGGCAACCACCAGCAGCGCCTCGAGCATCTGGTCGAGCACCGGATGGAACAGAGGCGCGAGTGCGACCGCATCGCCGCCGACGACGCGCCAGAAGCGCTGCGCCAGTTCCGGCGGCATCGCCTGCAGCCAGACCCAGTCGTCGCGGCGGTGGAAGACCTGCCGCATCACGGCGCGCATTTCGCCGTCGTCGGGCAGTTCCGGCAGCAGCCGCTGGGTGACGATGCGGCCCAGCTCGGTGAAGAAGCCGGTCGCCGGCAGGATGCCGCTGTCGGCGAAGAAGCTCACCAGCCGGCGCGTAGCCAGCAGGTTCAGCATGTGATGCCGGAGCTGCGCCGCTCGCGTCGGGTCCGCCTCCAGCCGTCCCAGTACGGCGTCGTAGCGGGAAGCGGCAGCCTCGGCAGGCTCGCCGCGACGCGGCCGGATCATGTCGAACAGCCGCGTGAAGGCAGCGGTCGAGTCCGCGTCCGATGGCGCGAAGGCGGACAGGACTTGCGTCAGCTGCGTGTCCGGCAGGCCCTCGAGCTCACCCTCGGCCATCGCTTCCAATCCCGCCCCGGTTTCAACCGCTCGCCGCTGGGCGGCCCGGCAGGACTTGCACCTGCAGCGGGCGCGCCGCGTCGAAGTGCACGTCGCGCTGCGGGAACGGCATTGCGATGCCCGCTTCGTCCAGGGCCTTGTGCACCATGAAGCGCAGGTCGCTCATGATGACCGTCGAATTGACGCCGGGTCTCATCTCGAGCCAGAAGTACATCGCGAACACCAGCGCGCTGTCGCCGAAGTCCTCGAACAGCACGCGCGGCTCGGGGTCCTTCAGCACCTGCCCGTGGCGCTGCATGCAGTCGAGCAGCAGCTCGGCCACCCGGCGCACCGGCGAGCCGTAGGCCACGCCCACCTTCACCACCCGCCGGACGCGATTGTCGGTGTGGGTCCAGTTGGTGACCTTGTTCTCCAGCAGGTTGGAGTTCGGGATGATCGCCTCGACGCCGTCGAAGCCCAGCAGCGTCGACGAGCGCAGGTTGACCTCGGTGACCGTGCCGGTGACGCCATCGACATCGATGATGTCGCCCACCTGCACCTGGCGCTCCATCAGCACGATCAGCCCGCTGATGAAGTTCCTGATGATCGTCTGGGTGCCGAAGCCGACCCCGATGGCCAGCGCACCGCCGAGGAAGGCGAACACCGTCAGCGGAATGCGGGCCAGGTTCAGCGTCAGCGCCAGCAGCACGAACGCCCACAGCGCCAGCACCCAGCGCCGCACCGTGCGCGCCTGCGCCGGCTCGATTGCGAAACGGGCGATCAGCAGCCGCTCGCAGTACCGCGCCACGCGCGTGGCCAGCCAGTAGCCGATGACGAACAGCAGCAGCGCACCGACGCTCTTGCCGATCGTCACGCCGCGCGAGGTGGTGATCTTCTGGCCGCCGACTTCGACCGTGTCCTCGACCGCGAACAGCTCGAAATTCCAGATCCGCTTCGCCCAGTCGACACCGACCGCCCAGGCGTCGGCCAGGCGCTCGCCGAACGGACGCGTCTGCTGCGCGGTGTCGATCTCCGCCAGCCAGCGCCGGACCGTGCGGTCGCCGCGGTCGGCCGCATCGAACAGCCGCTGCGCATTGGCCAGCCGCTGGCGGATCGACTCGCCGACGGCGTTCTCGTAGGCCTGCACCTGCGGCAGCGTGTCAGAGCTGTCGATGCGCACGTTGGTCTCGCGCTGCGCGGCGCGCAGCAGCTCGAGCTGGCTCTGCGCGTAGTCCTGCCAGGGCTTGAAGCGGCCGGCCGCCTGGCGCAGCCGCAGGACGGCCTCGCGGCGGCGATCGGCATCGCTGTCGTCCAGCGCCCGCAGCCGCAGCGCGTACAGGTCAACCGCCATCGTCACGGCCGCCGCCAGGCTGTCGAGCGTGTCGATTTCGAACCGTGCCGATTCAACGGCCGCCTGAACGGCGCGCAGGCGGGCCTGGGCAATCGGCAGTGCGGCCGGATCGGCCAGCGGGCCCGCTTCGATGCGCCGCAGTTCTTCGGTCGCCGCCGCCAGTTCGCGGTCCAGCCGGCCCGCCTTCTCGCCCGCCTTCACGCGCAGAGCACGGATGCGCTCCATTCGCTGTTCTTCGGTGCGGCGGACCTTCGCGAGGTCTTCTTCGGAAAAGCGGAAGTCGCTCGATGCGACCTGCAGCTTGCGTTCGGCGAACTTCAGCCGCTCGTTCTCGAGGGCCGCCTGCTCGTCGACCTGTTCAACGCTGCGCTGGAACAACGTGGCGGCAGCGGCCGCCGACGCCGCCGACCATTCGGCGATCTGGGCCTGCCATTGCCGAGCCGGCCGCTCTTCCTCGCTGGCCACCGAGGCCGCTTCGCGCGCCCGCCGCAACGCCGCGTCGTTGCGTTGCGCCTCGCCGCGCGCCCGTTCCCCCTCGCGCTCGGCGATCACGCGCTGCGCCGCGAGCGCGTTGAGCGTGGTCCTGATCGAGTCGACGCCCTCACGCAGGTCGTCGACCAGCAGCAGCGAATACGGCGGCGGGCCCAGCCCCTTCCACTCCCGGTTCGCCTTCTCGATGTCCTGGCGCTCCGCGCGCGCGGACCGCCGTTCGTCCAGCAAGCGCAACTGACCCTCCAGCGACAGGACCAGCTGGTTCAGCGCGTTCCGCGCCTTGGACAGTTCCTCGCCCGGCACGCCCGGCAGCGCCCCGAAGACGGCGGGATCGGCCGCCAGCCTTTCGCGCTGGGAGCGCGCCTGCTCCACCTGCGCGAGCAGGCGCGCGCGCTGCTGCTCGTCCGACTCCGTCGGCTGCGTCGCAGTGGCCGCGTCGGCCGCCGCCGGCTTGGCGGCTCCCGGCAAGCCCGGTATCTGGGCGCGGACGACCGGAGTGGTGAAGGCGGCAAGCGCCCCCAGCAGCAGCGCCAGCGAAAGGCGCGCGCAGGCGCGCGCTACTGCGCCAGCTTCCACTGCCCGTCTTCGCGGCACAGGGTGTAGACGCCCGAGTTTTCGAGTCGGCGGTGGCGGTTGACCACCCTCAGGTCGCGGCAGGGGCGGCCCATGTGCTCGAACGCCCGCTCCGCGGTGACCTCGCCGGACGATGACGTGCTGTCGTTGGCCCAGCGGACCGGCGTCCCTGTCTCGCTGCTCGCCAGGGCCTTTTCGATCGCTTCGTTCATCAGTCTCAGATCGTCAGCGTCGAATCGGCGAATCGGCGTGTCGGACAGAAAGCCGAGGCCAAACGCAGCGGCCGCGCCGCTGAAAGCCAGCAACAGGGCGGCAACCGCGACTTCGAACCGACGCCGTCTCATCAGAACCTCCGCTTCGAGGCCGCCGCCGGCACCCGGTCGCGCCAGTCTACTAAGTAGCTCTGCGCTTCATTCCTCGGGGTCGAGGCCGATCGATGGAAAACTGCTGAGCGGCGGTGCGCAGCACCGGGCACGCTACTTCGCCGCCAGCGGAAACACCGCATTGTTTTCGACGCGCACCTTGTCGCCCGGGCGGTAGTTCGGCCGCTGCGACACCGTCACGGCGCGATCGATGCCGTCGTCGAAGCGGATGTTGACCACCCACACCATTTCGGCGCCTGCCTTGCCGGCGACGGCGCTGCCGGCCATCGCGCCGCCGACGGCGCCGACCGTGGTCGCAATGGTCTGGCCCGTGCCGCCGCCGATCAGGCTGCCGAGCGCTCCGCCGACGACGGCCCCGCCCAAGGTGCCGACGACGTTGCTGGACGTCGAGGTGCGCTGCGTTTCCTGGATCGACAGGACCACACCGCGGCCGCTGACGCCCTGGGTTTCCGCCACGCTGGCGCACGCCGACAGCAGCACGGCGCATGCCGCGAGGAGGATGGTCAGCAATCGAGTCATCGTGAGCATCGGGTCACTCCGCGAAGGCGTTCAGGTAGTACATCGCCGACAGCAGCGGCCCCGGCCGCCCCACCTTGCCGAACCAGCGGTCGTAGATCTCGTTGATTCCCTGGCCGGCATACAACTGCGCCAGGGCGCGGTTGACCACCAGCCTGAACGCCGGGTCGCGCCGCATCATCAGCCCATAGGGCTCGAAGGAGAAATCCTCCTGCGCCAGCGAAAGCACCGCGCCGCCGCCCGAGCGCAGGCCGACGCCGAGCAGCACCATGCGGTCGCCGGCGAAGGCGTCGATCCGCTTGTCGATCACCGCCGCCGCGCCGTCGTTCTCGTCCTTGACGTTGACGATCCGCGCGTCGATCAGGCGCTCCTTGAGCGCCGCGCGCAGCCGCGCCTCGGTGGTCGTGCCGGCCATCACGCCGACGGTCTTGCCGGCGAGTTCGAACAGGCGCGTCGGTCCGCCGTCGGCGCGCACCAGCAGGCTGCCGCCTTCGGCGAAGATCAGGTTGGAGAAATCGACCTGCTCCTGCCGGCCCAGCGTCACCGTGGTCACGCCGCATTCGAGGTCGACCGCGCCGCTGGTCACGGCAGCGATCCGGTTCTCCGGCGTCACCGGCACCCACTTGATTTCGAGGCCAGTGGCGTTCAGCGCCCGCTCGACCGCCGTGACCACACGCCGGCAGAGGTCGACCGAGTAGCCGGTCGGCTCGCCGTTGCTGCCGCGGTAGGAAAACGGCGCCGCGTCGAGCCGGAAGCCCAGCGCGATGCTGCGCGCATCGGCGATCTTCTTCAGCGTGGCGGCCGGCTGCGCCAGCGCCGGCGCGGCGATTGCAGCGGCCACGGCCGCGGCCAGTAACCAACGGAACTTCATCGAATTGCCTCCCTGGATGATCGATGCGGCCAGCCGCTCAGGCGGCCTTGTGGCGGATGTTGACGTGCGATTCCGGCACCGGATAGCCGGCCGCGCCGAAGGTCTCGGTGATCACCCGGTTGGTGTCGAAATAGACCTGCCAGTAATGATCGGTGTGCGTGTACGGCCGCACCGCCAGCACCGGACCGCGCTCGTTGAAGTCGACGATCTCGACGTCCGGGGACGGCGTCTTCTCGACGTTGGGGATGGCGGCGAGCGCCGTCTTCAGGCGGGCGATCGCATCCTGCGGATTGACCGAATGCGCCAGCTGGGCCAGCCGGTCGACGCGCCGGTAGGCGCTCGCCGAGTAATTGAAGATCGTGTCGCCGAAGATCTTGTTGTTGCCGACGAAGGTGCTGACGTTGTCCGGCGTCAGGATGGTGCTGGCGAACAGGCCGATCTCCTTCACCGTTCCCTCGACGCCGCCGGCCTTGACGTAGTCGCCGACCTTGAACGGACGAAGGATGATCAGGAATGCGCCGGCGGCGAAGTTGGCGAGCAGCCCTGCCCACGCCGCGCCGATGGCAATGCCGGCCGCCGCGATCAGCGCGGCGAACGAGGTCGTCTCGACCCCGAAGTAGCCGAGGATCGCGATGACCAGGATGATGTTCAGGGTGACGGTGACGATGTTGCCGACGTAGCGCAGGATCGTCGGGTCGACCTGCTGCCGCGTCAGCGCGGCGGATACCAGTCTCACCGCCAGGCTGATCAGGTAGCGGCCGACGATCCAGACGGCGATCGCGCCGGCTGCCTTCAGTCCAAAGGCGGTCAGCTGCGTGGTGACCGTGTCGGAGATCTGTTCCCAGTTCAGGTTCATGCGTTCCTCGTCTCGAGTGGTGGAGGCTGGCTACGGCTGGCCCGGTGGCTGCGCCGGCGGCGCGTACCACTGCTCTTTCGGCACCACCACGGCATTCGGCGGCTGGGCGAAGAAGTGCGGCGACATGATCTGCACCCCGTGCTCGTTGAACGTGTCCTGGATGTTGGCGTGCAGCGCCGACAGGACCGGGATGCGCTCGAGCGGCCGGTCGATGCTCACGTACAGCTCGTACTCGACGTAGAAGTCCGACAGCGCGCGCTGGTAGACGAACGGCGCCGGTGTGGCGCGGACCGACGGTGTCTTGCGCGCCGCCTCGATCAGCAGCGCGTGCACCTGCCGCCACGGCGCGTCGTAGCCGATCGTCACCTTCGCCGTCAGCAGCGTGCCCTGGGTGCCGGCCAGCTTGGAGTAGTTGCGGATCGGG
>JADDYB010000110.1_pt1 | contig 24395 bp, 23 predicted proteins | sample 8641941 | NCBI WGS metagenome assembly JADDYB01 (sample SAMN16275377, study PRJNA637457) | freshwater sediment metagenome | isolation source: Lake Kineret sediment | place: Israel: Lake Kineret | collected 2013
TGTCAATACTAGACATGCTGCGATAAGGGCTGTCATCTCTATAGCCTTGCCTGGATATGTCAGCCACGTTAGGATTCTTCTTCCTAGTGGGCTTGTCTTTGTCGCCATGGTATTTGACCTTTAGTTCCGTGCTGTTCCTTTTCATCGTGGTGACAGTAGGTTTTTGTTGTTTGTAAGAGATACCAGCATCTTCTTGTTACCTGATACTTTCCTCCTTAACAAGACACTGGTTGTGTAATGCCTGAACTTCTTGCGCTCAAGCTGGCTCTTGTTGTAATTCAGATTAAACGAATTCAAGTTCCTTACATAACCATTGGCTTGTGTATTCCATATGGTCTGTTGCCTAAATGTTCCAGGAGCACTTCCACCAGGATAAGGAGTAGTAGGATCTGGAGGATAGGAGATGTCTCCTGGGACTGGAGGTGTGGAATTGTTATTTACAATCCAATCAAACTCACCTCTGTCCTTGGTAGTATCCCAAAACTGGTTGAAACGGTATTTGTTCTCTTCTTTACTATAGAGTATCTGTATGTTCGTAGGATTCACCTGCGGATACTGTGTAAGCAATGGCGCGTTGTTCTTCGGTGTAAGGTTGAGTTTGAGAAGTCCGCTGCACTGCTCGGTGTTGTATATCACCGCCTCGTCGAAGTTGAAGTCAAGAACGTGGAACCTGTCATAGCAGTTATCGTACTTGTACTTATACACTTCCAGTTGGTATTCGACACTCCTGAGGGTGTTGACCGTCTGTATGGTGTTTGCCATATATTCTACTTCAAACGGATAGTTTACACCGTAGTAGTTGACATACAGGTCACATCTTTGGTTGTGCATCCACACCCCGTCGTTCTTGCTAGTCATGAACGTGTTTTTACCAGGAGCGGTAAGGTCAGGATGCCAGTCATGGAACGACACCCAGCTCTTTGTCTTCACATCATAACTTATGGTCCAACTGGCTGGTTCAAAATAAGCCGTGTCTGTAAGCTCTACCTTCAACCTCAACGTACCCACAAAAGCATAGAAAGCATTGTTCTGGGGATTGTAAACAGCCTTGGGTGTACCATCCTGTTTGAGTAAAGGTTTGTAATCCTTCTTGGTAAAGTAAACCAGGTTGTTGGTGTTATCATAGGTAGTCTGGCAACCTATACCCGCAACAGGGTTATCCGCAAGTTTGTAGTCAGGATAGTATTTTGTCAATTGGTACGGAAGGAACTGCGCCAGCCACCATTTAAGGTTTGCCATGCTGATCTCGGTAAGTCCACTGCTCAACTGGAATATCTTACCCTGGTTTTGGTTTATCCAGAATGTACCCACTGGAGTATTGATCACACTCAACCTATTCTGACAACTTCCGTATTCATAGTTCCTGTCAGCGTTCATCAGACTTTGCATGGGCTGGCTGAACAAACCTCCGTCACCTATGGTGAGTTTTGTACCAAGGTCAGTCTGCAACTGGTCCGTACCTTGGAACATCACAGGACTGTCTGATTCAAAAAGTATCACAGCACCGCTCTTGTTGATCTGTTTCACAACCATCACCTTGCTGATAAAATCCTTATAGTTGTTGCTAAGGAATATCCTCCAGTTGTCCTTGAAACCTTCGTCAATCGCCTGCAAGGAATATATGATCCTGTTAGGGTTGTATTGATAGCATGTCTCTGATACAAGCGGATTGTAATTTCTGGGATATACAGAACCCCAACCGACATAACTGTACCATATCTTGGCTATGCTGAGACTGGTATCGTACTTGTAATAGTTTCCAGATTTTACATTCAGTGAACTGAACATGGCTGAAGTATCTGTATACGAATCCTTTCCTTTGGCCTTGTAATGCCTTTGGGTGGCTTCCTCGCCATAATCCCTCAGATCGATGTTGTATTCGGACTCGACAAAGAAATCGCGGACACCAGAATTAAACAGGTATATGTAACCAAGTTTTACAGCAAGACCGAACTGTTCGTCAGGTCTGTCAAGGACATGGTACTTGCTAGGATATTCCAATGTGGATGCTCCGCTCGGGCCCCACAAGGTGGGCGTAGTCAAAAACCTGTACCATGACTGGACTATGCTTGTTATGCTAAGGGCTTCGCTGTTATACCAGTATGTAGGATAAGCCACATTCCTGTACTTCAGGTAATCCCATTCGTACCTGTCTGGTTGACCGTACAACCAATCCGTGAAATAGAAGAAGCTATTCTTTTCAGTGTACCTGTTGATATAGATGTCACCACCGAACAAAGGATATGAGTTGTAAGTGCTTATACCTACGCAACTGCCAGTACCGCTTGTCACAGGCAAACAGCTGTGTGTACAGTATCCCACACCGCCTTCAAGGTATGCGCCAGAACCTGGTCCTGATCCGAAAGGAATGCAGCAACAGTTTATCTGTTCCACCCCTCCACCACAGTCGGTACATGGAACATTTGCATTAGGATCAAAATTGGAAGCGTCTGGATCAGTACAGCCTATGTATTCGCAACAGCAGTTAAGTGTAGCATCTGGATTGTAATTGCTTGCCAAAGGATCCATGCAACCTGCGACCGCCTCTTGTGTATTGCCTTGAAGACATACGTTGGTTATGGAAATCGCTTCTTGTGAAAAACAGGAATTGACTGTTATCTCAAAACCTTCAATAGCCCATGTAAGATTTCTTGTTTCAATAAGAACACAGTACCTGTCTGAAGGTACAGGATTCGGAATGTCTATTGTTATATTCGATGCTATCGGATAAATACCAGAGAATGGAAGGTTGTAGTTAGGTATTATAGCTGGACCTATCTGCTGACCGATGTTTCCATTTGGCATTCCTGGATATAACCTGACAAGTCTCGCATTCAAATAAGCCTGCCCAGCAAATGGAAATGCTGTTTGAGCATTAGCTTTAAAATTGATCTGTATCTGTGTAGGACAGTTCAGGTTGGTTATGAAATTCTTAGGTCTGCTTGTTCCAGTATACCAATTGGGGGCAAGAGGATTGCCATTGAATCCAGTACCTGTAGAAAAATATGAATCGGTTTCAAATGTGGTATATGCGTTATTGGTTACGTTTATCAACGCAGGATTCCAATAAAAAGCACCCGTATTTGAAAAATTCTCACTCTTGAATATGGCTCCTGAAACAAAAGGTGATCGCGGACCTACGCTTTCAAAAACTATCCTGTCAAATGATCCTATAGCAGGTGTAGTGGAATTAGCTGGAACAGAAAAAGAATTAGGCAGGTTTCCCACAGTGGTACTTGTCACAGTACCTATCAGGGATGTGATACTTGGTTGTCCAAGGTATATGTTCAATGTGTACCCTTGCGAAGGAAAATCAAGTATGTCAAACGAAAGGGTATACGGCTGTCCGTTTTGCAAAACAATAGGAGAAGCAGGAGTACCTCCAAATGTCTGGTACAGGTATGTGTTTCCATTGATGTTTTGAAGGGTTCCGTCATTTATGGCGACAGTCTGTAAACCCGAAACACCTGTTTGCCAGAAAGACGGAGCATCGGACACCCAAGGTGCTGGTGAAGGACCTATGTCAGAAGCATTTGCAAAATCCGAAGCTTGCAGTATATTGCTTGTGCAATTGCTTAACAGTCCTACTGGCAGACGTTGATCGAAACCAGAAGGTTGTGAATAGGTACTTCGTCCATTGAAAGATTGTGGAGGACATATGTCTATGACACATGATATGGGTATCTGTAGTATGTTCTCTATCTGTCCGTATTGGTTACGCAATCTTTGTTTGATAGCAGCGTAATATGATGATGAAATCCTGTCAAACTTCTGTTCAGGATATTTGTAACTGTAGAAATTAACGTTTGGAAGATCCCGCAGGCGGGTGTTGACCCTTGTCCTGTCATCCACGGCAGGAGGATTCAAGGCGGCGTTTATTTCCAAAGCGACATACCTACCCCTATAAAGGTTGTTGATCCTGTAACTTGTGGAAAAGCTATGAATCTGGTTGTCAATGTAAGCCTGGTTGTTTATCAACCTCCTGCGTTGCCCTTGTATCCTTGAAGTGTAATCATTATAGAAACAATGCGATATCATCTGCAAGGCATGGTTCATGGGTCTTGCAAAAGTGTACATCGACCTCCACGCAAGTTCAGCACCTTCAGTGGCATAATACAGGAACGGAGGAAGTCCTCCTGTAATGGCGTTCAGACCGTTTGATACAATCCAAAGCGGATAAGATATGTTATCTACAGCACCGTACTCGTATGTTTCAGTATTAGGTGTGAATGTACCACTTACCGCAGCCGCTGCCAAAGCCGCCGCTTCAAGAACCTTCTGTGCAGCGTTCAGAGGATTTGAAACATTTGAAGCTACTGTTTGACCAAGTAATGCACTTAAAAGGTTTCCTGCTGCAAGATCATAAGTTGTTTTTACACCCTCATAGAAACCTGTTGCCGTACCTGCTGCTGCTGCGGCTCCTGCCACCAAAGGATGCGGAGCAAGGTTTGTACCTGTTGAAGTACCAGCAATAGCGAAAAGGGTTCCAAGTATGTTGGATGCACCTGCTGATTGCTTTGCTGTCCTTGATTTCTTTCCAGTGGTTGCAGCTACGGCTATACCTATGCCAGCTATAACGGACAGCAGCGCTGCAAAATCCTTTAGGAAAACCTCCTTGGGATGGTTCTCCGCATACTGGTAACGCATTGTAGCCGTGCCAGCGATATCCTGGTAAAGCTTCAGCTCTACGGATGAAAGGTAAGGGTTTGCAAAGTTTGTCTCAGGACTATGAAACGAGAAGAATGTATCCTTGAAATCGTTTACGGGATTGAGGTTCCTGGGATCTGAAACATTCAAACCGTCTGTCCTTGTCTCTGTTTTTGAAAGGAAGAAGTCAGGATGCAGGTCGTTGTAAGGGTAATTCTGGTAAAGACCTTGCACGGTGCTGTTGTCACGGATATTCAAGTTATACCCCACCATGTTGTTGATCATACCTTTGGCAATCACACTCTTGTTGCCAGTACGTGAACCACGCAATATCTCGTAACCTATGATCCCAGGTATGAGGTTTCCATCATTATCCATCGGAGGTCTGATGTTCTCAAAACTCACACTCATTATCCTGATGTGGTTCAGATTAGGATTGCTCAGATTGACAATCTGGTTATTGGAGTTGCTTGTTGAAGCTGGATCCTGGCTTGCTGGACGAAAATGGGAAACGCTGGGATCAAGATCGTTGTCAGGAAACCTGTGATGTCTGATGTTCCGTCCGCACAGATCATAGTCTACTACACCAGTATTGTCATAAGGCCATGGAGGAGGAGGACATGCGAACGGTGAAAGACTCGACCATTCATGATAACTTGCATTCCATATCTCTGGTTTGTTGTCTGGGTATTTTTCAGTCGACTCCCAATAACCCATATAGCCTTCGGCAACAACGATACCCCCATCACACAGATTGTAAGGGGTAAAATTCCCTGCTAGGAGTTGGGCTGTATTTACAGATTGCCACAGGAAAGGATTGTTTATACCCAGCTGTGTCTCTATAGTATCCGCACTGGATACATCCGCCCTTATGATGTCCCCGACGGAATCTATTTCAAATTCTGGCTGGTTGGGATTGTAAGGTCCGTTTGCCCTGAACATTGGACGACCTGGTATATGGAACGAAGCGCTCCTGTCGCCAGTGTTGTAAACCCATCTGATAAAGAACGAGTAGACCTCATCCCGCATGTAACCAGTGTTATTACCGCCTTCCTGGTAATATGTTTCTGGATATTCCACGGAATGCCACTTGGACCTTATCTGGTTTGCAAGCGGTTGGTAGTTGAATTCGAACTTGGAAGTAGGCCCTACCCTTAAGAGATAGTCGTTGATCTCGTACATCGCATCCGACTTCTCATAGATCACATTGCTTACAGGAATCTGTTCAATTGGAACCGTCACCAATCTGGGATCGAGTATGTCTATTGTGACACTGGTAAGTCTTGTGCTGTATATACCCAGCCGTTTGGCAACGGTCTGTTGCGCTATGACCGAAACAATCACAAGCTCAAACTCGTCAAAGTTCTGGGTGTCTATGTCCACTATCTCTATGTTCAATGAACCCCCTGTCCCAGAATGATCAAACAAAGGTTGCACCTCTGAAGGTGTGAAATAATCAGTAACCCTCTGACCATCGACAGTATATGCACCAGTTACAAAATAGGAACCGTTCAGCAACTCTCCTCCGCTGGCATCTTTGCTTATATGGAAACAGATGGGTTTCATCAACGTCTCCAATCGTATCTTATCGCAGTTGAGGTAATAAGGTATGAAAGGTTCGCAGACGTAACAATCCGAACCTTGAAGCCTTACCTGCTGGCAAGCATATGGTACACCTGGCCATGGATCCTGATAAGGAGCATTACTCAAATCCCCTATCTTCAAAAACCTGTCAACGTTTAAACCGTCAGCCCAATACAGTACCGTGTTGCATTCAGCATCCTCTCTGGAAAGACCGTAGATAAGCTGTTCAGTACTGAAACCAAGACACGGGTCATTTACGATTTTGGAATAAACACACTTGTTCTCTTCAAAATAACCGATCTCCGAATTCGAATTGTCAGTTGAGAAAACAGCCCACCTGTCTTCCCTGAGATGTATGAAACCTATGATTGTATACGGAGCGGTTATGCAATTTTTGTTTGCAGGCTCATTACCTAACCGTCCCAAATCACCGATGTTGGAATTGTTTATGGCATTCCTGGCATATGTCCATTCATTCTCAGGAAGATGGTAATCGCTTATATCTTTCTGTAAATCCTTGTCAAACCTCCTTGTCGCGCTGCTCGATGTATTGGTAGGTGTAAAGGAAGTCGACGTAGGTAATGTCTTGTCTTTCTTCGCCATCAGAAGCGGTTCATTTGGTTATTCACGTTGTTATAAAAATTCTGGTACCAGGGATAACTTTTAAAAGCATTGTAATATTTGGCATACTGTGCCTTTCTATTGGCTTCCCATACCCGTTTGAATTCAGCCCAGTTAGGTGTGTTCACTATGGATAACGCATAGTTGCGGGCTGTCCTGTAACGGTTTTCTATTATCTGCAATTTCTGCCCAGCGTTCATCTCATCATTCATGACAAGATTCTCAAGGATACGTTGCTTCAAGGCATACTCGTAGTATTCGTTAAGCATGTCATGGTCTGGCACAAGAAGGTTTCCGTCATCGTCTTCCATCATACCTTGGTAGTTGACGTATACCTTCCCGCATTTGAAATTGAAATACATCCAACCATCCCTTATCCATGCGGTATTTTGAGTATCCATGTAAAGGTTTGGACAGTCGCAATCGATAGTCTGCGGATTCTCAAGCATCTTGATGGGCCACAGTCTCCTGTAACGTCTAGTCTGTCCAGTCTTGACAATCTGAACCAGTTCATACGGTTCGTTCTTGCAGTTCAGGAACACACGCGGTTTGATACAATATGATCCGTAAGGTTGCACTTGATTGTAAGGAGCCACTGACGGAACCTCATTGCAGGTGCAATCTATATTATTACAGTTGCCACAGTTGACTGGACCTATGTCACATGAGCTTATCACAGGAGGTTGCTCTTTATAAGGAGCTGTATAAGGACGCTCCTCTATCCATGTACCCTGAGGCATTGCCGCTGTCTCCTCGTACTCATCACATATGAGGGAAAAGTTCAAAACATAGAAATCATCAGGAAGCTTGGCTTTGTTATGCTCAACCTCTATGATGGCTTCTTTGGTCTGGAAGATTCGTAAACCAAGATCATAGTTGACACGCTTTGCAACTTTTATAAGCTGAGCTGGCTCAATGTAATTCTCAAGGTCGTAGTTCTGGAAATCAACCAGTACCTCTGACATGAGTTGGTCAAAGGTTTTGTATCTGAGGGTATAATTGTAAGACATTACCTGGTTGTTTGATTTTGACTGTCATCGTTGTTATCCGTAGGAATCTGCATCATCAACATGAACTCCCTTATCACCTGCTGTTCTATTTCCGCAAACAGGTAATCTGGTATGTGTGTCTGCATCTCCTGCGTCAGGATGCACTTATCTTCTGGATCTGTGCATTTGAGGTATTGGATGTCATCATCCCATATGGCTTCTATGCGGACCGCATCCCACATAATATTTGGAAAATACATGTGTCCGTCAAGATACCAGTAATACAATGTCTTGTTATACTTGAAATTGGTACTGTTAGCTATTGCAACATATGTTCCAGGATAGGTCTTGTACAATATGTTTGATCCATCCACAGATGTGATATCCCTGAACAAAGGACCATAAGAACCTTCCAATGGACTAGGAAGCTTTTCCTTGGTGCGCATTATTATGCATTTGGATTTTATGCCTGCACAACAGGCTTCTACCTTGTCAACCTCTATAAGGTCAACACAAGGCAAAACCTCGAAAAGCGTCTGGAAACGCATAATCTTGTTCTGGTTGTCCTGACGTTGAACATACAGTTTTCCGTATTTTAGAATAACACTGTATATCATCCTGTCGGTAAGGAAAGCATCTTCCTTAACACTCTTTAGGATATTCCTAACACGCGATATGGTTTCTGCAATACTTACCATGATCAGTCAAAATCAAATTCGTTATAATAATCCAACGCCGCCTTCTCCTTGTTTTTCATATAGTCTATCTGGACACGTTTCTTATAAAGCTTGTTTATCCTAAGGTTGGGATCAATGTGTATGTATTTTTTCCAGTTCTCCCTGTACTCCTTTGACAAAGTCCTTTTGAAATCCCTGCAACCTTGGAACATCCACATGACCCTGTTGGTGAACCTGTATTTGTTCTGGTAGTTGGTATAGAATATCTTGCAGATCTTGCCATCGGTTTCGTGGTTGTGGTTGCTTAGGGCTTTTTCGTATTGCGATGATTTACCGAAATTCAAACTTCTTCTTTTGGGTTTCCAACAGGTTCCTATGAATATGTTACCAAGGCTTTCTGGAAGTTCAACCCCATCTCGATGTTGGATTGCCGTGTCCCACAAAGCTTCGTTAAAGGTATATAATATGTTCTTAAATTGCTCATAATCATGTTCTTTATACTCAGGATATTTTTCAAGGAACTTTTTGAAAAGATCACCATTGATAATGTTCAGGGTTTTTGATCTGAAGCGTGGTGCCTTTACGTCTGGTTTCTTGAAGTCCTCTAACATGATAATATACAAATTATTTAGGATATTTTAATTTAAACTTTTTATGTTTAAATACACAGAAACCCTGGGTTAACCCCAGGGCTCTGCACGTCAGTCATGAAACCAACTTAATCATGACAGCTTTTATTATGGTGCAGTACAATTGCAATCATCAAACACTGTTACAATCACTCCATCGGAAGCGCTTAGTGCCCATGAGTTCTGTACTGCGCAGCATATCTCCAGGACGTCTCCTGCCGCAACCGTATCACTTATGATATCCTTGAATGTAGCGTTCAAAGGATTGCAATCAACCCAGGTTACTGATACAGTATCACCACTGGTATTCTGAACCTGCACACGTTCGCAAGTAATACAACAGTCGGTAGTATTAAGTACTTGGGAGAAGTTGGTTGGAAGTGTTCCCGAAGAAATGGTACCGTTTTGGAAACACAGGTTAAAGGACTGACCCAGTTCCACTTCAACAGGATAAGGTGAATAATCCTCATTGTTGCAGTTAGGTCCTACAATCCAATCTTTTGGACATGGTGTCATTATTGCTTCTGCGGTTGCTGTAACACCTACCGTAGGAGGAGCCACTGTCACAGAAGGTATTGAACTGTAACCAGATCCATTGTTTGTCATGGTAAACCCTATGACTTGCCCTTCATCCGTAGCTGTAACTTCAATAAGCACAGGTCCTGTTATACCTCCGATAAGACCAGATGCTATTTCAAAAGTATCACCCGCAGTCCAATCATTGCTGGAAGTCACAAGAGTAACCGTATTTATATAAGTAAAACCAGCATTAGGATAAGGTCCTGGAAGACTGTTCAATGAAGTCACATCAACAGTAATTGATGTTCCCATACCTACGATGTTACTTCCTGCCACACCTGGATAGCTTGCAGGAGCCGTACCTGGTCCACTGCCAGGATTGTTTATGAGCATTGCCGTCACGCTTCCCTCACCTACAACAGCTGTAGCTGTAGCCAATACTGAAAAACCTCCACCGATAATTGTTACAATAGGAGGACTAAGAGGATCATATCCTGAACCGCCTGTCAATACCTCGATGCTATCTACCTCTACGGCTGAACATGTTATCTCAATAGGAAGACATGTGGCAGAAGGTGTGAAAGTAACGGTCCATGGAATACGTCCGTTAGCTGAATCCACTGTTTCACAACAAGCCTGCACGTAACCATTGTATTCTATGGGTGAACAACTTTCGGTATCTACAACATCGTAGAAGGTTATCGTGCAAGGATTGCCTCCACCAGTACAAGGAGGAGTTGCCTCAACAGGTCCAGTGTATGCACCAGACGGGGTCTTGCGCCAAAACAACCTGTGGCAACCTACATAGTTGCTGGTGAAATTGACATTGATTGTCGCTATTACTGTAGCCATTGTTTATAAGTGTTTTATATTGAACAGGTTGATAATATATTTACGGTCACTGGATACTTATTGCCCATTATCGTCCACGAATTTTTCCTTACACACCTTACAAAAGACGGGGCTATGGAATCATTGAAATAAACAAACTTGGTAAGCCTGTAACAACCTTCCTCGCATGTGGTGAAATATATGGACGGATATATCTCTGGAAACTCCCTAACACCACTTAACAATTCCCTTGAGTCAAATGTGAATTCCACGGCTTCGCACTCATGACAACAGTTTTCAGGATCCTGGTTAAACTCAATTGTCCAATAATCAGGATCAAGGGATTGGGCCAATGTATACGGTTCTGACAGGCAAAGGTTAAAAGAAGTTCCACTTGGTATGAAGTTGTTCCCCGCATTCAACATGAACACAGGAGGATCTCCTGCATTATCTACGTCATTTGAAAAGGTGTCAACCACCCCTCCATTGTAATAGACCTCCTCGTTTATAATGCATTCTGGACAAATAGGTGTGGAATCAAAACCATTGCAACCGTTATCAGTATTGATGCATGTTACAGTCCAAGTCCTGCAATCCTGTAGAAATTCATAAGTCTGGCTGAAAGCCACTTCGATATCTGGATCGCAATCAGGGGAAATTATACCTTCTACAACAAGAGTGTCACAAGAAGGGTCGTCATAAGTAACCGTTGGTAATGTAACAACACAAGGCGTAGGTGGAACCGTAATGGCACAACTTACGGCTATAGGTGCACCAGGTACACCGTTTACAGTATAGTTTACCGTGTTGTCCTCAGACCCAGGTATGAATGATATCGTTATGGTACCGTTTAATGTTGGCATTATCAGGCTTCTAAGGTAGTAAGTTCCAAGACAAGTGAGTCACAATTTCCACTCGCACAGTTTGTCTTCACCTTGAAATAATAAGTGGTAAGGTCATTAAGATTCAACACAGTGAAATAATTGGATGTGACATTTGGTGTGACAGCTGTCCAACTTGGATCACTTGGTTTTTTATAAAGCACCGTATATGTAACAGCCGTAGGAGAAGGTGTCCATACAAGTTGCACCTGTGATGCGGATATGATGTTGGAACGTAGACCTGTAACTGATACACAGTTGTTAGGAGGATCGTTAGGAAACTGGCTGTCATAAGGATTGATACATCCTGGTGTAAGCTGCCAAAGGGCAATCCGTTGGATGATGTCATCAAGCCTATCGCCTCTTTGTATTCCGTATTGTGGAAGGTCGTCACCTGTCCATACTATACACTCTGCTGAAAAGGTTTCAGCACAAGGCTCTGGTTCTGGACAATCAGCCGTTCCCTGGCCGCAGGGAGGTGCTGCGGGAATTGCCTTGTCGGCACACCCGCACTCCTTAGGTTCGCACTTACATGTTTTGCAAACTGCCATTTTTCTTTTTTTTAAAGGTTCATTACTATTCCCTCAAGTCCGCAATCATTGTTTGTCGAGAAGGAAACTTTTGCCTGCACAGCACCTGCTGGTTTGGTAAAGGTTCTTCCTGCAAGCCATACTGCTGGATTAGCATAAAGGCTTCCACCGTTATCGATCAGAGGTAACCATGTCAGACCGTAATCTGTAGAGTACAACAATGCTGCAAATGTTACCGAAGCACTCAATGTGGCATTGGCCGTTATGGTCGTACCTACTACGCTTACACTGCTTGTACACATAGCATCCCAACTTGAAGTAGTTGTGTTGAACTGGTAAGGACCAGCGTTTCCAAGATAAAGGTCGACGATTCCTTCAGTACATAATACTGCATTGCTAGGATCGACATTGTACCACAACAGGTTGTTGGTAGGCGATGAGAAATTCAATGAGAATACAATCAGGGAATTCACAGCATCCTCATGTATGCACAACACACTGGTACCAAGGGTTATGGTAGGTGTGTAATCGACAGCTGAAGAAGAAGGATCATACATGTCCACAACGGATGCCCTTGTATACACAACCTTGCCAAAGACAGTGCTATAGAATATCTGCCTTGGTAAAGGACTTGCATCTGAAACACCTTCGTTGAGGAATGTGGTTTCAGCGTAAGTCGAAGCATTGAATGCAATAATCATGTAATTGTAGTTAGCCACAATTGACCTGTAAATCACATAAACAGTACTGTTTGCACCATTGGAATAGAATGTCATGGCGTTGGTATTTGTATTACCAACATAAGGCTGCATTCCAACCACTGAAGTATTCAGAGTGGTTATGGTAGCGTAAGTTGTTCCATTCACGACAAGGATCTCTTCAGTGTTTGTAGCGTCGTTTGTTGCGATCCACGCGTTTCCGCTTACAGGATCAAACGTAACATATCTGAGGTCCGCAGCTCCAACAGCCGTAATTGTACCTAACAAAGTAAGACCTGTGGCACCAGTGCTCAACACATACATGTCACCGTCGCTTACACGGGCATATTTTTCAAATGTAACAGGGTTGAAATAAAGTTCCTGTATAAAGAATGCACCAGCGCTGAAGGTAGGTCCTACGTTCAGAGTTACGGCATAAGTGGTTGTATTTACAGTACCTATCCTTCTGAATCCTGTAGCAAGATCGTTATATGCAAAGAACACCAAATCAATATCAGTATCGTAAACCATGTTGACAATACCGCCTACACCTGGAGTTATGGTAGTATCAAGCACAGGTGTTCCTGTTTCAGTATCTGAGTAAACCTTTATCTCAGTATCGCTTGTAACAACCCAGGTACGTCCACCAAAAGATATAGGCTGCCTTACACTTCCATTTATCGCCTCATCACTTGCAAGCTGGATTATGTTGCCAAACGATCCGCTGGAATATGTTAGGAGATATTGACTAGTAACATCCACATATGTACCATCAACGGTTGGGTTGTCAGAGAATTCAAGAGCCGTACCACAAGTGTCGCAAAGAACTGGAAGCTCGATTGCAGCACTCAAACCAGTAGGAGGCAGACACAAGACAGGGCTGGTCGTAAACGTAACATATCCGCACTCAGTAACATTTGGTCCAACAGTAATCACCACCCTTGCATTGTAAACTGTCGAAGGAGCAAGACCTGCAAACGTATAATTGGTGCTTGAATATGTAGTAAGATACTGTGTCTGGCTATCCAGGATTCCACTGAAAGAAGCATCCCAAAGCTCGACTGAGTAACTTCCAGGGATAGCAACAGGAGAGAAGGAAATGACAACTTGTGTTCCACCAGGATTTGATATCACGGAAAGAGTAGGACAAATACTTTGGTTTGTCACAACAGCGGTTACACAGAATTGACAAGTGGTATTGGTTGAAGGATCTGTGAAACAGATATCACTTGTCACAGTAAGATCAGAAGCTGGATTCAACGGAGTAACCGCAAGGTTTATTCCATAACCTATAGGATCGTTGAAGTAATTGGTTGTTATGATATTAGTGGTTATTGAATTACCAAGAGTATCACTGATTCTAAATCTATTACCCAAAGGATCACACTCCTGAAATCCAGGAGGAATGGTTCCTGTGAAGAAAAGCGTAAGGGCAGTTCCTGTAAAAGAAGCCTGCATTACAAAATCAATACCGTCACAACCAGAAGGACAACATGTCAACTGAATGGTCCTTACAGCAGCCCTGAGATCGCAAAGGGTCAGCCACATGTTGTTAAGACTTGATGCTACGGTATTTGCACTGATTATCCAACCAGGTATCGTAGACATATTACCTCCGCTGGGACCTAAAACGGGAGATGAACTCAGATTCAGACATTGCCTGGTTATGGCCTGACTCATTGCATTAGGAGAACCTGTAACAGTAACAAGCTGGCAGAATTGCTGCTCAAGCGTTGACAATACAAGATTCATATTAGTGGGTACCGAAGGCGAAAGCACACACACGGGAGTCACCTGTGGTAACACCAATGTAGGAGCTGGAGCATTTTCAAGAGCAGTAACCCTTAGATCAAGATCACTTACCGCTGCATTCAACAATGTGATCTGATTCACAAGATCACAGAGTTTGTTACCTATAGCCCTGGTATAATCCGCAAGTTGCATCGTAGTGACCTGGTCACCAAACTCATTTGTATAATAAAAACAAGAAGCTATCTCTACAACACAGTCAGGACAACCTGTTGTATTATCTAATAAACGTTCCCCACTTGAGCCACAATTCGTACATTCTTCAAGATCACATATCTTGTTTATTATGATTTGAATAAGATCATGAAAATCCTGGGGAGTACAAGCCTGGTTTGCAAAACACGGAGAAGGAAGAGTGTACGTAGTGACATCCAATGCGGTAAGCAAGTCACACAGTTCAGTGGCAAGCTTATATACCACGTCGCTTACAGTATCCCCTTTGCATAACTTCAAGCAAGGAATATCTGGACCCTGCCAGATTACACAGTTTGACGATACGGGATCGCATCCTGCGGTATGTGAATTTAAGGGCTTCATGATTGTATTATATGATTAATATACAAATAATTACTTAAAGTTAAGGAGTAAGCGTAATAATAATTGGGGCCTGCGGACCTTCACATGAAGGAACGACTGGAGGATTATATGTGTAGACCTCATATCCTGTAACAGTAGCTGTCACATTACAAGGTTCTGAATTCTCTGGACACGATGCTATCTTGCACAAAGCTTCGTCATACATCGCACTCAATTCCAAAAGCTGTTTCTTGATATCCCACTTGTCTACATCATGATCACAACATATGGTTATCCCATATCTAATCGCCACCATTTCATCATAAACCTGTTCAGCATACTTACAACTGGTCTTTACAGTATACTCTGGAGGACAACCTGGAGTATAAAAACCTGGTCTTACACTTCTTGTCCTTAAATCCGCTACAGCAGGTTTGCCAAGGCATATGTTACAATCCTTATAAGATGTTATGGTTACATCATCAGGAAACGGAACCGAGCCTTCGCAACTATCGGATTCAGTAACATAAAAACACTTGTTGGGACAAAAATCAGTTTGGATGCTTTGATAAACATATTCCGTCAGGATATCACTTGTGGTAGACACTATGATCTCATCTTCAGGATTGGCGCAGTTAATAAGCTTGTAACATCGAGTCAAGCATATTTCACAAGTAGTATAATCCTTTGCTGCAGAAGCAATTACAGTTGAAGGATTATTAACACATTGATCAACGGTAACCGTCCAGCAATCAAGAGATTGTTGACCGTTTATGGATATATTGGTTATTACCTTGGAAGGGTTTACATAAACTGAAAGGTCTGCTTCAGTTATATGGTATATGTTGCTGTCAATGCAATTGGTAAGCTTGTAACAGATCTTAGGATCAACGCCTGTCCATACCGCTTCTATCCCTTTAGCTGTAAGATTATTATCAGAAGGTGTTTCACCTGAATCATAAAAATCAATACTGCCTAAACTATGACCAAGGAATCCTCTGTTTGACTCAAAAAAATGGGCGGCCCTGTAAAATCTTGTCGAAACCGCGGAGTAATTATGACCATTGAATACTGTCCAGTTTATACCATCAGTGGATGTAACAATCTCATTGTTGGCAGCTGTAGCCCAGAAAATAGTCTGACCTGTGGTATCGGTATACCATGTCAGGTGTAAGCCTGTTTGCGTAACTGCCGAACAGTTGGGATATGTTCCTCCCCAACACCAAGTTCTTGTATATGAGCCTCCACCGTTAGTTGAAGTGAATATTCCTTTGTCAGCAACAGCTACTATGAGTTTGTCTGTAAGGTTTATTCTGCAGTATACACCAGGTATCCTTTCAACACCAGCGTTTGTAAAAGCCGTTCCACTTGTCTCAGTCCAGGTAGTACCTCCATCAACACTAAGGACAACTCTATTACCAAGACCAACAACCCCTGTTGAAACATCTTGAAAATGTATTGAATAACAATCCTGTATACCCTGATTAAGCAGAGTGATAGGTGTTACAAGTGAAAAAGAAGGAGAGCCTGTATTGGCATTAGTACTTTTAAGGACATATCCGCCATTTGCAGACGCATATACCGTAGAACTGTTTACAGCCCACACCTCATATACCCTTAGAGGAAACGGTACACCTTGAGTATAGTCCAATGCAGAGGGCATACCTGGCAAATACCATGTGACACCTGCATCAGTAGAATAAGATATTCCTATGAAAAGACTTGAAGTTACATACCTCGATTGAGCAACACCTGTGACCCATACCTTGCTGGTATCGGAAGGATCGGTCATGACATCATAAAGAGGGACCTGGTTGCTGAATTTGGCATCAAATGATACAAGATCAACCCAGGGCAATGTAAGGTTGTCTAACCTTTTTACCTCTGAGTTATTCGCAACGTAGTATGTCTTTTGACCCATTTAAGGCGTATCTGTAGGATTCTGCGTATATGATACCTTTATTTCTGAAGGAGCTGTGGCGGGAGCATCCGCTGGTCTTAGATTTTGATTCATTATCTGGCTTTCATACAACGCAAGGCAGTTACTGCACACGTCTTTTCCATCAGAAGCCCTTCTCTTCTGACATCCGCAAGAAAGCTTTGAATCACAGTTTGGACAATTCATATGTCTGGATAATTGGTTACTATATACAAGTTGAACAGTTTATCTTGTCCAACAGTTTGATAGCGTAATTGTACAGCTCCATGCCTTTCTTGGCTTGGTGGCAGTACTCCACCTGGGCTTTGGCCGCATCAAGAGACATCCTGATAAACCTTAGCTGATTGAGTTTATCCTTTACACTTGTAGGCGGATCACATGCTGCCAGATCAAGATCACAAAGGATGGATTGGTATTTGGTAAGCGCTTTGGTAATACGAAGGTGGTTGTATTCCACATACACATGCTCTACTGGAGAAACGGCATACTTTATAGAATATATTCCATCAGGAAGATCGTTAAAGACCGTACCGCACCCTGACGTCTGCACTTCAAGATCACAAGCTGTAAGATTAAGTATGAAACCTGGATTTACAGCTGGAGTCGTTGATTCGGTAAACTGCACAGAATAACTGAATCCTGGAAGTGTTACCCATAACACAGGACATTTAACAGGAATATCCTGGTTATAGACACTTGTATCCACAATCCTGAGGATACACTTATTCATCGTATCTGGAGCTTCCAGACTCAGTACATGTTGCGCCATTCTACAAAGTTATGTTTTTGTATTTATGAAAAAAGGGAGGAGTTTTCCCTCCTCCCCTTTTCCAAGATTCAACCTATGGTTTTGGTTAAGGAACCAAAGGAGCTACGTTAGGTACTACATCACAAGGAGTGCATTCATAAGCATCAAGTGATACACAGTCAGGACAGCTATTAAGGACACTATCCATTGCTGCTTCAAACACAGGGTTGTCATTGTTTACAATGATCTCAAGCATGTACTGATCGTTGTCAAACACTCCAGTAGGATTGTTGTAACGAGGTACGCTGTGAAGGATATAGTAACGACCATACAACGCGTTACGATCAACAGCATCAATGATGTCATAACCCTGAGTGACTTCACGAATCCTGAAGTCCATTCCAGAACCAACATAGTTCTGCAAGTAAGACTCAGATAAGATTAGATCACGCAGAACCTGCTCACCAAAGCCCATTCCTTGAAGACCATAGCACTCAGTATATACGCAAAGACCTGAAAAGGTGCAAGGATCGCCAGTATAGTCAACTTCAGAAGCAAGGATCTTCACAGGCTCCTTCTCGAAGAAGTCAGTCACCTGGAAGGTACAGTTTCCAAACTTGGTCTCAACATAAGCTCCAAACAGACGCAGACCTGCAGTACAAGCTGTTCCGTCCCAAGCAGTAGTGTCATATGCAGTCCACCATTGTGTTGGAAGAACCGCTTCACCTTGAGGACCCAATGTGGTATTGGGTGGGTACCAAGCGCCACCAACGGTATCAAATACAACTGGGAATACCAGATCCTTGATGTAAGGATTGATGTAAATAGCCTTAGCCCACTCGATGTAAACCAAAGTAGGATCAACAGGTGTAGGTGCAGGACCAATGCAGCAGCCAGTGTACGCAGACACGGTCTGGTAAGCCTGGTGATTCAAGAAGCGGAGCGCAGGAGATCCTTTGATATCAATACGCAGATAGTAAGTCTCACCGCACAAGAACTCCTTGCAGCAATAGTTACATGTGGTTCCACCTTGGAAGTTGTTTGCATTCAAGAAATCATCATCCAAAGCTTCACAAGCAGTAGCGTAGTTGTCACCAACAGGACCATCAGTCATACCAACAGTAGTTCCAATTGATACTACAGATTGTTGTGGTTCACATGGAGCAACATAATAAAACTGACGCACGTAACGAGGGTTGATCATCTTAGACTTGTTAGTCTCGCGGTATCCACCAGCATAAGGACCAATCTTGTCATTAGTGAAGATTGGAGAACTAGCAATAACAAAAGGACAACAACCTGTGATTGAATCTACATTCAAAGACAGATATGTCTTGGCATCAAACAAACCATAAAAACCAGGTGCGATACCAGGTTGAGACAAAGCAGAGGTAGATACACCAATGCCAGTTACAAACCCTTCAGTTGCAGCAAAGGGTGCAGCAGGAGTAGCCTGCGTAGGGCCTGTTCCAAGGAATACCTTGTGAAAGGCGTGATTAAAATAAGCCATTGTTTTTTAAAGTTTTAAGTTAGACAAACAGATATATTATAATATAAGTAAAGGTAATCAAATTTCCAAATTATCCGCCTAATTTATTATCAAGCAGACGCATAGCAATCTTATCAGTACCAAATGCATCAAGCTCATCCATAAGATCCTGCATCTTACCCATTTCCTCCTGCTGCTCATGTAAGTACTTCATAGCCAGCTCGTACAGTAAATGATCAGCCATCTTCATGGCATGTGTAGCAAGTTCTTTGCACTGCCTGGTAATCTCGATTTCATGCTCATAAGACATCTCAATGATCTGAGGAAGACCTGTGAATGTCTGTGTTGGAGACTGCAAAGCAGGGGTATTAGGTTGCACACCAAGGTTCAACAGATACTGTCGCGCGAAGTCAGCATGGGTCATCTCTTCAGTAGAGTACGTACGCCACTCCTTTGCTGCACCCTTGTAACCATTGTCGTCAAGCCACATGCTCATGGCAAGATAGATACGTGAACTGTATTCCTCCTGCTCAATACGATAATTGAGATGTTTGACACATTCCTCCGTTATCATCGGATTCTTGGTCTTGAACGCGGGTGCGGATGTACTCGGACGCGTTATGGTCGGTTTTGGTGGGGCAGGTGTTGCCAATTGTCTTTTAGGTTGTTCAGCCATGATTAGTTGTTACCCTCAACCGCTTGTTGAGCTCTTTGCATTTGGTTAAACGATTCTATATCTCCCGCAAGGATCTTGACTGTCTCGTCGATAAAAAGCTCGACTATATCGTCTTTGAACTCGCAGGGTACGTCCGCCGTAGATACCACCGTTGTAGTACTCGTGGACAGATAAGGATCCGCACAATCGAGTATCTGTATCCTCAAAGGTTGTCTGTAATACATAAGACTCGCATTCTGTATCTCGAATTCGTTGTTGGTGTATATCTGTATGGCATTGTCCCTGAATGTGGCGAATGTCTCGCCCCACTCAAAGCTAGGTCGCTTGTTGTTATCGCGTAATAACTGATCTACATTAGCTTGTTCAGCCAGGTAAACCACGAAATTACGATCATCACAACAGTCGTTTTTGCCTACTATGGATATGCGTTTGTATTGGAAATAATCAGTAGGTATGCTTGGAACTTCATAATATCTGTCCTTCTTGTTGACAGTCAAAGGCACACTTATCAAAAGTATCTGGAGATCGTCAATCCTACGTGTGGATTGCTCATCCCCTTCCTGCAATACGTTAAGACCATGCAGGTTACGGCGGCACCAGTCAAGTTGCGCTTTGTTAAACGCCTCTACAATCTGCCAGCATTCTATGTTGTCATAGTCATTACTGGCCAGCTTGTTAAGACGCTGCTTGATCTTTAACTGTAAAGCGGTATTGTTCATTTGTTCTTAGCCATCTTTTTGAAGGTCTTTGCAAGATTGTAACGCTTCGACCCCGGAGGACATGATTTGCTGCCAAACTTCGAACCTGTGCATACACCTTCGGTACCGCGGCGTTTTATAGATGCGGTAGCCTTCTGTATCCATTTCTTGTCAGCCATTGTATTATTGTATTAGCAGTTCCACTTTCTTAAGGATAACGCCTTGCGGGTAGGTCTGCCTTTCTCATCCTTCATAGGACCTGGCATCCCAGACATCCTTGCACAAAAAGACTTGCGACGTTTCGCAGCCTTGCTGTCAGGATCAAGTTTGGACGGTTTGGTGGTCACCGCCATCTTGAGTTTGCTACCAGGATTTTCCCTACGGTAAGACTCGACACCTTTACGGTTCAGTCCTCCTGAAGGATTCTTACCCTCTTTGCGTTGCCATGCAGCTGTCTTAGGCATCTTATTTACCTTTTGCCATGCTCCCAAGCATCTTGATCTGCTCCTGGGCAAGCTTTTTAACATCATTCATCATCTTGTTATCCTTGCGAATCTCTTCCGCACGACGCAAAGTATTCATGGCGGACTCAACTTCCCACTTGCGGGACTCCGCTTTGGATATACCAGATATGGTCATTGTGGAGCGTGAGCTCTTGGATTTCTTTGAAGCCATTACTTTTTCTTTTTACTTGTTGATCCGCCTTTTCTTTTACCATATATCAGGTTTACATTGAAAGGACCTCTGTTGTATCCAACTGATCCTTTAACACCTTGACCTTTATTGTATTCAACAGCAGCATTGAAAGCACCTTGATTGTATCCAAACTTTCCACCTAAACCGTTATCGGTGTTGTAATTCACACCTCCGCTAAAGGGTCCCGAACTAGCTTCTACACCCACTTCATTTGTCTTCAGTCTGTTACCCTCCTGTATACCTTTATACATGACATCAACTACAGGACGAGTAGTCCTTTCAGTCTCAGCACCCTCACCAGACTTATTACCCAATGTGAGTTTTCCTTCCAAAGGTCTTGGACCGGTTGTATTTGATGTCATCATAGGTGGGGCACCAGGTATGGAATTCTCATCCTGGAAACGCTTCAGCGCCTTACCCATGTTCTTTGATCTCGTCTCCGCTTGATCGTTGAAGTACTTGAGAGGATTGGATTTGGTCTTTCCCATGTCTTTATAGTTTACCTGATTTCTTCACTTTTGCAACAGGGGTCTTCTTCTTAGGCCCCTTGTAACCCTTGTAGTTGGAAGTAACTCCAGTAGTGGTCTTACCAGCACCTGTCGCACCGCCTTTCTTCATGGTTACAGGATACTTATCGGTGTATCCACCCATACCCATTTTCTTCTTCCCTTTGGTAGCTCCTGCGATCTTATCCGCAAAAGTCACTTTATCATAAGGGGGTGCCAGAGCGGCGAATTTTTTATTGTTGTTTGCCATGGTTATTTCTTTTTGGATTTTGCTTTGATTTTACGCTCTTGCTTGAGCATCTCAGCGGTGGGTTTGCGACCAGAACCCTTGTTGGCCCTGATGTTGTCCCATAACCCACGCTGAGAGTAAGAACCGTCAGCACGCTTGATCATCTGTTTCTTACCTGCCATGACATTACTTCATTTTACCCATCTTCTTCATGGTTCCTTTGGCCTTCATGTTCTTACCGTATTTAGCCTTCGGTTTTACTTCAGCCTTTGCATTAGGATTGTTCATCCCGCCAGTTTTCATTTTTCCGTACATGGTATTAAAGTGTTTAGAGGTTAATATTAGAATGATTTCTTTACAGTCACCAAGTTAGGATTCTTCCCGCCAGTATACTTGGTCGGAGTCTTGTTGACAGTGACAGTGGCGTTCTTGCCACCAGTGTAACGGGTAGGGTTCTTTACCACTTCTGGGTAAGTATTGAGGTGCTTGTACACACCACCCTTGGAAGTTTTGTTGTGCATGGTTATTTCTTTTTAGAGGTTTTTGATCCGCCTTTACGTGCGGTTTTAATATCAGACACCGGACCCTTTGGAGCAGGACTGTTGTTCATGTTGATCTTACGATCGCTCATCTTGGATTTCAACCAGTTTTTTGCTTTTCCAACATACTCAACAAGTTTACCTGTTCCAAGCGACTTGGGATCGACAGGTCCAGCTGTATTGTATTTCTTTCTTACCTTTTTCATTGGTTCCAGTACTTTTCAATCTTCTTTGTTAGCTCCACAAGCGTCTGCTCATGTAAAGGATTCTTCAGGAACTCTACGCATTCAGACGGATTACGACCCATCAATGTACCTGAGTCCATGTGGTAGATCATACCGTCAGACTTGGTGGCAACTTGCTTGTAGAATACTGCATCCTTTATCAAAGAACGCAGTTTCAATGTCTCCATGTCAAGTGCGGACTTCTCAAGGAAATCTTGTGCTGCACGCTTCTCATTGGTTTCGATACCTTCACCGTTGATGTACTTGTCCATGTTATCATAGATAAGATCATTCGGAGTAGACTTCTTGTACTGCGAACTGTTCGGATCAATGACCTTGGCGACATAGAACAACTTGTTGGTGTTCTTATCATACAATTTCTGCAACTCTGCAAGAGCTTTGTTGCGGAGTTTCTTAACTTCTGTCTTGGTGGAAACGGTATCTACATACCTATCCAAGTAGAATTTAGGAGGTATCGCGCGCGTGCGGGCGTCCTCAAGACTTTTTGATACCATGCTGAATCCACCAGCCTCGATAGCATAAACCTTGATAAGGTCATAAGGATCAACAGCGGGATCTAGATATACGGGTTCATTTCCAGCGCGGATGGTGATCCTGTCCCACAACTCGTTGTTGTCGGGTTTGCAGATCTTCACCTTGTTCCAGAAGTCAGCATCAGTGGGATCGATCATGTTTGCAGCCAGGTCCTGCTCAAGCTGGGATACGACTGTGCGGATCTCCTTGATGCGGGCGGCCTTTGCATCTGGATCCTTGATAAGCTTGATCTCTGGTGCGAACTCGTTAAGACCTGTAAGGTAACGCTTGATGCCGTTCACCTCTATGCATGCCAGTTGCTCCTCGTGGAACACGCCGTCAAATAGGGTCATACCATACTTCTCCAAGCCCATGTTTGACCTGTTGGGATCAAAGTAAGGCTTGATTGTGATGCTTCCCGTTTTGGGAACCACGCTGTCAATGATTGTTAAACTCATGTTTTTTTGTTTAGTTGGTTATAATTGGAAGGGGACACTTTGTCCTATATATATGTTATTTGTTATCAGTTATATACTCTTATTTCTACATATAAACCATCTCCACCAAGATCTATACTACTTGCTAATAATGGGTTATCATTATATGTATAAAAATAACAATAATCACTGGTTGTTGATTGGGATGCATTTGAAAAACTTGCATTACAGGTATAATAATTAAACCAGCAATTTAGATATGTTTTACCTAAAGTAAATGCTCCATTCAATGTGGCTTGATAATTTCCAGCAGATATTCTTGTCCAAACAATATTACCAATTGTATTTTCCAAAACAGTAGCAACTGGAGCGTCAGTTCCTGTTTGAGTTAATAGAGCCGTGTATACCCTATATGGTATCTTCTCACTGGCAGTCTGCCAGTTGAATATTTTCTTAAGGGGAGTTATGATCGCCATTGTTATATGGATGCTAAGATTGATGCGGCCCTGAAGTAACCCGCAGCCATCCTGAGTTTCTGGATCTGGTTGGGGTCTTGTCTTTCAGCATAGAGTTTCTCTATTTCTACCGCAGAGTTAAGATTATTTTTTAATACTTCCAAGTAATCGTCTGAGATATCGCCTGTTAGGGCATCACTCAGATTTACTGAAAGCATTTGCATTTCAGCGCATTTACCATGGGGATAGACACCATTCTCCAAGTCAAACGAGACTCCGTCCAGCAGGTCAGCT
>JADDYB010000111.1_pt1 | contig 24376 bp, 25 predicted proteins | sample 8641941 | NCBI WGS metagenome assembly JADDYB01 (sample SAMN16275377, study PRJNA637457) | freshwater sediment metagenome | isolation source: Lake Kineret sediment | place: Israel: Lake Kineret | collected 2013
CAATCATGATTTCTTTTCTGTTATACTCCTAAAGGGGCATATATTCCCTGTCTCTTTGCTTGTGTCTTGTGTCATGATTGATTCACCTCACCCTGGTTCACTCCCTTTTTTTGTTTTGATTCTTGAAGGGAGTTTCCAGATAGCCCAGTCATAGCCACATTTTGGGCAAGAATATATCGTTGTTCCTCTATTGAAGTTAGAATTTCGTCCACATTATCATCTCCATCTTTTTCTTTTCAAGAGAATTTATGGACCCGCTGGGTGGTTGGTTGAACCGGTCTCTAGCAGGTTTTCCACTCCTCTTGATTTTTCTCAAAAGGAACTCTAGGGCTCTTCGGAGGAGGAGGTGAAATCCATTAAAATCTGTGAACCTCCGAAAGGATTTCCCCGTTCCTTCTTTTTTGGTTCCACGCACTGTTTTCATGGTGCTACCTCCTTCTCATTCTCACGTTTTTCTATGAATGATAAGAAATACCATTCAAAAGCGAGATAGCCATGAATAAAAGCCAAAAGAATGGTAAGAGAAAGAATGAGAATTTGCGTTGAATTGAAGCCTTTTGAGAGATATGAAAAGCATATTATCAAAAAAACTCCAGTGGATAGAAGAACGCTTTCTTTGAAGCGTTTTTCAGCTTTGTATGGTTTGTCCGTACCTTTCATTCTTATTCCCTCCTTCTTCTTAAATGATTACATACTCTGATTCGATTTTATTGTGCCGATCCATTCTTCCTTAATAGGAATGAATCGAATAGTGTCAAGAAATAGAGAGAATTTTTCAGGATCTCTGCAATAAATTTGTGTTGCCTTTTCTATCACTCTAGGTAAACAGCATTTACAGAAGACTTGAAGGGGTAATCGGTAATACTTTCCTTGGAAACCCAAGTAGCTCAAATCTTCTGGAATCGGTGATAGGAGAGGTAACCTTCCATCTTCAAAGAGATCTCCTAGTAGTTCTTTTCCTTCTTCGGATAAATTACCCGAGACCAACTGAGTAGCGGTATCTTTCTGCATAGGTATTCCTCCTTTTCTCTTTCGCCTCAACTCTTTCTTTTCCCCTTGTTTCTGCTTATATGGCTGGAAGTGCCATATTTTGGCACTTCCATTATGAGTTCTCTTTTTTTCTCCTTCTTTTCTAGGCCTCACATCTGTGGGAGGGTGTTCATTTTACATTTCATTTTTGTTGCTTGGATCTTCTGTGTTTAGGGAGAGGGGAAGTCTCGTTATTCCCCACTCCCTAGGGGGTGATTCCGTACATTTCGATGTACACGGACGCATACCCTTTCGAGAGGGTATAGCATGTTGGACGTCAGCACCTTGGACGGCGCTTTCTTTCCAATAGGTTTTTATAGGTATAGTATTAATATGTTGTGATGAACGAAGCGTACCGCTTACAAGTGATCTATGATTATGTCCGTTATTGCATCGAAACAAAAGATGCTAGAGTAACGACCTTTCACCACAAATTCCTGCCCTACAGTAGGAAACAATCTACTATTGATTTAATAAATCGAGCAGAGAAGAATCAAATTATATTTGCACCGCGTACTTTTTGTTTCCAAGATGCGGAGGCTAATCTTCTCGAGTATAAAAACATTCCCCTCATTGACTTATACGAAGAAAAGAAGAAAGATCCTGGCATTCAGATGATTACGGCACTATCCGGTGCCTTTTCTCTTATCTATTTCAGAAAAGGAGGCACGAATTTAAAATATATAGCTTGTCTTACACCTTCTTTCCCCACATCTATTTCTTTCGAGAAGATAGATATTGGAAATTACGCTGCAGGAAAGATTTCCGAAATGACTCCGCCGAAAACCTGGGATAAGCTAGATTGGGAGATATATAATCATCGCCGAAATCTCCTTGCTTCAAGCGTGAAGATTGGTGAGAAACTAGGAGTGACATTTCAGACCGTTTTAACACGTTTTAAAAGGATTCTGGGAGATTGCCAGATTTGGTTACCTTTCTTTCCAAAAGGTTACGACAATTACGTTCCTTACATTCTGACTTTAAAAACCGATTACGAAATTGGAATATTGGCTGAGCTCAAAAAGCTGAACCGTTCCACTTATGTCTATAAATTTGATGATACGCTCGTTTTGACTTTGTTTTTTGACAAACATTTAGAAATTGACAGTTTCTTGGTGCTGGAAAAAAAAGGATTGGTACACGATTTGCGTGTATCCTATCCTCACAGATACTCCAATAGACTCTGGTGATTTTTCTATATCGGCAATCCCGGCCCTGGTCCATCTCCTTCACCGAGTGGAACGGGTCCGAACGGCCAGCCTTTCATTTCATTGACCATCTTATCACCTCTCTGACTATGAGGATTCTTGCTATTTAGAGCTTTCTGTCTTTTAATCGAACGCACGTTTCACACCTTTGATGAGTTGGGTTATTAGTATTCCGCTTCATGTAATGATCTTTTTTCATAGATTTCATAGAATATGAAAGATGAAGACTTATAAACATTTCCTTAAAATCATGAAGATGATGTCTATGCTCTTCTCTGGTACATTTGTTTTCTTACTGAGTCAGCAAAAGCTTCTATTCCTCTTTTTTCTTCACGTATTATCATACTCGCTGATCTGAATTCAATAAATTCTTTCTTCCACAATAGAGCAATTAAAAGTATTAAGCTACCAAAAACTGCAACTAGAAGGTAATCATCATCAAATTGACCTATTATGATCCCTGTCAGAATAAGAATAATTCCTATTATCAGAAATAGAAGGCTCCTTCTGCTTTCGTATTGAATAGAATCAATTCTATCTATTGGTATTTCTTTGTACATGCTTTTGATCCATGAAAAATGTTCCTGTACTAATCTATAATTCGTAAGAGTGAGAGAACCTCTCTGTGCTATTTCTCTTTCACCTGTCAATGATTCCATAACGAAACATCTTTTGATTTCCTTTTAACTTTTTCGGTAGCATCATATCTCTTTTTTTGTCCTATCCTATTGCAATTAGTATAGAAAAAAAGAACAGAATCCATCCTAGCAAGGCCAAAGACCAACCGAAAACTGCTAATATGATGAACAAATTCATCTTTTTTCTATAATTCTGCACAGTTACCACCTTCCTTGCTTCTTCTTTTTTCTTTTTTTCTTATTTTCTTCACCTTTTTTAGGTTTATTAGTCTTAAAAATCGTGTTCTTATGATTAATTATATAATAATACATCCTCTCCCAAGCTTTCCATGAGAGATTTATGGTCTCAATTCCTTTCTCTGAATATATTGTGAATATGATTCCCGAATTCTCGATTATAATTCTTAGTAATTTTTCCTTTCCAAGTTCATCATTTTTATCTTTAAACACCACAAATTGATTATTTTCTTCTTTTTCTAGAATTTCTTTTTCATTTTTTAACTTTTCTTCTTCCATGATTTCACCTATTACCAATACGATGAACCTATTAGGTTTCTAATAGGCTATTCTTTATTTGCTTTTTGGTGGTTTGTTCTTCTTATCTCCTTTGTTACATGGCATTTTTTCACCTCTTACCTCTTTATAGCTATGAAACAAATAAAAATGACAATAATCAGTACTAAAAACAGTTTGAAACTATCTTGTATAATATTATTCCAAAATGAAAGTACTTTTTGTGTAATATCTTGATTTGTCGAATCTTTAGCTTCATCTATTGTTTCTCCTCCTCCAGAAGGTCTTAAAGAGGAAGAAGATGATATAGAGACTGTGTGTGTAATTGAAGATTGTGTTTTTCCATCATAGACTGTGAGCGTTACATCCCAGACCCCCCCAGAACCATAATCATGTGTGACACTTTTTCCTTCTGCTATTTGGCCATCACCGAAAATCCAAGTAAAGGTAAGGGGATCTGCATCTTCATCTGAGCTCAGGGATGCATCGAAATTGATAGCAGTACCACCTGCACCCCAGAATGAAAATTCTGCAAGTGGTGGATGATTGGAAGTTATGGGGTTACTTTCCGCATAGCCACTAAAGCGAGGACCACAACTCTGAGCTTTGACACGGTAGACTATTGTTTGAGACTGCCAAGACTCTTGAAAAGTATCCTGATAGGTTCCGTTATTCGATGTAGATAGACTTGTCCATTCCCCAGTGCCCACTTTTCTTTCAATCACATGGAGATTTGTTGACTGACTATTATCCTGCCAGGTAATAGTGATCACAGAACCTTCCTTTACTGCCTGTACGCTCGAGGGGGGGAGCGGAGAAGTGCATAACGTTACCGTTTCACAATAGGCCGAGTTGCCGATGCCGTTGTATGATTCTACACGGTACTGGTAATAGTGATCTGCAGTGATGGATGAATCTATTGTACCAGTACTATCGGCAGGTACGGTAGTGAAAGCTGTGAAAGCTCCTAGATCGACACTTCTTAAAATCTGAAATCCTTGCCCACCGCCACCATTGTCAATCCAGGACAAGTCTATTTCTGAATCTGATACATAGGTTGCTGAACAAGAAGTCGGAGGAGAGGGAACGACACCTGTTGTAAAGGTCGTGCTAGAGCTGTAGGGAGACCATCTCCCTGAACTATCCTGAACCTGAACTCTGAAATAGAAGACTGTATTTTGAGTGAGCTGTGTCATACCTACACAAGAATTAGCAAAGATTCCGTTTCCAGAATTGACAGCTAGAGAGGTGACTGGACCCGCTCCAGCATCGCCAGTTCTCCATTCTGGGGAGCTGAAGTCTGAATTGTTGTCAACCCATATTTTACTATTTTGTTGAGGATCTGAATTCGGATCTGAATATGACCATTCAAGGATGGGATTCAAGATTATTCCTGTTGCTCCCTGGGCAGGTGCTATGTTACTTGTTGAAGGAGAGAAAGTTCCCGTGGTAAAAGAAGTAGCAGTGGACCAATTGCTCCATGCTCCTTTGTTATCTTGCGTTCTGACTGACCAATAATAGAGCGTATTTTCTTGAAGTTCTGTCTTACTATTGAGATTGTTCTGAAACACTCCATTGGAGCTGTTCACAATTGTGGAGTCTCCAGTACCAGACGATTTCAACCATTCTGGTGTCAGGAGATCTGAATGTTCATCTACCTTCACTTCAATACTCTGTTGAGGATCTCCATCTGGGTCTGAGTAGGCAGACCAGAACAGTGTTGGATTTAAGACTATCCCTGTTGCACCATTTGTTGGTTCGGAATTTGTGGGAGCGTTTGGGGGTTGATTGGTTGTCTGCTCACTACCAAAGTTAAAATCAGGTGGTGCACCATATTTTCTGAGTCTGATATCATCGTAATAGGCATAATCATTGTTATAGTCTTTGCTCCCTTCAAATATGCGAATTTGGGTCATTGTAGTCCATGAGGATGCTTTGCAATCACTGCAAATTATAGTACCGTCACGTATCCATTGAATCACTGTATTGGAAGAACAGAGTAACTGATGGAATTCCCAGTTTGAACTATAAGTATAACCAGTGTTTATGAAAGTTCCTTGATAATACTTTAAAGCTCCTAGATTGTCCCATAAAATGTCCATTCTATTATTTCCTGATTCCATGAGTTTTGTTTGTACATAATTGTTAGTGGCTGGTTGTTTGCACCAAAATTCTAAGATAAAATAATTCTGTGATATATCTTTGTAAACATAGTATGCATTTAAAGCATTTGCTTGTGTGCATTTGAGGCTTTTTGTTCCATATTTTTTCTCGGAGGTTGAATATTCTGCATCTCCGTATGCAGAATTTGATTCAGTCCATTTCATGGTTCCTTCGCAATTATCGAAAAAATAAAATGTATTATCACCGTTTGAATTTGTCGTTATTCCCGCTCCATAGTAGATTCTGATATTCTGACTTGTTGAAGGTAGTTTTATCCAAAATGTGGCTTTATCACCTGTTGTGTATTCTTCTCTCCAATAGTTCAGACTTGTTGTTCCATCAGTAAGTCTGAAGTCTATGTTAGAGAAATCTGTTGCACAGTGTGAATTTAAATATACATCCGTTGTACTGTCAGTTCCTGACCCATAATGAACTATAAGTTTCTTTTGAAAATCAGAAATAAAACCTGAAATGCTTGCTTCTTTGTAATAATTTGTCTGCCCAACAATTATGCTGCATTGAGAAAGTAATGCTAAAATGAGTATAATGGGAAGCATCTGTTTCTTTTTCATAGTCCTACCTCCGTTAGAATGTCAAAAGGAAGAAAATACAGTAAGAATATTACGATTATTGCTGCAAAAAATCCCACGTACCAGTTTTTTAATTTTCCGCCAAGAAAAAATCCAAACCCTACCCCAAGAGCAAATCTCCAATGAGAGATTATCAGATGTTTAATCTCAATTTCAGTTTTAATGCCCAAAAATTTGACGGCTATGGCAACAAAAATAGTAAAAATAAAAAAAAATCCAATTTTCATGCTCAGATTTGCAAAGAAATTCATGTAATCACACCTTTATTTTCTTCCAGAGTTTGCTATACCACGCGATAATTGCGAATGCGATGAACCCTACAATAGCGATTGACTGTTGTACCTGCGGTTTCTCAACTTTGAAGGTGATTTCTTCATAGCTAATTACATTGAAAGAACTCCAAACCCACATTGAATTGGGATCTGCTGCACAAACGAGAGCTACTATTTTGTGTTCTTCACCTATCAAGGCGCCTTTACTGATGACAACGTAAGCTTTTGGATAGACTTTTTTAGTGCCAAGAAGACCTCTATCTTCAATTCCATCAGATATTGACCATGAATGTCGTCCCTGTCTTGAGGTCGGCTCAAGGTCTGGTATCTTCATAGTTATTCCCCAGATGTTTTCCTCAAAGAATTTATCGAAGAAAGAAGGATCTTCAGGTTCCTGATCAGTGAGAGCGAGTGTGACGTTCATTTCTACCCTTTCACTATCCTTCGTTGCAAATACATTGTACACTGATTTTGCACCGTTCCCCATCTTTTGCATGAGATACGTGTTATTGATTGCGTACCTTAAATTGTCACCGAATGTCCATCTGTATCCATATTCCCCATTTGCCTCTTCTTTTACTCTCTCCCAGTCAATTGATCCCATAACTACTTCTGGATCGATGATGAAACAGACATAGTATCCCTTGAGAGCAAGATCTGGATCTTCATTTGTGATGCTCCACCCGATTTCTGCATATCCACCGGGACCTACTCTCGGAACAGTAGAAACATTGAAATTCATCTTATTGTCCTGGTCAAATGTTTGTCTGGACACTGAAACAGTGTGAGATACTTTAATTTGTTGACTTGTGATTTGTGATAGTCCTATCCCCATTAAGAGGATCAATATCACACTTGCTATGACTTTTTTTAGATCCATTTCACTCACCTCATCTAAAGATTATCCCTAGAACGGGAATACTTTCGAAAGTTTTCTGTATCTCTGGAGCTGCAAGCAGCATTAGCACAATAAACAAAAGAATCGCGGGTATCAATGTTTTTTTGGTCGTTTTCAGTACGTATGTCAGCATAATGAAGATAAAGAACATCAGTGTTGCTCCGGTGAGAGGTTTGAAGTAAGTTATTATGCCTAGGCCGAATATAATCAGCGTTATGAAAAATAACACTGAGCCAGCAACTGCCACATCTTTTTTTGGTTTTATCTGCATCATAACACCTCCAAATTTGCAATATTCAATCCTGCATGGAATCCAATTGAAGCAGGAAGTCCGAATTTATCTGTTATCCCCTGGAATAACAATCCTGCAAGAATTGCTATAACAATGAGAACAAGAAGATTTTGCCCCGTTTTCTGACTTAATATGTAATACGTGCTAATGTGAAAGAATCCAAATAAAATAGATGCTAAAATCTTTGGTTTGATTGATATATGTTTAAAAATGTGCATTGTTGGTAGAATTTTAGGAAGCACTCCCCTAAAAGTTGTTTCTTCAACATATGCGACAAACAATACCTGATATGCTAAAATACCCTTCATGAATTGTGGATCTTCTTGGAGATCAATCTGAAAAATTGAGAATATTGGCAAGTAATATGCAATACATATTCCAAGGATTATAAAAATAAAAAATCTTAGAAAAGATTGTTTTAATGTCATGTTAAATGTTGGATCTTTATGTAAATTCGAAAAAATCGCAAGATAGAACAGAAGATAAGTGGCCATTGCAGTACCATACTCAGATTCAAATTTTTCACCAAAAAGAACCTTCGAATTTATAAATACTACTAACTGAAGTAGAAGAAAGACAATGCCAAAGCTGGCTTTCTGAATTCTTTCTATCATATCTCCACCCCCAGCATTTCCTTGATGATATAGAGCCATCCAAGGCCAATTCTTGCTAGTGTCCGTGTTAGAAAAGAATTTGATGTATCTCTAATATGATTGGATAGTTTTGCGTAAAGAGTCTCGGTATCTGATAATTCTTCTGTGAGGATTTCTGAATGAGGCACTTCAGTAATTTCTGGTTGTGGTTGAGACATGTCTGAAGAGAACCCATTGACTTTGAGATATTGGATAGTGAGATCTTGTTGAGAGGTAGTATTTACTACCCAGAAATGAAGTTCTACAGTGAACTGCTTCTCATCTTTTACGCTATTAGAAATATCGATAGCTTTTGAGCCTAGAAAAGTGTCGATTTGTTGATTGTTTACAAAAATTCTGAGAGCATTGGTTTGGGATGGAGAAGTTGATGAAACTTCAATGACTGTTTTTTCAAGGTTTCTTTCACTATTGAATGTATACCTGATATATGCATAATAACCACTATTTTGATTTGGATCTTTTAAAATGATCAAGCCAGATGCTTTTAGTCCTTCTTCGGATGAAAAACAATTTTGAAAACTGTCACAGTCTAATGTGAATTTGTTAGTCTTAAAATCGTCCTCCCATGAGAAGGTATTTCCACTATATACTAGTTTCACGCTCAAAGGAGTGGATACGAATCCAATCAAACATAAAATAAAAAAAACTGAAAGGAGGGTTACTGGATTTTGAAAATTGAGTTTTTTCACTTTCCTCCCTCCTAAGCCTGAGTAATAGTTATCTTGTGGCCTGCACCCTGGATGATGTTGACTTGTCCATCTTTTCTCACAAGAGTGTACTTCATCATGACCTGCAAAGTATCAGCTGTCGTGTTCACACTCCCCAGATCCGGGCACCAGACGATGAACTGGAAAGTCTGAAATTTGTTGGTGACTGTATTCTTGAGAATGTCATCCGGAACGTCGATGTAAAAGGTACCGCTTGAATCCTTTCCCATGTTCTGACCCGTACTACTGTTGAACCTACAATCTCCCAGGGAAATAGCTGTGTTGGCACCTCCATTGTCTGTGTAGGTACCATAAATGAAAACCCTGCAGATGTAATTTGGATCTGTCAGCCAAGCTTGATTAGTCCCTGAACTTATCGTGATGTAAATGGTAGTTCCAGAAGTTCCATTCTCAGTGACGGTAGCATCCGAGTCAATTCCTCCACTGGAGGATGATGTTCCTGAAGTTGCAGAGATCTGGTAGAAATCATCGCCGATTTTCTTGCAGTATAGTGTATCATTTGGTTCCATGTAACATTCTTTGGTTTTCAAGTCCTTATCGACAAATGAGACGGTCACATCCATTATTGCTGACATGTAATACGTTCCATCGAAGGCTCCTTCATTATTATAGAAGGCTACTGTGTATGAACCAACATCGAGGCCTGTGAAGGTAGTCCTTCCATTGGAATCGGTGACTGCTGAGCAGGTCATCAAAGGTACAGCTTTTCCGCTCTGAATATCTTGGAGTGTAGTTCCTTTGGTGAAGAGACTTACTGTTTTACCTGCTATCGGGCCCCTTGTTTCAACGTCTTTGAGGTAGAGAATAGCAGTGAGTCCTGTGCTGTATTGATCAGAAGGACTTGGAGTTTTTTCGCCACCAAATTCATCCGAGAAGTATGTCAATCCGCCTCCTGCAAAACCAGCTAACATGAAGATTATTGAAACAGCGAAAGCACCTGGTCTGGAGATCCCTGGAATCTTCTTGAATACTAGAGCTCCAATAAAGAGTAGAAAGCCAATAGCCATGATACCTGCACATATCTGTTGTAGGATCATCATATCACCTCAAGAAAACGTGGAAAATGGTTGAACATAAAGCAATGTGTACCAATGTGACACAGAGAAAATGACAACAACTACAATAACAAGCTTTCCGGTATTCATCTAAAGTGTACGACACTGAATCCTTTTGACCTTTGTAGTTTGAAACCTGTTTGTTCAATCTTTCTTAGGATTCCCAGGCCACTCTTTGATATTCGGTAATAAACTTTCTTTCTTTCCTTTTTCTTATAAATATATCTTCTGATTAAATATTTTTTCTTTTCTATTGATTTTCCATCCTTTTCCACGATTATTGTTCTATATCTTCCATATTTTGTGAGATTTCTTAAATATCTTTGAAAGCTCTCTTGAGATGGTTTCGGTTCTTCTGGAAGAGAAGCATAGATTTCTTTCCAACTTTTCCAACTTCCATCTCTGAGAATGTCCAAGACATAGTATTTCATCACATTGTATGAGCTATAAAATGTTCTCATGATTAAACACCGAAGAATTTCTTCCATTCAAGCTGAGATTTATTGTGTCCTTTTCTTTTTAGTTCTTGAGTTATTCTTTTGATTACGTCTGGTTGTCCTGACCACTTTTCCCATAATTGTCTCGCATAAGCTTCAGCATCGACCTGATTTAGAATACTGTACGGTTTGCTCAGTTCTGAATCCCACCAATTTGGCAGTTGAATTCGTACAGTAAAATTGAGAGCAGGATGAATAACCCATCTCACGTATGTGACAGTCTTATCGTTTGTAAAGGGTATCCATTCTCTGATTTCTTTGACAATTGAACGTTCTGCAAGAATTTGAGGTTGTGTCATGGATTTTATGAACATCGCAATGAAAAGATGAGTACTATAAACATCAGTGAGCGCGAGAGACTGAGCACTTAAAAAAAGGATTTGATCTTTATGAGAAATTATTGGTATATTAGAAAAGAATTCTTTGCTTTCGCTTGTCATTGAATTTCTTTGACTGAATCGAACAGCACCTTCATCTAGGATTATTACACAATTTTCTGGTATTTCGTAGTAATCAGCTGTTGCTATCTTTATAAAAGATGGCAATTTTGCCGGTGCACCAAGCCATGCAACATTTTTTCCCATATTTGAAAGCCATTCTGCAAGAATGAACATTAGAGCTGTTTTTCCGCTTTGCTGTTGCCCAATAAAGAGACATTGTCCGAATTTTAGTCTCGAAAGTAATTCTTTTAGTATTTCTATTTTGATTCCATTATCCAAACAGTGATTTATTGTTTTTTGAACACCAAGGAAAGGATCTTCTATGAAGAATCTCCTGAATGCATCAGCTTGAGATTCATGTGTGAAAGTATCTTCCAGAAATCTATCGAATTCAATTTGATGAGAAGAAAGCCACATACGTGCATCATTTACAGTTCTGACTTTTCCTTGTAGATTTGCACTCAAAAGTTCTGTTTTATTCATTCTTATCTCCTCTCTCGGTAAATATCTGGAATAAATTTTTCTTTTCAACAAGTCTTTTCCAATGCGAGACCAATCTCTCTACTGTGTGTGTAGCTGTTAATAATTGATCAGAGGTGAAATTAATTTGATTGTTTAGTGCCTTTATTTCGTTTTCTAATTTTGCTGGATCTTTCCCAAGATCCTGCAAGGCAAAAAAAGTCTGTTCACCATACAAAAAGGGGGGCTTAAATTCTTCTGGATGGTTTTTCAGAAATAGATAGACATTGTACGGAAGAGAATAGATGTCGCATTCTTGAAGCAAAGTAGTAGTTATTAGAATCCTATCCCCAAAAAAACACGTATCTGTATCAACAATAACTGTTCCATCTCCCCCTTCGAATACGAAATCTGTTTTTATTCCTCCTGCTCGTATTACTATATATTCTCCAATCATTTTTAGATCCATTGTTGTTGAACAATGATAGTTCGGTGCCGCGAACATTGGGCTTTCATATTTCCATCCTTTTTCCATTGATTCCCAGCAGATTATCATTATAAAAAACAAAGCAGAAAAGAAAAATGCTTTATCAAAGGTAACAGTACCATGTTTTCCATGTCTCCAATATACCAAAATTGCAAGTACTATTAGCAATATTGTTTTATTTTTGTAAATCTTTTCAATCATTTTATTCACCTTTTACTAGTTTTCTTATTCTCCTATAGAAAATCTTATCATATTCTTTATTCTCTGTAATTTCATAATCTATTTCATATAACACAAAATCGCATATAAATTTTGCAAAATCTTTATCAGTTCCGTGCTTTAATATTTCGATAATTGCAATCTGAGCCGGTCTTTTCAATTCTACAAAATTCATCAAAATGAATCTGATAAAATCAGAAAGATCCCTCCTGTTTTCTTTTGAGATTTCAGAAAGTTTTTTCTTAGTTCCTTCTTCCAATCTTATTTTTATTGTGTCATTAAGTTTCCCCATGTCTTTGTGCCTCCTTTAATTCCGCATATATACGATTCAAAGCGGCTGTAGTTGATAATAATGGATTTTCTGACTGCAATCTTTCGACTTTATCAAATAAAGCAAGAGGTGCTAAATTATAGGTTTGTGCAAAGTCGATAACTTCCACGGGAATTGATTTTCTTTTCTCATCAACTCTTGGCTTGAAGGGCCTTCCGTGAGGAAATTCAGATTGAACTATTTGAGTAGAAGAATTTTCCTTATTTTTTGATTTCATCAAAATGAAAATACCTCCCATGACTGCAGCAGGAATTAGTATGTAAAATAATGTATTGCTTTCTTGTTTTTTTCTTTTGGTTTCTTCTTCTCCAATTCTATTTTTCAAATCTTCTATTTCTATACTTTTTTGTTCTAGCTGAGACTTTATTTCAGCAGTTTCCTGTGATATTTGAGAATTTTGAGTTTTTATGTTATTTAATTCGTTTAAGATCTGTGATAATTGTTGTGAATCTTGGGGAGGATATGTGGGGATTGGTGTGGGATTTGGAGAGGGGGAAGGTGTTTGATTCTGTGGTTTAGAGTATGGTGAGTAGCTCACAAGACCAGGGAAGGTTACTCTTACCTCTAGTATATCATCATTGATCTGGTAATAAATTGTTCCTTGCTTGTGTCCATTTGAATATAATTGACGATAAATAATTTCCAAAATGTTATCAGGTATTATTTGTACTTCAATCCTGAATTCATTCCCGTTTTGCCTTGTGAAAAGAATAAATTGACTATACTCTATTAAATTACCTCCTGTCGGCCTTGTATCTATCGTACCCGGAATGTCTCCGATATAAGTGGCAGTGATCCACCCGGGGTATTGTAGTTGCACAGGGCTAATATCCCAGTGTGCTTTATTGACAATCACATTCGTTTCTAGGATTGCTGATGTTGTCTGAGATCTGATCATGATGGTATAGTTACCATCATTTAAATCCCTCACATTCCAATAGATTTTATACAAATCCCCGAAGTTTGGAGCTGATAAAGTTCCTATTCCCTGATACGCACCCTGGGATTGTCCTTGTTCTTTGTAAAAGAATTCTAGTGTTCCCGTTTTTACACATTTTACAACAATTACATACTGTGTCCCTTCCTGATAATACTGCCGTAATTCTAGTTCTGGAACTTCTGAAAGAAGAGAAAAAGATGATAAGGAAAAAAGAAGGAAAATTATGAAGAATTTCAGGAAATGTGTTGAATGTGGAGAATGAGGATTCTCATTAACTCTAAGAATACTCTCTTTTTTCAGTGAATCACCTCTTTGATCAGTGGGATACGTCATCTCCTTCCCATCTTTCTTGCAACCAAAAGAAGTGGAATCCCTACAGAGATGAAGAGAGATCCACATAGTATTACTCCAAGAGCTGCAAACCACAAGTTTATTCCTATCATTTTGTCACCTTTTTGATCATCTTTTTGATACCCCAATAGTCCAACTTCACCTTACGTGGATCATTTATAAAGGTTTCTCTCTTCAATTATTAAATGCATTAAATAATTGATCTTCTGGGTATAGAGAAAGGTTTAAATTGAGAATGCTGTAAATAAGCTACATGAAACCCTTGCGACAATTTGAGATATACCTGCTGAATAAAGGTTACTCAGAGAATACAACAAGGAACTACATTTCTGTAATAAAAATGTTTTTAGAGTCTATTGAAAAATCAGAAAATGAATATAATGAAATAGAACAATCTGATATAAATAATTTTATTTTTGAATTAAGAAGCATAAGAAAAATTGGTAATAACAGTATAAGGACATATTTGTTTGCTTTGAAAGCATTTAAGGAGTTCTTTTCATTGAAATTTAAAATTGAATTCGGAAAGTTAGAAAAGAAAATTCCACAATTTTTGAATGAATTTGAAATTCAAAGAATTCTTGAAACTGCAAGAGATAGAAATGAAAGAGATTATGTGATAATAAGGTTTTTAATTTCAAGCGGTGTTCGAATAGATGAATTGATAAATCTAAGAACTGAAAATTTAGGAAGAGAAATAAGAGTAAAGGGAAAAGGCAATAAAGAAAGAATAATATTTATTGATGAAGAAACTGAAAAAATTCTTAATGAGTATATTCGAAAGAATAAAATTAAAGGTTTTCTACTTGAAAAGAATGGAAAAAAGTTGACAGCTAGGGCTATTCAACTAATCGTGAAAAAAAATGCACAGAAAGCATCTATTGAAAAGAAAGTAACTCCACATACATTAAGACATACTTTTGCTACAACTCTGTTAGAAAAGGGGGCAAATATTATGATAATCAAGGATTTATTGGGTCATGAGAGCGTAACAACAACACAGATTTATACTCATACTTCAAATCTCAAAAAGAAAGAAATTTATGAAAGAAGTCATCCTTTCTCTTCTTGATGAATGTACATCCTATATGGATTTTAGCGCAAAACCATTATAGCCTCTATGAGCTGCCTTTTCATCAAAAGCATATCCCTAGATATTCATGAATACTTGTGATTCATTCTGGTTGAATTAAGGAAGTCTGGAGGCATTTTTCGAAAGTACCCGAGATCCTTTACCTGCAGCTGGTGGCCATGCTGTACCTGCAGGTGCTGCAGATCCGGTGGCCACCCTGGTGAAGGTGCAGCAGCTGGTGGCCCAAGGGTGAAGATTCTTGGAGCAATCTTGTGAAAATTGCATAAAAAAAATTGTAAATCTTACAAGTTAATCAGTTCCTATATCTATTTTGTCAGTTTGAATATTGAAAAATCTTATTTTATTAGAATTTCAGAAATCTATACACTCACTGGTTCGTATTATATCTATAATACGAAATCCACTTTCACAGTTGAGGATCTCCTTGAGAGCAGCTGGTGGCCATGCTTGGGCGAAGATCAATATCTCTTTTGATAATCTTTGTTTCCACTTTACCATTCATCATAGGCTTCCTCATCACGTGCTTTTCTAACTGCCCGTGTTCCTCATCTCCTCACCTCATCTGTTTCACATCTACTCAATTAATCACCATCCTTTCATTTAGCTCCTTTCCAACAGATTCTAGTTCTTCTTCTAATTTCCCTTCACTAATCCAACAAAACTTCTTTTTGCCATTTTCCAAATATTCTATTTTATAACTGGTTCCATTGGAACTAATAATTTTCTTTGCAATAATTCCTTCTCTCCCTTTATATTTTATCTTTTGTTTCTCTAGAAACTCGCAAGAAATCTCTTCTTCCGGTTGTAGCTTTGGTTCTTCCTCATCCTCATTCGGTAGAAATGGAGATTCAGGTTTTAGAGGAGGAATAGGTTGAATTGGCTTTTCTATTAAATCGCATTTCTCCATACTTACCCCTAAATAGGAAAACAGAGTGTCTTGCTGAATGCTTTGGAAGGTCCTACACGTTCTTTTCTTCTTTGTGTCAAGAAGATAACCTTTTTCTTCAGTACTTCTTTTCCTACAAACTGCGCTATAGAGTGGATTATCAAAATCTTGCTCATCAATTAGATTCTCTTTTAATGCTTGTAACTTCGTGATTTTGTTTATACATTGTGTGCAGTCTTTGGGATTCTGTTTTCTTTTGTTACCTCCAATAGTTAGAGTTCTCGGAATTCCAGCCTCCCAGACTTTTATTGTTTGCTCTCTAACCATTTTTTCCCTCCATAAATTTATCGAGAGTTAGCTGCTCTACGCTCTCTTTGAGACTCTTTACTGTTATTTCTAGTGTTTTAATTATCGTTGTCAAAGAAATAGTTGTGATTTTCAGATTTTCAGAACTGCATTTCATATCTCTTACAGTACCTGTGTGACTTTCCAAATTTACGGAGAAATCACGGATATTCTGTGTAATTATCTCCTGGACGCCTTCGATTTTTTCTATATCTTGTTTAAGATTTTCAGTTATCTCTGGAAGTTTTTTTATCGTATGATAATCGATTTCTCCAGTTGCGACACGGTCTATGAATTCTGTATAATTTTCTGTTAATCTTTCTGCTTCTGTTCCTTCAAATTCTGTGTGAACGAGCTTTGATTTATCTATCTTGATTGCGTATTCTATTATTTCGCCATCTGGACCAACAGTTTTGACTTTTGACTTGAAATACAACAACCCTTTTCTTACTACTTTTCTGGCGAATTCATCGTTTTCCAGGGCTACATGCTGCATTTTGATTTCTGCAGGTTGCGATAGATCAATGACAATACCATATTTTTCCAGTCTTTCGATCAAATCATTAACAAAGGCCACCATTTTTTCCTGGAATTCAATTTCTGAAGTGAAAATAAACGGATGTTTCGGAAGCACATTGATGATGTGGGACCGTGGATCTTTTGTCTTGAAAATATAAGCTATATCTAAATGCTTGTGACAGCTCTTTCTACCCCAGATCCATCCTGAACCTCTGAGAATCTCGTTGTCACATCTTAGGAGCATGAATTGTATGATCATGCGATGAGCGTTCCTCTGCACCCAGGTGAGGAAGCTTTCGAAAGTTGGTGGCTCAATGAATGGCTCACTTTTCGAAGAGGTTCTATCCCATTTTGAGCCATTTTTCGAATATTCGAAATAACGGAAAATTCCTTCAAGAGTCACCATTGTTGGGGTAAACACATAATTTCTACCTTCTATAGTGATAGTTATTAGCCCTTTTTCTTCTAAAATTTTCAGATATTTTAGAGCAGTGTTCCTTGAAATGCTACATTTTTTTGCTATTTCTCTTCCTGACCATTTTTCATTTCCATTTTCTTTTGAAGATATTTCTAGGAGTAGATTTTTTTCTATTGTATTGAGACTTATTTCATGAAGTCTATCCCCTATCGAATGGTCAACCTTTTTTCGAATAAATGGCTCACATATTCGAATATCAGTTTCGGGTTGCAATTCGTATTTTCCCCTAGAGATCTTTCTCACCCTTCCCTGATTAACTAACGTCATAAGATGATAGGAGGCTGTCTGCTTGGTTACGTATGCTGCCTCAGCTATTTCTGCCAAGTCAGTAATACCATTATCCAAAGCTCTTAGAATAAGGATTCTTGTTGTCCCTATAGAATCCCCTCCTTTGTCATCAACTTGATAGCATCATTTATTGATACATCTTTTCCAATTTCTTCCAATTCGTGCTTTTGTTCTTCTGTTAATTCAGTTTTTTCTATTCCCAATCTTTCAAGAATCAGATAAATACCTTTTAGAATTTGATCTTTTTCAAATTGATTATTATTTTCCCAATTGACCATATTATCTCTATCTTTTTCAATTAGTGCTCTAATATATTCTGATGCAGATCCATATTTTAGAGAATTCGATCTTTTTTCAATAAAAGAAATTTGAGATGGAAAAATCCAGAACGATGTAGTGATTCCTGTCTCTTCTTTCATAAATTGATCCACTTGGTACTCTCTTTCTGTATACTCTCTCCCATCACTTTCATGCCTTCAACTACTGAATTCGTGTAGTTAGAAGCTTTCCTTACGGAAATTTCCTTTATGGAAAGAGCTTCTTTCTCTAGCGCCAGCAATTCATTCAGTCTCTTTCTCACTTCATCCTCAACTGCAACAGACCTGAAAGAATTCCCAGTGAGGATTATGGTTTTCAAGATGTCTGAAGCAATTTCTTCCCTGCTGAAGGCAGAGGCTTTAATGACTTTGTGCAAGGGTAGTGTATCCCTATCATCATCAAACAAACAACCAATGATCTCTCTTTGAATATGAGGAGTTATCAACACATTCTCAATACTTTGACGTACTATGATACCCAGCTTCTTTCCACTATCGAGACCAGAAAAGTTCATGTCCAGTATATCCTCCTTGAGTTTCTTGAGATAGTTGAAATTTGGTGATGATGAGTTCTCAACTCCCAGTTTAATGTCAAAGAATTCGTTTAGCACTTGCTGAGTTTTGAATGTCATTGTCCTTCCAGCTCTAAATGTTTGTTGTGCGCTACCCTCAATTCTCAGTAGAGAATTGAATCCCTGAACGGATGTATTACCGTCTCCAGTATCTACTATTAAGTATTTACCTTCCAATTTTTCACTGAATGCCGTTGCTACTGTTTCTGGAAGGAAATAAGTCCTTCTAATTTGTTTTATCGTTTTTAATTGATCGACTATTTGTTTTCTTGCAGCTTTAGTGAATAAGAGTGGTTCAGAAAGCATCAAATCTACATTATCCTCACCAAGTCCAAGTCTTTCCAGAACTGAGTATACGAAATGTGCATAGGCCAAGGGGTGTTTCTGTAATTGCTGTTTCGATATTCTTGATTCCTCTTTTATCCAGATCAAATCAACTGCACCTGCAAGGTTCATAGCATCATGTCCTACTACGTAGGAACCATCCTCTTTGTAGCCAATCACCGTCGGGTAACAGAGATCTCGGTTTCCATAAAAGCTGTGTATAGCTGTCTTTGAGGTGCCGAGATCCATACACACTAAATGTGCCAATTAATCACTCTCCTCTTCTTTTTCAAATTCATCTACCTTTTTCTGATTTTTGTCAGCAATCAGACTTTCCTCCCATGAAAAAGTAGCATAAACTATTTTTTCATGAGGTGAGATGAGCATTATAGATTTATCTTCCTGAATTAGAGTTAAAGGAAGACTCGGTTCCTTATCATTGATGATCTTTAGAATCATAATGAGCGCATTTCTTCCGATTCCTCTTGCTTTCTTTTCTGCGACCAAACCGGAAGATTCATCCTTTTCTTTTTTCTTTTTTGTTATAGTATCACCTCTTTCCCATTTGTTGGGACCGTCTTGGGAGACGGTCCCGTGTTTTCTGGTCTATTGGGGCTCGTGTCTATCCTCCTCTCTTGAACCTTGACTGCTCCTAAAGGAGGAAAAGGGGCAGTTGATCCCTGCCGTAAGCTAGGGGGCGTGGAGATCCACCATTTGATGGTATGTTTGCGCCCTTTTCGGTTCCATGGCGTCAAGGGCGCAATTCTGGAGAAAACTAATAGGTTTATAAAGGTTATTATTCAAAATTGATTAATTTGGGAATTTTCGCATTGATTAGGAGAACACCGAAAAGCTTTTAAATGAGAGCTTTCACTTTGTTGTAATGTGGAAATGCCTAGTTTTTTTATACATGTATTGTTGTAAAAAATTTTGACTTACGGGCAATACTTTAGGAATCTGACAGAGTATGTCAATCCAGCCACGGGCTATTTAACCGTGACTCAGACTGATTTGGTGATACCTGGACGAGGACTGGATGTCGTGATATCCCGCATATATGAAACACCTGCTGTCTTCTACGGTGTGGACCCTTACGAGTATGAGGCTCCTCCCGTGGACGTAGGAAAGGGGTGGCAGTTGAACCTACCGTATATTGGCGCAAAATACCTGCATTTGTGGGGAGGAACCGTCTACGAGATTGCATGGGTGAATAATCAATTCGAGAATCACAAAGGGGCTCATTTCATCCTGGTCAAGAATCAAGATAACACCTACACCTTGACAATGAATGATGGGATGGTGTATCAATTCTCAACGACAGGGAAACTGACCCAAAGCAAGGATTTAGATCAAAATGTGATTAATTTTTCCTATTCTGGTGGGTCACTAACCTCTATTACGGACACGATTGGGCGTGTCGTTGCCCTCAGTTATTCTAACAACAGATTGTGGAAGGTCACCTACAATAACAATGACATTGAGTACAGTTATGATGCCAATGGAAGATTGGTATGGATGGAGGATTTCTTGAACAGGAGGACGAGCTACAGCTATTACAATGCATACCAGGAGGTCCCACCCGGATCCGGGTATTACGTGCCAACAGGATACACTGACTGGTTACTCTCTTCCATTGTGTATGTGATGGGTGGGTATACAACCTATTCGTACACGAAAGTTTCAGATGGCGATTATCACAAGTACTACGTTACAGATCAAAGAGTGTACGATACGGGACAGGTACGCCACTCCGTGTTTGCATACGATGGTCCATTTTCAGGAATTACCTCTTCTACGGTAACGGTTAAGAATGAATCAGACATCACCCAGGGTTCCTACTATTTCACTATCACTAGTGGATTGATCACTCAGATAGTCATCAAGAACGCGTCTGGAGCTGCCATACGGAAATTAACTCATACATTTAACACGAAAAACGAGCTTATCCAGGAAGATGTGTATTACGATGGTTCCACCCTCTCTTACACAAACTACTACGCCTATGATAACTGGGGAAATGTCATTTATGTCAAGAATGCAGAGGGTCACGAGAAGTTCTTCTCCTATGCAAACACATCCACATCTGGATTTTTCATCGATAATGGAGGTACTATTATTCGCGTGTTCACCAATGCCTTCTCTACCAGTACAGTCCCTCAGACTGTCCACAATGCCTTACTCGGTGCAGCAGAGAGACAGGACCAAACCTTCGTCAAAGAAGCTTATACCACTTATGACGGAGAAGCTCACCCCACTCAATACCAGAGTCTATTCGGGAATTCAACAACCTACCTCACGTTTTCTGGTACCTTTAACGAGAAGACAGGTCAGGTAAGCTTCCCCATCGATTTACAGGGACACACTGTAACGGGAAATGCAGTCTTACAGGTTACCGGGTTACCTTCCGATGATACCTTTTCTGAGAGTAAATCCTATGAATGCCCCTGTAACCCTAACATCAAATGTACGTGGACTAATGGCTCCTGGTCTGGCAACTACTACAGCGTCCACTGGTCCTACAACTCTGGAGGAGAGATCGAAGAGGGCTGGGCCTCATTAGGTCCCTTCACCCACTACCCTCAAACCCTAGGATACCTGAGTTATACGACGAATCCCAGTATGGGTGGAAGCTCCCACACCTTTACTGTGACGACGAACTGGAAAGCCTATCCAGTGCAGACCCAGTACAATTTCGATAGTACTTCCTGGAACATTATCACCACAAGCCTGCAGAATACAACGGTAAGGCTCCCCATTACCATCACGGGTGGCTCACACACGTTGTACTTTTCGGAATCCTCTTCGTACCAGACAAAATTCTCCTGGACCTTATACGTCCCTGTGGATAATACTCTTCCTACCTACACCACGGCAATGACGTACGATTCGTATGGCAATGTTACATCAATTACAGATGCCGAGCTCAACAGTGTGAGCCTCACGTACTCCCCCACCTATTCATGTGCGTACTTGACAGAGATTTCAGCAACTGTTGGCAATGACACCATAACGACGAAGGCCACCTATGATTACTACCGGGGCTGGATCACCTCAATACAGAAACCTAAGGAGGTGACAGCTTCTGGATACGATTATCTGTACACCTATGATCTTTTGGGAAGGATTACAAAGAAGGAATTTCCATTGCTTCCAGGACAATCCCAGAGATCTTGCTTGGAAGCAGTCTACGATGATATTAACAGGAAGGTTACCATCATTGATCAATTGAGACACTACATAACGTATCACTACGGCAAATTGGGACAACAAACTGATATCAAATGGTACACGGGTACCTATGGATCAGGTACCTTATATGCGGCTGAATCCTATACATATCATTACAATGGCCTCCTTGCGACAGTAACAGATCCTGGCAATGACACGTATACCTTCGTGTATGATTTTCTGGGCCGCCGTACCCAGGTTCAGTGTCCTGGCTCTGTTTCATTTTCCTGCACATATGATGACACCAATAAAAAAGTCACTTTCACCAATGCACGTGGTTATGATAAAATCTGCTGGTATGACTGCTTAGATCGACTGAAAAAAGTTGAAGAAGAGTATGCCACAGATTCATTTGCTGTGACTACCTATTGGTACGATGAACTCAATCATCTGACTTCATTCACCGATGCTGAAAACAACACCACCAGTTTCACGTATGCCTCTCTCTTTGGATTGACAAAGACCACTTACCCTGATTCTGAATACGAAGAATACGTATATGACAGCACGGGCAATGTTACAACATTTACTGACTGCAAGGGAAATAATACGACATACACTTACGATTCAATGTACCGATTGGCGCAGATTCAATATCAGGATCAATCCACCGTTTCCTTCACATATGACATGAATGGTAACAGAACAAGGATGGAGGACAATTCCCCCACTCCAGGTGATTATGCAGAGTACAGCTATGATCAATGGGACAGGGTAACCAGTGAAGTCAGACACATCTCCACAAGTACGTATGCGGTCTCCTATGAATACGATGTAGCAGACAGATTAACCAAACTGACATATCCTGACAACATGCAGATTTTGTATACCTACGACGATCTCAATCGCACAATAGAGATCAAGCGGTATGTAGATGGTTCAAGTGATGAAATATTGATGGACAATGCCCAGTACGATACAGAAAATCTGCTCACCCAGTTTGACTATGGGAACGATCTACAAGCTACCTACACCTACGACTCACTGGATAGACCTCTAACCATCGATGTCAAAGATGGAGCAACCTCTTACCTAGACCTGGATTTCACCTTTGACAACAACAGCAACATCACCCAGATACTGAATGGCTGGAGAGATACCGATTTTGACTGGAATTCAGACACAGAATCCTACAGTTACGATGGACTGGACAGACTATCATCTGCTAGTTGTACATTCTGGTCTCATGTGTTCTCATACGACAAAGTAGGGAATATAACAGCCGTGGATTCAACCACCTACACCATTAACTCAGTCAATGAGGTCACCGCCCTCAGTGACGGCACTTCCTTCACCTACGACGATAATGGGAGTAGAACAGAGAAAACGAAGGGAACAGACACCTGGAACTATACCTATGACTATGCTGGCAGGCTGACGAATGTTAAGAAGAACCAGACCACTATAGGAGAATACATCTACGATGGTGAGGGAAAGAGGCTCCAGAAAACCGAAAATAGTGTGACCACAACTTTCATCTACAGCGGTATTAACATTCTGTACGAGGAAAACACCAATGGTACAGCCACTTACATCTACGGACCTGAGGGGAGGTTAGCTGAGAGAGCAACGATTAACCAACAAACCAGTACTTACTACTACCATACCAATCAGTTGGGATCTACTAGGCTGGTGACAGATTCGAGTCAGAACATCGTGACAGCAGCCACTTATCACCCTTACGGTGAGACCAGTATTGAAGAAGGTGTGGAAGAAAGCTATTCCTACACAGGGAAAGAGCAAGACAGCACTGGACTTTACTACTATATAGGAAGATACTATGATCCTTCTATCGGGCGATTTCTGAGTCGTGACTCTCGATTCGGTCAAATAGAATGCCCTCAATCATTGAATAGATATACTTACGTCCTCAATAATCCTCTTAAATACATTGATCCCAATGGCTGGGGAGAAAAAATCTCATACATGAAGGAGGATACAACCTCCAAGAGGAAACCAACTATTCCAGAGCTCCTCATGGGACTTTCATTTGCAGCGGGACTTCTTGGTGCCATGCTATTTTTGCCTGGCTTTGGGCCCATGTTGACAGCTGTTGGAGCACTTACCTTTGTGGGATGGCTGGCTGTTCTCTTTGCGACGTTATCCATTGCTTTCGCTTTCCTTTCAGTGTTGCTTGCAGCGGGAAGATCTTTTGAAGAAGCTCTTGGCAATTGGATGGAAAGAGAGGGCTATGAATTGAAGGACATTAGAAGTATTACTGGTAGTGCAGAAGAGGGCGAAGTCACAATTACCTTTAACGATGGTAAGACTATCATACTTAGGAAGACATTATTAGGCTGGGAGGTAATCGAACCAGAACCTCCAAAAGAGCCTGAAGGTTCTGAAGATCCACAGACTTCTAATCAGGGTAGTAGCTCTCAGTCAATTGGTCACAGACCTCCAAAAGGTGTCTTCGTTGTATAGAAAAGCCAATCTTCTGCATAGATGACCTAAAGATTCAAATACCTGTTCTGTGGAAAGGTGATACAATGAGTCACATAGTGTTGGGAATGCGGAATAGATACAGGCGATCTGGACAAATGAAGGAACTGACCTTCGGTGA
>JADDYB010000112.1_pt1 | contig 24356 bp, 26 predicted proteins | sample 8641941 | NCBI WGS metagenome assembly JADDYB01 (sample SAMN16275377, study PRJNA637457) | freshwater sediment metagenome | isolation source: Lake Kineret sediment | place: Israel: Lake Kineret | collected 2013
GAAGATGCAGAAAAATTCATATCCCTTTTGGAGAGATATAAAATATCATACCACGTAAGAGAGGTAATACTCACCCCCCAGGACACAAAAGATCTGAAGGAGGAGTAATCATTTTTGTCCCAAAGCCGGAAGATGCACAACCTTTATATCTTTTCAGCCTGTGGGATTCACTATGTATTGTCCCAGCTGCGGTAGGTACATTTCCTCAGGGAGTGCTCTCTGTAACTACTGCGGCCAGCATATTGAAAAAGGAAAGAGAAACAAGAAAGTCATTGCCTTTTTTCTTGTAGTAGTCTTGGGACTCTCCCTCCTTTATTTCTTACAATACGAGACAGAGAATGCAGATACTCTCGTGAAAGCGGCGAAAAAAGAAATAGAACGAGGAAGAGAACACTTAATGAAAGTAGAATCGCAACTCCGTACTTTTGATGAGATGCAGTTTGAGACAACAGATTCCATCCAGAACCAGAGAGACTCAGCTTCCCAACAGCGGGACAAAGTCCAGGCTCTCCTCCCTCTCCTGGACGAGGCTGAAGCCTCTCTTGGGCGCGCAGAGAAATTCTTAGAAAAGACACAAAATCTAAGGCTCCCCTCATCATACCGTGAGTCTGTTAACCAGGAAACAGAACAGGTTAACACCTACAGAGAGTACGTCGCAGCTCTGAGAACTCTGGCCACCCACTATGCTACTTACTATAGTTTTGCAGAACACTACTTTGCGGGAGAACAGCACTTGTTCAACCTCATGGTGGACATGGACAGGGGGAATACAAACCTGGAGAGTGATGACTACACCTTTGCGTATGCAGCCTACGAATCTGCCTTACAGCAGCTCACAAAAGCACGGGGAGAATACGTTGCAGCATCAAAGCTCATTGACTTCTCTTTCATGAATAACCTTCTCTCCGATTTAGATCACCTCGAAAAGGCATTGTACAACCTATCAGAGGCAGCCCACCAGCTGGAGTTAGGCAACACGGAGAACGCCAATTTTTTGGCAGCTCTGGGCACGAAAGAAGCTCAGTTGATAGAAGCTGCAGACAAGTACCAGGTGAAGGCCCAGGTCTCCCAGTGGTATGCACTACAGGTTAGGGGAATGGTTCAGAAAATAGAAACCCTGAAAAGAGAGATTGAAGAACGTGAGAAAGTGAGGAAGTGATACTATTCTGTGTAGAGGATGTCAGTTATGTCTGCAAGGTGCAAAACTGGTGCTTTTTGTCACCGGGCTGTGCCATACACACTGTGGGTACTGCACTCTCTCGGAGAGGAGATGGCAGAAAGATGTCGTTTATGCCAATGAAAGGCCGATCACGAAGGATGAAGAACTTTTAGAAGAAGCCAGATTAATGGACGCACTGGGAACAGGTATTACAGGTGGTGATCCCTTATTACGGTTGGACAGGACACTTCATTACGCAGCTTTATTGAAAAATGAGTTTTCTGACCACCACATTCACCTGTACACAGCATCCCCCCTCGATGAGAGAATACTCCAAAAGATGGAAGGGTTCATCGATGAGCTCAGGTTCCACCTCACAGACTTCTCAAACATTTCTGCAGTGAAGAAAGCTCTTGAATATGACTTTGATGTAGGTGTAGAAATCCCCATGTTCCCCTCACGGATAAAAGAGACAAGAAATTTGATAAAAAGTTTAAAAGAAGTTGGGATACACTTTATAAATTTGAATGAATTGGAGTACACAGACAAAAATGTCGGGTACTTAAAGAAGGCGGATTACATACTGGATAGTGGCTCATGCAGGGTGCAGGGAAGTGAAGAAGCCGCACTCGAGTCAATAGAGGGGGAGGAAATCCTCCACTACTGTTCCAGTCATGACAAGGATGCCACACAACTTCGAAACAGGTTAATTCGCAGGGCCAGAAATGTGCGTAAACCCTATGAAGAAGTTGAAGATGGGCTCTTAGTGAAGGGGGTTATCACGCTAAAGAGCAACGAAGAAGCACACTCTGTCAAAAGCTTCCTCCTCAGTAACGTGGACATACCTGAGTCTTTCATCGAAGTGGTGGGGGTTCACGTTTACACCCACTGGGCACTGGCTGAAGAAGCTGCACCATGGGTTAAAGCACGATGGGATGACCCACAAATTGGCATTGAGAAACGGTATCCCACCTATGATCAGCCCTTGCTCGAGTACATACCTCTTTGACTTTGACTACTTTGTGGGACGATGTTTCTTTAGGAAGAGGCCGAACATCACTGCTACTCCAAAGCTGCAGGCACCAGTAAACATTCCTGCCAGAAAGTAGGAGTACTTCTCTTCCAATGGCTGAGACTCTGTCACGGGTTGAGAGGGTGGGGTGGTGGTCAGAACGGGTGATGGTGGAGGGGATTCGCTCTCCTGTAGGACGATAATGTACAAGGTTTTGCTCTCTTGGAATGTGTTCTTTATGCTGTCCTTGTACACGAGGTTCACACTGATGAGGTAGGTGCCGGGCGGCAGGTCCTTGGTGAAGATGGTCAATCCCACAGATTCAGTGATTCCTGGTTCAATCTGCGAGGGGACGGTCTGCATCTGCAGGAGAACATTATCCTCTGATACAGCTACCAGAGATGTCACGTAGGCAGCGGCTGCACCGTAGTTTCTCAGCTGTATCTCGGTGGTGATGACCTCTCCTGAATGGACCTCGAATTTCGGTTCAGGCAGCATCAATGCCAATTTAGGGTCCTGCCTCTTGATCTGGAGTGTAACAGATTTCTGGATCAGGAAAGGTTCACACCCCTTCATGCAGGGGCCCTTGGAACCCGCTGCAATGATGGGTATTTTAACCTGCATAGAGGGGGAGGTTTCTGCCACTTTTATGTCTAAGGTAGCTGGCGCCTCTGTCCCAAAGGGGATTTCTTTCTCAAAATGATAAGGATGTTCCTTATCTTGTGTAATTTCAAGATATTTGAGATAGGTGGCATCAATCTGTTCAGTATCGACGTACACTTTCACGTTCCACATGGTAGTCTGCGTGTGTTCCAGTATGACTTCGATGTGAGCTGTCTCGCCTGTCCGCACTTCTACCTGGTCAGGCACCGCCATAGTGGGGTCACGGTATGAAGCAGCTGTGGACAGAAATAAGAGCAGTGTTATGAGTATAGCCTTCATCGCTCTGTGAGAGGAAGGGTGCTATTTAAATCTTTCGAAGCTTCTATGGTGATGGCAGCTTTCCCAAGCTGTCTTCCCTTTAGGTGACAGACAGGAGGAGCGTCATCACTGCTCCCGATACGAGGGGAATCCTCACATTATCGTCCACCGGCACGGGCACCAGCTCAATGAGCGTGGCTGCCGCAGCTCCCACTAACCCAACCCCTCTCAGTATGACCCATCCCACCACAGAACACGTCAGAAAACAGGCCGCACTCCCCTCCATCGATTTTCCAAAGAGCTTATGAACCCCATACCGCGTTCCCACCAGTGCAGCTGCCGAGTCTCCCAAAGTCAGAAACAAGAGGCTTGCAATAGCCGTCCTCTCACTGAAGAAAGCCACAGTCAGAAGAGCAGCCACAGCGTAGTAGGTAGCACCTGTCACTTTTTTCTCTTCATGTCCTCGCGCGTACCCATTAATGAGCTTAAAGAAAAATTCGTTTGCTCGCTGTGACTTCAGCCGTGCCACCTCAATGATGAATGCACACACAGTTGCTGCCCCCACCAAAAGGAGGATAACCTCTTTAGAAGTAGCTCCGTAGATCGCAGGAACAAAGAGTCCTGCGAGATGGATGAGCTTCCGCCTTAATTCAAACACGACTGCCACCTTCAACCAGACGAGAGTTAGCAATCAAAATATTGGGGTCGAAGGGAAAGCTCTGCAAAGCGACAGCATCATTGAGATAACCATGCCAGTAGATCACCATCCCTCTGCCAAACAAATCGACGTAATGCCTCAACTGCCTGTTGTAATCTCCTCTCATCTGGATCCGGTCACCAAAAGAGGCCTTACTCTCTACCCAGAAGAGGGTATTCTCCTTCATACAAAAGGGACTCTTCAGCAGAAAGTCCGGTGTCTTCTGATGGAGGACCCGTGCCTCAGCTTCTGTGATGTATTCTACTTTCTGAGAATTCAGCCATTCTGCAATTTTTTTCTCTGCATTCTTGCCGTTCTCACGCTGAATTTCTGCCGCCTCAGGTGAATATACCACTTCCTCTCCCAGGACCTCCATTATTTCTTTTCTGAGCCTGGGATTTTCTATTTCACGGGGATGGTGGAAATAATCACTGATTTCTCTTTTTGTAGCACCACTTTCTCTCAAAATGAAAGAAGTAATCAAAACAGGAGAAAAGGCCCTTTCTTCTGACAATTCCAAAAGACTTTTACCTGATTTCCACTGACTTAGTAGTCTGAGGCTCTGTCTCTTCAATCCGTGGTAGTCCCGCTTTGTCCTTCTTACTATTTTCTGTGACAAGATGGCAAACAGCACTTCTTTGGGAACAGCAAATGTTTCCGAGAGGCTGTACACATCCCCCTTCATGTTTAATTTTCGATAGAGAAGAAAATACAGCTTTTCGTCCATTGGCTCTCCTTTCATCAAAAGTTTAAAAATGTTTCGTTTTGAGTGGTAGCTATGAGAATATGCAGCACTGGTGTGGAGGCTGACATAATGGGAACGTTCACCTGGGTAGGGGACATGGGCTGTTCTCATGATGGAGGAATCGTCGCGGGACTGGTGTGCGATGCAGATATTTGTGGAGTGAATGAACCTGCCTCCTATTTAAGAAAGTATTTTGACGAGTGCTCTCATCTGATGATCGGTGAGGCAGTAAAAAGGCTCTGGGAGGAAGTCAAGGGGGGGTACGCATGTGCAGTGGAATGTGAAGGTGACACGTATGTGTTCAGAGATCCGGTAGGAATTAAACCCTTATACTACCACGGAAAGACGTTTGCATCTGAAAGAAAAGCTTTTCGAGAGAAACCGCGAAAGCTGCTTCCTGGTGAGCTGGTGAAGCTGCCCGGTACCGTGGTGCACAGGACGCAGGTTGAGGAGGTCACCACGTGTGACCCTGAAGTTGTACTGGACGCATTGAGAAAAAGTGTACATCAGACCACGGAGAAGAATGCAGCTGTCCTGTTCTCAGGCGGCATTGACAGCTCCATTCTGGCTGCACTCTCAGAGGCCCCCCTCCTAACGTGCGGTCTTGAGGGTTCATCCGACGTTTCATTCTCACGGAAAAGTGCTCACTTACTCAAGAAAGAGTGTGAAGAAGTGGTGATAACAGAGAGGGATATCACAGAGAGCATCCCAGAAGTGCTCTCTTTTATAGAAGAGAAGACATTGATGAATTTGGAAATTGGATTACTCCTCTTTTTCATCTGCAGGGAGTGGAAAGGGGATGTTCTGATCTCAGGCCAGGGAGCTGATGAGCTCTTTGGAGGATACTCTAAATATGAGAGGGCTTTCCATGAAAAAAAGGATGTGAAAGCACTCATGCGCCGCGATTTTGACCATCTTGGAGAAGGGTTGGAAAGAGACGGGCAGGTTGCAGAGCGATTCAACAAGAGAGTACGGTACCCTTACCTTGACCTGTCCTTGGTGGCGAGGGCCCTGGGCATTCCGGTGGAACTTCACTTTTCGGGTGAGAGAAAGGCATTCTTGCGAAAAGTAGGAACCCTCCTCTCTCTCCCCGATGAAGTCATTTTCAGGCCAAAAAAGGCACTCCAGTACGGGAGCGGCATCCACAAGGTTGTAAAGAAAGTAAATCCCTCGCTTGTGTGAGATCAGTCCAATGGACCGATCTCGGGGGGGTGAAAGATGCATATTATATTCTCGTCATGTAGCTGTTGAGCCAGAGAATACACAACCTTTATATAGACTGTTGTATAAATAAACAATGGTAATTTAAGTGAGCAAGTTGACTGATTCGCAAAAGGTGGAGGTGTACTACAACATATATGAGCAGTTGCTCCAGGATGAAAGGATATCCCTAGCCAATATGTCCAGGAACTTGGGGTTGGCCAGAAATACAGTAACCTCCCACTACAACTACATGATGGAGGCTGAAATCCTTCGTTCTCCCAGTATGCGGCTGAAAATGTTCGAGGACCTCAGAGAGTACGTTTACTTCTTAAACTTCGAGAGGCCACTGCGTGTCTATGAAGAACTGGTGCACCATCCCAGCGTGGTGTTCCACTGCCTGGCCTCTGGTGCCTTTGACATGATAGTCATTGCTGGTTCTCCCCTCAATTTTGAATCCCACCCACAGTTTAAGGAGTGTCTTCTCCAGGGAGCTCGAGGTGATTACATTGTCTCACATGTCCCCAGAGGGAACTACGAAGACGCTTTTCAGAGAATCAAGAAGACCGTTGAAGCAGGAACTCTCCAGCGTTCACGTGTTTCTGTGGAGTTCCCGAAGCGTGACATTATGTGGACAGAGCTGGAGTGGAAGCTCTTCTATGATCTAAAGTTTGACATGAGGCGAACCTTTACCGAGATTGTGAAAAAACACAAGATTTCGAAGTGGCTTTTTTACCAGTCCTATGAACGCATCAAGAAAAATTGCTTCACAGTGATACCTTTTTACCCAAATAAACATCAGAATTATTCTGATTTTTACTTTATTTTGAAAACGAACCACGAGGAATCATTAATAAACCTGTTCATGCAGCTCCCCTGCAGTAGTATGTTCTTCAAGGTAGGAGATTATGTGGCGACGTGGATAAACGTCATCAACACGTTTCCCTTCAAAGATTTTTTTGAACTCTTCCACCTGATGGATGACTACGGCATAGCAGAGGACATATCATACGCGCTTCCAGTCTACACCTACAAGAAGTAGATTCGTAGCAGGCATCAAGTATATAGCGTCTAATTCCTCCAGCATCTTAATATAAGGTACGGTAAAGAATTCTCTGTCACACATTACTCTTATCGTTCCTTTCGTGTACTTGGTCGATTTCAATAGTAATTCCTTCATTAACTTCTGTGGATTCATTAACTGAGTCATATAGGAACCAGCTAACGTAACATGTTCTCTCTGTGCCGTTACACACACTGTCATATACTTATACGCATAATTAGTCCCATTCTTCCGTTTCGCACCCATTACACCCTTCGTATTCTTATTCCCGTAATACATCCACGGTGTAATATCTAAAGCAAACCACACCAACCCCATTAATGCTCTCTATCTAACCATGGTCCTCAGTAATTCCGTGTTCGCTTTCTCAAATCGTTCCATCCATTCATCCGTCTTCACCATTTTAATCCGTCTGTGAACAGTGTTCCCACTAGGCTTTGACTCTATCTCAATGTCATATCCCGATACCGTTCTCGGTTCTCTCAGATTCAAACTGTTCGATGCATCCTCAATACATGAATTCCGTATAGTAGCATCCAGTACCACGTCCAATATATCCCCCAAAAGAACAATATTGAGGTTTTTTTGGTTTTCGATGTGGGAGATATCAGTAGAAACCTCGAAATTATTGTGGATTCAACAATTCAAGGTATCCAAAACGCCGAGAAATCTCAAAACGAAATTCCACTCTATTTTCTATCAGTGAGATTACCAATCGAGTACCAATTCAGTGAATCTTCTTGCTCATATTTGAGAGGGGATAGATCTTTCTTTTCTGTCAATTTGTACCACTCTTTCCTTCTTTTATTCCTCCTCATACAACGCTTTATTAATTTAACCTGTATGAGTTCACGCAATCGTCTATTCATCGTATATACACTAACATCAATATTAAATTCTTTATAACTCGTTTTACCATGCTCTCTCAAATAAAAGAGTATATCTAACGTTCCTTTGAAACCTAAAAATTCAAACAGTTTACGGTCTTTCTCAATGTTCATACTAACCTCCATAGGGGCAGAGGGTCTATATGACAAATGACCATACTGACTTTTCATAGACCCTCTGCTGAGGAGATCAGTCACGATTTGACTCCTCTATTCGGGAGGTGAGTCCATGTACAGCCGAAAGGTTCTGTGTAACGACGAGAATCAACCAGGTGTTCCTCCTCCTCCATCTGGTTTGGATTCCTTTTTCTCTTCTATCCGTTTCTTCTTTTTCTTCGTTTCCTTCTTACCAATACCAATGACGATATCTTCTCCCATCGGACGACCTCCTTTGTGTAGTTTTCTCATGCTACGTGTTTCATCACTGCAAAGATTTATATGGGGGGTATAGATAATAGTTCCGGTGATGTGAAGTGCCCAAATGGTCGAGGGAACAGATCGAATCGTATTATTACGATTTGTATCTCTTATTTTTAGAAAATGGTAGACAGGATTTCAGCGAAATTGGAAGAAGCATGTGAATCAATCGCAAAAGTGCCAAGAAGCTATACAGATGGGCCGTCAATGAAAAGGTATTACTACCTCCTTTTCTGAGGGAAAATTCATCTTCTAACTGTCCTGAATACGTCTATTTCCTGAAAATGAAGAACCCATATTCGATTTATGAGAAAGAACAATATATCTTTCTTAACTCATTCTTAACTCATTTAATGCAGTTTCACTCATTTAATGCAGTTTCACTCATTTAATGCAGTTTCTTGTGGCCCCTTTCCACTGGAGGTGAACTTCTCCATGGCAGCAGCATCCAACGCCATATCCAACTGATTCACGAGTTCAGCCCTCATAGTCTGAAGGTCTCTGAAGGTGGAGCTCAGGAAGAAGGAAGGATTTGAAACAATAAATCGAGAGAGTATCCGTTTAATTTTAAAAAAAGCAAAACAAAACCCTGGCTGAGAAAGATGTGGTGTATCAAGACGATCGATGCTGCATTTAGAGCACGCATGTACGACGTCCTTGACCTGTATGAGGAACCGTATGATCTGAAAAGGCCCATTGTCAATTGTGACGAGAAACCAAAGCAGCTTTTAAAAGATAAGAGAAGCGCCATTCCCATGAAGCCAGGAAGCCCTGAGAAGTACGATTATGAATACGTCAGGGGTGGCACAGCAACCATATTCATGGCTGTCGAATTCAAGGCAGGAAAACGGGTGACCTCGATCACCAAAACAAGGACTATGAATGACTTTGCGTCCTTCGTAAAGATGCTTGTTGACGAAGAATACCCTAAAGTTGATGTCATTCGTCTTATTACAGACAATCTCAACACCCACAAAGACAAGGCATTCTATGAAACGTTCAGTAAGGATGAAGCAGAAAGAATCCTGAGCAAGATTGAATTCCACTACACACCAATCCATGCAAGCTGGCTCAATGCCGCGGAAATCGAAATCAATGTCATGGATATCGAATGCACGGGGAGGAGGATAGGGGACATCGAGACACTGGCCCGAGAAGTGGGTGCTTGGACTAAAAGAGGGAAAAGGCACTGTGGGAACACTCCCTGTTGGTAATGCAGGTTATATGCATATTGGGCAGCCATCTCACTATTTTGCCAAAGAGGTCCCGGGAGTGTGTCCTGGTGGGTACCAGTGCTGGTATGGAGGGTGGTATCCTTCAATTCAAATAACTGGGAAGGGTTTATGGGTTTTTGGTGTGACTGTCCAGGCCCAAAGTGGGGGAATCCTCCACTTCCGCGCGTATCCTGACTATTTTTGCAGTCAACACTGCATTCAGGAGCTTCCCATTTTGTATACTGCTGAAGTGATGTACGTTCCTTACTGGGGTTCAGGGTACACGCCAGAGAGTGTCCCTGTAACGTACATACCACCAGGAAGGTACGTGGTGACCTCTCCCTCGTTTTACATGCACACTAATATGAGGTTGTGGTATTTCTACGATGATGGGACAGGTCCCAAAAAGATGAGTGCTAAGGTGACCTCAGATAGCCCTCAGTACGGAGGAGAGAATTCTACGCTCTTATTACAGGTGAAAGACAACGAAACGGGGGAATTTCTAAAAGTGGATTCTATTTCAGGGGTCATTACGCTGCCTGATTGTACACAGAAGACGGTAGTAACGGAGGACTGGTGCTGGAACGAGACGGAAGAACGATACGAATACGTGTGGAACTTTACTAATGATAATAATGTCGTATCTAACCCTAAAGAGGGTGAGTACACGTGCGAGGTGACGGTGAAAAAGAAATTCTACGAAGATAGCACTGCATCCTGTTCTTTTAACGTGTGTTACCACGCACGCATTACCCTCTTACTTGATGAGGGGAGATCCATCTATGCAGTGGGAGAACCGGTAAAGATGACCGTGTACGCAGAAGAGGCGAACAATACACCAGTGGAGGGCACAGTCGAGAGTGCGCTCGTATTCGAGGGGAGTCTCATCCCGTTATCGTGGACCTCTCCTAACCCTGGTACCTATGTGACCACGTACACGCCAGAGAAGGAGGGAGATTACACAATTATGGTCAGGATAAGAAAAGAGGGTGTTTGTTACCTGGAGGAGGCTTCTTCCACCTTTTCCGTTCGAGTCTGTGAGCCGCTTTTCGTGGCCTTCGAACCTGCTGGAGCAGTTATTAATGAGCCTGTAGAATTGATAGTAACGGTCACTGATGAAGATGGCAGCCCCGTGCCAGGGTGTACCATTGACACGAGTTTACATCTTTCTGATGATTCTGTCACCCCCGTGAGCTGGGTAGACGAGGGTGATGGCACATACAGAGCGGTGTATACTCCCTCCATGATCGGGCTGCATACTATCTGTGGTAGTGTCTTCGCATTTGGGGAGAATAACTGTTTCTACAATTCTTTAGATGGGATGTTCACCGTTTCCGAGAAGAAACTCCCCGATTTAGTGATTCGCAATGAAGATATTACTGTGAATCCTCAACCTGCGTTAGGAGATACTGTAACTATTTCAGTGACTGTCTGGAATGTAGGGAACAAAAAAGCTGAGAACTTCTGGGTTCTCATTTTGATCAATGATGAGGTCCTCTACAGGGAGTTCATAGGGGTTCTGGCCGAAAACCAGAGTGTTACCATCACCTACCAGTGGACTGTCCTCTATTCAGGTGGTTTTATTATCCAGGCACTTGCTGATCCACCGGAGGGATTGTTATGAAAAAAATGATGGCTTTGAGTTTGGCTGCAGCTCTCTTTTTGGCCCTGTGTAATGTCCCTGCTTTTTCTGAGCCTGAAGATTATACGAAAGATTACACAATATACAAAGAATACAGGAACGACCTCGTAATGCTCCAGCAGGATATCACGAAACTTCATCTGGAATTGGAGAAGAATCCACAGGCAGCCTATGAACACATACTGCAGATTGTAGAGCGCACTGCTGAATTGACGGGTGAAGCTGAATTAGCTTCTCACAGCATTCATAATGTTCTTCAGATTAACTTACAGGACCAGCTCGAACTCTTACTCATCCTGGGATTCTCTGAAGCACAAAACCAGTATTTGACCAACCTTGGCTACACTGAGGAGGACATTTTAGAACTCAAAGAATGGTTCTTATACTACAACGATTCTTACCACCACGCAGTCACAGGATTCACCCCAGAAGAGGTTGAACGATTCCACCTTCTGGGATTAGAAGATACCCAGATTCGGGAGCTCCAGAAGGTGATGGATGAGCACTACACCCACCTGTACACAGCCCAAGAAGTGGTAAAACAGCACCAGAGAGAGTTAATGCAGGTGCAGGTATCACTATCTCTGGCAGCTCTGAAGACGTTACGCGAACTGGAGAAAAACAAAGACAAGGACAAAGACAAGGGATTAGAGCTCCAGAAATCTGAGGAAAAACTCCTACAAGCTATCCCGACCGTTTCTGAGGATCAATCCTCTTTGGAGCACGTGAAAGCCTATTCCAAGGAAGTGTACAAAGCTGCAGAACGAGAAATACGTAAAGGGAATACCCAGTACTTTGTGGACTTCTTCATTGGGTTACAGATACAGTGTGGGGCAGTGACAGCTTTGAATGGTGACCTTGAACTGGGATTGAGAGAAATCCAGTCGTACAAAAACGTACTGGCAGAATGTGCATCCTCTCCAGAGAGACTCATTCCACCATTATCACTTTCTCACTCTGAACCAACCCCACCACCATCTGTGCAGAGTTTGGATTTCGTGGGACAAATTGAGGAATCTGATGAGACCAACAACACAGGCGTGATCGTGGTCTTTGTGAAAGCATCAGACACTACGACCTGGCAGGCTGCCGTGTTGCTGCTCGCCTACATTGCCGATGTGTATGGCAGCACGGAGTGGACGCTGGGGGGATTGATAGCCTTTATAGGAGAGTGTATTGAAGCAGGCATCACCATGACTTCACTGGTTTTGGGGGCTGCAGGTGCTTTCCTCTTGCTGATCATCACTGCACCTTCCGTTGGTGAGGAGTGGCCTTCGTATGTACCTGGTACCATAGAAGGAGAAAAGATAATCATTATCGTGGAGGGCTCTTATGGGCAGGGCCACATTATCAAACAGGCAAAAAAAGATGGTTGCACAGGAAGCAGTCATGATGCTATCCTCAAGAACCCATACCTGATCGGAGACATAGTCAACAATGCATTAAGATTGTTTTACTATTCAGATTTAGGACAATACCTTTATTACTTCATGGATGCAGAAGGGAAGGAATGGGTTGTGATCATCAGGAAATATGGGAGTACTAAGAACTATGAACTCGTAACAGCATACAGGGTCGACTGTACTCTCCCTGAAGAATGTAAGCCTAAAGATGGTGACCCCATTCCCGTTCGTTCATATTTAGATGTTTTGAAGTGTGAGGGATGGGATCTAATAAGCTTGAAGTAGTCTCCTCCAAAGGAAGAAGTGTTTGACAATACTCAAGATATATGAGATATCTTTATGAACACAGTTAGAAAATACACGGTGACAAGGTGGAAAAATGAATCCTATCATCAAGAAACTCCACACACGAGAGGAACTGGAAGGTAAAATTGACAAGTACATGGAAAAATATGAAGAATACAAAAGTAAAAATGATTTTGGATCTATGGCATTTGTATGTAGTGAAATTGCCTGCATTTATGAAATTTTAGAGGATACAGAAAAAAGTAATTATTACTATGAAAAGATTGTGGAAATGCAAAATGTTCATCCAGATGAATTCGTTGATGCACTATGCATAAGTGCATTAAGAAGATTACAGAGGTCTGAAGAAGCTTTGAAGATGGTCCTGTCAGATCCAAAATCGCGGGGAGTCGAGACATTGGCTCACTTATATGAAGACGTCGGTAGAAAAGAAGAGGCAATCATCATCTATTCAGGCCTGGCACACTGTTCTTATGAACTCTTCAGAGTATGCTCCCCATTCTGGAAACCTCATTACCTTCGGGAGGCTGCCGATTTAAATGAAAAAGCCGAAAAATTTGATAGAGTTAGTGAATACACCAGGAAAGCTGTTGAAGAATGGTTAAAAAACAAAGATACCATCGACAACACCCTCTATGTCATAGAAGAAGCCTGGTTGAACGAAGAAGGAGGATACATATACGAGAAGGCTGCTCAATTCGAGGTTGCCATGGAATACTACCAAAAAGCCCAATCCAAATACGAATTGGCATACACAGATGAACATGTCACCTCCACTGAGGTAACCTATGTGGAATTCTTTTCAGACTGGTGGAGTAAGTATTATGAATTCTTCCTCAGGCAGATACCTGACTTCAGGCTTATACACTTCAGATATGAACATTGCAAGAAAAATGACTACAGACGTATTACGTACCGGATTTTGAACCTGGAAGAAAAAATGAAAGAACAGAAATGAAATCAGGCAAAAAAAGATGGTTGCATTGGAAGCAGCCACAAGGCTATTCTCGATAACCCATACATGATCGGGGATGTGGTCAACAATGCATTACAATTGTTTTACTATTCAGATTTAGGACAATACCTTTATTACTTCATAGACGATATGAAAAACCACTTAAGTAAAGAGGTGGAGGGTGTATCGGCTCGGTCCGATTAAATCTTGACCCTTAGAGGTCGTCTCTTAGACTGGGCCTAAATCAAGCGGCTATCAAACTGCTCCCTTGAGAGCGTATGGAAGATTGCCGCTCAAAGAGCCGACACAGGAGGTCTCCACCATGATATACATAGGTATGGACGTCCATAAAAAGATGTGTGTTGTCTGTCTCCAGGATGGGGAGGAGATAGTCATCATCGTGGAAGGCTAAATTCCGCATATGATCTCTTTCTCAAAGTCAAACAGAACTCCTTTCTCATTTTTGTAGTGGAGAATCATCTGTTTCTCTGGAATGATCTCACCAATGACTTGGGCAAAAATGTCTTTATCTTCAAAAATTCTCGTCACTGCAGGAACCTTCTCCTCCCTCACCGTCAGTACGAACCCAAATCCAGGATACATTTTCAGAAAGGTCGATATGTCTAAGGGAGCAGGTATTTTCTCCACATCAATGGCAGCCCCTACTCTTGAGGTCTCCAAGAGCATCCCCACTGTCCCCAATATCCCGGGGTTTGAAATGTCTTTGCAAGAGGTGACCAATCCCTTCTTCGCAATTTCAGGCAGTGCGTCCAGTCGTGAGAGGACTTCTCGAGAACTCTTCATGCTCGTTGTATCCCAGTTCAGAAAATTCTTGTACTGCCTCCCTTCCAAATCTAACGCTAACAAAACCTTCTCCCCTGGACGTGCATCAAAGCTCGTCAACACCTTTTTGGCTCTCCCCACAATCGCTGCGGCCACAGAGGTGTAATTATCAGGATGGACATGCCCTCCCACCATGGGTACCTGGAATTTCTCGCACCCTGTTTCAATCCCGCTCAAAATTTCGTCTTGATCTTCATCTTTCATGGAGATCACATTCACCATGGCCACGGGGTTCCCCCCCATAGCGTAGATGTCATTAACATTGACGAGAACAGAACAGTACCCCATCCAGAAGGGATCTGAACCTAATTGAGACCATATACCATCAGACGCCAGCAACAAATACTCGTCCCCCCATTTTAGAACGCCAGCATCATCTCCAAACCCATAAAGACCCCCAAATTTCAGCGTTTTCTCCAGCCTTCTTACCGTAACTATGGTTTTTTTGCGTGTTAACCCTTCATAAGTCTTGATATTCTTCATGAGTTCTTTGAGCATGTTCAGCCTCCAGCTCCTTCAAAATCTCTTTTCGTATCATCACAAACTCCGGGGAGTTGCGATCTCTCTCCCTCTTTAAATTGACGGCAATTTCTTTCTTTATCCTGGCGGGCCTTTTGGTCAAAACAATGATGCGATCTGCCAGAAAAACTGCCTCATCCACACTATGGGTCACAAAAATGACAGTTTTCATCGTCTTCTGCCATATTTGCGACAACTCTTTTTGCAGCATATTTCCTGTCTGCGCATCCAGAGACATGAAAGGCTCATCCATGAGCAAAATCACGGGGTTCGTCGCGAGAGCACGGGCAATAGCCACCTTCCGCTGCATCCCCCCTGATAACTCGTGGGGGTACGCATTCTCGAATCCCTGCAACCTGAACAAATCAACCAACCTTTCTGCTGTCTCTTCCCTCTCTTTTTTGGGTTTCTTTAAAATCTCCAGCCCAAACTCCATGTTCCCCTTTACCGTCCTGAAAGGGAACAGACTAAACTCCTGGAACACAAACCCGATCTTTCGATTGATCCCTGCAGATTTTAGGCCATCAATGAGGATCTCCCCCTCATAATCACGTAATCCTGCAATACATTTTAGTAATGTGGTCTTCCCACACCCCGATGGTCCCACGATGCACAAAAACTCTCTCCTATCTACAGAAAATGTTATATCCTCCAAAATGCGTAAATCCCCAATAGACTTTGACACATCCTGAACAGTGATCATCCCCTCTTTTATTTCTGGATTCATTTCCACCTCACCAGCTTTTTCTCTGTCCACCTCAACACAGAATTCATCGCATAGCCAATGACGCCGATAGCGATCATCCCTGCCATGACCACGTCTGCCCTCCCCAAGTCTCTGGCCTCCATGATCATGTACCCTAACCCTAGGGGGCTCTTCAATCCTGTCAACTCTGCCGCCACCAGACACATCCAGGCAATCCCCAACCCTATCCGTAACCCTTCCAGAAGAGAGGGTACCGAGTTTGGTATGATAACCTTCCGTAGAATCTCGTTATCTGTTGCCCCTAGCACTCTCCCTGCCTCGATCAAATAGGGTTCAGTCTCTCTCACCCCCAAAAACGAGTTACTCAGTACAGGGAAGAAGGCACCAATGAAAATGATGAATACCTTGGACTCAAACCCAATACCGAGCCACAGCATGGCTAAAGGAATCCAGGCCAGAGGCGGTATGGGCCTGATCACCTCTATGATCACGGAAAAATTCTCCATCTTCCGCGACCACCCCATGACGATCCCCAAAGATAAGCCGACCACCACTGCAAGGAAAAATCCAGCAACTACCCTGGACAAACTCACCAAAGAATGGACAAACAACTCTTTCGTAATGATTAACTCAAAAAGAGTCTTTCCCACCTCAAAAGGTCCGGGAAAAAATCGTGTATTTAGTAAAGAGGAAAAGATCTGCCACAGAACCACGAAAGCGAGGACAATTCCTCCTTTCAGTGATCGCATTGCTAAATCACCACAAGGGCAGATCCTTCATTATTGGCACCCGCCACGATCACAATGGGAATTTGAAGGTTTAACCGCTTCGTGGTGGCAGGAGCAGTGCCCAGGTAGCCCATGTCAATGTCTTGAGCACCAAAGGCATCCATTTCTTCAGGTCCTGCTGAGAAAGTGAATAAATCAACAGTTACCCCGAATGCGTCGAAGTAACCCTGATCCTGTGCCACAAACAAGGCTAGCTGGTGGAGGTCTGCTTTCAAGTATCCTATCCTCACCGTTTTACCCAGCCCTGAGCCGGAGAAGGTGGCAGCCTCCTTGATGAGGTCTTTGTTGATGAATGTGGTGAGGAATGCATCAACATCACCGACATCTTCAGGCTTCACATACCCCAGGTCCAGTAATGACTGCACGTACTCTTTGGTACCCTCATAATTGGGTTCATACACGTACTCGATGGTCTCTAAAGCCTTTACGATAACCTCTCTGGGCATTTCCGTGAACTTCTCCCCGATTCTCACTGCTTCTTCAGGATGCTCCTTAATGAACTGGGTAGCCTTTATGTGGGCTGCCAAGACAGCCAGGACCACGTCCCTATTCTCAGCGAGGTACGCCTCCCTCACTGCCACGACGCAGCACGGATGGTGGGGCCATATGTCCTTGGAGGTTACCAGAATGGTGTGCCCATCGACAAAAGCCCTCGCAGGATAGGGTTCCCAGGCGATGAATCCATCAATTTCCCCCCTTTCGAGGACAGCAATCATCTCAGGGGGCTTCACGATAACGACGTTCACGTTTAGGTTGTTCTCTTTCAGAAATTTCTGCAGTAAAAAGTCCTGCACCGTTCCCTTCCCTGGTATAGCTATGATCTTACCCTCCAAATCCTGGATGGACTGAACTCCCTCCTTTTCCTGAGAAATACAGCCCATCACAAGGACAAAGAGAAGAAGGGCAAGTGCCTTCTTCACGTAACCACTCTCTCAGCCAGCATGTCAATGTACTTCTTGACCTCATCGTCTGTCATTTTCTTGAACTTCTTACCCCTGATCAGAGCCATTTCAATGTTTCCCTTGACCAGAGCGTCCACAGAGGGCTTCAAAGCTTTCAGAGCTAGCAAAATGGAGTCTTCCAGTTTGATGTCATCTCTGTATTCAGCTTCAAAGACTTCCATGGCAGGTGCTCTCCCTGAACCGATGGCCGAGGCCTTCCAGCCCAGGTACCCACCGCTGGGGTCTGTCACGTACAATTCTGGTTCCTCATTCATACCTGCGATAATCAGCTGGGCTCCGAAGGGTCGTAACCCTCCATACTGGGTGTGCATCTGCATCAAATCCCCGATCTTCTTACAGAGAACAGACACCGATATATCTTCATCGTAGGTCAGCCTGTGTATCTGAGCTTCTATTCGTGCCCTCTCCACCAGCTGCCTCGCATCTGCGATCATCCCTGAAGCAGCAGTCGCGATGTGAGTATCCACCTGGAAGATCTTCTCAAAGGACTCAGGCTGCACCAGTTTTGAGGGTATCTTCTTGTCCACAGCCAGCACAATCCCCTCGTTGCACTTCACACCAAGGGCAGTTGCTCCTCTTTTCACTGCTTCAGAAGCGTAGTTCACCTGATATAATGACCCATCTGGGCTGAAAACAGTAATAGCCATGTCATATCCAATTCCTCTCGGTCTGAATGCCATTTACAACACCTCTTCAATCTCTTTTTCAGTCAGCTCCTTGTAGCCATCCTTGGTAATAACTACCATGGTAATACCACCTCCCGTGGCCAGATCTCTCTGAGTGGCTGTCTTTATACACCGTGCAGCCAGGTTCTTTAACTCTTTTACTGACATGCCCTCTCTGTACTGGTCTTCCAAGAGACCCTGTGCTATCTGCATCCCTGACCCGGTAGCAATGAATTTATCTTCGTTCATACCTCCAAAAGGGTCTAAAGAATATGCAGCAGGTTTCTTATCATACCCACCAATGATGAAGAGAGCCAGATACGGGTAAACCCGATATCCAAAGAGAATCCGTGAGGCCAAGGTAGCCAGTGATTTAACAGACATTTCCTGGTTGTTCTTCATGCGGTACAGGTTTGCCTCTACCCTGAGAACGTCCACAAAATTCTGTATGTCACCTACTGAGCCAGCTCCTGTGGCTCCCACAAAATCGGAAACCTGGAACACTTTCCGTGCATTCTTGTGGGCCACCGCCATTCCCATGGATGCCCTCTTGTCAGCCGCCAGCACCACACTGTCCTTGCCAACCAGGGCCACAGTAGTGGTGCCTTTCATAACATCCATATTTCTCACCTCTACATAGTTATTTTTAGCTTTACCTTTAGTTAGGTTAATGTATTTATAAAGGTATCGGTTACAGTTAGAGTGACAGGCACTGGTGAGAATTGACAAGGAGACGTATATAAGACTTGGCCTCTTGTGCAGAGATTACCACTGCATCTTGGAGCATTTTAGGGGGTTCATGGATGTGGAAAACCAGCACAAAAGGTTGGGAGAATGTATCAGTTCAATGGTATTGGTAAGGAATGCAGGTTTAGCTAACTCTATGCCTTCTTTTCGATTCTGAAGTCTTTCACAAAGGGTGGCGGAAAGGTTCCTGCTTGTATACTGGGGATAAGCTCATCCATGGTGGATATGACCCCCTGTTCTACTGTCTCTGATAAGAAACCTTCCTCCAAGACCTTCTTCAGCATTTTGGTGCCAGAAATGTGGAATTCGTTTTCTGGTGTAATCCAGACCCTGACAAATAAATCCATGGCTGTGAGAAAGGTGAGGTTTTCCGTTACAGGGGTCACGAGCTTCACCATGAATCCTGTAGGGTTGGCCTGAAAGTCAAAGATTTTGTCTGTGATGTACCATTTCCCGTACTCAATGAAACAGACTGCAGTATACCCGTTTTCCAGTACGCACATGTTGTTAATGAGTAAGGGCGTCTGTGCATTTTCAACAGTGTACTGGGCCATGACCATGACGTTGGACCTGTGGAGGAGTTCCATCTCCCTTTTCTGGAGCTCTCCCCACACATTCCTGTTACACAAGTTGATGTGCATTAGAGTCCACCCTTCAATTCCTTGATTTTGTCCCGCAGCTGAGCAGCTCTTTCAAATTCCAGGCGTCTGGCAGCGTCCAACATTTCTTGTTCTAAATCTTCTAAAAGCAGGGGCAGTTCTCCTGTTTGGACTTTTTCTGCTTCTTTCTCCCTCATTCTCTCGAAGATTTTCTTCCTGATAGTCTCGGGCTTGATCCCATGGACAGTGTTGTGCTCCTCCTGAATGCGCCTCCTCCTCTCTGTTTCCTGGATCGCCTTCCCCATGGAGTCTGTCACATGGTCTGCATACATGATGACCTGACCTGAAACATTCCGGGCGCACCTGCCAATGGTTTGTATCAAAGATGTTTCAGATCTTAAGAACCCTTCCTTATCTGCGTCTAAGATTGCTACGAGCGACACTTCAGGGAGGTCGAGCCCCTCCCTGAGCAGGTTAATCCCTACGAGACAGTCGAACTCTCCCAGTCTCAAATCTCGAATAATGTCCACCCGATCCAGGGTTTCCACTTCTGAATGTAAGTATCTCACGCGAAGGCCCATCTCAATCAAGTACTCGGTGAGGTTCTCAGCCATCCTCTTGGTCAATGTTGTCACCAGTATCCTTTCATCCGGGGCTCTCTTCTCAATTTCTGTTATTAAATCGTCTATCTGATTCAAGGTGGGTCTTACAATGACCTGGGGGTCTATCAATCCTGTGGGTCTGATGATCTGCTCCACCACCTTCTGGCTTCGCTCCAATTCGTACAGAGCTGGAGTGGCAGACACGTAAATGACCTGATTGATCTTCTTCTGAAACTCCCCAAAGGTTAAAGGCCTATTGTCGCGGGCAGAGGGGAGTCTGAATCCATACTCGACAAGGGAATCCTTTCGTGACCTGTCCTGATGGTACATCCCTCGTATTTGAGGGATGGTCACGTGTGATTCATCAATGATGAGCAAGAAGTCCCCAGGGTAATAATCCATGAGCGTGTAAGGAGGTTCACCCTGATTCCGCCCATCAAAGTGGCGGGAGTAGTTCTCAATCCCTGGACAGTACCCTATTTCCCGCATCATTTCAAGGTCAAACCTGGTTCTCTGTTCCAGTCTCTGGGCTTCCAGGAGTTTTCCTTCTGATCTAAGATGGGTCAACCTCTCTTCAAGTTCATCTTCAATAGATACGAGTGCTCCTCTCATCTTCTGCTCTGGTGTCACGTAGTGCTTGGCAGGATAAATGTGGACGGCTGGAGTTTCGTCCGTAATTTTGCCAGACACGGGATTGAAATGAGCTATCCTCCCCACAGTTCCTCTCAAAAACTCAACACGTACAGGCACATCCGTGTACGCAGGGAACACATCCACGAAGTCTCCCCTCACTCTGAAGGTACCCCGCGAAAAGTCCACATCGTTCCTCTCGTACTGGATGTCCACCAGCCGGGTGAGAAAGACCTCCCTGCTGTACGGCATGCCGTGTTCCAGGACGATCCCCATTTCTTTGTAGTCTTTGGGGATACCCAGCCCATAAATGCACGACACGGACGCCACCACGATGACGTCCTCTCTATCCTGGAGGGAAGCTGTGGCTGATAATCGCATTTTATCCAGTTCCTCGTTTACTGACGTCTCCTTCCCAATGTAGGTGTCTGTCTTCGGAATGTAAGCTTCTGGCTGGTAGTAGTCGTAATAACTAACGAAATATTCCACGGCGCTTTCCGGGAAAAACTCCCTGAATTCTGTATACAACTGGGCGGCTAAGGTCTTGTTGTGAGAGATCACCAAGACGGGCAGGTTCACCTTCTCGATAACGCACGCCATGGTGAAGGTCTTCCCTGACCCTGTCACTCCCAAGAGAGTGTGCTCTTTCAACCCGGAAAGGATACCCTCTGTCAACTGCTGTACAGCCTTGGGCTGATCTCCCGCAGGGGCGAAATCAGAGCGAAGAACAAAGGGCATGCCACTCCCTATGGACTGCACTATAAAAAGGTTCTCACCACAATCGTCTGAGGCATAATTTTTGAAAAAAGGTGCAGCACTTTGTTCTTCTGAGGATATTTTAAACAAGAAAAGAAAAATCAACCCAGAATTATCAAAATCTCACTGAAGAGTCCTCCACTTTAGGAATCATTCTCTTCCTTTAGATTTTCTTACGTAGGTTGTGATGAGGAACCCACTAACACGAGTTGTGCTCAATAGCATCAGTGGGGCAGGCTTCTACACACGCACAGCACTCAATACATTCATCTATGTTGGGGGCTGTGGACTTTCCCTCGTCTAACACGTAGACTTCTGTAGGACAGACCTCTACACACTCCCCATCTCCATTGCAGAGGTCGTAGTCTATCTTGATGGTGCATCCAACGCCTTCACTTTCCCACGTTTTGATGTCTGCCATACCTAGTCACCTCCGCTCCACCACCGACCTCAACACATATAAATTTATTGGCTCGTTTCCCAGAGCTGTAATGAACTGGGCATGAATGTGTGATCTCAGAACAGAATCCTCGAAATGAGAGAAGTCTCAACATTGACAGAAGTACAGAGTATGAGGACTGGTCTTCCAGCCAGCTCTTTGGTGAAATCCATGTACACATTTTCATGTAGTGCCAGTACCTTCGCCAGCACATTGGAGAAGGTATCGTGGCTTTCTGAGGGGCTCAGCCCCTCTGTTGAGAGGAACTAGTTCGAAGACCAGTCCTTTGGGAGTTAAAAGAGCCAAAACATTTCATATTCCGCTCTTCCACTTTTTTATTCTCACATATCCTTATAAAAGTTTGTCGAACAATAAAGAACATTTCTTCGAAAGCGAGAAATTTAAGGCCTCCAAAAGAAAACAATAAGATTAAGGCTCAAAATAGGATTCAAAGCAGAATGCTATCAATTTCATGAGAATCATCTTCTAACCCTCTTTGACTACTGAATTGCCACTATTACACACTGGCCCCTCATCACAAAGGACTGAACAATTGGGTAACCTGGTTCTCAAAAATCTTTTAAAGGCTCCAGGGCCTCTCTCTTTCATGTACAAGCTTTTGATCGGCGACTGGGTTGAGACAGAAGAAAAAGGGTTAGCCTTGCGGGCAGATGATGTCATCAGAAACCCAGGCATTTTCATTGCTTACCAACTGAAAAAAACTCCAAAATACCAAAAAAGTTTATTAAGGTTAGTGTCCGGATTTTTGAAGCCAAAGACTGCAGAAGAACGATACGCCCTGAAATACATTCGAAAACATGGTCTCCCCGATTTTGACGAAAGTGCAAGTTATGCCGAATTCTGTATTGCTTCCCAGAAAGAGGTGCAGGACTCTGTAAAAGTAGCAAGAGCACACGAGGATGAGATCCGGAACCTACCTATTGAGAAGAGAAAAGAAATACTCTCCAGGATAGGGAAGGCTTTCAAGGACAAAAGGAAGGAAATTGAAGAGATCAGCGTCGCAGAAGGGCACCCCCAGAAAATGCTGGACTGGGAATACAGGGAGTCATCAACTTTTTTCACCGATGACATGCTTTACTACCTGGGAGAACAGTTGAAACCGATGAAGTTGAATGGTGATTATGTAGTCAGGATACCCTTTGGGTCTGTAGGGGTGGTCACCCCGTACAATGCGGCCACGACGTTGGGGATCTTGAACATCTGCTGTTCTTTCATGTCGGGAAACTGCACTGTGGTGAAACCTCCTTCCATGCTGCCCGTGTCCACCTTGTACATATCTGAGATGATGCATGATATTTTTCAGGAGTATACTATTAATCCCTTGTGTACAACAGTGGCCGACTCCAAAATGTGCATTGATGAATGGATAAAGGGACTAAACTGCATCATCTTCTATGGATCCTCTGAGACAGGGGTTGAAATAGCATCAAAGGCAGTAAAAAACTACAAGAAGACAATCCTGGAGATTGCAGGGAGCGATGCCACCTTAATCTGGGAAGACTGCAACCTTGAAAAGGCGACAGAAGATGCAGGAAGAGCACGATTTCTGGGATCTGGCCAGGCATGCATAGCGACCAAGCGGTTATTCGTCCACGAGAGGGTGTACGATAATGTCGTTTCTCAGTTGACAAAGTATGCTCAATCATTGAACATTGGATTACCCTCTGATTCCAGGACAGATATTGTCCCCACTGCTCTGGAAGCTTTGGAAGACATAGAGGCCTACACGAAAGATGCTGTCCAAAGAGGTGCGCAAATAGAGTGCGGAGGCCACCGGGTGACCTACAAGGGAGAGAAAGACGATCTAGGGTTGTATTTTGAACCTACTATCCTTTCTGAATGCGACATCAATATGTTGTGCATGCAGGACGAGACTTTTGGACCACTGCTTCCTATTTGTAAAGTGAAAACGTTAGAAGAAGCCATTACAAAGATTAATAGTTCCCAATATGGGTTAAGGGCCTCAGTGTGGTCTGAAGACGAAAAAGTCATACAAGAATTCATCGAGAGGGTGGATACAGGTGGCGTCATCGTCAATGATGACCATTTGCTGTTCACATCCCGATTACCTCATCTGGGGGGGGTGAAAGCTTCAGGGATCATCGGTTCCAAGTATTTTAACCTGGAATTAACGTACATGAAGTATGTGCACAAAGGCCACAGCTAAGACGCTAACAGTGGTAAGAGTAGATTCTCTTGTTAATCACTGCAGCCACTGGCTCTTTCACTCTGTGAGTCTTTTCAGAGATTCAATCAGCGTCATTCAGACCATTAATGATTCTGAATATTTTTCCAGTGCTCTCGGCTAAACTATTTATATTACCCTGTCACACGTGAGACATAATGGGGTGATAGCAATGGAACCTGAATCCAAAAACATGTACGTGGTGGATTATGACTTACCTGCAGATGTTCATGGAAGGCGACAGTTCTACAGGTATTTAAACAAAGTTTTAAC
>JADDYB010000113.1_pt1 | contig 24170 bp, 31 predicted proteins | sample 8641941 | NCBI WGS metagenome assembly JADDYB01 (sample SAMN16275377, study PRJNA637457) | freshwater sediment metagenome | isolation source: Lake Kineret sediment | place: Israel: Lake Kineret | collected 2013
GAGGGCCATCTCTGCCGGGTCCAAGAACTCCCGCTTGGCACCGATCAGTGGATCGACCGGAAGGATAATGCATCCAAAACCCTCTGCAGCCAATGCATCACGGGCCTCTTTCTTGGTGGGGCCATCTGAGATAACGATGGTGGGCAGTCCCTTGAAGATCTCCCGGGCGACGGTCGGTCCAGCTGTGGCGGCATTGGGGCTAGTAATTACTACCAGCTGAGGACCCCAGCTTTTCAGCTCTGCAGCGGCTTCCCCTTCCGTCTTGGTCATCTTGGGGCCGAAGCTTAGAATCTTGAACTGAATATCCGTCCTCTCTGCGATCTCGTCCAAAGCAAGATCAATAGCCAGCGAGGTGGCTATATTTCCGAGCTTTACAAAACCGATCTTGAACATGCTCGCTTTGAGGGAGAGATAGCATAAAAGAGTTCCGATTTCGCTTTATTGTCATCTTTCAGCCGTTGCAGGTTTCGCAAGCTAGATATTTCTCCAGGATAAAGGCATGCCAGTGAGCATCCTTGAAGAATTATTCCCGCAATCTCATGCCCTTTCTGGCCAACTTAGATCCAGACGAAGCAGGGCCAAATCCTGCTGATGTATCCAAACGATACGGACTGTCTCTGGATCAGATCTTGATGCTGAGCCGAAATGAGAATCCCTACGGCCCCAGCCCCAAGGTTTGGGATGCCCTAAAGGAAGTCCAGCTGCACAAATATCCGGATCCTGAGCCTTTTTTAGATGCTCTATCCAGGTACATGGGCGATCCCAAGGAGAATATAGTGGCAGGAGCGGGCATGGATGAGGTCATCACCGTCATGTCCAGGCTTTTTCTGGGAAGCGAGGACAAAGTGCTCATCCCCATCCCCACCTACACATTTTACAGCCTGGTGGTGAAGATATGCGGGGCTAATCCAGTTTATCAGCAGCGATTGGAGAACTTTGAAGTAGACCCTGAGATTCCCGAAGGCTTAAAACTAATATTTCTCTGCTCGCCTAACAATCCCACTGGAAATGCATTATCTGAAAAGACCGTCCGCAGGATAGCAGAGAGCACGCAGGCCATAGTCTTTCTGGATGAGGCTTACGCCGAGTTCGCGGATTGGAGCTTGCTTGAACTTGTCAAGGAGTACGAAAACATTGTGGTAGGAAGAACGCTGTCCAAGGCCTTTGGTCTGGCAGGTCTGCGGCTGGGCTATGCAGTCGCTCCAGAGTGGATTGCGGAGCAGTACAGGCGCATCTCGCCATTATTCAGCATAAGCGGGCTCTCGCTGGCAGCTGGCGTGGCCGCGCTAGAGGATGCGGATTATATGCGAAAAACAGCATCTAAAATTATCGATGAGCGAGAGAGGCTGAAGGGGTGCTTGGAGGGGGCGCACCCTTCGCAGGGCAACTTCCTTTACATTCATACTCAGGGAAAATCTGGGCCGGTAGTGGAGAGGCTGCTTTCTAGAGGAGTGATCGTAAGGGATTGTGCCTCTTACCCTGGAGCTGCAGGTCACTGCATCCGGGTCACAGTGGGGACGCCAGAGCAAAACGACAGGTTTCTGGAGGCTTTCGACTGGGCTAATGGGCAGGATAGTTCATGATGCAGAGGCGTTATTATTGTCATTATTAGCAATCTAAACGCGTTTTTCAGCCCAATCCAAGCGTTTATCATCATAATAAATAAGAAATACTTTAAGCAGAATTAGCCATCGATTAGCCAGATAAATACGCTATTCAGAGAAAAGAAATGCTCGATGATGATCTAAGCAACTGCAATGAAGCGGATACATGCAGAAGACTGGTCACACCTAGGCTCATCAAAGCAGGGTGGGATGATGAGCCACACTCTTTTACCGAGCAAAAGACCTTCACTGATGGCAGAATAGTTGTGGTGGGAGATAAACCCAAGCGGCGACCGCAAAAAAGGGCCGACTATCTGCTGCGCTATGCTCGTGACTTCACTATGGCTGTAGTAGAGGCAAAGCCCAAGTACAGAAGGCCGGGCGATGGGATTTCGCAGGCCAGGGAGTATGCGCAGATCCTGGGACTTAAGTTCGTCTATGCTACCAACGGTGAGGGCATAGTGGAGTTCGATTTCACAACCGGCCAAGAAAAAGAGATCGATGCATTTCCGTCTCCGGCGGAGCTTTGGTCACGCTACTGTGCTGCCTATAAGATTGAGGATGAATCGACTAAGAAGAGACTTCTGACACCTTGCTATCACACTCCCGGCAAGACGGCACGCTATTATCAGGAGATAGCCATCAACCGATCGATAGAGGCCATCCTCCAGGGCAGGAAGCGGGTGTTGCTGACCATGGCCACAGGGACGGGAAAGACGCTCGTGGCTTTCCAAATCTGCTGGAAGCTCTGGGATTCAGGTTGGAACTCGCGTGGAGAGAGGCGGCGGCCTCGAATTCTTTACCTGGCTGACAGGAACATTCTGATTGACGATCCCAAGGACAAGACCTTCACGCCTTTTGGCGATGCCCGGTGGAAGATCGAAAATGGAGAGGCGATCAAGAGCCGGGAGATGTATTTCGCCATCTATCAATCGATAGCCAAGGATGAGCGGCGGCCGGGCCTATTCCGGGAGTATGCACCCGACTTCTTCGATCTGATAATAGTAGACGAGTGCCACCGGGGAAGCGCCAGGGATGAGAGCAACTGGCGGGAGATACTAGAGTATTTCAAGCCGGCCTACCAGCTGGGCATGACGGCCACACCGCTTCGGGACGATAACCGGGACACTTACGCCTATTTCGGCGATCCCATTTACACCTACAGCCTGCGGCAGGGAATCGATGATGGTTTCTTGGCTCCGTACCGAGTGCATCGCATCGTTACAGACGTTGATGCTGCCGGCTGGAGGCCGACTCAGGGAGAAAAGGACCGGTATGGCTATGAGATTCCTGATGGCGAGTATCAGACCAAAGATTTCGAGCGGGTGATTGCCCTGCGAGCGCGCACCCAGGCCATAGCCAGCCATCTGGCGGAGTTCATGAGAAATACTGACCGATTTGCCAAAACCATCATGTTTTGCGTGGATCAGGAGCATGCTGACGATATGCGCAGGGCGCTGAACAACCTGAACTCCGATCTGGTGCAGCAGTACCCTGATTACGTCTGCCGGGTGACGGCTGATGAGGGGGATATCGGCATTGGACATTTGGGCAAGTTCCAGGAGCTAGAGACTTTGACGCCGGTTATTCTCACCACGTCCAAGCTGCTCTCTACCGGCGTTGACGTTCCCACCTGCAAGAACATTGTGCTGGCTCGCGTGATTGGCTCCATGACGGAGTTCAAGCAGATAATCGGCCGGGGAACCCGTGTCAGAGACGACTATGGCAAATTCTTCTTTTCCATCCTGGATTACACAGGCAGCGCAACACAGATGTTCGCCGATCCGGCCTTTGATGGCGATCCCATCGGAATCGAAGAAGGGCCAGGCGAACATCGACGGGGCGGAGGCGGAAAGGTCAAGGAAGGCGGCGAGGAGGGACCAGAAGAGTCAGAGGAAAATCGGCCGCGCAAATATTACGTAGACGGCGGGCACTTCGAGATCGCCACCCATTACGTCTCCGAGCTAGACCCGGATGGAAAGCAGCTGCGGGTGATCAAGTTCACCGATTATGCGGCGGAGAAGGTCAGAACGCTCTATCCCACGGCAGCGCTGCTGAAGGAGAAGTGGGCCGACCTGGAGCAAAGAGCAGAGATCATCGCTGCCCTTGAGGAACGCGGAATCGATTTCGAGAGCCTGGCCAGGGAGGCAGACCAGCCGGAGGCTGATCCCTTCGACTTGCTCTGCCACCTGGCCTTCAATGCGCCCTTGCTCACCCGCAGGCAGCGGGTGGAGCAGTTGAAAAAGAGGAAGCAAGACTTCTTTGGGCAATATGGGCCGGAAGCTAAGGCGGTCCTGGAAGAGCTTTTGGAGAAGTACTCAGAGCACGGGACAGCGCAATTTGAGATCCCCGAATCGCTCAAGGTTCCGCCTATCTCCGAGCACGGGAACGTGATGGAGATTGCCGACATGTTCGGCGGGGCGGAAAGGTTAAGGGAAGCTGTGAACCAGTTGCAGATGCTGTTGTATGCAGCGTAAAAAAAGGAACGAAGCCATGCCTCGCACACGTAAATCCACAACCTCCGAAGCACCGCTCACCACCGCGCAACAATTGGGCAGCATCATCAAGTCAGCCCGTGACATCATGCGAAAAGACAAGGGGCTGAATGGCGACCTGGACCGCCTGCCCATGCTGGTGTGGATCATGTTCCTCAAGTTCATCGACGACATGGAGCTAATCCGAGAGCAGGAAGCCGTCATGAGGGGTGAGAAGTTCCGCCCGGCTATTGAAGCTCCGTATCGCTGGCGGGATTGGGCGGCCAAGGAAGATGGCATCACCGGCGACTCCCTGATCGCCTTCATAAACCAAGATAAGGCGGTGCGGCCCGACGGCACAGAAGGGCCTGGCCTGTTTGCCTATTTGCGAAACCTTCAGGGGGCCGATGGCGGCGACCGTCGGGATGTGATCGCCACCATTTTCAGAGGCACTGTCAACCGGATGATTACCGGCTACTTGCTGCGGGATGTCATCAACAAGATAAACGGGATTCACTTCAGCTCCTCTGAGGAGATCCACACCCTGAGCCACCTTTACGAATCGATGCTAAAAGAGATGAGGGATGTGGCTGGCGATTCGGGCGAGTTTTACACGCCTCGGCCAGTGGTCCGGTTCATGGTGGAAGTCATCGCTCCAAAGCTTGGCGAGACCATTTTAGATCCGGCCTGCGGAACAGGCGGCTTTCTGGTTGAAACTTACATCCACCTGGAGCAGCAATGCCACACTGTTGAGGACATGGAGGTTTTGCAGAAGCACAGCATCTTTGGCGGCGAGGCCAAGTCGCTGCCCTATATGCTTTGCCAGATGAACCTGCTTTTGCACGGCCTGGAGTTTCCGCAGATCGATTCGGGAAACAGCCTGCGCAATCCGTTGCGAGAGATGGGCGACAAGGACCGGGTGGACGTGATCATGACCAATCCGCCCTTCGGAGGCGAGGAGGAGCGCGGGATTCTGGGCAATTTCCCGGAGGACAAACAGACCTCTGAAACCACCCTGCTGTTTTTACAGCTAATCATGCGCAAGCTGAAGCGTGCTCCCAAGCCCGGTCGGGCCGGGGTGGTCGTGCCGAATGGAACCTTATTTGGCGACGGTGTGGCAGCTCGGATAAAAGAGGAGCTTCTGAAGGAGTTCAACCTGCACACCATCGTACGGCTACCCAATGGCGTCTTTGCGCCGTATACAGGCATTCCAACGAATCTGTTATTCTTCGACCGCACCGGGCCCACCAAAGAAGTCTGGTACTACGAGCAACCTCTGCCTGAGGGCCGGAAGTCGTACTCAAAGACCAAGCCCTTGCAGTTCGAGGAGTTTGCCAACTGCCTGGCCTGGTGGAAGGACCGAGCCGAGGGCGAGAGGGCTTGGAGGATTTCGGCTGAGCAGATTGTCAAGAATGGCTACAACCTGGACATCAAGAATCCCAATGGAAAGCAGGATCTGGCGCAATTACCACCAGAGGAGCTGGTGGAGTCGATACTTGCGAAGGAAGAGAGAATCACGGAGATCATGGACGAGATCAAATGGCTGTTGGCGGAAAAGAGATGACCGAGCCTTGGCCAATGGTACTTCTCGGAGAAGTTTTAAAGGAACGACAAGAGCTCCCTCCTGATGACGCTTTGATAAAAGGCGAAATACGCATTGTTGAAAAAATTGGATTTAAAGAGGGAAGAATACAATTACGCAATGATAACCAGACTAAGACTGGCATGATCCTTATTAAGCCAGGTGATCTTGTGGTTTCGGGCATAAATGCAGCCAAAGGTGCTATAGCAATTTACGGAGAAGATAACAATTCTCCTATTGCAGCTACCATTCATTATGGAGCATATATTCCTGATAAATCAAAAGTTGAGGTTAAATTCCTTTGGCGACTTCTGCGAAGCGGCACTTTTCGTGATCTTCTTAATGAGTATGTACCTGGGGGGATCAAAACTGAGCTAAAGGCAAAGCGACTTCTACCCATTCCAGTTCCTCTTCCTGACCTTGAGGAGCAGCGCCGCATCTTGATGCGCATCGAGGAGCTAGCCGCCAGGATCGAGGAGGCTCGTGAGCTGCGGCGGCGGGCGGTGGAGGAGACAGAAGCACTTCTGTTCGCCTATGCCACTGAAGTTTTTGGCGATAATAATGGGTTCACAAAAATTCCTGTTGAATCGTTCTGCAATGTTCGGGGAGGCATCCAGAAATCAAGCGAAAGAGTCCCAGGCGCAAACCCGCGTCGTTACATCACAGTCGCCCATGTTCAGCGTAATAGGATCGATACAAGTGATATACGTTACTTTGAAGTCTCTGATGAGGAGCTTGAACGATGGAGGCTCCTTCCAGGTGATGTACTCGTTATAGAAGGAAATGGAAGCGCAGACCAGATCGGAAGAACTGCCCTGTTTAAGGGCGAAATCGAAGATTGTGTGCATCAAAATCATGTTATTCGCATTCGGCCCGATCAGAAACGAGTATTACCCGAATACTTGAACGCCTACCTTAATAGCCCACCTGGCCAGAGCCAAATGCGTGAGCGCAGCAGGACAACGAGCGGCTTATTTAATCTAAGCGTTGGTCGAATCAAAAGCATTGAAGTGCTTTTGCCTTCTCTAGAAGTTCAACGCCGCATAGTCACCAGCCTGGATGGATTTCAGGCTAAGATCGACGCGCTCAAGCGCCATCATGCGGAGACCGCCGCCGAGCTGGACGCGCTTATGCCTTCCATCCTCGACAGGGCCTTCCGGGGCGAGCTTTAGGCAACTGCTACCACCAAATGCCTCTGCTTCTCAAATAATCGGCAAGATATCTGGTAGAATAAACCACAACCTCTTGTAAGTCTTTGAAATGATTATCATTAGACCAGAGTGGCGAGCCGAGCTGCAGAGCCAAGGCAAGAAAAGGAGTATCCTTCGCGTCTCTGTCCTTCATTAGCGCAAAGGCCTCTTCCATTTTGCAAGAGTACATTTCAGAAGGTACAATGCTTACAGACTCAAGAACGAACTGCAGGGCGTGTTCGAAGCTGCTTGCCTGAATATATTTGGTTCGTTTGGAGATGATATATTCCCGATAATAATCTATCTCCGCCAAGCCGTCCCATGGATAGTAAAAAGCGCAGGCATTGGATCTCAGAATCCTGGCGGTTAAAGATTCATCCTTTAATAGCGCCGAGATGAGGATATTAGTATCGACTACAAGCCGTATTTCTTCCTCGTCTCGCTCCATGCCCGCTCCCTTGCGCTTTCGAGTTGCTCCAGATCATCCTTTGTTAGAGAAAGCTCATCTTTGCATCTCTCAAATAAAGCCCACTTCAACTCTTCTTCCCTTACAAGGTCATCGATCTTCTTCTTTAGGTACGAACCAGGGAGCCCTTTTGGGATCTTGATTGTGATTTCCTCCATTAATATCAATTCACTGTTGTATTGAAATGTATTATAGCTTTCCAGGGAATGCCTTTCACCTTCTCTAGCAAAATCCAAAGGAGACCGCCGCCGAGCTGGAAGCGCTAATGCCTTCGATTCTCGACAGGGCCTTCCGGGGCGAGCTTTGAGTCAATAATCATAATCAAATTAATATTAATTACTCGAAAGCTTTTTTATCTAACGACAGCAAGTTATATTTATGAATTTCAAGGTTGTTCTTCAGGAGGCAGAAGAGGGCGGCTACATAGTGAGTTGTCCAGCGCTCCCCGGCTGCCACTCTCAGGGCGATACCATTGATGAGGCTCTGGAGAACATCAAAGAGGCCATAATTGGATGCTTGGAATCACTGGCAGAGGAGCGAACCATTCTAATGGGATCTTCGGGAAGAATCGTGGAAGTAACGGTTTGATCCCGGATGCCACAAAAACTGCCGGTAATTTCCGGCAAAGCAGCTGTAAAAGCCTTTACTAGGGCTGGCTGGCATCTGGATAGAGTCTCCGGGAGCCATGCAATATTGCGTAAAGAAGGCTCTCCGATAACGCTCTCGGTGCCCCTTCATCCAGAGATGAGAAAAGGATTGCTGCGATCTTTGATAAAAGATGCAGGCATCGATTTAGAGGATTTTCTTACTTACTTGATTTTTCTAGGATGATAAAGCGATTGCGGCATCATTCGACGCCCTCTGCCGTCACCAAGCGGAGACCGCCGCCGAGCTGGAAGCGCTAATGCCTTCCATCCTAAACTCCGGGGTAATTAGTAACCATACGAAATTCCAGGCCCGCTCAACATCGAACCCAAAATTAGGTTTATAAACTAACATGGTTATTACTCTTAACCATGTATTATAATCCATCGGACTCTTAATAGACGGGAATAGATGGCGGAGTTTAGGTTCCATCCTTGAGCGGGCCTTCCGGGGCGAGCTTTGAAGAGATCGCCTTCAATTAGCCATTTTTCCCTTGCCGATAATTCCAGTAAAGAGAAGATTACTTTCGCGTCGCTTTCAGCACAATTTAATAATCCAAAGTATCTACTTAATTTTAAAGAGTAATGCCAATATCCCCAGGGGCAAATGATGTCAAATCAGCAGGAGATCCAATCCATAATTTCATCCGATTGGAGCAAGGAGAAGTAAGTGTCTTAGATTCTGCGCCTTTCCAAAGGCTGCGGCATATCCATCAGCTTGCTCTGACCTACCTGCTTTATCCTGGTGCGACCCATCGCCGATTCGAGCATTCACTCGGAGTCATGGAGCTGGCATCCAGAGTCTACGATGTCATAACCGATTCTGATCATATCCATCATGACTCAGTCCGAGAGATAGTCCCCAAGAAGTTCGATCTTGAATACTGGAGAAGGGCCTTGCGCATGGCGGCTCTATGTCATGATTTGGGCCATCTTCCATTCTCCCATGCAGCGGAGGACGAACTGCTACCGGCTGGTTGGGGCCATGAACGTCTGACCCTGGAATTTATCAGAAGCCAAGAGATGGAGCAAATATGGAATCATATAAAGGTCAATTCAGAGGATATCGCAAAGCTTGCTGTCGGCCCCAAGCACTATAAAGATGAGACTTTCACAGATTGGGAAGCTATTCTCTCCGAAATAATAGTAGGCGATGCCTTCGGAGTGGACAGAATGGACTATTTGCTGAGGGATTCTCATCACGTGGGCGTTGCTTACGGACGCTTCGATCAATACAGGCTGATAGATACCCTCCGCATCTTGCCCAAGGTCGATAAAGCCTCCGAGAGGGAGCCAGGATCTAGAGAGCCGGCTTTAGGCATAGAAGAAGGTGGCCTGCATTCCGCCGAAGCGCTATTGCTTGCAAGATATTTCATGTTCACGCAAGTCTACTGCCACCATGTTCGCCGGATTTATGACATTCATCTCAAGGACTTTTTAAATAGCTGGCTCCCAGGCGGCATGTTTTCGACATCTGTAGAAGACATCCTGCAGATAACGGATAATGAGATTACAGCGGAGATTTCTAAAGCGGTTAGAGATGAAGAACATCCCGGACATGATTCCGCCCTCAGGATTGCCAAAAGAGAGCATTTCAGACTTCTCTATCAAAGAACGAGAGAAGATTTAGCCATAAATCGGGATGCTGGACAGGATGTTTATGAGGCAGTATGCGAGAAATATGGAAAATCAGAAGTAAGGCAGGATAATTACATCCAGAAAGGAGGAGGGCTAAACTTCCCAGTTCTAAAAAGAGACGACAGAATCGTTTCCTCCCTTTCTGAATCGGATACATTGGAGAAAGTTCCTGTGGTGGCAATCACCTATGTTTATATTAGTCCGAAGCATAGAAAGCAAGCTAAAGATTGGTTAGATAAGAATCGGAAGAAAATTATAACTTCGAAGGAGGTGGAATAAGAATGATGAAGCGGCTACAGCGAGATGCCATTTTGCTCTCGATGATAAACGAAATGAAAGCAAGGGGAAGCTGGTGCGGGGAAACTCACATCCAGAAAGCGACATATTTCCTTCAAGAGCTACTGGGAGTTCCTTTGGGTTTCGAGTTCATTCTTTACAAGCATGGACCATTCTCTTTCGACTTGAGTGACGAAATTACAGCAATGCGGGCAGATTCTCTGCTTCAGTATCAACCGCGTGATCCATATGGGCCAAGTCTATTCCCGACAGAGGAAAGCCAAGAGTTTCTTGAGCAATATCCAAAGACATTGAAGAACTACGCCAATAAAATTCAATTTGTGGCTGAAAGGGTTGGAACTTTAGGCGTTGCAGATCTGGAACGCCTCGCTACTGCCTTGTACGTTACTTTCAATGAAAATGGGCAGGATATATCACGGGAAGATCGGATTACAGAGCTAAAACCGCACATTAGGATCGATGAGGCACGTGATGCAGTAAGAAACGTTGATGCCATACGAAGAGATGCCGCATCAAAAGGACTAGCCTCTAGCTTGTAATTTTTATTCCCTCCAGCGCCTCCAAGCGGAGACCGCCGCCGAAGCTGGACGCGCTGATGCCCTCAATCCTCGACAGGGCCTTTCGGGGCGAGCTGTAAATGGATCAAATGAAGTTACGATTCACGCATCATGCCAGAGAAAATTCTTGATCTTGAAGCGGCATAATTTCACAGTGGCAGAAGTGGCTGTGATCGAAGCCGTTCGCAATCCTGAGAAGGTCGAACGCTCCAGGAATAATCGCTTCGTTGCAGAAAGGGCCATAGATGAGGGGCACCTGATACGTGTGATCTATGAGTTCCAGGGCGATGAAATAGCAATAATAACATTCTATCCGGCGAGGAAGAGAAGATATGAAGATAAAATATGATCGAGATGCGGACATACTCACTTTGGAGATCTCCGAAAAGGGCATCGACCATGCGGAAGAGGCCGGCCCCATGATAATCCATCTTTCGGAAGATAACAAACCCGTTCTGGTCGAGATCCTCGATGCAAGCGAGTTCCTCGCAGACCTGACCAGGATCTCCATAAAAACCTCAGCCAGCGATGCAGTCGAGGCAAAAACATAGAATCCTTTTCTCCGAAACGTATCTCGCTTCAGCGACTGCCAATGGAGAGGTTCGCCAGGATGGATGCGCTGACTTCTATCCTCGAAAGAACCTTTCGGGGCGAACTCTAAATTCAGAGTGTTGAATCAAATTGATACTTTGAACAGCGGCCAAAATTAACTCAAATCTTCTTCTCTTCATGATCCATAAGAATGCGGCTTATAGAGGCTCGCAGCATTGGCAGATCCTCCTTTACAGTCGAGAAGACTCGCCATAGATCGACGCCCAAATAGTCATGGCTGAGTTTATCCCTCATTCCTGTCATCTCACGCCACGGGATTTCAGGGTATTTCTGTCGCACTCTTAAAGGTATATTCTTGCTCGCTTCGCCTACGATCTCCAATGCCTTGAGCACAGCAAAAACCGTCTTATCATCGACTTCAAAGACTTCATACTCCAATCCCTCGACAAAGCTCTCGGCTTTTTCTATTGCGCGGAGTATATCCCTCAAGTAGTCAATGTATTCACGCTCGGCCTTTTTCATACCGGCTGGACCTCGTCCAATATTCTGCGGCCGATTACGGATTTTAGGGCGCTCTTATCTACCAGATCAACCTTGACTCCCAAGAGGTCGCTCAGATAATTCTCAAGGGCAATGAATTGTAGCAAGGTCAACGACCGATCCTCTAATTCCACAAGAATATCGAGATCGCTGCTTTTCTTCGCTTCACCATGAATATATGAGCCAAAGACTCCCAGAGACTTTACCTTATAGCGCTCTGAGATGTCTGGCTGAGCCTGCCTCAAGACCTTCATGATCTCTTTCAGAGAGCGACTTTTTTTGCTCTGTCGTTCTTGTATCGAGCTAGCCATAATCATCAATCTTTGAAGAGATTTTGTTTATATAAAGCTCAAAGGAGACCTTTAAAGTACAAATTGAGCTACCATTAAGATATTCTTCAGCATGATTCCTACTTCAATTTTGCGTTATGATTGTTGATTCTCATTTGGACCGATTCCATAAAATAATAATCATCGAAAGCAAAGACCTCGATAGCAAAAACCTAAAACATATTCAGAAAATAATGCAGATCAACCATCCAGTACAACTACCGCCCGGTCGGCATCCACTCTCACACAGGTACCGCTTTCCCAATCCAATACTTCCTCGGGCACCCGGTCCACTAGAGGAATGCCGCTGATGATCGCCCCCACAGCCACTATGGGCTCCGAGCGGATGTTGATCATGGCTGCAGGCGCTAGGCCCCATTTCTTGAGCTGGTAAATGACATAAGAGCCCACCGTCGAGCCTTTGCCGCCCGGAAATATGAGCACTTTTCCGGCAATGCACTTGCCATGTAACTCATGGCCGGGGTCCACAATCACGCCAGTCTTGGGATCTACATTGCCCAAAAAAGAGATGGCCTCCTTGGTGACCAGGGCCTGGCCTGATGCGCATCCGCTGGACACCCGGTGGCAGGAGATTTCCATGCTTTTAGTCACTCCATGTCACCGCTTTTATGCATTCTTTAGTAGATCCAAAACCTGCTTTTATCCCGCACAGTCCGGGAATGTAGGCCAAAGCTTTTCCTGAGTTGACCATCATCTTCCGATAGCGCTCGCTGGCCGGAGAGACCACCATGCAGGTGTCGCAGATGACTTTGGCACCGCTTCTCTCAATCCTTTCCACCAGCTCTGGATGGGCATTGGCGATCTTTCGGGCCGTGCACACCCACAGCTGCTTCTTGACTTTCTTGCCATCCAAAAGCTCGGCAATACTGTTCAGTTCGGATAGCGAGCAGTGAGGACACCCTAATGCCACGATCTCTGCATCCGTCCCAGGATACTTTTCGTAGACCTCGTCAACTTGCTTTCTATCGATGGAAATCTTCTCCAGCTTGCTATTCTCCATCTTGCCAAAAGCAGCTGGGGGAGTTGGAGTCACTTCTTCCACATAATAAAGAGCCACTGATCCGCTGGCCGCCATGGCCGCTCCCAAGGATTTTAGCTCGTCTGGAGTGGGCCTCCTTTGAAGTCTAAATAGCGGAACGCCGTCCTTGACCATCCCGCCCACCAGAAAACCTAAAGCCCCAAAATCGGAGTCCTTCAAATCCGCCTTTACTCGGATACAATGCGTAGGAATCCTATTCCGGTCAAGGTGGTAGCCAAAGTAGGGAGTCTTGCCAATTAGAGCGGCCGCCAGTGCAGATGGTCCCCCCTCCCGGTTGGTCCGAGCGCCTATAACAGAATTTGCATACGATACCGCAGATGATTCGCTCCAGGCCAGATGGTCGCCTGGCCCAGCGATGTCTGGATAAATCTGATAAGGGGTGCAAGTGCAGTCGATTTCGATCCCGAGCCGCCGATAAGCATCGATGGTGGCCTTTTGCTTCCCGGCGAAGCTTTCATTTATCTTCATCTCCTTCCAACGGAGCAGATCCATCCCGGCAGGATTCAATATTGCTGGAACCACCACTTTGCCTTCTAAGTCCGATATCCACTCCAAGCCAGCGTCTCCGATATTCTTGAAGGAGACTCCGGCGATCTGGGCGCTTTTGATGGAGACTAGCTTCTCTGCATCGAAAATGTCTCCCAGGGCCACCAGGATCTCCATAGCTCTTCGAAGCGACTCGCCTCTTTCTCCCTGGTAAATGCGCTCTTCATCCTGGGAAATATACATGCCTGCAACTCCGGGACGATAGTATAAATTCTATCTGCCAGACCGCTCCGGTCTGGCCTATACCAGCCTGTTTATGGGATGCTCCGGGACAGGCCAGATATCCAAATCTCTCACCGCCTCGGCCACCATTATGTCGGCCATCGCAGCTACTGGAAAAATGAATTCGGCATTCTCTATGGGACCGTAGAGGATAAAATCGGCAGCCGACAGCTGCTGCATAGCTGTAGCCGCAGCATCGCAGCACCTCCTATCCTGTAGGCTCTTGCCCCGAAGCCAAGTCCAGGAGCTTACTGCATTATGTATGCCTGAACCCACCGGCATCCCAAACCTGGCTTTGGCAGCCACGGAAAACCGCAGAGCGGCTCCGGCTCCGCTGCCTAGTGGCACAACCCCTGGATCGATCAGCAGGTTGACCATGCCCAGTTCCCTGGCCAACGCAATCAAGCCCTTCTCCCGAACAGATCCGCCGGTCTCCAATACTCTTAGGGATCCATCCACTCCCGTTTCTGTCGGATTATAGGCCAGAAGAATAGCACTATCTACTTCTGAGTCTTTTAGCGCCTCCTCCTCCGAAGCGTCTGTGGCCAGGCTAATGCTGTTGTAAATGGCCCGGTCTGCATATCCCAGCTCAGACACCAGAATTGATGCTGCTGCCCGTACCGACGAATCTGCAGAGTCCATTATAAAAGGTCCGTTCCAAACTTGGTCAGCAAATTCCAGGTATTTCTCGAATGCATCAATCGTTTTAGCGTAGATGTGAAGAATAGCTGGATTTCCGGTCTCTTGAGCGAGCTGGGATTGTCTATTCACTAGCGCTTCCGCTCTGCCTTGGTCAAAAAGTCCGCGATCTTCGTCCCGAACTATCCTATGGCCGTGATAAAATATGGTACCACAAAGGACGGTGGGAAACTCGCCTGGCTGCCCTCCCAACCTGATGCTGGCGATGTTTACCGGGATTTGCTCACGCTCAAACCGGTACAGAGTCAGACCTCCGCACCAACCAGGATTCGCTATTCAGCAATATGCCCGATCCCATAATTACATCTCCATTTCCGGCAGTTCCGGCAATATTTGTCTGCCTGGCTTTTGGCCTTACTGCCTGGAAGGGTTCTTCCGGGTACGGCTCGCCTTTGATGTTGTACTCCTGCACCAGGTCTTCTATCTGTTCCTGGTCTATCAGACCGATTCTGTCAATAACTTGAATTTGGAGCTGAAAACGCTTTATAGCCTGGCTTGAGAGATTCTGAATAAAAGGAATGGCACCCTTCGAGCCGATGATCTTTCCCTTATCATCAATTCCGTTGCGGTGCAAAGCCAGGATAGTGTCGCCGGGAAGGTGACCTTTGGACTCGGCTCCGCAGATCAGCAGGAAACGAATATTGGAATTGGAGATTATATTGGCTATGATCTTCTCTATTCCCAAATTCTCCGTCTTGCAGGTACCACTAATTGCGGCATTCCTCACATTAAGGTGGCTGGCTAGTGTCACTACTGCCACCCTACCATCCGGATCGGTGACGACATAGTCGCCACGCAGCGGGGGCCAAGATCCCTCTTGATAAGGCTTCCCTGCAGGGGGTGTATCATGAGTCATGGAGATTCAATCGCATTTCTAATTCCTTATTAGCGTCTCAAGCAAATCGCCCAGGCTAATTGGCCGAAGTTAGCAGATTTAAGTTATTGGCCAAATATCGAGTTTAATTCCTTGATTGACCGAGAATATATTTGGGAGGCTTTAAATTTTTTGATCTTTTCATCACGATTGCAAAGACACATATGGTTTATTAAGTACAAAATCAAGTACATAAGCCCGAAAAGGATAGTATATATAAAAAATAAATAAGTGAATATAAGTATGAAGATATGGGAAGACTTATGAACTATGTATCAGCAATTAGATAGCAATCAAGAGCACGTACGAATTATGGTGGACTTAAATGGAATCGTATAGAGAGAGGATCCTGAAATCAATAAGCGATTCTGATGTAGGCCTGACTACGGTGGATGTTGCCAAGAAGGCCGGGGTGAGCAAGACCACTGTTATAAAGTACCTTTCGGTTCTCAGATCCGAGGGTATGGTAGAGTATGTAGAGATCGGTCCTGCCAAGCTATGGAGGACAAAGGGCCCTGTCGAGGTTTCCGAACGCCCCTCTCTTCCCGATCAAGTTAGGGCAGAATATGAGGCCATGCCAGTTGTAGATATCGATTTACACGATGGCGACGATAAGACCATCTATTTCTCATTCAAGGTAAGGCCGGATCAAATCTGCGCACTCATGAAGCGGGCCAAGAAATGCGTTTGTCATTAGATAGCACTAGAAAGACTGTTTCCTCCCAGGGTGTCAAAATGCACATTCCGAGTGAGATTAAGGATTTTTTCGGGATTGAAGAGGGCCAGACGCTGCTGATAAAAGGGCTTCCCGGCACGGGCAAGACCACCCTGGCCCTGGAGATCATTAATGCGCTTTGCGAAAAGAAAAATGGGATGTACATCTCCACCAGGGTAGACCCCCAGCGCCTTTATGCCACCAAATCCTGGATAAGCGAGGTCATCCCACCTAATAATATAATCAACGCTACCCAAAACAAGCTGCTCAAGAGCATCAAGGGAGTATCCGGCGAGCTTTCTGAATACGACGTTGTTTTGGACTTCTTCAGGATTTTCTTCGATGAAGCCGAAGAGATGGACCACCCCATGATCGTAATCGACAGCTGGGATGCCGTCCTGAATTATACCTCTCATTTCATTGGAGATGTCCAGCATAGCTTTGAGCAGAATATGTGTGAGTTCGCCCGTGATGCAGGGATTCATCTGATATTCGTCAGCGAGTTTGCCGATATCATGCCCCTGGACTACATTGTAGATGGAGTGGTGACCTTGGAGCAGTTCAAGCTGCCAGGAGGCTCCAATGCTGCCAACAGCATGAGGACCAGGTACGTCAGGCAGATCGTTCTGGATAAGCTGCGAGGGGTGAAGATCGGACAGAAGACGTATACTACGACGCTTCACCAGGGAAGATTCAGCTACTTCGAGCCTTATCACGAGCAAAAGGATGCCCGAATTGCCAGCGATGTGGTGAGGATTCCCGATCCGGGACAGTCCTGCATCTCTACGGGAATTCCTGATTTGGATGCCCTGACCGGCGGGCTGAAATACGGTTCCTGCAATGTTATTGAAATTGAGCACGGCGTGGGCAAAAGATACTACCAGATCTTGACTGCTCTGGCATCCAATGCCCTGAAGAACGGCCGCGGAGTCTTTATCCTTCCCAGCATCGGATATCAGCTAAGCTCTCGAGACATCTTCGTACCAGCCAATATAGTGGTCTCCCATCCGGAAGAAGATGAGGACCTGGAAAAGTGGGGTGTTGAGCTGCTGGAAAAGTGGGACGGTCTTCGAGAAAGAACGGGAAGGCCTATCCTCAACATAATTGGCATGGACGCTATGGAGTTCGCCTTCGGCTACAAGAAGGTCCTCAACATGGCCAGCCGCATGATACGCAAATGGAAGGAGACCAACGATATTAACATCTTAGTGGTAAAAACCGGCCAGGAGAGCATCAACATGGCCATCCACACCGCAGATACTTATTTCCTGGTCAACGAGCTAAACGGAAGCCTTTGCATTTACGGAGTTATTCCAAGAACAGAGCCGTATGGCTTATTCTTAGGTGACCAAAACAAGATTAGCTTGACGCCTATTGTCTAGACCTTATCCCCGTCTGCCATTTTATTCTTGCATATTTGCTCTTATTTGATCCTTTACCTCCTTCTCTAGTACTCATTTTTTCCTGAAGATTTCAGGTTGAAGTTTTCAGGTTCAGGAGGCTCCTATTTTCTCCGGCTTCGCACAATCCGCTGACAGGCCGTCTGCGCTTCCAGCTCACGACGGCAGAATGGGCATATCTCTACCCAGGATCTTCCGCTCGAATCCGTTTGTAAATTAGCGGGAATGGTCTCTCTAATCCTTTTTAGCAGAGGCTCTGTGGCAAAGCCTTTGTCGCACATCCGGCAGGGTACCAAATCAAATGAGACTTCAATTTTCTCTGGGGTTTCATCGCTATAAGGGACCAAAGTCAGAGCTTTGGCCGGACAGAACTCCACACATATATCGCATTCTTCCTTGCATTTGGACCAACGAATCGTCCGCTTCTTGCCCTCAGCTTCCTCCCGGGTTATGAATTGATTGGGGCAGATATTGGAGCATGCAAAGCAGCCCAAGCACTTGCCGGCATCAATCTGGATCATCTTTTTCCTCCCAAAATGGCCACTCTTCCAGCTCTAGCCCTTGCTCTTTGCAAAGCCTCTTCGTAGTCATTTGATAGCGCCTCAGCCGGACAGGTTAAGACGCATGTTGGAGTCTCATTAGGGGCACATAAATCGCACTTGTGCGCCAGCTTATCCGTCCATACCACCCCAAAGGGACAGGCTAGACGGCATAGTCCGCATCCTGTGCACTTGTCCAGAGAAAAGGATGTGCGCTCCCCATCCTTGGTAAGCGCGCCGCTGTAGCAGGCCATGGTGCAGGCAGCTTCTTCGCAATGGTGACAGAAAAGAGGGACCGATGCCCTATCTTCGCTAATATGGACATTGACATGGCCTTTTCCGTCGTGCACGCGCTGGCAGGCCACTTCGCAGGACCGACAGCCTATGCACCGGTTAATGTCTACATAGACCCGCATCAATTTTAATCCCTCCGGGAGATCTTGCAGGCGGCCACCTTGAACTCGGGGATCTTGGCCTCTGGATCTTTGGCATCAGTAGTAAGGAAGTTGGTGCCCGGGTAATGGAAAGGCATGAAGACTACTCCCGGCCGTACACTATCAGTCACCCTGGCCTGCGCTACCGCCATTCCCCGCCTGGAGCAGACCTCGACGTCATCCCCGTCTTTTATCTTCAGAGGAGCGGCATCGTCAGGATTAATTTCCACGAATAAAGACGGTGCCCTCTCCATCAAGGAGGGGCTTCGGCGAGTCATGGACCCGGCATTGAAGTGCACGGCAATGCGTCCTGTGGTCAGAATAAGAGGATATTCTCTGCTGACATCTTCAACAGCAGGCCTATATTGGACCGGAGCAATAATTGCCCGGCCATCTTGCAGCTTGAAGCCGGCTGAGTGAAGTATTGGGGTTCCCGGATGATCAGCGCTTGGGCAGGGCCAGATCAGCCCGCCTACCCCCAGGCGCTGGCGAGTGATTCCTTTGTAGGCTGGGACTAGGTTGTTGATCTCGGCCAGGACGGACGCCGCATCTGGATAATTGAACTTCAAACCCAGGCTATTAGCTACCATGCAGAGGATTTCCAGGTCGCTCTTGGCCTCTCCTGGAGGCTCAACCGCCCGGTTGGACCATTGAACTCTTCTTTCTGTGGAGGTATAGGTGCCCTCTTTCTCCGCCCAAGAAGCCGCAGGTAGGACCACATCAGCCAGCTGAGCAGTGGCAGTCATAAATATGTCCTGAACCACCAGGAAATCAAGTTCCTCAAGACAGTCTTTTACATGGGAGCTGTAGGGATCGGAGTTGGCCGGGTCCTCGCCTATGATATACATGGCTTTCAGCTGTCCGCTGCACGCAGCATCTATCATCTCCGTTGCGGTAAGTCCCCGACCCACAGGAAGCGAGGAATTGGCATTAGACCAGGCCTGCGAAAAGAACTTGGAAGTCTCCGGGTCATCGGATTTTCTATATCCCGGATAGAACTCCGCCAAGGCGCCCATATCGCAGGCTCCCTGAACGTTATTATGGCCGCGCAAAGGAAGAACACCGGCCCCCTCCTTTCCTATCTGGCCGCATATCAGAGCTAAATTGGCAATTGATTGGACGTTGTCAGTGCCCGAAGTATGCTGGGTGATTCCCATAGAATAAAGGATGGCCGATGCCGGAGACTTGGCATACATCCGCGCGGCTTTGACTATATCCTTATCTGGAACTCCGGTGATCTTCTCGGCCTTCTCCGGAGCATAATCCCTTACTGCCTCGACCAGATCTTCAAAGCCCTTTGTCTTTGTCCACTTGGATATGAACTCCTTATCCACCAGGCCTTCGTCTATGATCACCTTCATCATGGCATTCAGGAGAGCCACATCGGTTCCCGGCTCCAGCTGCAAAAAGAGGTCGGCCAGCCAGGCGGTATGCGTCAGCCTGGGATCGGCTACTATTACGTAAGCCCCGGAATCCTTGGCCCGGTGAATCCATCTGGACAGTATGGGGTGGTTTTCAGCCAAGTTGGACCCGATGATGAAAAGGCATTTGGAGTTGGCCAGGTCGGAGATGGGATTGGTCATTCCAGCGGCTCCCAGAGTTCTATTCAGTCCCACCACAGAAGGTGCATGGCAGAGGCGAGCGCAGTTGTCAACGTTTTTAGAGCCAAGAGATCGGCCCAGCTTCTGCATCAGATAATTTTCTTCATTGGTGCATTTTGAGGAAGCCAAGAAACCTGCTGAGTCAGGGCCGTTCTTCTTGATGGCCTTTCCAAGACCCGAAGAGACCAGTTTAATCGCCTCATCCCAGGAGATCCTGGTCCATTCGTATCCGTTTCTCTTCATGGGATAGAGCATTCTGTCCTCATTGTAGACGACCTCTAGAGCTGCATTGCCCTTGGGGCAAAGCGAGCCTTCATTGGCCGGATGCTCCAGCATATATTCTATCCCCGTGGCTTTGCCCTTCTCGACTGAAACATATAATCCGCAGCCTGCAGCGCAATACGGGCAGATGGTTGAAACAAGCGATTTCGACATCTTTCTCCCTGGGAGGAACCTATTTGACTAGATCTTCAAGTCACATGACAGTAATTGATTTGAGTGGCTATCAAACTCAAAAACACGTTTAAAGCTATATTCCTTGCGGCGCAAGCTGTTTTTTTCATAAGATTTCATAACTCTTCATAACTCAGGGATCTAAAGAGATCGGGTAAAGGAAATCAAGAGACTTTCTTCAAAAGTTCAGCCGCTCAACGCAGTTTAGAGCGAATATTTAATGAGACGGAGTTGCCCGAATAGCCCTGGATTCAGGGGTAGGACTGAGACACACCAGGCATTCTGCACCCAGCCCCAAGAGAGAATCATCAAGCCCGCCAGGTCCTAAGCTGCCATCAAATCAATCAGGCAGATGATATCCAATCATCTCTATCAATTTCCGCCTCTTTCAAGACCTGCATTAGGAGTCGAACACCAATATCCTTGCCTTTGTGCAAGTTTGGTATGGTAACCCGAGTTTCGCCTCTAACCATGTAATCGTGGTCAGAACCCTTGAACGGCCCTTGGAATCCCAGAGCTCCTAATCTGCGAATCAGCTCGCTTCTGGATACAGGAACAAGCCTATTCGACAACGGGCACCGGCTCCGATGAAACGCTTATTGCATGGCCATCAATTGGCGGGATAGCATGGCCCAGACGCAGTCCCAATGCCACCCAGCCTTCGATGGCCCCGATCAGATCGTCTCTGCAATCTTCAATTGTGTCTCCCACAGCTATGACGCCCTGCAGACCTTCTACTGTGGCCATGTAGGTGCCGTCTTCCATGACCTCATACTTGGCATGCCTCAACGCTGCATGGATATACTCTGAAAACATGGTAACGAGATTATACTCGGAAAGGATTTAACTCTTCTTTTGGGTCGTGACGGGCTGCCAACTGCTCGGCATTACGACAGCACGCCCGGGCGGGCCCGCTCGCGCGCTTGAGGAGTGCGGCGGCTGGCTTTGGGCGACCCTTCGCAGGCAGCAGGCCCAAACCTGCTGGTAGATAGATTTTATAATACTTTGGCAATGGCTTCGGATATTCTCCAGACCTCAATGAGCTCCGATTCTCTGATCTTATCGAAGTGGGCATCATTGGAGATCAGAATCGCCCTTGCTTCAAAACACGTAGCGGCGTGAACCGCATCTGCAAACTCGCTCTCTGGAAAGAACCGTCTGCAGATAAGTAGAGAATCCATCGATGGATCGATAAGAATTGAGCGTCTCTGGATGAGGAGAAATAGATGAGGCATGCCGAGAATCTTGTTGATGTACTTCTCGTACTCAAAGAGCAGCTCTTTATTCACGAAGATTGAGGCATCACTGAGCAAGAGAGTGAAGAGCAGATCAGTGCTTCTCTTCCAACCGCTTTTTATGGCTGCTATTATGAGGTTATTATCAAGAACAAACCTCGAATCTCTTCTTAGCAAGCCGATTGCTCTCCTCCTCTATTTCACGCTCCACTTTCTCGTGATCGATGCTCTTTGCCTTTTCGATGGCTTCTTCTAAAAGGGATCGCAGGTCAATCTTCTTCAGGATGAAGACTCCGTCTCCCAGAGCATCCACAGCAAACTCGTCGCCTTCTTTCAGCTTCTCGGCTTTTCTGAGATCTCCAGGAAGAAGGATTCGCCCTTTGTCGTCGAGCTTTGTAACAGGCATCTAAGTTGCTTCCATTTGTCCCAATTCTGGGGGATAGTAGAATAAAAATGTTATGCCTTGTGAGTGCCTATTTGGATGAGTGTTCGCTAACTCATCACTGAATCAGCTCTTCCCAACGCCTGTCAGTCCCGCTCCGCTCGCACGCCCGGGCGGGCCCGCTCGTGCGCGCACGTGGGCAGGGTCGGCTGGTTTCGTGCAGCCTCGCAAGATGCGCCCCGGTTCCAGTGGGTGCGATACTCGCTGCCCGCTGGCGTGAGCAATCATGTCGGTTCAGGCCTACTCTCGTCTCATCGGAAAGATCCCATGATCTAAGCCACTGAAAACCACTCGTCGCGCTTGATTCCGGAATCCCTCAGAATCCTAGCCAGGAGTTCGGCGCCGATGTCCTGGCCGCGATGCTCATTTGGAAGCTTGACGCGGATAGCTTCTTTGGTCATGAATTCATGTCCAGAGCCTTTGAAGGGGCCGCTGAATCCCAGCTCGCCTAACCGCCGGATGAGTTCACGTCTCGAAACCGGAACAAGTTTATTGGACAACGGATACCGGCTCCACAGACACATCGATGGTACGGCCGCCAATGGGTGGAATTGCCTGCCCCATCCTGAGCCCCAGGACAATCCACCCCTCTATCGTGCTGATCAGCTCTCTGCGGCACTCTTCAAAGGTTTTGCCGGTAGCCCAGACTCCCGGCAGCCCAGGGACGTGAGCGTAATACGGTTCGAGATCATCGATTATTTCATACTCGGCCCGCTCCAGAGCAGCAGCGATATACTCAGCAAACATATCATGGACTCTTGCGCGCGGAAAGAATTTAACTCTTGTTGGAGGCTGACGGGGGCTGCAGATCAACCGAACCAGCCGCCTTCCCGCACGCCCGGGCGTGCCCGCTCGCGCGTGTGGGCGGGGCGGCCTGGGATCGGAGGATGGCCTTTCGGGCGGCGCGACCCGCAGGCCGATGCCAGCGGCTCGCCTGTTCAGCCAGGGGCGACCTTGATCAGCCAGACATCATCCGAGCCAGCCCCAAAGGAAGATGTGACGCCCGTGATGATATACCAGCCGTCGGTTGTCTGCTGGACTGAATAGCCACGATCGACACCTGCCCCTCCAAAGGTCTTGTCCCACGTTTGTTTCCATTAGCATCGGTCTTGATCAGCCAGACATCATCCCCGCTTGCTTCGCCCGTGACTATATACCCGCCGTCAGTAGTCTGTTGGACTGACTCGCACCAATCATCGCCTGCCTCTCCAAATGTTTTGTCCCAAATTTTGTTTCCATTAGCATCGGTCTTGATCAGCCATGCATCATTCCCGTTGGCTTCGAAGGATATTGTAGGGCCCGTGACGATATACCCTCCGTCGGCAGTCTGCTGGACTGATTCGCCATAATCGTCACCTGCCCCTCCAAATGTCTTGTCCCAGAGTCTGTTTCCATTAGCATCGGTCTTGATTAGCCAGACATCATTTCCTCCAGCTCCGAAGGATGCGGTATAGCCCGTGACTATATACCCGCCGTCAGTAGTCTGTTGGAGTGATCGGCCATCCTCGGCACCTGGCCCTCCAAATGCCTTGTCCCAGAGTCTGTTTCCGTTAGCATCGATCTTGATCAGCCAGACGTCAATCGAACCAGCTCCGAAGGAAGATGTATAGCCCGTGACTATATACCCGCCGTCAGTAGTCTGCTGGACCGACAGGCCTCGATCTTTACCTGCCCCGCCGAGAGTCCTGTTCCATTCCTCTGCAGGGGCATGAGGCGGCATTCCAAATGTTACGGCAGCCTTTACCTCAACCTCGATAGGTCCATAAACGCCTGGCTCGTTGTTGGTGTTGGAATTCCGCTCGTCATTCCAGTTGCCCGCATTATCGACCACATGCACACCGTACCAGTACTTGCCCGGAGCGGAGGGTGAATCCGTGAACGAGCCGGAGACGGGGCCGGTCTCGCCCGCAAGCGTTTTCGTGCTGATCTCCTGCCAATCGCTGGTTTCATTCCAGCCTTCAGATCGTCGTGTTTGGCAATGCCAAAGCATGTGTGATCTGCAATTTCAGCACCTACCTCGATGGCAATCCGATGATGCGCGCCGCAGCCGAGCTACAGAAGCGCGGCCAGGCCTGTC
>JADDYB010000114.1_pt1 | contig 24144 bp, 24 predicted proteins | sample 8641941 | NCBI WGS metagenome assembly JADDYB01 (sample SAMN16275377, study PRJNA637457) | freshwater sediment metagenome | isolation source: Lake Kineret sediment | place: Israel: Lake Kineret | collected 2013
GTACGAAGCCTCTCTTGTAGCTCCTCACTATTTTGTATTCTTACAATATCCCCCTTCATAAAATATATTTTGTACATCCTATTATATTAATTTTCTCGTAAGACTATAATATTAAGTAAATACTATTTAGTAAATACGTTTAAGTAAATACGTATAAGTAAATATTTTTATGTCACTATTTTCTCCAAGGCGTCATTTTCCAAGGCCATGCCCACCTCGCGAGCCAATCTGCGGCCGGTGGACATATTGCTCCGCCACAGTGCGTTTCCATAAGGATGGCCAACTGCCATATGGACATTTGTCCCACCTCCAATCCGAGGAGCGACGTCGTAGATGAAGAAGTTCAAGTCCTTGTCCACGCAGGTCTGCAGGCAGAACGGCCCAATGATTCCCGGAGCATAATGCTCTTGCGTTGCAGCCACATAAATCTCAGCCAGCTCAAAGGCCTTCTCCAGCAGCGATTCCCGAAGCGTTGCCGAGTTGTGTCCACAGACCGTGTACTCCGGATTGATCTGCATCTCGTTTAAGGTCATCTGCTGAGGAGATGGGAGTCTTGCGTGCCCGTCCAAGCTGGTCTCAAACCGCCAGTCAATTCCTAATAACTCAATTTTCTCTCGTATGGGCGAGTAGAAGAAGTCCAGATTGAAGACCGGGCCGATGATGTAGCGCTCTATGCGGGCCAGTTCTAACCCATCCTGATCTATCACCCCTTGCCTCAGAAGTGAATCGGCCTTCTGGCAGTACTCATCATAGGATGCGGCAGTGAAAAACCCCCTCTCTAAGGTCTTTACCGCATGGGGCAGTTTTACCATCACTAGTTGGTCGATCTCCTCAGGCTCAATCTCCTCTGGGAAAGGCAGCCCAGCTTTTTCTAAGAGCCAGTAATAGTCCCTCTTATCTCCTCGTTCCTCTGAGCGGAGCAAATTCCGGGATCCAATCAATGGAACATCAAACTGATCCTCAACAGCATCTATTCCACAGTACGAAGTAAAGGATCGATTGGGAACAAAGAGAACGTTCTTGGATCGCAAAAATTCCTGGTTCTCTTGATCCAGAACTTCGGAGAACTTTTTTAGCATGAGCACTTCGTCGATCATGCCTGTGATCAGCCTCCCTTTTTTGTCCCGGTTGGCTCGGAAATACTTTACATACGGCTTCTCCCTCCCCTCTTGGCATACGGCCAGAGTCTTGAAGTGCTCCTCCACGGCGCCATCAGCGGTGTCGAGGGCGGAGTGGGAGGCGATCATGCCAATGCGCAGGTCGCCCATGTCATACTCATTCAGGATCTCTAAAATCCTAATGCGATCGATCAAGCTAAAGCACCCCAAAATTAGTTACATCCGTTCATCTTACATACATCCTTACTTATCAAGGTGACTGTTGAGCGGAAATGGCAACGTAAATCTCGCCCTTTCCATTCTCAACCAGATCTCCTACATATTTCTGAAAGTCCATCCCCTCAATCTTTGTCGGCTCCATCTTCTGATAGCTAGGAAGAATCTTGGCCCTGCCCTTTATAGTAATCGAACCCTTGGTCATCTCCGCTCCAGGCAGGTAGGCACCGCCGCCAATGATTATCGTTCCACCCTGGTTGGCGGCTCCCGGGAAATCTCCCGAATCACCAGCCACTTTGATGCTCCCCGCGCACATATGTTCGCCCAGGAACGATCCGGCATGGCCGCCTATTTCCATCTCTCCGCCCCGCATGCCGCACTTCTCGCCTCTATATCCAGCACCAGCGTAGTTGCCGGCGTTGCCCGCCACTATGATCTTTCCTCCTTTCATCTCACGGCCCAGCCAGTCGTCAGCATCTCCCGATATGCGCAAAATTCCGCCGGCCATGCTATTTCCGGCATGCATCCCCACGCTTCCCAAAACATCGACTGTGCCGGTCGACATGCCTTCTGCGACCCGTTTCACACGCGAAAAGTCGCCCTCCAGCCGGATGGCCACCTCTTCGGGTTTTGTTGGGCCATCGTCACCATCTACCAGGAAAAGGTCGGATAGCAACATCCTGCTGTTACCCCGCCATACCTCTAGCGAGCATATTTCGGCCAAGCTTCTGGGGGCAAATTTATCCGGGGATATACACTCTGCTTGAACGGAAATCTGGAAGGGCTGGAGAGGCCTGATGATGATAGTTCTCATCTAAGCCGCCTCCTTTATGGCTTTTGTCTCCAGCTCAAATGGCGAAGTCTTGGTAACCGCCGGATTTGTGACATAGGCGTCCTGCACAGCATAATTGGAGAGCCGAATACTGTAATACTTCTCGAACTTCTCCCTCAGATCAACCATCAGTCGGTCCATGTCTGCTTGGGGAACAGCTGCGTCCACCCAGAAGGTCCGGCCTTTGGGAGCAGCCAATATCTCGCCATCTTTGGCCACCACAATTCCGCCCTTTATGGTGTACAAAGCCTTCATCAGAGCCTTCTTCACCAGCTGGTGATCTTTGCTTGCATCCGCTTCTTTTGGCCTAAGGCTGTAAATGGAAATGTCCGCATCAGCTCCTGGGCCCAAGTGGCCTTTGCCCTCCAAACCCAGGATGCGCGCTGGCGCCGCCCGGGTCATGATGGCGATCTCACCCCAGTCCAGCTCTCGTTCGATGCTGGTCAGAGTGGACTTCTTGGCGGCTATCTCGTGTTGGGTGGCCAATTCTTCCGCCCTCTTGGACTTGCTCATAAGCAAGGAAATTACCTCTGGATAGTTCACAAATGGGCTGCCGTTGGGGTGGTCCGTGGTCATCAGCACCTTCCATGGATCGTTGGTCAGAAGCGCTAGCTCCAGGCCGGCCGCCCACTGAACGTCGTTGACCAGGTTCTTTCTGAAATATACCCAAGGAACCACGCCGCTGGATTCCTCTAGCTCGATGTCGTGGTTCGACCATTTGGCATGAGCCAAACGGGCATTTCCATACTCCAGCGGGGCATCGGCAGTCATGGTGGTGGCAGCTCCAAAGAGGATCTGGCCCACGTCCATAGTGGCATGATTATTTTTATTGAAGTAGTCTGCAATCAAGGCTGCCTTAGACTCGAAGTCCCGCCAGCTAGTGCCTCCATAAGAAGAGAATTGCATATGGGCCACATGTACTACCTGACGCTTGCGGCTAGGCTGGATGTCTTTTAGAATGTCCAGTGTCTCTATAGCGGTAGTATAATTTCCCGGCTTTCCGGTGTTGTTGAAATGAAGATGAATAGAGTGGGGCAGGCGAAGCATCTCATTGACTTGGGCAAGGGACTTGATGATCTGGGCGGGAGTTACATCGAAGTTGGGAACGGGATCGTGCACGCCCTTCACATTGGCTCCAAAACCCCAGGCCTCGCCTCCTCCCGGATTTACCAACTTGATGCCGTAGCCTCTAGCGGCCCGAAGTCCCCAGGCCACATAAGCGGCCAGCTTGGCCAGATCTTTTTCCTTGACACACTCCATGACCTCCCAGTTGTTCCCGAAAAGCGTAAGCGCGCCTTTGTCCAGGATGGGAATCTCCTCTAGCTCCTCGTGAGTATGGCGAGCCTCCAGGATGGGCGTGGCCGCCTCGAAGGCCGTTGTATAGCCCATCCGGGCGTATCTGTAACCCATGGCAAAGCAATTGGGCACTGTATATCCAGAGCAAGGCCTGCATATGCCTCTACGTGGTTCTGCGCCCAGGCGGGAGTCATTGGGGCTCATTATCCGGCCGGTGTTCACCTTTTTGCCTGCGATATGAGAGTGGGCATCGACTCCTCCAGGCATGACCAGGAGCCCTCTAGCATCTATCTCCTGGCCTTTGGCATCCTCCACAATCTTGCCGTCATCGACGCACAAATCCATCTCTTCGCCAAAGATCCCATTGGCAGGGTCGTAGACTATTCCTCCTTTGATTATCATCGTCTTTCACGCCCCCTTTCCAGAATCGCGCAATTTGCGTATGCTCGCCAGGATGCCGGTCAGTATCTCCTCGTCACTGGGATACGAAGAGCCAATCAGCTTTTTCATCCTCAGTGCCAGTCCATCCATGCGGTAGGCGGTGCCTTCTGCCTCCACGCCAGCAATGGCGCTGGGGATCACAACTTCCGATAATAAGGTAGTGGGATTCTCATAAGGATCGATCTGAATCACGGGAATCTCGGATAGAGCCTCTACCGTGGACCGCGGGAAGTTGGAAGCAGCATCTGCAGCAATTATAAGCGCTGCATCTACATCCTTTCTGGCCAGTACATCGCATGCTGCCGTTTCGCCGGGACAGAAATAGGGCATCCCTCGGGTGTAGTCCACAGACATGGGAAAGCCCGATGACCAGGCCAAAGCCTGGCCGATTCCCGCCACATTATAATGGCCGCGCATGGGCATGATCACGAATTTGGTGTGCGCATTCAGCTCTGTGACCAGCGACAAAGCATTGTCGATATTCTTGTATCGCCCGCGGCTGTGGGTAATCCCCAGCCCGAAGAAAATGGCGCCGAATTTGGCCGATTTGAGCATGCCGGCCAGTTTGGCCAGGTCTTCCTTTGAGATGCCTCCCACAACGGCTGGCACCAGATCCCCTTTTCCGGCTACCAGCATCCTAAGAGCTGATATCACCTCATAATCACAGCCCGGCTGGATGAGGACAGACATATCAGCATTCTTGGCAGTTCTGGTTTGGCGTACGTCCACCACTATTATCTTCCTGCCCGACCTCCCTTCAGGCGTAAACTTTCCGCACACATTGCTGGAGTAGCGCAGGGAATGCCTGGGATGGGCTTCCGCGGGATTACAGCCCCAGAAAACGATGGTGTCTGCTCTGTTCTTCACTTGGCCAAGTGTTGCCCCGGGCAGCCCCTTCTCCTCAATACCAATCACCGATGGGCCGTGGCATACCGTGGCCGTGGTATCTAAAACTCCTCCTACCTCCTCTGCTAAAAGGATGCCCACTTTTTGGGCTTCGCATACGGTAGAAGCCCAGCCATAGAGCAAAGGCTTCTTTGCCTCCAGCAGAATCTGGGCTGCCCTATCGTAGGCTTCCTGATAGCCCACCTCCTTTAGCTCTCCATTTTCGCGAATCATAGGGGATTTTATTCTTTCGTGCCCCATGATCTTGCTCGCCCCCAAGCGGCAGGCGTGCCTGACCCTCTTTATTTGATCGTCTTCGACATCAACGGTTATATCGTCGCAAAGGCAACCGCAAAAGGAGCACAGAACATCTTCTTGGATCATGCTTTGGCCCTCATTAGATCGCGAAATAATTCTCTTATTCTGAGAACCGGATCATCCGTTAGCTGGACATCTACTTCCACGCCTTTGAACTGAGGCGTGCCGCAGCCCCCTGTATCCGGTCCCACCAGCAAATTTGCCCAGGGGCCCATGGGTATGAAGACCATGCCCGGCGGCAGGCCGGGGTCTACATTTGATGATAAAACGGCCTGCCCATAAGCGCTGGCAACTGAAACATTCTCTCCTTCCAAGAGCCCCATAGACTTGGAATCAGCTTCAGAAACTGAGCAGACCGAGGCCGCGGCGAAAAACTCATCCGACATTTTAGATTCGCAGTTGGCTCCCTGAGCCAAGGTCCGCCCGGAGATCATGATAGCCTTCAACAAACCACCAAGGTCTACTCTAGTTCATTCCCGGCTAAAAAGTGAGCGGTTCAATCGGGCTTTATCCTCGGAGCCGCGTGGCAGTTGCGCCATTTTATGCATTAACTGAGGCTATCCATGCATTACTTTAATATACCAACTCTTGACTGGAAGATAGTCACCATTTGGAGTTGGGCATTTGGCTGGCAGAGCGTGGAAGTTCGGAGATGATATCGATACAGATGCCATTATCCCCGGGCGGTATCTGGTAATAAACGATCCTAGAGAGCTGGCTATGCATCTGTTCGAAGGCATGCGGCCGGAGATGGCCGTGCAGGCCCGGGAAGGCGACTATGTGGTAGCCGGAGAGAACTTCGGCTGCGGCTCCTCTCGAGAACATGCACCACTGGCCTTAAAAGGGGCCGGCATAGCTGCGGTGATTGCAAAATCATTTGCCAGAATATTCTTTCGCAACGCCATAAATATAGGAATGCCGCTGCTCATCAGCGATGAAGCTGACCGGATCAAAGATGGGGATGTACTGGAGATAGATCTGGCGCAAGGCATTGTACACAACTTATCCACTGGTGAGATTTATAAGACCAAGCCGCTGCCGCCGTTCTTGAGAGAGATTGTGCAAGCTGGCGGGCTGGTAGAATATACAAAGAAATTGGTGGCCGGAGTGAAAGCATGAATTATAAAGTACCGGTAATTCCCGGCGACGGCATAGGGCCGGAGATAGTAGCCGAAGGCAAAAAGGTCCTGGAAGCAGCAGGGGACAAACACGGTTTTTCCATAGATTGGATTGAATTTCCGCTGGGATCAGAACATTACCTGAAAACCGGGGAGCTTGTCAGTGAAGAGACTTTAAAGGAGCTGGGCAAGTACAAGGCCATTTACCTTGGCGCCATCGGAGACCCAAGAATCCAGCCCGGTGTCCTGGAGAAAGGCATTCTCCTGTCTATGAGGTTTTATTTCGACCAGTATGTCAACCTCCGGCCGGTCAAGCTTTTGGAAGGCGTGTGGACGCCGCTGAAGGACAAGGGACCTAAGGATATAGACTTTGTAGTGGTAAGGGAAAATACAGAGGACTTCTACATTGGAATAGGCAGCCGGGCTAAGGCCGGAAAGAGCCATGTAGACTTCGAGGTCAAAAGAGCGCTCTACAACATCAAATTCGGCCTGGATATCGAGTCGGACAGCGAGGAGATCGGGTTCCAGATAGGCGAAGTCAGCAAAGAAGGCTGCAAGAGAGTAATCAAATATGCTTTCGACCTGGCGATGAAGAGGGAAAAGAAAGTATCCAGCGTAGATAAGGCTAACGTCTTGAGCGACATATATGGATTTTGGAGGGAGGTCTTCTTGAATGTGGCTCAGGAGTATCCCGACGTGATGCATAATTTCAACTTTGTGGATGCCATAACAATGTGGTTCGTCAAGAATCCGGAATGGTTTGATGTAGTTGTGGCACCAAACATGTTCGGGGATATAATTACCGACCTGGGAGCCATGATTCAAGGGGGCTTGGGCCTGGCGCCTGGTGCCAATCTCAATCCGGAAGGAACGAGCATGTTCGAGCCCATTCACGGCTCAGCGCCAAAGTATAAGGGCCAGAATAAGGTAAATCCCATTGCCACCATCTGGGCGGGAGCCATGCTTTTGGATCATCTGGGCCAGCCAGTTGCAGCTGCAAATGTCATCAAGGCCATTGAGCGGAATCTATATGAGGGAAAGATAAAAACATATGACATTGGAGGAAGCTCAACCACTTCCGATGTAGGCAGTGAAATTGCCCGTCTGGTCAAGACTACTTGAGGGTTTTCAAGGGAAAAAGCTTTATGTCGGATGGCTTTATCTCAATTCCAGTGCAGTTAAAAAGGCTTAAGGCATGGGCCGGCATGCTCATGGGGGCTCGTAGCTCAGTTAGGCAGAGCGTCTGGCTTTTAAACTTTTATGTAAAGATACCAGGTGGCCGAGGGTTCAAATCCCCCCGAGCCCGTTTGTTGCTCCCTTGAGCCTGTTTGCTGCTATTTTAGAGGTGGTTGGGTGACAAAGTTCGCTGCGAAGGATCATGAGTTGGTTCCGGAACACGTTTTGCTCTCAGCAGAAGAGGGCAGAGCAGTCCTCAAAACCTATGGCATTGAGGCTCCTCAATTGCCCAAGATCCATGTGAACGATCCTGTAGCCAAGGAAATCGAAGCCAAAGTCGGAGACATAATAAAGATAATACGACGCAGTCCCACTGCAAAGCAATCTATCTTTTATAGGCTGGTAATTGATTAAAGGTGGTTTTTTGCTGGATAAAAATGTTCTTTATAGCTCCTATTTTACCAAGGATAAGCTTGTCCATCATCACATCAACTCATTCAACGAATTCATAGATCATGGGCTCCAAAAAGTAATAAATGAGGTTGGCACAATCGAGACAAATATAGAAAATACCTATGTCAAACTGGGAAAGATCCGGGTAGAGCATCCCATGGTTCGAGAAGCGGATGGCTCTATAGAGCGGCTGTACCCCAACGATGCAAGGCTGCGAAACCTCACATACTCTTCTCCCATTAGGCTGGAGATGACCATAGTTGAAGGAGAGACAGAAAAAGATCCGGTAGAAGCGGAGATAGGCACTCTTCCCATTATGCTCATGTCCAAGGTATGCAATCTTTGCGGCATGTCAGCGGATGAAATGATCACCTATGGCGAAGATCCTATGGATCCGGGCGGGTATTTCGTAGTCAATGGGTCAGAGCGGGTTATTATGACCCTAGAGGATCTAGCACCCAATAAGATCTTGGTTGAGTATAATCAAAGATATGATGAGTTCATCGAAGTAGCCAAGGTTTTTTCTCAAAGGCAAGGCTACAGATCACTGGTAATCGTTGAGCGTGGACGGCGTTCAATCCTGGAAGTTTCGTTCCCGTCGGTCTCTGGAAGGTTGAACCTGATCACATTGCTGCGTTCCCTGGGAATGGAAACCGATATGGAAATTGTGAAAGCTGTTTCCAATAATCCGGAGATCATCAAGTTCATGCTGGAAAACCTGGAGGAGGCAGAGGTCTCCACCACTGATGAGGCGCTGGAGAAGATCGGAGGCCGGGTTGCTGCTGGCCAGGCCAAAGAGTATCAGAAGAAAAGGGCCACTTACGTTTTGGACCGCTATCTATTGCCTCATATAGGCGTAGCAGAGACCGACCGATACCCCAAAGCCCTATTCTTGGCCCGCATGGCCGAAGCATGCTTTGAACTGGCCTTGAACCGCAGGGGCGAGGACGACAAGGATCATTACTCGAATAAGAGGCTGAAGCTCTCCGGCGATTTGATGGAAGATCTGTTCAGGGTAGCCTTTAACAGGCTGACCAGGGATATAAAGTATCAGCTGGAGAGGGCTTCAATGAGGAATCGTGAACTAAATGTGGTGACCACAGTTCGGGCCGATGTGCTGACAGAAAGGATGATACATCCCCTGGCCACAGGCAACTGGGTGGGAGGCAGAACAGGCGTCTCACAGCTTTTGGACCGCACCGATTATATGGCCACGCTGTCCCACCTGCGCAGGGTCATTTCTCCGCTGTCCCGGTCTCAACCTCATTTCGAAGCCAGGGATCTCCATGCCACCCAGTGGGGAAGAATCTGTCCCAGCGAGACGCCGGAAGGGCCGAATTGCGGCCTGGTGAAGAATTTTGCCCAAGCGGTAGAGCTCAGCAAAGGCGTAGAAGATTATAACGATATTAAAAAAATTGTTTTCGATCTGGGAGTAGTTCCGGTGGGTGGTAACATTGGCTGATGAAGACCTATTTGCTAAGGGTGCCAAGATATTCATCAATGGGGAGATTATCGGGGTTCATCCTGATCCCGCAAAGCTGGTTTCGGACTTGAGGCGTCTGCGGCGCGCGGGCAGCATCAGCAATCAAGTAAATGTGGCAAATTTCGACCGGACGAATGAAATTCTCATAAATACCGATTCTGGTCGGGCCAGAAGGCCTCTAATAGTGGTTCATGGTGGCCAATCAATGGTAACTGAGGATCATGTGGCCAAAATGAAATCTGGCGAGATGACATTCGTTGACCTGGTCAAGGCCGGACTGGTGGAATATCTGGATGCCGAGGAGGAGGAGAATAGCCTCATTGCCATTTGGGAGAAAGACATCACCCCGGAGCATACCCATTTGGAGGTAGATCCTTCCCTTATATTGGGAATCGCTGCCGGATTAGTTCCCTATCCCGAACATAACGCTAGCCCCAGGAATACCATGGGTGCGGGCATGGTAAAGCAGTGCCTAGGCATGTCCATGGCCAACATGAAGTTGCGGCCGGATACCAGAGGCCATTATTTGAACTATCCCCAAAAGGCCATCGTTGGAACCAAGACATCTTCTGCCATTGGCTTTGATGATCGCCCCGCGGGTCAAAACTTCGCAGTTGCCGTCCTGGCTTATGAAGGGTATAATATTGAAGATGCCTTGGTTATGAACCGGGGCTCCATCGAGCGGGGGCTAGCTCGCAGCCATTTTTTCAGAGTTTCAGAGGCCGAAGAGCGAAAGTACCCAGGCGGCCAGGAGGACAAGTTCCAAATACCTGACATCGATGTCAGAGGTGCAACGGGAAGCGAATCATATTCTCAGCTCGATTCCGATGGCCTGGTCAATCCAAATTGTTATGTTGGCCCTACGGATGTCCTCATAGGCAAAACCAGCCCCCCCAGATTCCTAGAAGAGCCATCGGAGTTTGGAATCACCCCCCAGCAGAGACGTGAGACATCGGTCCGGATGAGGTCGAATGAAAAGGGCGTTGTGGACATGGTGATCCTCTCCGAATCTCAGAATGGAAACCGCCTGTGCAAAGCTAAAACCAGAGATCAGCGCATTCCCGAATTGGGCGACAAATTTGCCTCCCGGCATGGCCAGAAAGGAGTACTGGGCTTGATAATATCTCAAGAGGATATGCCCTTCACCGAGTCCGGCCTAGTGCCTGACCTGCTTCTCAATCCCCATGCCATCCCGTCAAGGATGACGGTTGGGCACGTCTTGGAGATGATCGGAGGAAAGGTAGGCTCTTTGGAAGGCAGGTTCATAGACGGCACGGCTTTCTTAGGAGAGAACGAAAATGACCTTCGCCAAGCCTTGGCAAAGTTCGGATTCGCCCACACTGGCAGAGAAATCCTGTATGATGGAGCTACCGGCGAGCAGATAATGGCCGACATATTTGTGGGAGTAATCCTCTATCAGAAGCTCTACCATATGGTAACCGGAAAGATGCACGCTCGGTCCCGAGGACCCGTACAGGTTCTGACCAGGCAGCCCACTGAGGGGCGCGCTAGGGAGGGCGGCCTGCGATTTGGCGAGATGGAAAGAGATGTGCTCATCGCACACGGGGCTGCTTTAGCCCTCAAGGAGAGATTGGTGGACGAGTCCGATAAGGTAGAGGAGCTTGTCTGCAGCCGCTGTGGCATGATTGCCATCCGCGACAGGCGTAGAAATGCGGACTTCTGCCCGGTTTGCGGTGCGGACACCGAGATATACAGAGTGGAAATGAGCTACGCTTTCAAGCTCCTGCTAGACGAGATCAAATCCTTGGGCGTTGTACCGCGGTTGATTTTAGAGGATGCTGTATAGGTGATAGCATGGCTGTTCCCAAGAGAATTGGCAAGATACGCTTTGGCCTAATCTCCCCCCAGGAGTTTCGGAAGATGAGCGTGGTCAAAATCATTGCTGCTGATACCTACGATGATGATGGATTTCCCATAGAGATGGGACTAATGGATCCCCGTCTTGGGGTCATCGATCCCGGCCTTCGATGTCGGTCTTGCGGAGGCCGACCGGGCGAGTGCCCAGGCCACTTTGGGCATATAGACCTCATAGCTCCGGTTATCCACGTGGGCTTTGCCAAACTGATTAGAAAAGTGCTTCGCGCCATATGTCGAGATTGCTCCAAGCTAATGCTTCTTGATAAAGAGAAGCAGATGTACTTGGGGCAAATAAAAACTCTGGAAAAGCTAGGGCAACCCACTGATGATGTGGTCAACAAGGTATTTGCTGAGGCCAGAAAGCACAAGACCTGCCCCTACTGCTCCGCCCCACAACTTGAAATCAAGTTCGAAAGACCGCTGTCTTATGTAGAGGATGGTCACAAGCTAACGCCCTCAGATATCCGGGATCGTTTTGAGAAAGTGCCCGACGATGATATCCAGATTATGGGCATGAATCCAGCCACGGCCAGGCCAGAATGGATGATTCTAACGGTACTGCCCGTACCCCCTGTTACCATGAGGCCTTCTATCACCCTTGAGAGCGGGCAGCGCAGCGAAGACGACCTTACCCACAAGCTGGTAGATATCATTCGCATCAATCAGAGATTCCAAGAAAATAGAGAGGCTGGGGCACCGCAGCTGATTATAGAGGACCTATGGGAGCTGCTCCAGTATCATGTAACTACATTTTTAGACAATACCGTCTCCGGCGTCCCGCCCGCTCGGCATAGAAGCGGCCGGCCGCTCAAAACCCTTTCCCAGCGGCTAAAAGGGAAAGAAGGACGGTTCAGAGGCTCCCTCTCAGGCAAAAGGGTAAATTTCAGCGCCCGTACTGTCATCTCTCCAGATCCAAATCTCAGCATCAACGAAGTCGGCGTGCCCAAAGAGGTAGCCATGGAGCTTTCTGTTCCTCTGATCGCCAATGCCAGGAATAAGGAGCAGATTAAAGCCTTTGTAAAGAGAGGGCCTGATAGACATCCTGCAGTAAACTACGTCACGAGACCTGATCAGAGGAGAATTAAGGTCACTGACAAGAACTGCGAGGAAGTGGCCGAGCAGATAGACGCAGGTTGGAAGGTGGACCGGCAACTTATGGATGGTGATATCGTTCTTTTCAATAGGCAGCCATCACTTCACCGAATGTCTATAATGTCTCATCGGGTCAAAGTAATGCCTTACAAAACATTCAGGCTCAATCCATCCGTATGTCCTCCTTACAATGCAGATTTTGACGGAGACGAGATGAACCTCCATGTGCCCCAAAACGAGGAGGCGCGAGCAGAAGCAGAGATTCTCATGAGGGTCCAGGAGAACATCCTCTCCCCCAGGTTTGGCGGCCCCATCATCGGTGGAATCCACGATTATGTTACAGGATCTTTCCTCCTCACCCATGGATACAAGCAAATAGACCGCCGGGGCGCTATGGAGCTTCTCAAGAAGTTCGACATATCAAAACTGCCAGAGCCGGCAGGTTTGAAGGACGGCCAGCCATACTGGACCGGCAAACAGATCTTCAGTACCATACTCCCCAAGGGCTTGAACCTGATTTTCAAGGCAGACTTCTGCTCGAGCTGCGACGTATGCAAGCAGGAGAATTGTGAAAACGATGCCTATGTGGTTATCAGAGACGGGCAACTTCTTAAAGGGACTATAGATGCGGAGGCCATAGGGGCCTTTAAAGGAAAGATCACCGACCGGGTTATAAAAGAGTACAGTCCGACTCAGGCCAGCGCTTTCCTGGATAAGATGACCCTGCTGGCATTGCGCGGAATTATGTATGCTGGTTTTAGTTTTGGCATAGATGATGAGGATATCCCGGCTGCAGCTGCAGAACAGATCGATGAGGTTACCAAGACGGCCCAGGAGAACGTGCAGAAGCTAATAGAGGCCTATAAAGCTGGCGAGCTTGAGCCTTTGCCGGGTCGTACTCTTGACGAGACACTAGAGATGCGCATAATGCAGACCCTGGGAAAGGCCAGAGATAGCGCTGGCTCAATAGCGGGCAGATACTTAGGGATGGACAATTCCGGCGTAGTGATGGCCGTCAGTGGAGCTCGTGGCTCAATGCTGAACCTCACTCAAATGGCAGCATGCGTTGGCCAGCAGTCTGTGCGTGGGGAGAGGATACGTCGAGGATACGCAGGCAGAACGCTGCCCCACTTTAAGGCGGGGGATTTGGGGGCTGAAGCCCACGGTTTCGTGGAGTCCAGCTATAAGGATGGGTTAACGCCTACTGAGTTCTTCTTCCACTCCATTGGTGGCAGAGAAGGACTGGTTGACACGGCCATCAGAACATCGCAGAGCGGCTATCTCCAGAGAAGGCTTGTAAATGCCTTGCAGGACCTAGAGGTTAAATATGATGGCACAGTCCAGGAAACGCGGGGCATGATAGTCCAGTTCAAATATGGAGAAGATGGTGTGGACGTCTCTAGGCGTGACTATGCCAGCCCTGACAATGTCCAACGCATTATCAAGAAAGTTGTGGAAAAGGAGGTGGCATGAGCCTTTCTTCAAAGGAAGTTCACCAAAAGCTGGATCAAGTGGACCTTCCCATGGATCTCACCGAAGCCCTTCGCTCTGGATTAGAAGGCGTCGAGGTAACGCAGGAACAGCTGGATGAGATAATCGGCCAGGTAATTGCCGATTATGAACATGCCAGGGTGGAGCCTTGTGAGGCTGTAGGCGTTGTGGCAGCCCAATCCATTGGCGAGCCGGGAACTCAGATGACCATGAGGACATTTCACTATGCAGGGGTGGCAGAAATCAATGTAACTTTAGGCCTTCCTCGCTTGATAGAAATAGTGGATGCTAGAAAGATACCGTCGACTCCAACTATGACGATTCGGCTCACCAAAGATTATGCCCATGATAGAGATCTAGCCAGAGAAGTGGCCTGGGCCATTGAATCAACTTCTATACTTCACTTGGGCTCAATTGCCACAGACCTGGCTGAGATGAATGTGATAATAGAGCTGAATCCCGCGCCCCTTGAACAACGTAAGATAACTGCGCAGGAAGTAGCTGAGAAGCTAAAGGAAGAGACTGATCTGCCGGTCGAACAAAAAGGCAATACACTAATCACTGCGCCTGAAGAGCCTTCCTACCGCGAGCTTCTGCAGTTAGTGGAACAGATAAAGAAGATCTCTCTCAAGGGCATAGATGGGATAAAAAGAGTCGTAATCCGCAAGGAAGGCGACGAATATGTTTTATATACCGAGGGCTCCGCCCTGCGCAAGGTAATGCTGTTCGAAGGCGTGGATCCGGCCAGGACCAAGACCAATAACATCAATGAGATTGGCGAAGTTTTGGGCATCGAGGCCGCCAGAAACGCCATAATAAATGAAGCCACCGACACTCTACGCGAACAGGGTCTCTCTGTCGATGTGAGACATATTATGCTTGTGGCAGATATAATGACTGTAGACGGAGAAGTCAAGCAGATTGGAAGGCATGGAGTTTCTGGAGAGAAAGCCAGCGTACTCGCCAGAGCAGCTTTTGAGGTTACCGTCAATCACATACTTGATGCAGCGGTAAGAGGAGACATAGACGATCTGCGGGGTGTAACTGAGAACGTCATAGTGGGACAGCCAATACAGCTTGGAACAGGCGCTGTTCAATTGGTGGCCAGAAGATGAGGTAAAACGATGATAAACATAGACAGAGCGCTCAGAAGTTCCATCAGAACCGGAAAAGTGGTGCTTGGATCGAATACGACCATTGAAGTTGGGTTGAGCGAACAGGCCAAGCTAATAATATATGCAGCTGATTGTCCGACGGATGTCCGCATGCAGCTTGAGTCCATGGACGTGCCAGTCTATGGATTTGAGGGAATGGGCAAGGATCTTGGATCTGCCTGCGGAAAGCCTTTCTCTGTGGCCACCCTGGCAGTAATTGAGCCGGGTGACTCGGAGATCATGGCGCTGCAGCGGGAGATCCGGGGTGTTGAGAATGAGTGAGTTCAAGCTCACCACAGAAGGAATCAGATATATTGCTTTGTTTGAAAGCCTGACCGGTGGGATGGCTAGAGATTGTGTTGTGGATGAGGACAACGATAGGATCATTTTTGTCATAAAGAAAGGGGATATGGGAGCCGCTATAGGCAGAAAGGGCTCCAATATAAACCGGGTCAAGAAATCTGTCGGAAAGCAGATTGAAATCGTCGAGTACAGTGACAATGTAAACGAGTTTCTGGAGAACCTCTTTCAACCTGCATCCATAAAGAATGTCATGGTGGTCAATAAGAATAATAAGCGATTGGCTTATGTAGAGGTAGCAAATAAGGACAAGGGAATTGCAATCGGGCGAGATGGCCGCAACATACTTAAGGCCAAGATGCTGGCGCAAAGGCATCATGGCGTAGATGATATCATAATCCAATAAGCCCGATTATGGTCGTTATTACTAAGGTGAAATGAATGGGAAAGGGAATATATGCAGCCAGGAAACTGGAGAGTGATCGGAAAAACCTGAGATGGAGCTATCCTAAATTCATTAGGCGCGCATCTGGTTTGAAGATAAAGTCAGATCCTCTAGGCGGTGCGCCCATGGCCAGAGGAATCGTTCTGGAGAAGGTCGGAATAGAGGCCAAGCAGCCCAATTCGGCTATAAGAAAGGCAGTGAGAATTCAGCTCATCAAGAATGGTCGTCAAGTCACTGCTTTCTGTCCCGGAGATGGAGCCATAGGATTCATCGATGAGCACGATGAAGTAACGATAGACAGGATCGGCGGTCGGATGGGCCGGTCCATGGGAGATATTCCTGGAGTCCGGTTCAAGGTCATAGCTGTGAATAATGTCTCGCTTCTGGAGATGGTGCGAGGAAGAAAGGAGAAGCCGGTGAGGTGATTTTAGTGAAGGTATTTGGCAAATGGGACCCCTCAGAGATAGATGTTGCCGATCTGAGCATAAAGAGCTACATGAACCTCACACCCAAGGCAGTCATGCACTCCGGCGGCAGGCATGCCAAGCAGCAGTTCAAGAAGTCAGAACAGCATGTAGTAGAGCGCTTGGTCAATAAGTTGATGCGCAAGGAGAAGAATACTGGCAAGAAGCTGAAGGCTTTTGGCATAGTTGAACGGGCCTTCGATATAGTTGCGCAGCGAACAAAGGAAAATCCCCTAAACGTCCTGGCCAAAGCTATCGCCAATGCTGGTCCCCGAGAAGAAGTCGTCCGGCTCAAGTACGGCGGAATTACCGTTCCCAAGGCAGTCGACACTGCTCCCCAGAGGAGAGTGGACACGGCTCTCATGTTCATAGCTAAGGGTGCTCAGAAAGCATCTTTTAAGACCAAGAAATCAGTGGAAGCGGCTTTAGCAGACGAGATACTAGCGGCTGCAAACTACGATGTCCGCAGCTATTCTATGACCCATAAGGACAGCGTGGAGCGCGTAGCCAAAGCGGCAAGGTAAGGCGGCAAGAATTGCCTGCCTTTCCTTGAAATTATTTAGTGTCTGGTTTTTATATATTTCATCATTCAATTAAGCCTTTGCTTCCAGCCATCGAAGCATCGGCTTCCAGACCTCTTCTCTTGCGTTGTTTGCAAACAGTAGATCAATATGTCCATAGTTGAGTTCCCGAGGCATGTCCGGAGTGCTCACAATTCTAACCGTTTTGTCATTGCTTCCTATCTGATCAACAGTATATTGGCCATACTCTCCTATGCCACCGGCTGCCCCGATGAAGAATACAGGGATCTTTATATGGCCCAATCGATCCGAATATTGATTTGTCTTATTAGACAGTTGGGCCTCGAAATCGATCAGGTCATTAATGGCTTGGAATGGTGGAACTACCTCAGCAAATGCAATCATTTTGTCTAGCGATGTAAATTGTAGTCCGGTTGGAAGTTGTGTCTCGAGATCGAATATGCCTGCATTGTAATGATAACCGGGCACGACGGCCGTAATAGGTGGTGAGTAAGTCGCATGAGTTGCTGCTAATACAAGAAAAGCAACCTGCTTATTGGTGAGCGTCGGGATAATAGGCGATGAGCCTTCAGGATCTTCTTTAGCTAGCAATGCAATAGTCTTTAATGTCGAAGCATCGTCGCTATAGCATTTGCCATCACGATCTCTTTTGGTCACAAATTCATTGTGCCTAGCATCTGCATCCTGAATCAGTTGCGACTCGGCTGGATCAAACTTATGTACAGTATCAATTGGTACGATACCTTTGACGTTTCGCGCTACTTCGATCACTTTTGTCTCCTCATTTGCGCAAGCGTAGCACAGATTCGCGCCGGAACTATGCCCTGCTAAGAATATCTGGCCTCTTCCACTTCCGGTGATAAGTCTCACAGTTCTGGCAAAATTCAATGCAATCCGCAAATCATGCAGATGAGTGGTCGTGTTCCAAGCACACATATAACTGTCATCTCCAAGCGTCTCATCAGAGACTGCCGCCCACCTTCTATCCACTCCCCAGACATCAATTCCATGTTCAGCCAGAAATGTTCCCATACCTGATAGCATGAATGCGCTTACGAAATCCGAAGAATCTCCATGGAGCATCATTAAGCCTATGCGACATCGAGCCGGAATTCCTGGCCTTCTTTCACGTACAACTCTATGGACTGCGATTTTGTCAAACTGGCCACTGCCTACTGTTATCTCATATTTATACTCAGCAATGCCGCCTGCAATCTCTTTCCTCAATTCTGGGAATTGCGAAGATTTTATTTTTACCATTTAGTATCACATCCTTGGAGATTATCCGTAGAATTCCAATTACTCTATTAATGAGGTTATCGCTTAAATACTTTTTATAGTCTTCAACACAACAGTCTGAAGCAAAGCTAAAATTATGTTGATAAAATCAATATTCTCAGCCTTCGATGGTGTGGAGTGTTCTGTCCATCTAGAAAAGGACGTTACGTTTACGACTATAAATAATGCATCCAGAATTTCAGAGATATTAAGCGTTTAGATTTGCACATTTTTGACATGCTTTCTTATCGATGTTTATCGCATTTAAAGGTAGCGTGCCATGTTTGCTGTAATTTCGCAGTGGCCCCGTATCCTGATTCAACTTACTCCTCCGAGGATAAATACCTTTTACCAGTTATCCAATCCTCATTGATATCCATCATGATGCAAACCGCCACTCTCAGGAGCGATTGATCATTTGAGTACGCCCCTGATACGCGAGTTCTTCGTTTCAGCTCCTTGTTGATTCTTTCCAGGCCGTTAGTAGTTCGGATCCTTCTCCAGTGCGGTCTCGGAAACGATTTGTAATTCCAAAGATCGAATCGGAATCTATCAATTGTGTCTGCAGACTTTTTATAAACTCTATCGTCAAGAATAACGGCTAGTTCCTGCATCTTGGTCTCATCCTCAAGAGCATCCTTCAGCATGTAGGCGACCTCTTTCTTGTCTTTCTTTGGTATGTTCTTGAGCACGGCGCGCATGAAATGAACACTGCACATCTGCCATGAAGCTCCGAGAAATGCCTTCTCAACAGCCGCTTGTATCCCTTTATGACCATCAGATACGACCAATTTGACGCCATCAAGTCCTCGGGCTTTCAAATGCCACGACTACGTCGATGGCAGCTTCGATGAAATCGAAGCACCTTCAAAGCAACTTTCCCAACAAGATTCGTCCTCGCTATCAGTAACCATAGCACTCAGAATCTCACGATAACCATCATCGTGAATTGCAGCGACAACCAGCAGCGCCTTGTTAACATATCGACCATCAGTTCTGACCTTGAAGTAGCTTGCATCTACAAACAGATACGGGATTGATCCCTCAATTGGTCTGTTCAGGAACTCTTCGACCAATTTATCTAGCTTCTTCGCGATTCTTGAGACTTCAGAGGCAGAGACATTCTTCAATCCGAATTTTGAGAACACTTTCTCGACCTTTCTTGTTGATACTCCTTCGAGATATGATTCGGCCACAGCAACCCTTACAGATTCTTCCACGCGAGAATATCTCTCGAATACTTTGGTTTTGAATGGGAATTCCCGGATTTGGGGTTTATCGAGCTCTATTTCACCGTGAATGGTCTTGAGTGATCGCGGTCTTGTTCCATTGCGATGTGCCCTTCTCTTGCCGGTGCGTTCGTAAGGTCGAGCCTGGATTTGCTTCTCAGCCTCAATCCGCATTACCTCATTTAGATAACCGGCTGTTAACTTCCCCATTCCCTCTTTTGGATCTTTCACCTACGGGGAAAGAGTCCCGATTTCAATCGGGACATCGACAAGATAATCTTCTGCTAATTCAGATATATTCATGGCTCTGTGTCCCTCCTAAAGTTTTGACGACTTTGGGATACAGGGCTAATTATTATATCTCGTGAAGAAATAACTTGCTGCTATCTCGTTAACAGCAAGCCGGTTCTTGGCACTTGATATCAATGCTATTTTACATCAAAACTGATACGCTACCCTTGGAGGGCGCTCCAATGTATGCTTTTCCGTAAACTCTTACTGCACAGTCGCATCCCAGCGAAATAAGTGCCACTTGGCCATCTGTGGAGTGGAGGCTCTAACGGCGTACTTTTCTAAGGGCTTCCCTCCGCGCTAAGTTCCTGGCCACATGTCCTGCCTGGCATTCAGCTTCCAGGCCGGTTTTGGTTGCCAGCCTTCCATCGATTTCCACCCATGCACAGTCGCCTATAGCAAAGACTTATCCCTGGCTGAAAGGTGCTCATCCGCTAAAATCCTGCCATTTTTCTTGGGCAGATCCAGATTCTCGGTAAACTGGGAAGGCCTTACTCCTGCCATCCAAATGGCCATGTCGCAGTCCAAGCAGGTGCCGCTACTGTCGGCGAACATTATACAGTCCTCTTTGACCTCCAGAACCTGCGTATTAGTGAGAATGTTGATCTCTTTCTTAGATAGCGTTTTTTTAATCAGCCCTGAGGTGCGGGCAGAAAATTGAGGAAGGATTCTATCCTTGGCTTCGATGATGTAAATGCTGGAATCCGGGCTTTCGGCCAGGATGCAGGCCGTCTCCAGGTCGGTAAGGCCTGAGCCCATGATCATGATGCGCTCGGGATTCTGGTCTTCGATGAACCTTCTGGCTCTCTTGGTCTCCTCCAGCGTGTTGATGGAGAATGCATGCTCTACGCCAAGTAGGTTAAAATAATTTTGAGAGGCACCTGTGGCCACCACTGCCAAATCGTAATCCACTCGATTGTGCATGCAGACCACTGTATCCTCCTCTAGCCGTATCGTCATTAATAAGCGTGGCACCGACTCGATCGCAAAATGGCTGCAGTGGAGCCGTAAGCTCCTGGATTCTGGCAAGGCCTGCCAGGTACTCCAGATATAGTGCTTGCAGCTCTATTGCCTCTTGGGCTCTATGAGGGTGAACTCCAGCGGGCTTGGCCAGGCAGCTCTTATCAGCTCCGCTCCCCTTCTTCATCTCTGCCATATCCCCGATTATCTCGACGTACTCCCGAACCAGTGATCTGCTCATCTCCAGCTCAGAGGCAGGCGATGTTCTCGGTAGGAAAGCCCTCCCTGTGAAGCTTTAGAACCTTTCTGAATCCCTTGATATATCTGTCACAAGCTTCCTCGCTACGAGAGGTCCTGCGCGCAATCTCCGGAGTCGGGATGTTCCAGATGAACTGCTGGATTATGATCTTCTTATGTGTAAGCGTCGGTCCTATATCACGGATTGTCCCGCGATAAGGCAGAACAACGCCATGCTCCGACTGGAAATCCCTTATGTCCTTGCCAATGGTGCTAGCACTAACTCCAATCAAGAGGCTTACATCAGCCTGATTCAGAACACCACCCTGCTCATAAGCCTCTTTCAGTATCCTGGCAACCTTGCATCTCTGGATCTCTTTAGCCGAGTAACCATCAAGCCTAAGCTTCAAGTATTCCTGGCTGGCAATGGACAAAATAACTGGAACCGTTCTCGTGTTCTCGATGGTCTTATTCCGGCCTGGATATTCATCCTTTGCGCTGCCCATCATATAACCTGACCAGCATCAAGCTTCCAGCCATCTTTCAGATGCCTGTTTGAACTCGACAAGCAAGTCTTTGATGAAGATCTCCTGAATCTTTTCGCCACCGAGGAACTTGTATTCCTGGTTGAGCATCTGCAAGACCCGAGTTCTCGAATCCCTTGTGCTTTCACAAACCGGTGGTCCCATTCCTCAGTCAAAATCCTCATGTCGTCTCTGTCGTGAAATATAAGATGGACTGAGACCGATTTATTCTCTGAGATTCTTTTCCCGGCTGGCTCTGAGGCCGATGCTGCATGAAAGACGATCTAACCTTCATGAAGCTTCTCGCTAAAGGTCTAGTTCACAAAATCCAGCATCAAGTTAACCAACGAGCGACAAGTTGCCCTTGGAAAGGCGTAGTCCGTTTCAAGCATTTGGAATAATCTCTGTTGAGCGCTTCTAACTCACGGACCCTTGTAAACCAGATCGTTCTCGTCCATTTGTGCCATCCTTCCAACTAATGCGAGAAATTTGTATGCAAAGGTACTTGAATGCAGGGGACATTTGGACCAATGGTAAAATGACAGCTATGCAGCAATAACGTCAATTCAAATCAATCCCTTATCGCTATTTAATTAAACCAAGAACCTCCTTATCCCTTGAGTCTAAAGTGAAAAGCCATGAATAGGGTTACCATTGGTCTGATTCAAACTTCTGTCACAAAAGATCCCAACCGCAATCTGGAAAAGGCCTTGCAAAAGGCTGAGGAGGCGATTTCTAGAGGCGCTAAAATAATCTGCCTGCCCGAGCTTTATAGGACAGTGTACTTCCCCCAGGCAGAGCATGCCGATGCATCCCGCTTCTCCGAGACCATCCCTGGGGAGTCAACCGACGCCTTCTCAATCATGGCCCAAAAACATGGCGTGGTAATTATAGTCCCTCTCTTTGAGAAAGATGTCTTTGGTCATTATTACAACTCAGTTGCAGTCATCAACGCCGATGGAAAGCTAATGCCGGCCTATCGCAAGATGCACATTCCCAATGATCCTCTTTTCTACGAGAAGAACTATTTCCGAAATGGCGATCGGGACTTCCTAATCTATGATACCCGTTATGCGAAAATAGCCGTGCTCATCTGCTACGATCAGTGGTTTCCAGAGGCAGCTCGCATTGTGGCTTTGAAGGGCGCTGATATCATCTTCTACCCGACTGCGATTGGCTGGATAGTGGGGGAAGGGCTGCCGCTGGAAGGTGATTGGCATGACGCCTGGGAGACAGTTCAGCGGGGCCATGCTATAGCTAATGGTGTTCATGTAGCAGCAGTCAACCGGGTAGGCCAGGAAGGAGAGCTGATCTTTTGGGGCAGCTCTTTTGTCTGCGATTCATTTGGACAAGTGCTAAAGCGGGCCAGTGATAGTGATGAAGAAGTGCTGGTGGCAGAGGTGAATCTAGACAAGAATTGGGAAGTCCAGGAAGGCTGGGGCTTTTTCAGGAACAGGCGGCCAGAGACTTATGGCATATTGGTTGAGCCATTTGCCAAGCCCAAGAGGCCATTACATGGATATGCAGCAACAGCGCCTTCATCGCTGGTCGGCCGGACCTGTCTGGAAGACACTCCTAAAAAGCTGGGCTACCGCATGCCCGCTGAATGGGAGAAACATGATGCTATTTGGCTTTCTTGGCCTTACGATTTGAACAGCTTCCCGAAGATCGACCAAGTGGAGCAAACATATGTCTCTATGATAAAGGCTATCCATGAGTGTGAGACGGTCAATCTTTTGGTCACTGATGAGACAATGATGTCCCATGCTGTGGATCTGCTGAAGAAAGGAAGAGTAAACCTGGGGAGGCTCCGGCTCCATCAGATCGAGTACGCCGATGTATGGTTTAGAGACTACGGTCCTACCTATGTGGTCAACAGTGCTACGAAGAAGCTGGCTATGGTCAAATGGATGTTCAACGCCTGGGGAGAGAAGTACACTGAGCTGATGAGGGACGCCAGGATACCTTGTCTGATGAATGAAGACCTAAAGCTCGAATGCTTCCAGCCTAGAATTGTCATGGAGGGCGGATCCATCGATGTCAATGGCCAGGGATGCATCCTGACTACTGAGCAGTGCCTTTTGAACCGGAATAGAAATCCGCAGCTTAATAGAGTTGAGATCGAATGCTACCTTCAGGAGTACTTGGGTGCTGAAAAGGTCATCTGGCTAAAGGAAGGTATTGTCGGAGATGACACTGATGGCCACGTTGACGACATAGCCAGGTTTGTAGCTCCCAATATAGTTCTGTGCGCCTATGAAGAGGACAAAAAAGACGAGAACTACTCCGCCTTAAAGGAGAACTATGAGATTCTATGCTCGTCTACTGACCAAGATGGCAGACCTCTTAAAGTGATAAAGCTGCCCATGCCTGGTCTGTTGGGCGAGGAGGAACGCCTCCCAGCAAGCTATGCCAACTTTTACATCGGGAATGCTACGGTTCTAGTGCCCATCTTCGGCCATCGGAACGACCGGACAGCGCTTAAGACAATTCAAGAAGCCTTTCCTCAAAGAAAAGTGGTTGGGATAAATTGCAGAGAGCTTGTGTACGGTCTTGGCACTATACATTGCATAAGCTTGCAGCAGCCTTCCATTGTACCATAGATCTTTGTCGGCAGAGTTGCTCTAGATTGCCCTAAATCTCAAACCAGATCAGATGCAGTTAATTTCCATCCTGCTATAGAGAACGTCTCAGCAGGCGTATATAAAAAGATATACATATTAAGGAGGTTGCACCAATATTTTCATTATCAGGCCGCTGGAAGATGGCAAAGCTAACTTTTCCACAAGAGACCTTCTTATCTGCATCTTGATCAAATAAAAAAAGTGCTTAACTGTTGTAAGACTTTTGCCGAGCATTGAAGATCTTCAGAAGTTCAAACCAGATGATGCTGACGGCTCCAGCCACTAGAGATCTGGCCATT
>JADDYB010000115.1_pt1 | contig 24103 bp, 25 predicted proteins | sample 8641941 | NCBI WGS metagenome assembly JADDYB01 (sample SAMN16275377, study PRJNA637457) | freshwater sediment metagenome | isolation source: Lake Kineret sediment | place: Israel: Lake Kineret | collected 2013
CCGGTGCTGCCGCGATCTGTTCTGCAGCTGCTTTGACATCATCACTAAAACCCATTGCCTATTATTTAGGGAGTTCATACACATGAAGTGTGCTCTAGAATGCAACCGGAACTGACAGAAGGGTTTCTGGAAACGGGGATCATCAGTCCTGCCAGAATGCGTGCAGTGGATGTAAATGCGATAGCACTGGGTGTTACTGAGCTCCAGTTGATGGAGAGTGCGGGTCGTGCACTTGCCGATATGGCACTCGCCCTCAGCCCCAGACGGGTTCTTGTCCTTTGCGGCAAAGGCAACAATGGCGGCGACGGGATGGTGGCCGCCCGTCATCTCCAGCGGGGAGTCAGGACAGATGTCTGTTACCTCGATTCCGGGAAGAGAAGTGATGCCTGTGAGCACCAGTTCGCAGCATTAAAACACTGCCATGTTACCCTTCACCCGTTCCAGTGCCGTGACGATCTTGTGGCAATATGTTCCCTGTTTGAGCATGCTGACGTGATTATCGATGCCCTGCTTGGTATTGGTGCGACGGGTTCCCTGAAAGAACCGCTCTCTACCTGCATCGAGATGACGAATGCATCCACAGCACAGATCATCGCTGCTGATGTCCCCACTCCGGGAATGCGGGCGGACCGGATTTGCGCATTCCACCGGGCAAAGATTCAGGGATCTACAGTGGTTGATATTGGTATACCCCTTGAAGCGGAGTGCTGTGTTGGTCCCGGGGAACTCACCCTTCTTCCTGTCAGGGGACGTAAGGCACACAAAGGGGCCGGGGGGGAAGTACTGGTTATCGGTGGCGGACCGTATCAGGGTGCCCCCTATCTGGCCGGGCTTGGTGCTCTGCGGGCAGGTGCGGATATCGTGCGGATCGCATCCCCGGTCTTTGAGCCTATTCCCGATTTGATCTTTGAACGACTGGATGGAGAGCGGATAGGTGAGAAACACCTCGAACAGCTTATTGTTCTTGCCAGACGTGCTGATGCAGTCATCTGCGGGAACGGGCTGGGCACCGGGAGTCACGACGTGATTCGTGCCATTGCACCCCACTGTGAAAAGGCAGTGATTGATGCGGATGCTCTACGGCTCCCGTTGCCAGTTGCAAAGAATGAGACCCTCTATACTCCGCATGCAGGGGAGTTCACCCGAATCACCGGGATCAAACTTTCTGATGATACGAAAGAACGTGCACTGGCTGCAAAGGGTGCCGGGATCAAGGGTACCGTACTTCTCAAAGGATCCATCGATATAATAACTGACGGGAAGCGGGTGCGTTTCAACCGGACCGGGGATCCGGCAATGACTGTGGGTGGCACCGGTGATGTGCTTGCAGGAGTTGCCGGTGCACTTCTCTGCCACCTGCCCGCATTTGATGCTGGATGTATTGCTGCGTATGTTAATGGCAGGGCCGGAGAGATTGTTGCGGCAGAGCGGGGTGAAGGTATGCTTGCCTCTGATCTTGTAGACCGGATTCCTGCGGAATTATTCAGGAATGGTGGGTGAATGGCTGAGTTTACGCATATCCAGAATGAGCGGGCACAGATGGTAGATATCAGTGCAAAAAATGACGTTATCCGTGAAGCAACAGCGGTCGGAAAAATTTTCTTAAAACCAGAGACAATGGATGCGATCCGGCAAGGAACTGTCGTGAAAGGTAATGTCCTTTCTACCGCACGTGTTGCAGCAACGCTCTCGGTTAAAAACACGCCCTCTCTTATCCCTATGTGCCATTCGATCCCAATCAGTGCGGTTGTCGTTGAATTTGAGGAAGGTGATGGTTTCATCGAAGTAATGGTGCGAGTGAAATCCACGGGAAAGACCGGTGTGGAGATGGAGGCGCTTGTAGGAGTTTCAATTGCATTGCTTACGGTCTGGGATATGGTGAAATCAGCAGAAAAAGATGCTGCCGGTCAGTATCCGGTTACGTGTATTCAGGATATCCGGGTCATCGAGAAGTGCAAGGGCACGTAATTATCAAATCCTCTGGAGTTGCAGGAGCCGGAGTACTTTAATAGCCCTCCGGTTAAAGTATGTGGGAATACGGGATCCGTCCCGTTGAAAGGAATGTAGCTCCACGTGAGCCGAACCTTAGGTGATTATCATGGTAAAATCGATGTACGCCTTCGTCAGGGAGGCATGGAAAGTACCCGCAAAGAGTGGAGTGAAAGAACTCCTCTGGAACCGCATGCAGGAATGGCGCCGTGAAGGCAGCGTCGTAAGGCTAGAACGCCCCACCCGCATTGACCGCGCGCGTTCCCTTGGCTACAAGGCAAAGCAGGGCATCGCTGTTGCACGGGTACAGGTACGTCGCGGTGGTCGCAGGGCATCCCGGTATGTCCGCGCACGCCGTTCGGCAAGAATGGGAAAGAACCGCTCTACTGCAGGAAAGAGTATCCAGCGGATTGCCGAGGAACGCGCTTCAAAGAGATTCCCCAATATGGAGGTGCTCAATTCCTACTGGGTCGGGCAGGATGGCAAGCTGAAATATTACGAGGTAATTCTCGTTGACGGCCACCACCCATCTATCCAGGCCGACAAAAACCTTGCATGGCTGGCAAACTCAACCCACCGTGGCCGGGCTGAGCGTGGCAAGACCTCTGCCGGACGCAAGGGACGGGGTATGAGTACCCGGGGCAAAGGTACTGAAAAGACCCGCCCGAGCATCCGTTCCCATGCAAACCAAGGGAAATAACCTTATCCTCTTTTTACTCAGAGTTTACTTTCATGAAGATCACCGATGCCTGTGTCTATCCCTATCCCAATGGGGACTCATCGGTGCGCCGGATGGCGCTGGAAGCCAAATCTCTGGGATTTGATCGTCTTGTTGCCGCTGACACACCCTCTGGCGAGTTTTATGGGATCGAAATATACTCAGGAGTCCTTCTCCGGGACACTGCAGTAAGAGATCTCATAAACCGCATCAAACGTGAGAGAAATAATGAAGCAATCGTATCAGTTCAGGCCGGGGATAACGGGTTCAACCGGTCAGTGATCGCTCTTAAGGGAGTTCATATCCTCAGGGGCCTTCATTCCGCAGATAAAAATGCATTCGATCACGTGGCCGCCAAGATGGCAGCTGATAACCGGGTTGCTATCGATCTTGACCTGTCGCCCCTCATTTCGGGTCGGGGTTTTACACGCCAGCGCGTCATGCACCGGTACCGTGATATTCTGGTACTTGAGCAACGGTATGAGTTCCCGATAACCCTCTCATCATACGCCCGCTCAATTCTGGATATGCGTGCAGTCCGCGAGATTGCAGGTCTTTGTTCTCTCGTTGGTATGGCTACTCCTGATGTTGAAAGGGCTTTTTTTGGTGTAGATACCATCACCATTCCTCCCAATCCGGCAGTTAAGGTGATTGTATGAGTACCCGCCCCCCCACATTGCGGGAGAAGCGCCGGTACCTTTTAGTCCATATCGAACCCGTGGGAACTATCATTGATCAAAAGGATCTGTATTACGCGGTATCTGACGCCACAACTTCTCTCTGGGGCGATGTGGTGGCTGCAGTCATCATGTCAGCGGTGGTTGCTTCGGAGGGCCAGTATATGATCATCCGGTGCCAGCGGGGAACAGAGCAGGACCTCTCAGTCGCCCTCTCCACGATTACAACATGCTGTGATAACCATATTGTCCTGCGAATGGTTGCTGCTTCTGGAACAATCGACACCCTGCGTGACAAGATACGAAGAGTAAAAACACCTTATCCAGAATCAATATCTCCGCGCGAATGCACGTTTGATAAAAAATTGTTCCAAATCAACCAGTGTAACGGTCAGAAGATTGATGCAATTGAAAAGGGATTTAAAAATACAAACCGATTGTTCTTGACAAGAGAAGATCTGGAGGAATTATAATGCAACCACAATATCAGATGGGATACGACAGGGCGATTACGGTCTTTTCTCCCGATGGCAGGCTTTACCAGGTGGAGTACGCCCGCGAGGCTGTAAAGCGCGGGACGACTGCAGTCGGTATCAAGGCAAAAGATGGTGTCGTCCTGATAGTTGATAAACGCGTGAGCTCAAAGCTCCTTGAAGCATCATCTATCGAGAAAATTTTTAAAATTGATGAACATATCGGGGTCGCATCATCCGGACTTGTCGGAGATGCGCGGTCGCTTGTAGACCGGGCAAGGATAGAATGCCAGATAAACCGCGTCTCCTATGATGAGCCGATAGAAGTCGAAGCTCTGGCAAAAAAGCTCTGTGATCACATGCAGACACTCACCCAGTACGGCGGCATACGCCCGTACGGAACAGCACTTCTTATTGCCGGTGTCAGTGATGGCGAGTGCCGTCTTTTTGAAACCGATCCCTCCGGAACCCTTCTGGAATACAAAGCAACGGGTATTGGCATCGGTCGCCCAGCGGCAATGAAGGTTTTTGAAGAGGAATTCAATCCTGAATCAGAGATTAAGGATGTAATCCTCCTTGGACTCAAGGCACTTCATTCCGCCACTGAAGGCAAATTTGATGTAGACACCGTCGAAATTGGGGTAATCGGACGCGATAACCCGGTGTTCCGTAAGATGAGCAAAGAAGAAGTCGCTACATTTGTTGGACAATTCAAGCAGTGAACATCCATGATACCGCTCGATAAGGCAGTGGTAGCACGCCTTGAGAGTTTCGGAGAACGCTTTGAGATTCTTGTTGACCCGAACCAGGCAGCACTTGTGAGGCAGGGTCAGAAGATCGATATCGAAGACGTAGTTGCTGCATTAAATGTCTTTGGCAATGCTTCTCGGGGAACCCGGGCATCGGATGAATCGCTTGAAAAGGTATTTCATTCCACTGATTTTGACACGATTGCCCGACGGATCATTGTAAAGGGAGAGATCCATCTCACTTCCGAACAGCGCAAACACATGATCGAGGAGAAGCGCAGGCAGGTGATCACCTTTATTGCGAGGAACGCCGTAAATCCGCAGACCGGTCACCCTCACCCACCGCACCGGATAGAGATGGCGATGGAAGAAGCGAGGGTTAACATCGATCCTTTTAAACATCTCGATGAACAGGTAAAAGAAACGGTCAAGGCGTTACGTCCCCTTCTTCCTATCCGGTTTGAAGAGCTCCGTCTGGCGATTAGAATCCCGGCGGATTTTGCCGCAAAAGCCTATGGGGATATCGCTGCCGGATCCACGATGGAGAAGGACGAATGGCAGAAAGATGGCTCGTGGGTCTGTGTGGTTCGCATTCCAGCCGGGATCCAAGGGGAATTCTATGATCTCATTAATAAACTCTCAAAAGGAGAAGGGCAGGTAAAAATCCTCAATCAAGTATATTAATTCCGAGGACAAATAAAAGAAGACAGATCGGTGGGTATGCATAATGGCAAGCTCGACTCATAAAGCAAAAGGAAAAGTAACAGGCAGTGCCGGACGTTTTGGCTGCCGGTACGGAAGATTTGTACGCAAGCGAGTAGCAGATATTGAAGCAATTTCCGGCTCTCTCCACCGCTGCCCGAAGTGTGACATGCAGTCCGTTCAGCGCAGGGGCACCGGCATCTGGGAGTGTCGCAAATGCAATTTCAAGTTTGCCGGTGGGGCATACCAACCACAGACACCAGCTATGAAGATTGCCCAGCGCGCGATTGACCGGACGCTCGAACAGATCAAAGGATAAATTAGGATTAGAGTATGGCAAGTACGTACAAATGTGCACGGTGCAAGCAGAAAGTTGAGATAGACGTTAACGTCCGGTGCCCCTATTGTGGACACCGTATTCTTTTCAAAGAGCGTGGCGCTGCAATTAAAGAGATGAAAGCCCGTTAACTGTTCTATCTGGCAAAAAAGCCGAAAAAAATATATTTATCATCTTTTTTATTCATATCCCTGTACGAGGCAATCCTGTGACAATTCATGAGGCGATCTTCCGGTTTTCGACATCCCATGCACAGCTGATTTGCCAGGCGCTGGCCCCGGAACTTTCCGATGAAGTGAATCCCCGCTCAACAACCCGGTGCTGGCTTGAAGGGGAGGACACGCTCGTGCTCAACGTAGAGGCTCAGGATATTGCAGCACTCCGGGCAGCCCTCAATATGGTTCTTCGGCTTGTAAACGTCGCAGATGAGATGCAGGATCTCATGTAATCCCCTTTCAGAGAATTTCATTTGATTTTTTTGCTATTTTTTAGCAGAAAAGGTAAAATATACAATTTTTTTCAGAGACATTTGGAATAATCCTTTTTATCAATTGGAACCGATACAATAAGAAGAGTAACAACCATGAACAATCTTTCACCTAAAGTGCAGAATCAGCTGGCCATGCTCCAGCAGATACAGCAGCAACTGCAGACTATCCTTTCGCAGAAAGCCCAGTACGAGATGGCAGTACGTGAGGCAAAGCGTGCTCAGGAAGAGATCAGCGATTCAGCAGACGACGCAGTTATGTACATGAGCGTCGGCACGGTAATGATGCAGAAGAAAAAAGAGGTCGTGAACACAAAACTCTCCGAGAAGGTTGAGACGCTTGAGCTGCGCATCAAGTCGCTTGAAAAGCAGGAGAAGATGATGCAGGGTAAATTTGAGCAGTTACAGGCGCAGATCAAGGTGGCAATCGAGGGCAAAGGTGCCCCAACAGCTGCATAATTGTTCATTTTTTTCCCGGTTATACCACAAAAGACCTTAAATTCCCGGCAGGATTTTTTATATGCAGACAGTTGCGGATCGAATAACCCCTGACATAGGTCAACAACTGCTAGCGATCACGTCTGCTGCTGATCATGCCGCAGGTGCCCACAAGGGACAGTTTCGCAAGGACCGGAGAACCCCGTATATCATCCATCCGGCCCGGGTCGCCGCCCTTGTCGGGATGTTTGGCGGGACGCACGTAGCCATCATAGCTGCGTGGCTGCATGATATCTATGAGGATTGTACTCCTGAATGGATTGCACAGACAGAATTTTTTATCGCACACCTTCCTTTTTCCGATGATGAAAGAAATGATATCAACGCCATGGTGGATGCGCTGACCAAGAAAAATACGATCCGGGGCAAGACAGCCCGTCTCTCCGACAGCATAGGTCGTATCCTTGACGCACCCCCCGAGGCAACGCTGATAAAGCTCTGTGACCGGATCGATAACTTTCTGGATTCCAGCCCCCGATGCGGACAGTTCAGGAAACGTTATCTTTCTTCAACGGACGAGATCATCGACAGGCTCTCCACACGCGCCCAGCTGTATGGCTACAACAGCGCGCTTACAGCTCTTAAGGAGATTCGGGCATCTTCGGAAAAAAAGGGTTAGCGTTATTTCCGGTTGATCAGGTTGATCGCGTTGACCAGCGCCTCGACCGATGAAAGCACAATGTCATCGCCGCTGCCGCTCGCATCAAAGATTTTACCGTGCTCATCCTCGACGGCGATGGTCACGTGGCACATGGCATCAGATCCACCAGAGATTGCCTCGATGTTGAACTCCCTGAGCTGGAGGCGCGAAGGGGTAATTCCCAGGATAGCATGGAGCGCTGCATCAACCGGGCCATTGCCCACACTGGAGAAGACATGCTCTATCCCGTTGACTTTTGCTTTCACGCTCGCCGTCGGGATCACGTGGTTACCCGTCATAATTGCAATATCCTCGAGTTCAAACATTTTGTGGTTCAGTTCTAAACCCATTACACTCTCAGCAATCTCGTAAAGATCAGCGTCAGTCACCCGTTTTCCCTTGTTTGCAATCGCTTTGACCTTCTCGACGATTACATCCAGCTGCATGTCTGACGGTTCGATATGAACCTCAGAAAGCATTTGGTACACCGCATGCCTTCCCACGTGTTTCCCGAGGGTTAATCTCCTGCGGTGCCCGACCATTTCCGGTGTCATGATGCCGGGTTCAAATGTTGCGGTATTCTTGATAACACCATGAGAGTGGATGCCACTCTCGTGTGAAAAAACATTCCCCCCAACAACCGGCTGGGTAGGAGGGATGCTGATACCGCTGAACCGGGAGATCAGATGCGAAGTCTCGACCAGCCGCTCCTTATGTATCCCGGTTTTTATCCGGTATATCGCCTCCAGGATCATCACCGTCTGAGCAATGTCGGCGTTTCCCGCCCGCTCCCCCAGCCCGTTTACCGTGACCTGCACCTGTGATGCACCAGCTTCGACAGCTGCGATTGTATTTGCGACCGCCAGACCGAAGTCGTTGTGGCAGTGCACGTCAATAGGACAATCAACCTCCCGGGCGATCCGGGTGACGAGTGTTTTCATACCGGAAGGTGATATAACTCCCACGGTATCCGGTACGTTAATGATGGTGGCGCCGGCATTTGCAGCAGTCTGGAAAACTTCAATGAGATAGTCCCCATCAGTCCTCGTTGCATCCATCGCAGAGAACATGCACCTGTCCGTATGCTCGCGGATATAATGAATAATATCAGCGGTAATCCCGAGCACTTCCTCCCGGCTCTTGTTGATCGTGTTCTCCCGCTGGATATCCGATGTCGGGATAAAGACGTGCACCATGTCCACATCGCAATCAAGGCATGCATCGACATCGGCTTTTACTGAACGGGCGAGCCCGCAAATCTTCGCCTCAAGACCTATCTTTTTAATAGCGGTCACGGTCTCTTTCTCGGCTTTCGATGATGCAGGAAATCCTGCTTCGATTACATGGACGCCGATATCAGAGAGCTGACGTGCGATCTGGAGTTTCTGTTCAAAGGTGAATGCAATCCCCGGGGTTTGTTCTCCGTCCCGGAGCGTAGTGTCAAAAACAGTCACTTCTTCATGAGCATGGCTATCGGTGAAGAAGGCGATCCCCCGCAACATCCTTGCGAGCAGTCATACATCTCTATGAGCATGCGGATTATTTAAATAATACCCAGAAATTATTGAAATCCGGGTAATTATAGCCGTTTTTACCTTATCTTTAACGATATGTTTAATACCAAACTATTCCAACATTTAGAGCACAGTGCCCCGCCTTAACTCAGCTCGGTAGAGTGCGCGGCTGTAGTATGGTTTACCGGCATCGGTAACTGCGCGGCTACCGCGATGTCCCCGGTTCGAATCCGGGAGGCGGGACATTTGTTCAAAAGAGAGCCCAGGTAGTGTAGTGGCCCATCATGTTTGCCTGTCACGCAAACGACTCGGATTCGAATTCCGACCTGGGCGTTTTTTTTATGGTATCAAGGAATACGGTATTATTCCAAAAAAAAAATGGTGAATTTTTTTATCGAGATGATGAGTTCCCAATAATCTACTCTATAGTTAAAATTGCGGATTCATTCAACCCGGTAGCCTTTAGATTCCAGATACTTCTGCAACCATATTTCTGCATCTTCAGTAAGATCCGAAACTCTTCGCTCCGCCGCTTCCCACACACCTCTCAGCACCGGATCGTCCGAATGGAGGGACAGTGTGCCCGTTACGGTTCCTATCAGATTACCCTGGGGATCTAAAATCCGCATGACCACACAACGGTAGTATTTACACTGACAGGGACTCGACTCATGGATCACGCACCGAATAAGATCTCCATCGGGCCGGAGAAACCTGCAGGCAGCCGGGTGCTGATCCGGAAATGTGTGGTCCAGAAAGATCTGATGCTTATCGTCATCGATACGGGCGATGAACGGTGTGCCGGTTGAAACAGATTCGCAGGCAAATTCAAAGGGACCGATCTGGTGTTCGATTACGATGTAGTCGCCCATATACATACAGCACGTTCCGCATTGCCGGCAGGTAAACACCATCACACTTCACTCATGGGTAAGTGTTTTTTTCCTGAACTAAAATAAATGGGGATGAAGTGGCTGGCCGGAGGTTCATCAGTTGTAAGGATTCACAGCGGGCAGATCAAAAAAAAATAAGAATATAAGGGACTTTCCGTGGAGCTATGCAGTTGTGTACCGGAAGATCCGATTTTAAGGGAGTGCGGGATCACGATATCATCTGAGATCAAGACCCATATGCTTGCATCAAGGCAGCTCAAAGAAGTTCTCGCACATCATGGGGCGCTCCCTGATACCAACGCTTTTCTGAAGTAAGGGAATCTTCATATTTTATTCGGAGATAAATCCTGAAATGAACGAGAGATAAAAAAAATTCTTAACCTGATCGGATCGTTAGCGTTTTATCTATCTCTTCAGTGACCTACATTTTTTAAGGTTGAATGGGGAAATGTGTGGTATAATGGGTGAACCAGAGCTACGCAGTGATGAGTCTGTTCTCCTCCGGACTCAGGGAATCTTTGTCAAGTCGATACCGTTTGAAGGTATTCTTACCAACAAACGGATCATCCTTGTCGACAGGGTTACAAATCTCCTGCCGCAAAAGGAAATCCCGCTTGTCACGCTTAAAGATTTTCAAGCAGGCGAGAATGCGATCCGCGACCAGATAATAACACTGTCTGTCTTGGCCAAGACTGGTGAGACACGGCAGATGATACTTACCTTCTCGCGTCAAACGGGAGGGAACCGGATCAGAGAGCGGGATGACTGGATGAGGGTACTAAAAGAGAATACGTCGTCATCATTTGAACAGGTCATTCGTAAAGTAATGCCAGGTATCGGGCAGTCTCCTAAAAAAACTATTCGCGCTGCTCCGCCACGGATAGAGATTATCAGTTCTCCAGTTTCGCCCAATGTACCGGCTGCAGAGAAAACGGAAGTGAAAAAAGAAGGAGAAGATATCGCCCCGATCAAAAAGATTTTGAAGACCAGTCCAGATCCCTCTTCCTCATCGCCCGCAGCAAAAGAATTTGGCGCTTCACCACCCATGTTAGGTACCTATTGCTCACGATGCGGAAACCGTGTGCCGGATGGATCGAAATTCTGTAACCGCTGTGGATCCCCGATCGTTGTTCCTGGTAACCTGGCAGCATCCACAACGCCAAAAACCACTGCAACCGAACCGGCTGTTGAGGAATATGCAGCGAGGAATATTCAGCCTGTAAATAAGGAGTCCGATTCAATAGAACCTCTTATCAAACCCTCACTAGCCAGTGTACCATCAGATTCCCTACGGGAAGTTCCGCAGCAACCAGAGACCCCTCAGGAACAGATATCTATTGATTCCTCTTCTGAATCAATCTCGTCATGGTCGGGTTCAGACTTCCCTGGGACTGATGATAAACCTGAACCGGGGCGGTCGGTTATCATCGACTCGCAGTATTCCGAACCGATACCTCCAGGCAAACCTTCTGGTCCGAAGAAACCATGGAAGGGGTTTATCTTTAAACCTGGTAAAAAAGCAGTTCTCGGTATTATTGTGGTGATAATTATTGTTGCCGTTGTTTTGGGAGCATTTTTCCTCTACCCGATGATCTCAAATAGTGAAGATACAACTGCAACCCCCCAATCTGCAATTACCACTATACCAACGATTATTAAGAATTCAGGAACGTCTGTCATGTCATCAAAAACCCTTAAACCAACAACAGCTACAACGTACCGCCCAAAACCCGGAAACAGCGGTTCAAGTGTTGGACTATAACATTCAAAGGAATGATATAAATCTGTAACCGATATTATCAGATCCAAAAAATCCTGAATACATCTTTTTTCCGATATGTTTTTACCTTGAGTAATTCACACTTCTTTCAGAATTTTTTATGATAAAAAGTCATATCTTCCTGCTTAATACACCGTTTAAACCATCAGCTGCACTTACGACATGGTTTATTGTTGACTTCATGTTAATTATCGTGTTAATCCTTTCCTGCATTATAGTCCCCATGATAATTGCTTCAGCGATTGACTGGATTATTACGGGTATTACCTTTACCTCAGTTATTATCCTTATCGTGATCTTTGCTGCCTGGGTCAGGCTTTATTACATAAGTATGTGGTATGAGCTCAGGGATGACGAGATGAGCTGGAAACGGGGCGTCTGGTTCCGAAGAACTGGCATTGTGCCTTATAACCGTATAACAAACCTTGATGTAATCCAGGGTCCTGTGATGCGAATGCTGGGAATTTCCACACTCTCCATCCAGACAGCAGGATATTCCGGGCAGGCTGTTCCGGAGATTCGGATTGAGGGGATTGAACATGCGGATGATTTGCGTGAATTAATCCGCTCACTGGTGCGACAATCAGGAATGCAAGGTGATGGTACTGGAGGAGGAGTCCTGCCAATAACCGTACCAACCGATCAGAAAATAATCGAAGAATTGGTCAAAATCCGTACAATACTTGAACAGCAAAAAAAATAACGGTTTTTTTTTAAATTATTTTTTCTCTGATAGTTCCGGTGGAGCTGCACTTTTCCTGCCTTTTCTCCAGCGGTAGATTGCATACCCGGCACCACCAACGATGATAAGTGGAAGCAATGTGAAAAGGATGATAATGATGGCATCGATCATGCCAAAGAACCCGGATATTCCTTCATTAATTGTCGAAATAAAATTATGGCCTGTCTCACCACCGACAGGTTCGGGTTCCTGGAGGTTTACCGTGATTGTCGAGAGATCGATCCGGCTGTCAAGGTATTTCAGCCTGCCCTCAAGCCGGTTCATCTCCGTCTGGACCCGGTCGATCTGCTGCTGGACTGTTATTACATCTTCAACTTTGACCGCCTTTTTCATGATCTCATTATATTGGGCAAGCTGGTTCTGATAGGAGCTTTTCTGTGCCTGGAGATCGACATATTCCTCTGTCACATCCTGCCCTTGTGTTGAGGCCGATTTGACGGTGCCTATTGCCTTGACGCTCGAGAGGGTATTTTCAAATTCTGCTGCAGGAACCCGGATTATGACGGAACCTGAGAGACGATTATTGTAGTTTTTCTGGATATTTGTCGAGGACAAATAGCCCCCTTTCTGGGATGCAAGATTTTTCAGCGTCTCTATTGATCCGGGAACATCTTTAACTTCGATAGTCAGGTAAGCAGTTTTTATGATTTTCGTGTCGATCCCGGATAAAACTGAACCCGGTTGCGATGGAGCGCCCGATGGCATTGGCAGGGGAGCTGCCTCACCGGCATACGCTATCTTGGCTTCTGATTGTAAGCGTCCATTGCTCATATCCTGCGATGTAGATGACGAATCAAAAGGTACTGTCGGAAATCCCATGCATCCGGCAGCTGCAACCATTGCAATGCACACTACCACAAGTGCGATGATTTTATCATTCATACAAAATGCATAACCGTGTGAGATATTTATATCCGTCGTAAACTACGATTTGTTTTGAAGTTATCCTGATAGTATTGTTTTGTCTGGTAAAAATCCCGATAATAGGATACAGCAATCAGAAAAAACGCACAGACCCGCTTGCTCCTTACAGATCCTGAACTTTTCCTGAGATTTTTCCTGTCTGTGTGTTTTTTATTGCATCTTGAGAACAGAATCATCGGGAGAAATAACCAGATTAACCCTGCATGAGAAAAAAAGACCGTATGGTGAACAATTCAGGTACGACTTTCTTTGTATATTAACAGCCGTGATCGCTCTTATATAACAAAACGGGAGATACTTCATGGTGAATGTATGGTCGAAGAAAATATTCCGGAAAAACCAGACGGCGTTGAAGAAATTGAGAGACAGGGAGTGGAAGGATTGGTGCACTCCCTTCATGACAGCACTGATCCGAAGGTTCGGCAATATGCCGCGTACCTGCTCGGCAAGACTCAGAACCCACGAGCCATCCAGCCACTTATCGAGGCTCTGGGTGATTTTGACAAGTCGGTTCGCGCACAGGCGATGTCCGCCCTTGTTATGATCGGCAAAACAGCAGTCGAACCGCTGTCCTCTGCGATGAAAGAACCTCAGTGGGAGACCCGGTACCGTGCCGTTGAAGCGCTGGGAAAAATTGCAGATGAACGGGCTGTCAAACCGCTCATTCAGGCTCTCAAGGATAACCGGGATCATGTAAGATACATGGCTGCAAAGGGTCTGCGTGAAATTGGCGACTCAGATGCTGTTGATCCGATGATAATCCTGTTGAAGGATGAAAACCGGTATGTCCGTATGATGACTGTCTGGTCACTCGGTGCTATCGGCGGGAAAAAAGTACACGATGCACTCAAACATGCGCTTGAAACAGAAGGAGATGAAAAAGTCAGGGAAGCAATTACCCAGGCAATGAAATAATTTTTTTTCATTCAGGTAATTCCATTTTTTACGTGTCTCTGGTTATTGCTGGAAATCTCCAAATCATTTCATGAGGCTTCAGATTTTTCTCATTTATGCCCTATATTTATCCTGAAAAAGGTATTATTTCTTTGCATACACTTTGAAATACCATCAGATAATTTTTATTTTACCGTCCGGAATAAACCAAACTTTTATTGTCGCTTGAGTGGTTTATTCTGTTTATTACGATTGTGCGTCATAGATGAGAGATTTTACCTGAGCAGGGATGGACATGACCGATAAGAAAATTTTTGGTTTTAAAGGCTGGTCATTCTTTCTCTATATCCTTGTTGCAATGTTAATCCTGATCATCGTTGTTATAGGGCTTGTAACCCTGAATGACTACAACAACACGAAAACAATGTTTGAAAAAAATTCTCAGCACCTCAAACAACAGACTGAACAGGATATCATTATAACGATTAAGCTAACTGATGAAAGCTATGACCTGTATGACAGCTCCTTAAACGAGCAGATGCGCAATGGATTTGATGTAGTGCTGTCGGAATACCAGCGTGTTGGGGGCGACCCCTCAGCAATGAATCTTACGGGAATAAAACACGAACTGGGAGATCAGTTTGACGTGTATATCATCAATGAATCCGGGATCATCGAGTTCACCAGCTATGAACCTGAACGGGGACTGGACTTCAAAACAGTCCCGTATTTTTTTGCATACCTGACCAGGATCAGAAATTCTGAAGGTTTCTTCCCCGATCGTATTGTTGGGGAGCAGAAGGGTGAAGGCAAACTCCGCAAATTTGCCTACATGGCCACACCTGACCACCGGTATGTGCTCGAACTGGGATTTGCGAAATCTACGTTTCCATCCGAGTTATCAATCGTCCAGTACAAAAAAGCAATTGAACTGATCGCCTCATCCAATCCGTATATTGAGCGTGTCCGTATCTTCAATACGATGGGAAAAATTGCTGACAATACGTCAGAGGTTGTGGATGACCCTACCAAGGTTATCCTAGAGAAGGTAATTCAGCAACGTCAGGATATAACCGTTACCATACCAGAGAACAGACATTCTGTCAAATACCTCTTCATAGACTTGATGAAAGAACAATATGGTTCAGACGCGAGCCGGATTGTAGAGATTACCTATAATGATGCAATGCTCGAAAAAGCATATGAGGGGCATATTCAAAGTCTCCTGGTTATCGCTGTTCTGACATTAGTTATCGGTATTTGTATAGCCTTTTTGCTATCATGGTATCTTTCAAAACCGATCTCCCAAATTGTGAAGGATATTAACCGGATTTCTAAGGGTGACCTTGACTGGAAGATCTCGTCAACCAATGTGGCAGAATTTCAGGTGCTGGAAAACAGTATCAACACGATGGTCGCGTCGCTCAGGGATTCCATAAAAGAAGTCAAGGAGGGTGAAATTCTCCACCGTGAAATGATCGATCAACTGCCTGTTGCTGTCTTCATGAAAGATGTGAAGGATAGCAAATACATTTTCTGGAATAAAGCGAGCGAACAGATTTTTAAAATACCGGCAACTGAAGCGATCGGCAGGACCGATCCTGAACTGTTTTCTCAGAAAATGGTGTCCACGATTGAAAAAGAGGATATTGAGGTTCGGCTCAATCAGGTTTCGGTAAGTAATAAAAAAATCGCGGACAAATACCGGGGCCAGCGTATTATCCATATGATTATCGTCCCGATATATGATTCGGAAAACACCCTTCAGTATATTCTCGGGATTGGTGAGGATGTCACTGAAGAAACTCTCTCTACGAAAATCGATCTCCTGTTCAGTATTACACGACGTGATATTCTTGATCAACTATCAAGTATTGTGAATTACCTGGAGCGTGCACAGCTCAAGACGTCCCGTGAGGCAATGCAGACATTTTTTGACAAGACTCTCGAATCCATCGAGTCTATCAGGAACCAGATGGCATTTGTCCGGTCGCTCCAGGATCTCGGCATTACTTCACCGGCCTGGCAATCAGTGAAAAAGGTGTTTTGGGAAGCGGTCCACCTGAATCCTTCCAGCACTATTGATATTCGTGCGGAAATGGATGATATCGAACTGTATGCCGATCCTCTCTTCCCCCGGGTCTTTTATAATCTTGTGGCAAATTCGATACAACATGGCGATCACCAGCTGACAAAAATCCGGCTTTCTGCAAAAGAATCAGGAGAATCTCTCATCATCATCTATGAAGATAATGGCAGGGGCATTCCTTTTGATGATAAAGAAAAGATATTCGAATTCGGATTTGGTACGGGTACCGGTTTTGGCCTGTTCCTGATCCGTGAGCTCCTGGGATTCACCGGAATTTCCATTACTGAGACCGGTGAGCCGGGAAAAGGCGTAAAGTTTGAGATTCTGGTGCCGAAAGGAAAATTCAGGAAAGCATCATGAGGATACCAGGATCCTTTTCCCGATACAGGATGTCTCCCGGGCCATGATGACGGTATCGATGTCGGTCCGGGAATAAAAAAATCCTTGATATATGAATATCACAATTTTTTAAAAAATTGAATGTACTTATTTTTGCACTGCACCGAGATTTGCCTGCTCTACGGTTTTTGCATAACGGGCAAGCACACCGGAAAGTGGTTTTGTTCTGGGTTTCCAAGTTTTCTTCCGCTGCTCCAGCGTCTTTGCATCGACTAAGATATCAATTTTTTTCCTGAAGAGATCGATCTCGATCTGGTCTTTTTCGGAAACGAGTGCAATCGGTCCCCCAATCGCTGCCTCCGGGGCAACATGCCCGATGCAGGGTCCCCGTGTACCCCCCGAGAACCTGCCATCCGTGATCAGGACGACCTTAGTATACCCAAATCCCATGAGCGCGGAGGTGGGGGAGAGCATTTCAGGCATACCCGGCGCTCCTCGTGGCCCTTCATACCGTATGATAATTACATCACCCTCGTTGATCTCGCGGGCAAGAATCGCTTGCATTGCCAGCTGTTCACCATCAAAGACCCGTGCCGATCCCGTATGTTTCCACATTTCTTTTGGTACTGCAGCACATTTCACGACAGCACCGTCAGGTGCAAGAGAACCAAAAAGAATCTTTAACCCCCCTGCAGGACTTATCGGATCCTGGGGGGATCTGATGACAAGCTCATTTTTCACATTCGCAGTTTTTGCTATCTGCAGAATTTTTTTACCCGATACGGTGGGGCAGTCATCGAGGTGCATTTCCAGACGTTTGAGAACTGCCGGAATACCGCCTGCCCTATAGAGTGTCTGCATGGAATGCGGACCGGAGGGCTGCATATGACAGATATGCGGGACTACATCTGCAAGAGAATTGAAATCCTGAAGGGATAGCGGGACTTCTGCCTCAACTGCGATCGCCATCAGGTGCAGCACCGTGTTGGTCGATCCTCCCAGTGCCATATCCACCCGGATTGCATTGTGGAGGCTCTTTTTCGATATGATATCCCGTGGTTTGATTTGCTTATTGACAAGGGGTATAATGGCTTCCCCGGTCTCCCGGGCAATACGCAGTTTTGCTGCATCAACAGCGGGAATTGCAGCGCAGCCGGGAAGTGACATTCCCATTGCTTCTGTCATACATGCCATGGTGTTTGCCGTATAAAGCCCCTGACAGCTCCCACAGCCCGGCATTGCAGAACACTCCAGTTCGCAGAGTGCAGTTTCACTCATAGTACCTGCCGCAACTTTCCCCACTCCCTCAAAGATATCAATAAGCGACAGGTCTTTGCCATCCTGATATCCAGAGAGCATCGGACCCCCGGTAAGGATAATTGAAGGTATATTGCAGCGTGCAGCCGCCATAAGCATTCCCGGCACGATCTTATCACAGGTTCCAATGCAGACCAATCCGTCGAACCGGTGAGCCTGTGCCATGAGTTCAATGGAATCAGCTATGTTCTCCCGTGAAGGCAGGGAATACCTCATCCCTTCATGCCCCATTGCAATTCCGTCACAGATGCCAATTACCCCGAATTCGAACGGAACACCTCCCGCCGCAGCGATCCCCTCACGTACCTTCTCTGCCAGCCACCGAAGATGGACATGCCCCGGAACAATGGTGTTATACGCATTGGCTATTCCAATGAACGGAAGCTCCATCTCCCGGTCCGTCACTCCCAGTGAACGCAGGAGCGACCGGTTTGGTGCCCGCTGGTATCCGGATTTTACTTCATCGCTGCGCATGTATTCTCACCTGAATTCTGTTGATGATTAATTCGCCTTTCTATACTTTTATGCCTTGTGTGAATAATCTGGATAGATCATGTATCTTTTTAAAAAAAACTGCTATTTATTCGTTTGAAAATTATATGCAGCATCAATGAAATTTTTTGCAAATGCATCGGTAAAATAAGCATGAGTAAAGGTGCCAAGAGCATTTCCTGACGTGAGACCATCTTTTCCGGAATCAATACCTTTCCCCCGTGTCAATCGGAATGCAAACTGCGCATCGCGATCCGGAAGCACACGGGAGTAATGAAATTCGTGCCCGGTTATGCTCTGCAATGGCGGAAGAAATGAGGTATTCACCCTACTTTCACCCTTGACATAACCCAGTGCCTGAACATGGGACGTCATCTCTGCATCGGCCGGGAGTACCCCGCACAAAAGGTATGTCCGATCGGCCATTATTTCACGAGAAAGATACAGGAGCCCCCCACATTCCGCATACAAAGGCATACCTGCATCAACGGCAGATTTCATTTCCTTCGTACATCGTGAAGATTCCAGTGAGGAAAGATGCAGTTCCGGATACCCCCCTCCCAAATAGAGGGCATCAACATCAGGTATAGGATCAATCAGGGGGCTGAAAAAGACAAGCTCAGCGCCAAGGGCATGTAAGCGATCAAGGTTATCCTGATAGTAAAAACAGAATGCATCATCCAGCGCCACTCCGATAAATGTATGCACCTTCTTCCAGGATCCCGACCCCGAAACCTTTTTTTGTGAGGTCAACCGGGTTACCTTATTTGCATATGCAATAATTGCATCCAGATCACAAAATTCCTCGATTACTGATCCAAATTCTGTCATCGATCCGGTTTCGTGTGCCATCTTAAGTCCAAGATGACGACTTTCAATTGCGATATCTTCGCGTTTTGGAATCCAGCCCAACGTTGGTAAAGACGTAGAACCCTCAATCATCTGGCGGTGTCGCAGACTTCCCACGCGATTTAAGATAACTCCGGCAACAGAAATGGTGGTATCAAAGTCCCGGTATCCCCTGATAAGTGCCAGAACACTCCGTGACATCCCTTTTATATCAACAACAAGGATGACCGGGGCATTCAGGAGGCGTGCCACATGGGCCGTGCTCGCAAAATCAGTTCCATCCATACCATCATATATCCCCATCACCCCTTCGATAACTGCGATATCCGCCCCTTTTGTTGCCCGGATAAATGTGTCGATACATCCCTGTTCTCCCATCATGAAGGGATCAAGGTTTCGTGAAGGGCGTCTGCAGATCCGGGTGTGGTGGGAAGGATCAATAAAATCCGGTCCTACTTTGAACGGCTGGACTTTCAGCCCCCGTGCAGTGAGTGCAGCCATGATGCCGCTTGCAATGGTTGTCTTTCCGCACCCGCTGTGCGTGCCGGCAATTACAATACGGGGGATACCGGTCATTTTTCACTCCCGACCTTTTCCGAGACGGGTTGAACTCTGTCATCAAGCTGCTTAACCGGAATACGGATGCCGCTTTCCCGGCCATAGGCATCCACCCGCTGATATACACGGCTGACCATGCTTTCAGTTGTCAGGATCAGGGAATCCTCGCCAAGCAGGGCCTTGAGAATGCATTTGTCAATGACACCATACGTAAAATCCAGGCCGATCCGTTCAGTTTCCGCCCGCTGCTTTGCCCGGGTACCCATCGCTCCTGTTGAAAGGGAGGGGTGCGTGGAACGCCATTGAAGTAATAATTCACGATTGTCCTGGTTGACATTGCATATTGTTATTACTCCCGGCCGAGCATGACAGCAGGATTTCTTCAATACGGTCTCGAAACACTGCATCATATCAAGGACCGTCCTTGGTTTTTTTCCCTCAAGTAAAAAGCCCCTGTTCTGCAGTTCCCTATGCAATTCAAGAAGGGTTGGGAGGGACAAGTGTGCTCTGCGAATATACTCGGGATTGCCAAATGCGACTTCGGGAATATCTTCCTGGAGTATTTTCCCCCCAAGTATCAGGATGGCGCGATCAGCCCATGGGTATGCCAGTTCTACATCATGGGTGGAAATGATTATGGTCTTGCCTTCATGATTCAGTTCATCAAGAAGTTCCATAATATCTTCCGATCCTGATGGATCGAGACCACTGGTTGGTTCGTCAAGGACAAGCACATCCGGATCCATTGCAAGGACTCCGGCAATTGCAACCCGTTTTTTTTCCCCACCGGAAAGCTGGTGGGGAGGTCGGCGTTCAAAACCTTCCAGCCCCACATGCCGGAGCGCTAAAGTTACGGTTTCTTTTACACCACTTTCACTATAGCCAAGATTCGTTGGCCCGAATGCCACATCCTGGTATACGGTTGGTGCAATTATCTGGCGATCAGGGTTCTGGAGGACAAAACCCACCCGTTTACGCACCATCCGCAGAGATGCAGTATCGTACCGGATTGGTTCATTATCAAAGAGTACAATCCCTGAGTCCGGACGAATCAATCCATTGAACATCATAAGAAGTGTGGATTTACCGGCGCCGTTAGGACCAACGAGCGCAATCTTCTCTTTCTTGCGGATATGGAAACTGATTCCGCTGATCGCTTCCAGTCCACGAGGATAACGATAGTGGATATCCCGTGCTTCAAGTATGATGCTGCTCATGGTTAGCGACCTATATTATTGTACTATTTCCCGATACAATCACAACTGCCGTGGAAAGTGAGAGAAATATCACTACTGCAAGACATGACATTCGTTCTACCGGGCGGTTCTCCCCCAGCAGGGCAAATTTCCCGTCATAACAGCGTGCATCCATAGCCCGGATGAGATCTTCTCCTTCGTCCCAGCTGGCAATGAATGCAGCCCCGCACAGGGACGCAAAGGAGTGTATGGATTCGCGCCATGTGGAGTATCCAAGACGCATTACCTGTGCATTATATATCTGGATTACCTGGTCCATCAGGATGAAGATCGTACGATAGATGATCATCATCAGGTCAATCACTACTTCCGGAATTCTGCACTGGCGAAAAACAATGAAAATATCTGTCATGGGCGTTGTCAGAGCGATAAAACACATTGCTGACATCCCCCCGATTACCCGGCAGAAGACAAATATGCCCTGGTTTATGCTTTCCCGGGTTATGGACAGCGAGAACGATGGCAGGAGGCTCCAGCTCCAGAAAACATCCTGTCCGCCGGTGATGAGGATGATTCCGGCAACACTAATTAGCGCAAACCAGAGGGGTACAATAAAAAGTTCTGCATAGGTTTTTGCATCCACCCGCGCGAGAAACAGGATTGCACCCGTGAGAACAAGGGCGATAAAAAGGGGAGGCAGGTAACTCGTTGAGAGCAGGCAGAGGAGGATAGCTCCGAGACCCGCGGCGAGTTTAAGGTACGTGTTTATCTCACGGAGTCCGTTCTTCTGGGCAATATCTTCCAGAAGTTCCTCAAACATACAAGTACACCTCTCTTTTTGTACCGATTATGCTTTCTTCTTCTGTCCTATCCAGAAACCAAATACACCGCCTACAAGAATCCCGCCAACGGCAGCCTGCAGGGCAAACAGGCATGCCTCAATCTCTCCGCTTGGCGGCTCCCACTGGGGGATAATAGGCTGAAAATTTTCCAAAGGTGTACCGGAAAGTTCTGCGATAAGTCCTGAACCTACATTATCAGAACCGGCAAATTCCGCCCCGCTCATTGTTGCACTCGTGTACAGGAATAATGCGCAGAATGCACCGATAGCAATAACCGTCAAAATTTCGAGTGTATACTTGTATGCCATCAGTTATCAGACCTTACCGCGTTGATCTGCTCCTCAGAGAATATTTTCAGCCGGATGAGGATATCGGGTTTAAGTGCCACAATATATTTGAACACGAGTGCAAGGACAATACCCTCGACAATGGCAAGTGGTATCTGGGTAATGGCAAATATTCCCATAAACAGAATGAATGAACTGATAATCCCCCCGGTTTCTGCCGGGTATGCCAGAGCCAGTTCAAGTGACGTCATCACATAGGTGAACAAATCGGCAAAAGCTGTCACCAGAAATACCGTTATATAGATATTCACGGAAGTGTCCCTGAGCAGCCGGTAGATCGTATACCCAACCAAAGGTCCAACGACTCCCATCGAGATTATGTTGGCCCCAAGAACGGAAAGCCCTCCATGGGCAAGGAACATGCTCTGGAACAGGAGTACTATTGCGCAGACAACTGCGGTAATCCAGGGCCCGAATGATATTGTTGAAAGCCCGGTTCCGGTTGGATGTGAACAACTGCCTGTAACTGAAGGGAGTTTTAAGGAAGACAGGATAAAAATAAACCCCCCCGTTACTCCAAGTAAGGGTAATGCTTCACGGTCAGTGGCCAGGACTTTTTTCAGTTGATACATCCCAAGAATAAGACAAGGAACGGCTATAATCCACCAGACAATACACCACTGCAGGGGGAGAAATCCTTCCATAATGTGCATGCTTTTCACCTTTTGAAATCTGAGTGGATCGGTCAAATAAAAATTACTTGAGTTAAATCAATTTTAATTGTATAGTAATGTTACGCAATCCGGTATATAAAAATTTCTTGTTTTTTTACATTTTTATTGGGGAAACAGGGGGAATTATAAGGTCATCACAAAATATCATTTTTTCCGATAGTGATAGATCAGATATACGATACCAATGATTCCTGCAATAATGATCGAAAGGTAAACAGGGTTTGAGAGAACAGCAGTCATCCCAGCCGGTGAATTCACGTTTACTTTTACTTTCATGGTGTCAGATAGGTACGTATTGTCGAGTGCATCCCGGTACCTGATCTCCGCATCGAGTCCATACTCCTTTATCGTAGCCGAGCGATCGACACTCACTTCATAGGATGCTACGGCAGATTCACCAGGCTTGAGATCTCCGAGATATGCAATATCATCATTGCTCGTGAACGGATCGACAGCACTTATTCTGCCTTGTGCGCTGTAGACGGTTGTTTCCCCGGTGTTTTTGTATTCCACGTTGATGACTTTTTTATTGCCGGGATTCATGTCTGCAGCGGGTGAAATAACTTCAAAATCCACTTTTCCTCCTACAGGTATTCCTATCGTGTCGCTCCGTGACGTAACAAAGTCTCCCTCCTTGTTCTTATATACCACCACGACATCTACAGGATACGTCTGGCGTTCTGCATCACGGGAAATTGAAACCTTATACCTGGCTTCAACAATACTGCCTGAAGGGAAATCTCCGATATAAACGCTGCTGTCAGTCGGCACTATCGGGCTATTGCCGTTTCTGAGAATTTTCACAATAGCTTTTGTGCCATCCTCATACCCGGTATTTTTTATTTTCATAGTGAGATACCCCTCAGTACCAACATTCAGATGTTCAGGGGTTGCCGATTGCACATCTATTGAGACATCGGATTTAATTTTTATGGGGATCTCGATACTTTCATTGACCTGTTTATAGGTATACTGGATGGTATCAATACCATATTGTTCCGCCTGATATAAGTACGTGTAATTCAGCGCTAGCGGAAGGGTATAACTACCCGCTGCGGCACTGGAATTAATTTTTGTTGTAAATACTGCATTTACACTGCTGGCACCTTTCACATCTCCCAGCATCTGGGGATCAGATTTGATAACGAGGGGTGCATTACCTGCATGAAGAGCAACCGTGACGAATTTTGCCGTATTCGGGAGATCATCGCGTTCAACGATTCCGGATTGGACAAATTTGAACTCATTCAGCCCGGAATTTTCGATAACAATCGTGAGCTGCACCTCTTTTCCCGGGCTTAATTCATTGGTTCCAGATATAGAGGCTGACAGTTGTGGGCTACCAGCCATGTATTTTGTTCCTGCCATTGCGGGCGCAATCAA
>JADDYB010000116.1_pt1 | contig 23915 bp, 22 predicted proteins | sample 8641941 | NCBI WGS metagenome assembly JADDYB01 (sample SAMN16275377, study PRJNA637457) | freshwater sediment metagenome | isolation source: Lake Kineret sediment | place: Israel: Lake Kineret | collected 2013
AGGTAGGACCATAATTAAGGGCCTGATGGAGAGAAAAGAGGGGATTCCCCTCAACTACAACCGTAAATTTCTAACAGCCTACCAAAACATTTAGCTCGGCATGATGGGGGATTCCTTCTTGTTTGCTGCAGTTAGGAATCCCCCTTTTCTTATCTCTATCCCCCATCTTCAATAGAATTCCTTTAAACTTTGTGATAATTTATAAATGGTATCCTCCCTTTCCCCTCCCTTGTAAAGGGGGAGAAAAGGGGATTAGCACTGACAAAAAAATGGCCTTCATTCCTTCATATATCAGTCTCTATGAAAAGGGAGAACTCCGCCAAAGGGTCCAGCTCTTGAAGGAGTTCCTCAAGGAGTGCCGACTATGCCCGAGGCAGTGTCGGGTCAATCGCCTGGATGAAGAGGTTGGGGTCTGCCAAGCCAGGTCAGAGCTCATGGTCTCAAGTGCCTTTCCCCACTTTGGTGAGGAACCCCCTCTGGTTGGATATCACGGCTCAGGAACCATCTTCCTCACCCATTGCAACCTTCGGTGTCTTTTCTGCCAAAATTACGACATCAGCCATCTTGGTAGTGGGGAGCGCATTACCTCCTCTGACATGACACGTATTATGCTAAGACTCCAGGAGATGGGTTGCCACAACATCAATTTCGTCACCCCCACCCACTATGTCCCTCAGATCGTCGCCTCTCTCCCCGAAGCGATTGAGAAGGGTCTTCGGCTTCCCATTGTCTATAACTGCTCAGGATATGAGTCCATTGAGGTGATTCGACTTTTGGAAGGGATCGTTGATATCTACATGCCCGATGCAAAATATATAGACGAGAAATATTCAAAGCGATTCTCAAATGCTCAAGATTATCCAGAGGTGATCAAGGAGGTTCTCAAAGAGATGCACCGCCAGGTTGGAGATTTGGCCACCAATTCTAAAGGGGTTGCTGAGAGAGGGCTTTTAATCAGACACTTGGTCATGCCCAATGGAGTGGCCTCTTCGAAAGCAGTTCTCAAGTTCATCGCTGAGGAGATTTCTATCCACTCCTATGTCAACATCATGGATCAATATAGGCCGGAATACCGAGCCCATGAATATCCTGAGATCAATCGTCGGATCACTCACAAAGAATATCTGGAAGCAGTTCAGTGGGCCAAGCACTATCATCTCTATCGAGGTTTTTAGGTGAAATTGCAGGAAGCTCTACGAGAGATCCAATCTCTCAAGAAGAAAGTCCGACAACTCACCAGAGAGATTGAATCCATCAAGGCCGCTTCTATCGAAGACCCTTCTCCAGTGGAGAAGATGCTCAGAATGAGGGGGATAAAAGTCTTTCGAAAAAATCCCTTCGAACGTCTCTTCTTCCCTCCGGACCTTTCTCCTTTTTTTAAAACTCAATTTTACGAGATGATGAAGAGATACTCCTTTCGTCTCGTTCTGAGAGATATGATCAAATACCAGGATCGGTTTCGCATCCAGGATCTAACCCACTACTGCTCTCCCAAGGTGGTTCAAGGATATTGCAATCTGCTTTGTGAAATAGGGGTGATCATAAAAAATGGAAAGGAAAAATATCGAACCCGGGTTTCCCCTCTTTACAGTTTTGGGCCCACCTTGGAGTGGTTCATTGCGGAGATGTTTAAAAGGGAATTTGCCTCGCCTGCCATCTATGGAGTCAGTGTGAAGAACACTCCTTCTGGTGGCGACTACGATGTCATTTCGTCCTGGAACCAAAGACTGGTCTATGTGGAAGTGAAATCCTCTCCTCCAAAAGGAGTTGAGCTGAACGAGATTTCTACTTTCTTCTCCAGAATGGATGATGTCCTGCCAGAAGTATCTTTTCTCTTTAATGATACACAGTTAAGGATGAAGGATAAGCTGGTTGTGATGTTTGAAGAAGAATTGGAAAGGAGACACGTAAGGGATTCGAAAACTCTCTATCCTGTGGAGAGGCTGATTGGGGAACTTTTCCATGTTCAGAATCGCATCTTTATCGTCAACAGCAAAAAAGATGTCATAGAAAATTTTCAGATCTGCCTCAAACATTACCTTCGTCATAAGGCATGGCGCATAGCGTGATAACCTCAGACCCTATAATCGTAAACCCCGGCGCTACACAGTTCGTTCAATTTATGAGGGAGCGGTATGAAGAACAAAGAATTGTCCGACCTTTTTGAGAAGATGGCAGACATCCTGGAATTTAAAGGGGAGAACCCTTTTAAGATCAGTGCCTACCGAAAAGCTTCGAGGATCATCGGCGACCTCACACAAGATATCGAGGAGATCGCCGAGAGTGGGAAATTGAAGGGCGTTCCGGGGATTGGCGAAGGCATGGCTCAGAAGGTTGTGGAATATCTTAAGACAGGGAAGATCTCAAAATTTGAAGAAGTGAAAAAGGGGGTACCGGATGAATTGATCGCCATCATGGATATTCCGGGGATGGGTCCCAAAACCCTTTCCACGCTTCATAAGGAGAAAGGAATTAGCGATCTATCACAACTCGAAAAGGCAGTAGAGGATGGGTCCCTGATTGGCCTTCCAGGAATCGGTGAGAAGAAGGTCGAAAATATCAAAAGAGGGATAGAACTCCTGAAGGCCAGCAAAGGCAGAATGAATTTAGGTCTGGCTTTTCCCATAGCGAAACGGATTGTGGAAACCTTGAGGCAGAAGACAGGATCCAAAAAGATTGAATGGGCAGGCTCCCTTCGAAGAATGAAAGAGAATATCGGAGACATCGATATCTTGGCTACCGGTCCGGATAAGGAAAGGATCGTTCATACATTCACTCATCTCCCAGAGGTCAAAGAGGTCTTAGCCTCAGGAGAGACCAAGGCCTCCATCATTGCCGAAGGAGGAACACAGATTGACCTTCGTGTCGTCGAAGAGGATTCCTATGGTGCAGCCCTTCAATATTTTACCGGATCAAAGGGACACAATATCCATCTCCGAGGGATTGCCAAAGCCAAAGGGATCAAAATCAATGAATATGGGGCTTTCAAAGGAAATAAGAGAATTGCAGGAAAAGAAGAAAAAGATGTGTATCGTTCTCTGGGGATGGACTGGATTGAACCCGAACTTCGCGAGGACCGTGGGGAGATCGAAGCTGCCCAAGGAAAATGCCTTCCCAAATTGGTCCAGGGATCTGAAATTAAGGGAGACCTCCATGTTCACTCCAAATGGAGCGATGGCACCTCTTCGATCGAAGAGATTGCTCAAGCTGCACAAAAGAGAGGTTATCAATATGTGGCGATCTGTGATCACTCGAAATCCCTGAGGATCGCCCATGGGCTTGATGAGTCGAGGTTGAAGAAACAGATTGAGGAGATCGATCGCATTAATGAGAAATTGAAGGGCTTTCAAATTCTAAAAGGAACAGAGGTCGATATCCTTATCGATGGAAAGTTAGATTTTTCCGAGAAGATTCTTGAGAAACTCGACATCGTTGTAGCAGCCGTCCACAGTGGATTCAAACAGGATAAGGGGAAGATGACGAAAAGGATCGTTCGAGCCTTAGAAAATCCTTTTGTAAATATGATTGCTCATCCCTCTGGGAGGCTTTTAGGGGCAAGAGATCCCTATGAGGTAGAGATGGATGAGTTGATGGAGGCTGCAAAGAAATATGGGAAGGCTTTGGAGATTAATGCCTACTTCGAACGTCTCGATTTAGATGATGTTCACTGCCGGAAAGCAAAAGAGATGGGAATTCGAGTTGGAATTGGAACCGATGCTCACCATTTAGATCAGATGTGGATGATGAGTCTGGGCGTGGCTGTGGCAAGAAGGGGATGGCTCGATACCGAAGATGTCCTGAATACTCTTTCCTTGAAAGAAATTCTGAAATGGTTCCACCGAGAGAGGTGAACCGTAAACGCCGGCCTACCGCGGATAGGCTCCATGCCCCATGCGATTTAGAATGAGCGAAAGAGCTGTTTAATCTCCTCAGCATATTCAGGGAATGGAGTAGGGGTGAAGGAGAGGAGAAAGGCCAGAAACACGATACCGCCCATACATTTTCTCTTCCAATCAAGGGGTGTAATGTCATCGATGGGGGGTGGGTGCCGAAAGCCGAAGAGGATGATGAGGATGAGAAGGAGGAACCATCCTGGGTTATAAAATACAGTAATAAAAGCCATCACAGCAATAGCCATCAGGAAAATAGCCCGGCTCCTCCTCCCAAAAAGGCCATAAGCAATGTGGCCTCCATCTAACTGGCCAATGGGAAGGAGATTGAGCGAGGTAACAAAAAGGCCAACCCATCCAGCAAATCCTATGGGATGGATGAGAATATCATAACCTTCCTGAACCTCACCCATCACCAAACGCTGGAGGAATTTGAAGAGGAGAGGGTCTGCCAGGGGAATCATTCCATCTTTAATATGTGAGACAGGGATCACCTTAGAAAGTTTTAAGCCGATGACAATCGCAGGAATGCTGAGGATAAGGCTGGTAAGAGGTCCAGCTATCCCCGTGTCAAAAAGCGCCTTTCGAGAAGAGACAGTGCTTTCCATGCGAATCACCGCACCGAAAGTCCCGAAAGGTGGAAGGGGAAGGGGTAAAAAGAAGGGTAAGGTCGCATTTATCCCATACCTTCGCGACATCAAATAATGGCCCATTTCATGTCCAAGGAGGATGAGGATAATTGCAAAAGAATAGGCAGGGCCTCCAACGATCCACGTGGAGGCCACTGTCAAAATGAAAAGAACAATATGGATGGTATATCTTCGCATTAAAAACGATTATTTCTTTTTCTTATGACGATCGCGGTCGAGTTGCTTTTTGTGTTTGTGTTTGCGCATTTTCTTTCGGCGTTTCTTAACGACGCTTCCCATGATCTCCCCTCCTTTCTCTTCTTATATCGAAATGCTGGATTCAAGTTCCCCCTCACCCTCGCCCTCTCCCGCCAGGGGAGAGGGAACTCATGGGACAATCCACTTAAAATCCCTCCCCCTTGACGGGGGAGGGAAAGGGTGGGGGTGAGTTATTAATCCACAATCACATTGGTCTGGGTTCTCAGTACTCCTGAAAGTCCCTGAATTTTGGTGACGATGAAATCGCCAAGGATATTGATGTCCGGAGCCTCGACCAGAACGATGACATCATAAGGACCTGTCGTGGCATTGGCTCGTTTCACTCCCTGTATCTTTGAGGCTTCCTTCGCCACATCCCTGGCAGCCCCTGCCGTGCATTCGATAAACACATAGGCTGAAATCGGCATACGATCACCTCCTTCACGAAGAAGATTATATCAAACCCCATCCGATTTCAAGTTTAAAAAATTCGGATGTTTTCATTTAATTTTGCTCAACTCTTTCTCATCGATGTGGAAACTATGCTGGTCTGTTGGAAATGTCCCTTTCAAAACCTCCTCTCCGTATGATTCAAAAGCTTTGAGCATCAGTTCGCTCAGATTGACATATCGTTTGGCAAATTTAGGTGTGAAGCGATCGAAGAGTCCCAGCATATCATGGACCACCAATACCTGACCATCGCAATGAACACCTGCACCTATTCCAATGGTCGGAACTTTGAGCCGCTCCGTGATCTTTTTTGAAATGGGTGCTGGAACGGCTTCGAGGAGAACAGAGAAGGCCCCTGCATCTTCAAGTTGGAGGGCGTCGTCAATAATCTTCTGAGCCCCTTCTGCATCCTTGCCCTGAACCTTAAATCCTCCGAGCATGGAGATGGTCTGTGGCGTCAATCCAATATGGCCCATCACTGGAATGCCGGCTTTGACAAGAGCTTTTACAATATCCTTGACCGTGACACCTCCTTCCAATTTCACTGCATCGGCTCCTCCTTCTTTCATGAATCGGCCAGCATTAAGAATCGCATCCCTTTCAGAAGTGTTATAGGACATAAAGGGCATATCGCCGATGATGAGAGCATATTTTGCCCCACGGGTCACAGCTTTGGTGTGGTGAATCATTTCATCCATGGTCACAGGGAGGGTATTTTGATAACCTAAGACCGTCATCCCCAAAGAATCTCCCACCAATATGATCTCGATCCCAGCGCGGTCTTCGAGCAGGGCCATGGGATAATCATAAGCCGTGAGCATGGTGATCTTCTTTCCCTCTTTCTTCATTGCCTGAATATCCACCGGAGTTATTTTTTTACGTTCCATCTTAACCTCCCTTTGGGTGATGGTGATGGGTGATAGTGATTCGTATAAAACATCACCATCCCTATCGCCTCCACTAATTTTTAGAAGCTTTTCTCTATGGCTTTTACCAAATCGGTCACTGCTTGATTAAAAGGAACAGGGATCCCCAATCGTTGAGCTTCTCTCACCACGGCTCCATTGATGGCGTCAATTTCTGTCCTCTGTCTATGATCAAAATCTTGGCCCATTGAAGAACGATTCTCCCTGGTTGCTTCTGCTGCCTTTCGAACTTTGTCAATCGGATTTTCCTCGATATGAATCCCTTTTCTTCTGGCGACCTCTGCCGCTTCAAACACCAGTTTCTCCATCAATCTCACGGTCTCAGGATAATCTATGAGTTGACCATTTTTAAATCCAGTTAAAGCGGTCAGGGCATTGATCCCTACATTGACTAAAAGCTTCCCCCACACGTTGTCGTGGATATTTGAGGAGACCTCTGTTTCGATTCCTGCCCCACAAAACATCTGAGCAATTCGCATGGCCCGATCGGACATTTGATGATCCAGTTCCCCGATAAACGTTTTCCCCCATCCGGCATGGCGAATATGGCCTGGTTTGAGTAGCGTCGCACCATGACCTGTGACTCCCAACATCACCTTCTTTCGATCAATCTGCTTACACATCACTTCTTCATTCCCCAAACCATTCTGAAGGGTAAGAAATATTGTATCTTCCTTTTCAAGAACCAAGGCATCTAAAACCGCCTTTTCGGTATCATAGGTTTTGACAAAAAAGATCACCAGGTCAGCTTTTCCAACGGAGGTCACATCGGGAGTGGCATTCATCGGGATGATCTGCGTCTCTCCTTTTTCTTCAAAGGTGAGACCGACCGAACAAATCGTATCGATCTGTTCCTTTAGGTAACCTACCAACCAGAGTTCCTCTCCCACACGGCTGAGGAGCCCCCCGAAGAGGCTTCCCATTGCTCCAGGACCCATCATCACGATTTTCATGGTCTTTCCTCAATTCGTGGTAGATGAACGTTAACCGAGGTCAATTGAAAAATCAAGCTTTGACCGGCCAATGCCCCGTCCCGCCTATCGCGGGATAGACGGGGTCCCTGCCTGCTCCGCCCTCGGTCGGGACCGGGGCCGGCAGGCAGGAAGGGGCACAATATAAAGAAAAATTACCTTTGCTCTCATCCTGCTCGCCACTTCGTGCCAGGGAAGCTCCGCCGTGCCTGTCTCGTCCTGACGGGGTGGACGGGTGCTTCAGTTCCCCACCCCAGACATCAAAGCATTTGGATGATAAGGAGGAGGGTGAAGCCGATCATCGCAATCGAAGTCACCCAAGCAATAACATTGAAGATTAGACCATTCGTATGGTTCATCATCAACTTTTTATCATTGATGAGGAGAAGCATAAAGATGAGAACAAAGGGAAGAACGATTCCATTAACCACCTGTGATAAATACATGATGCGGATCAAAGGGAGATTGGGATAGAGGATGATGCCGGCCCCCAAAAAGATCATTAACGTATAGAATCCATAAAACTGAGGAGCTTCTACAAACTTCTTATCTATTCCTACCTCCCACCCCAAGCCTTCACAGATGAGATAGGTCGTGGACAGGGGAACAACCGAGATCGCCAAAAAGGATGCGTTAACCAGCCCAAAGGCAAAAAGGTATGTACAATATCTTCCGGCAAAGGGTTTAAGGGCGAGGGCTGCTTCTTCGGCCGTCTCAATTCGGATCCCGTTTTTAAAAAGGGTCTCCGCACAGACCAGAACGATGAAAAAGGCGACGATCTGGGCAATGACCGCTCCTATGACGACATCGAATCGAGAGAACTTATACTCCTCTACCTTGACTCCTTTTTCGACCATCGTTGCCTGGAGGTAAAACAGTGTCCATGGAGCGACGGTTGTCCCCATCAAACCAATCACCATGGCCATCTCCGAAGGTTGAAGGCTAAGCTTGGGATATAGAAATTGTTCGGCGACATGACCCCAATCTGGTTTCACAAGGATGCCTGTCACGATGTACGAGAGATAAAACACGCAGCCGACCAGAAAGACCTTTTCTATGGATTTATAGGTTCCATTTACAACCATCCACCACATCAAAAAAGCGCTGATTGGAACGGAGATGAGTTTATTCACTCCCAAGACCTCCATCCCAGCAGCGAATCCTGCAAATTCGGCGATGACGTTTCCCATAGTGGTGAAGAACATAGCGATCATCAGGTAGAAAGTGATCTTGGCACCAAATTTTTCACGGATCAGATCGGAGAGCCCCTTACCCGTCACAACGCCCATGCGAGCACTCATCTCCTGGATCACAATGAGGGCGATCATAATAGGCACAAGAGACCAGATGAGTTTTAGTCCAAACTCTGAACCAGCCAAGGAGTAAGTGGTAATGCCGCTTGCATCATTAGCTACATTAGAGCTGATAACACCTGGCCCCATTAGAATGAGGAACAGCCCTAAGGTTCTCCACAGGGAGCGCTTTGAACTCGAAACCCATTTTTTGTAATCGGTCATGATGTTTTAAACCCTTGCCTAAAAATTGCAGTCACCCAATGACAAAGTAACTGCGTCATTAGGTCAATAAGTTATTAGTTATTTAATGACTTAATTACCCAGTGACTTAATGACTAAGAAGAGTTTAGAATTTGGAATTTGGTTATTGTTAATTATCCTGCCTCGGGGGCCAATACATCCAGGACACTGCGGAAACCAATGACTCCTTTCAGATGGCTTCCTTCATCCACCACAGGCAGGGCCCTGAATCCATACTTTGCAAAGGCCTCCACGACCTCATTCTGGTCTTCATCCAATTTGACACTCACCACTCTCGCAGGTTGGATTTCGGAAAGGGTTTGATGGGAGTGAGCTGTAAGGAGGTCGCGAATGCTTACCACCCCTTGGAGAATCTCCTCTTCATCCACTATAAAAATATAGTCCATGATGTCCAAATTCGGGGCTTCCGCCTTCAATCGTGAAATGGCTGTCTCTACGGTCACTCCAGGGGTTAGGCTGAGGTAGGCAGTGGTCATCAAACCGCCCGCTGTCTCATCGGCATGGACGAGGAGTTCTCTCAAGTCTTCAGCTTTCTCCTGTTCCATCCCTTCAAGAATTTCCTCAGCCCTCTCCTCGGGGAGATCCGCCAGAAGATCGGCAGCATCACTGGGAGACATCTCCTCGACAATATCAGAAGCCTTCTCCACGGGGATTGTCTCGATCAAGGATTTCTGAATCTTTGGATCGATTTCCTCCAGGGCTTCCGCGGCTGTCTCGGCATCCAGGGCATGGAAAATGGCAGATCGTTCACGGCCACTGAGGTCCTCAATGATATCGGCCAAATCTGCAGGATGAAGATGGGAAAGTTTCTTCTGAGAGACACTAAGTTGGAGGAGATCTGAACCTGAAAGGAGTTGGACATATTTCCAGGAGATGAACTGATTGGGAAGGACATAGGAGAAGAACCAACGTAGGGCTTGATCCACGATCTTCTCCCATCCCACCCTCCTCATCAGTCCACGAAATCCCACGTCAACGTGAACCAGCCTGAGACGAGAATCCACGCGAAGAAAGTGGAGGTCATTGACTCTTACCACCTTCGCCCCGAAGGTATCAACAATTTGTTTGTCCATCACCGCTTCCTTAAGAAGGATGATATCCTTTTTCGGAAGAGATGTCTTAAGGTCCAAGAGCTCTTCTTCAGAAAGGGTAAACTGGGGTTCGATTTGAATGAGCTTTTCCCAGAGAAGGTACATCTCTCTTCCCCTTGTTCGGATCATCATACCAATGATCATTGGGTAGGGGTCCGCCCTCTCGGCCACCAAATCTGTTATTTTGCCGACCCTCTGCCCGGAAGCGTTATAAGCCCTTCGGTTTAAAAATTCGCTGAAGAAATAAAATTCTTTAAGACCTTGATCCATCATTCGTTCCTGAATCATTTAATCATGCTGCTGTACGAATTTTTAAACTTCTTTATAACGACTTCAAAAAAAGGTGTCAAATCGAAATTGTTTTCAATTCCCCATCGTTCATTTCTTGCAGAGTCGTTTTGACTAAGTTCAATAGATCTCTCTCAAGGTCTTTTGAAGAATGGATCGGCAGGAGGAGACATTTGAGTTGGGTCAACCCTTTGCTCTCCAGGAGGTGTTGAATGACTTTCTCTACTTCGGAAGGATCGATTTCCCTTAGATGGGTTAATACCCCTCGGATCTCATTCTGACCATACCGCTCAATGATATCGTGTTCTCGGAATTGGGTCTGAGATTGTAGTTTGTCAAGAGAAGCCGGATTCCCGTGGAGAAGGAAAAAAGTGAGGCTCCGAGGACCCGTGAGGTCACGCCTCTCGTCGCTGATTCCTTCTGGGGTGGGCTCGTAATCCAATTCCATTAACAACCTCAGGTTTTTTATCAGGACAACCTGGTTCTCTTCAGAGCGGAACCATTGGAAGGGTTCACTTGGATGTTCCACTTTGGGAGGGCTTTCTTTCAACTTTCTTATCGCTTCTATCTGCATCAACGTATATTCGAATTTGGAGTAGCAATTTTTAGAGATAAATCCGAATTCCATGATCTCCTTGTCGCGTAGAGAATCCCGGTGGTAGTACTGACGATATTTACCCTGAAGGAGTTGCTCCACCGCCTTGATCTCGGTCAGTCGGTTGCGAATCTCCTTATACAACTCTCGGATATCGACGAGGATTTCTCTCGGGACATTCCTTTCAGGAGAGACCATCCGACACATCTCCTGAAAGTCATCCATTGTTTTCTTCAAGTAGTGATAGTTATTTTGAATGGTTTTTTCTAAATTTCCAGCATATCTTTGAACGCGGTCTTTCTCCATGGTTCATCCCCATCCCATTCTACTCCACTTCGCCTTTTTCTCCAATATGAAATGAAAGATGAAAAGGATCTGTGGGTTAAGGTTGCGAAGACTGATTTTTTCTCTACAATGTTTAGAGGAATCCTTCTTCAAAGGAGCCTAAATGCTTTCGAATAGGGTCATCGGCGGGTGGCATCGCTAATGTTTCTAACTCTCGGAGGTACACCCATCGGAGGTCATGGCATCCAATGGGTTTGAGAGAACCTTTTTCAATCCGACAACGATAGACCAAAAAAAGGATAGGGTATTCTGGATAGGCGTAGAAGACCGCATCAAAAATCATTCCTACCTCCACTTCCACATCCAATTCTTCCCTTAACTCTCTTCGCAAGGCACCCCTCGGTTCTTCCCTCTCCTTCACCTTCCCTCCTGGAAATTCCCAGAGGAGTCCATGGGAAGAATCCTTTTTTCTCTGGGTGACAAGGATTTTCCCTTGTTCGATGATCAATGCTGCAGTGACGATCACGGTCCTCATCTCATCCCTCGATGCGGTTCCGGCCGCGTTTTTTTGCCTGATAGAGGGCATGATCCGCCTCGCGGATCAAATCGGTGAGGGTGGAGATAGAAGAGGAAAAGGTTGCCACTCCCACACTCACCGTTAAATCTTTATTGGGTTGGGCATTCTCATTAGGAAAACGAGTATCGGCCACATTGACTCTCACCCTCTCCGCAATCTCGAGAGCCTCTTCCCTTCCTGCATTGATTAAGATGGCAGAAAACTCTTCCCCTCCGTAACGGGCGACAATATCGCTCTGCCGGACACCGCGCTGAATGAGAATAGCAATGGCCTTTAATACCTGATCTCCAGCCAAATGGCCATTATTGTCATTGTAATGTTTAAAATAGTCGATATCGATCATGAGAAGGGAGAGAGGGGTGATGTAGCGTTTTTGGCGCTCTAACTCCAGGGTGAGTTGCTCGATAAAAAAACGGTGGTTATATATCCCGGTCAGGTCGTCGGTATAAGAGAGACGGATGGCTTCCTCTTTCATCATCTCGATCTCCTTCAATTTCTCCTTATAGAGGTCCCTGATCACTTGAAGTTCCCGGGCATATAGATCTCTTTCACGAATCTTTTCCATGAATTCCTTCTTCGCTTTCTCAAACTCCTCTTCGATCCCGATCCTCTCTCTCAAATCTCTCAGGGTAATGAAAAAAGCATCCTCCTTAAGGGATCCGAAGAACTCGACAGGAATCCGTTCTCCTAACCGACTGGTGATCTGTGTCCTGAATCGAACTTCTTTACCTTGTCCCATCTCCTCGAACTCTTCTCGGACCTGATGGAGGTCTTCGAGGGGGACAACGTCTATAAAGACCATCTGCTGAAGTTCTTCCGGAGGATACCCGAGCATTTCCATCCCTTTGGGATTGACCTTTAGAAAATCTCCTTTTCGGTCGAGGATGAAAAATGGCTCCTGGAGGACTTCAAGAATAGATCTCTGTAGACGGATTTCCCTTTCCAGCACCTCCACCTTTTCCCGGATTTCTTTAAGAGAAAGAGATCCCATCTACGAATACTCATTTCAAATTTCAGATTCCAGACTATTCGTTCGTTTAGTTCCTTTTGTTTCTCTGGTTCATTTGGTTAATTAAAAAGACCAAATAAACTAAAGAAACCAAATAGACCAATTAAATCTGCAATTTTATTATGGGGCAAGTATATCAAATTAACTTTGAAGATACAAAAACGATCATACCATTTCCTGAACTTCTCGTTCGATTTTCTTCAACACCCCTAGATCATAAGGAACAATATTTTTCAATGAAGGGTCCAACGGATTTTCCGGATTGAAGTTCTGCAGGATGAATCTTCGGCCTACCCTCAACTGATTCCCGAGGGTCTGGATATCTTCTTCTCTATGGAGTCCTGGAACAACGGTCATCCGAAATTGATACTCCACCTTTCCGCCCTTCAGGATTTCGATTGACTCCAAAATGGGTTTTAAGTTGATGGGAAGGCCGATGGAGCGGGAATAGCGAAAAGGGTCTAAGGGCGCCTTCACATCCATGGAGATGAAATCAACCCCTCCTGTCTCCATCAAATTTTCTAACCTATGAGGATTTGAGCCATTGGTATCCAATTTGACTAAAAATCTATGTCGTTTTATCTCTCGAATGAGGGAAGGAAGGTCGGCATGGAGAGTTGGCTCTCCCCCTGTGAGGCAAACCCCATCGATCCAATTCCTTAAAGAGTGGAGGCGATCGAGAATATCTTCCAGGGGGATGGTGGAATACTGCTCGGGATGGAAAACAAGGGGATGGTTATGGCAGTAAGGACAGCGGAAATTACAGTGGGGAAGAAAAAGCACTGAGCAGAGTTTTCCTGGCCAATCCAGAAAGGAGGTCTCTAAAAATCCCTTGATCTCGATCATGGTGAATGAACATTATTTCAAAAGATGATTCGATTCAGGAAATACCCCTAGGCAGGTATTGCTTCACCTCTTGGAGAGTCGGAACCTCCCCTCTCCAACTGATCACCTCCTTCTCCTCTTCGTCCTCGATCACAATGGAGGGTGTGGAGAGGATGCTATAAAAGGAGGCCTCGGCCAGACCATCAATCGTGTCCAGATCATAATTCAAAACGGGCACTCCTTCCTTCTTTAACGTGACTCCCATCTCTCTGACAACAGGACATTTTGGACAATGCGCTTTTGTAAAAATTTTTATTAATCCCATTTCTTCCTCCTCCCCCCACCCATCCTCCCCCTCAAGGGGGGAGGGTGGGGGTGACATTCAAAATTTGAAATTATTATCCGACTTCCAGTGCCATTCCTTCTTCTTTTTCTTTTAAGAAGGCTTGATTCCGGTAACGGTTTCGGAGTTCTCCGATCTTCCCTTTATTCCAACTGGAGACTTTAGTGAAATAGCCGGTGATTCGTGTGATGCCATCCACATCCTCCGATCCACAGTACACACAAGATGATCGAAGGCCCCGGTTCGTTTGATTGCAGCGGTTACAGGTGGTAAACTCCGGAGAGAAAGCGATCTGGTCGTTTTGAGTCAATCGAAAAGTTTTGATCACAAAATTGGCCAACGATGCCTTCGAAGGCCTTGCCTCACCCAGCCAGATATGAGACAATGCGCCCGCCTCGATCAGGGGGTGGAAGAGACCTTCTTGTCTTACTCGTTCAATGGGATTGAGGACAGCAGAATTGTTCAAATAGGTGGAGTTCGTATAATAGACTTCTCCTTTTGAGATATCGCCTTTCACAATGTGTCCTGATTTGGGCGAGTGATATTTAAGATCTAATTTGGCAAATCGGTAGGCCGTGGATTCCGCGGGTGTCTGTTCCAGAACAAAACGCATCCCATAGCGCTGGCTGAATTTGTCCACCAATAATTTCATATGGGCAATCACTTTGAGGCCAAATTTGAAAGCCTGTTTGGATTGATGCATCTCCTGTCCGGTATGAATTTGAACGAGTTCATTGAGCCCCACCATGCCGATTAAAAAACTGGCGCGGTGCATCCTCAAGTAAGGGGATCCATCCCGGTCCATGGCCAGCAGCGCCAGGGGACCTTTTTCCCCTAAAGAGAGCAGTTTTTCAATGAAGAGTTTCTTTTCCAGATGAGACTTCACCACCATTTCAACAAACTCAGCAATTTTAGAAAAGAGTTTAGGGTCTTCCCCTTTGGCCAGGTAAGCGATTCTAGGAAGATTGAGCGTCACATTCTGGAGGGCACAGTATCGCATCCTCCAAGGCTGTTTGGCATCTTCGAGATCTGTTTGATCCAATTTAAAACTAAGGCGGCAGCATTCAGAAATTTTGGCTGTTTCTCCACGATCGAAGACGAAGTAGGTATTCCCTTTCTCTGAAGCAACCTCACAGATGTGGTGAAGAAAATCCATATGGCCAGGGGTTTGAAAGAATTTCTCCGTAATATGAACCAGCGGTTTTGGGAAAAAGAAGGGCCTACCAGATCCATCTCCTTCTTGATAGACATTGAAGAGCGCCTTAGCGAAACGTTGGGATTCCTTCAAATAGTCGTTGTAGGTTTTTCCTGTAAACTCCCCACCCGGCCCGATGGCAGGAACCTTTTCAAAGTGTTTTGGAACCTCCCAATAGAGATTGAGGTCGGTGAAGATGGCCTGTCCACCTCTGGCGACAGCCTGTTGGGAGAATTCGAAGATCATCATCTGGGCCAATTGTTCCAGTTCTTGGTCTGACATCCCTACCACGTAAGGTGCGAAAAAGAGATTGATGGAATCCCAGCCAATGGCTCCGGCAAAATGACTCTGGAGGGCGGCAGCAAATTTCACCATGTGAGCAAGCAGCACCTCAGGATGTTTGGCGGGCTTAGCCATGGCAATCGAGTTGGGAAGGCTTAGGCCAAAGCGTTTGATGTATTCGAGGGATTGACCACTACAGTAAGGCCGATCGATAAAACCGAGATCGTGGAGATGAATATCTCCACGCATATGCGCATCGGCAACTTCCTGAGAGAAGACAGAGAGCAGGGCATATTCCTTCTTGATCCTCTCGGCTAAGGTGAGATTGGTGGCTTCAGGGCCGTGAGGGACATTGGCATTCTCTTTATTGGGATGAAGAATGAGTTGATCGACATCATAGAGAGGCATTCCCAAACGGGTGTGCATCTTGCGGGCCTGCTCGAGTCCCCTTTCAATCAATTTGGTATCCACGAGTTCACGGACGAGGGGAGCGGTGATCATTTTGATTTTAGAGGTAGCAATTAAATCCTCCACCTCTCGAGCGACCTCTTTTGCTGTATCAAAATCCACATAGGTCTCACGGATGAGGGCGTCAACAATTTTCTGCCGATCCCAACCGTACATCGCTTCATCTGAAGTGCGGACAAAGAGGGCCATATCTGTGGTTTCAACTTCTTCTTTAAATTCCTGATGATCCCCTTTCATCTCGATCACGGTTGCCATTTTATCTCACCTTGTATTGTGCAAGACGGATTGAAAAGATTTTTGGTAGGTCTATATTTAGTATGACTAAAGATGTTTACAACAACATATTGTAGTTTGTCAAGGAAAAACTTAATTTGTGAAAAGAATTATTTATACTTTCTATTTTCAATTCATCATTCATAACTCACAGCTACTTTTTCTCTTTGGAGGGGGAAGAATTTTTCTGGAAGGGTCTCAGAGGTGTTAGGAGTAAACGCTTGATCATTCCCCAGGAAGGTTCTTCAATGCTTTTGAAGGGAATGGCCTCAATCTTTGGATCATCCCGATTTCCTTTTACTTGATAGAAAAAAGAGATGAAACCTTTATCTTTGCCGGTGAGAATATACCCCGCGATAGGGACATTACTCAATATCTTATCGATCGTGACCAAGGGATGAACGCCAATCCTCGCATCAATCAAGTTTTTACCCAGATCGACCTTTCCCATGAGGGTAATCTTTATGGCATCGCTATCCACCAAGAAATCATCCGTAGAAGCAATGCCATCCTTGACATAAATCGTTGCCATCATATTGTGGTAAGGAAGTCCCTTTGTTTTTAAATCAGGGAGCCTTCCCTTGAACCATTGAGAAACATTGAGGATCGAAAAGACTTTAGAGAGGATATTGAATCGTTCAATCATTCCATTCTCGATTTCAAACCTCAAGCTCCCATTGAGCGATTCCTTCATTTTTTGAGAATCCTCTCCCTCTCCTCGCAACTCTACTTTGTCGATATGGACCCTTCCTGTCAGCATCACCCTTTCCTCTTCCTCTTTTTGGAAGACGGTTCGGATAAAAGCCTTGGCTTCCATATTGGAGATACGGGGTTTGATCTCGAATTTTATTCCCCTTTCTGTAGGTTTTATCCATCCCTCACCCCAGAAATCCCCCTCATCTGATTTGAATTGAAAGGGGCGGATGAATAAGGTTCCATCGATGGTCTTCATCTCTCCTTTCAGATTTTGATAACGAAGGCTGCGATAATTTCCCTTATCAATCTCCACTTTGCCATCGAACGACCAATTTGAAAGCCAATCCCTTATTTTTTCAAAAGAAGTTGGGGAGGTGCCTTCTTTCTTTGGAAAGAGCGGATCGAGGTCCAGATGTGGAGATGAAATCTGGAAGGAGAGTCTTTTGACCGATTCGGTCGAGATGGAGCTTTTTTCAACCTTCTGGCTGGAGAGATGAGAAGGAGGCGAAGCCCAAGAGAGGTTACCAGACATGGTGATGGGAGAATCTCCCACCTTTCCTTTCAACTCAACGAATCGAATTTGCTCAGGGGTGACAAAAAAAGAACCTTCCATAAGAGAGAGAGGAGGAGGAATCTCTCGATGTTGCAAAAAAATCTTTTTTAGACGAAGCCTTCCCTCCCTTAGGGCAGTCATCCACTCCCCGCTCTTTCCGAGCCATTTCAGACGAACCTCTACCTCGCCAGAGAGTTCCTGAATGCCATCGAACGGTGCTCTCATCTGATCGGCAAAGAGGGGTGATCGGAGAAAGGAATAGAGAGGTTTCAGATCAATCGAGCCCCATGTGGAAAGATTGATATTCCCCTCTTTAATAAATCCATCCACATTGAGGGAGGATTTACCCAAAATGAATTTTGCTTTTGAAAAACCTACCCCGAGGTTAGAGAATGAGAGCATTCCCTCTTTGAAGACGAGAGGGATCGTTGTCCCCTTTTGCAAAAGGGAGACCTCCTTTGTGATGAACTCTCCTTCGAAGGAAAAACGGGAAGGACCTGGATGACTCTTCCCTTTGAATGCAATTTGACCTGTTCCAGAAAGGGACTCAATGCCACTTGTTTTCGATCGAATCTCTTCAGGGAAAAGAGAGGTTTGAGAGAGAGCAAACAGATTTTTAAGATCTATTCTTCCCTTGGCCAGGATTTCGAGGGGATGATCCTTCTCTCCGTGTTTCCAGTGGCCGCTCATCACGAGAGAGGAATGGCCGAATTCCATCTTTGCCCCGGACCATTGGAGATCTTTGTTGGAAAGTTCTACTCGTCCCTCTCCCATTTGGATTGGGAATGGAATTTGTTGATGCGTGAGCCGGGTTTTTGAAAGATGAAGGATCTCATGATGCTGGAGACGGATCGGAGGCTTAAGGAGCCCTTTCGCGGAGAGGGAGTATTGTGCCTTTCCTGAAAGAATGTGGAGGGATGAAAGGGCACGGCTGAATTCCTCCGGGAACCCTTCGGTTTTTGCGAGAGAGGGAAGATCCATCAAATCGAATTTCCCTTGACACTCGATTTGAAGCATCGGAGTAAGCAGAAGCTCATAGATAGTGCCATTGACTTTTTCCAGGGTTGAATGAAAGATTCTCCCTTCAACCTCTTTGAAATGAAGATGGCCGTTTTGGAAGAGAAGCTGGCCTTTGAGGTCTTCAACAGGTGGAAAGCCCCAGGGAAATTTCAACCAAGTTCCATCGAGTTTTGTCTCAATAGAGAGGACATGGGCATTGACCAGGTCATCGCAGTGGTCAATCTCGTCCATCTTTCCTGCAAGCCTGAGGGACACGACCTGGAAGGAACCCTTTCCTTCCGCCCGGAAAAGGTGGTCCGAAACATCTGGAGTGATGATCCGAAAAGGGATGAACTTCTTTCCTTCTGCCACATCAAAGGAGCTGCTGTGTGCTTCGGCTTCCATGCCCATTTCTTTCGACCCGATGTTATAAATCCTTGCCTTTGCTTTGATCCATATCTCAGGCAACTCGATAGAAAACCGGGGAATATTGAGATTTTTTAAATCCGTATCTACATCAAAGTCGATGTTCACCCACTTTGGTTTTAGGACAGATGAAAAGACTTTGGGATAGTCAAAAAGGAATTCTTTAAATTTAATTTTTGCAGAGGCCTTGAAGGGTCCCTTGAGGTCTCCTTGATAATGAGCGTTGAGGTCGAGGATCCCTGAAATCGTTTTCATGGGGAACATTGCATTGAGATAAGGCCAGAAGTGAAATGTGTCGATGCCTTTGATCATTACCGCTGCTTCCACTCTTCCTTTTGAAAAATCCAGGTCCTCAGGAATATTCTGGACTGTTCCATCGACAGAAAACAGACCTTCTTTTTTGGAATGAATCACCCTCCCATTGATCCGAAACGGAAAGGCTTTACGATAGGTGAGCCTCGAGAGGCTAAAATTGAAAGACCGTATCTCTAATTTCAAAGGGGAGTTGCCGAGGCTCTCATCTGAGAAGAAGATCTCTCCATCCCGGAGGGCTAAGGACCCTCCGAAGAGGGAAGTGATCGCCTCCAAGATCTTCTTTTGCGTTTCTTTCAGCTTTTCACCTGTCGGGGGACCATCGGAGAAGATATTGAGTTGACCCTTTTTATTCCTAACGAGATGAAGAGTGGGTCGATCAATAACGATTCGTTTCCATTTGATTTCCCTTTTAAGGAGAGGAAAGAGCTTGATCTTTAAGATGAGTCTTTTGGACTGAAGAAGATCAAAGACCTGAGAGGGATCCTTTACTCGGAAGTCTTCAAAGGTTATTCCTACCCCACCCCACAAATATATTTTTGCCTTTCCAATAGAGACTTCCCTGTCCAGGGCGGTGGTTAAGGATCTCTGGAGGATATTTCGATACCTATCCGGGTCGAGGAGATAATTGATCGATATAAGAATGAAGGCTCCGACAACAATAACCGGTATCAATACCCAGAGGATGGACCACTTTCTTCGACGACTCATCTTTGCACTTCCAAAAGGAAAAATCCGAAGCACGAAATCCGAAATGGTTTAAACTCTAAATACTAAACCATAAATCCTAAACAAATCCAAAATCTAAAACTCAAGAGATTATACGGTTTTTAGTTTTGTGCTTTGGACATTTGAGTTTGCTCGCTCTGTTAAGTACAGAAAGAGTTATTTCTGGTTTGATTTTCATGATTCCTCAGAAAAAGTGAGATCATCAATTTCATGCAGAATTACTTAACAGGGTAAAAGTTTAGGATTTCGAGTTTATGGTTTAACATCTTTGTTTCGGATTTAAAATTCCTCCATGCCCCAAATTTTAATTCGTTTTGACGGCATGGGCTAAGGTGAGGACATCCACCCTCTTGGCTCCCCCTCTCAGCAACACCTTTGAGGATTCGTTGACCGTGGCTCCAGTTGTGTAAACATCATCAACTAAAAGAACGCACTTCCCCTCCAGTTCTTCCATCCCTACCACATGGAAAGCCCCTCTTAATCCCTTTTCCCTTTCTGCGCCGCTGAGATTCACTTGAGGAACAGTGGGTTTTTTCTTTTGAAGGATCGTTTTTCGGTAAGGAATACCGCTCCGACGGCTTAACTCCTTCACAAGGAGGAGGGCTTGATTGAACCCTCTTTCCCTTAATCTCTGGGTGTGTAGCGGGACGGGAATTAGAAAATCGAAAAAATCAGGTTTCCAATAACGTTTCAACCCTTCGGCCATCCATTCCGCAAAAAAAGGGGTGAGGCTCGTCTTTCCCTCATATTTCCAATGATGGATTGCCTCCTGGAGAGATCCTTCATAAGCTCCCAAAGATCTTGCCATTGTAAAATATTTTCTGTGAGTCACACAAGTACCACAGGGGTGGTTCTCGACCTCTTTAGAGATAAAGGGAATTCCACAAATCGAACAAAAGGGAGGTTCGATCCAGTGGATTTCCGAAAGACAATTTGAGCAGAATCCTTGTTGACCTTCTTCTAAGAATTTTTCGCAACAGGGGCATTGCGGGGGGAGAAAAAACTGGAAGAGGGTTGATTGAAATTCCATGGTTCATGCTAGCTTATGTCTGCCAGCGTTATCAAAGCAGACACGATGGTTGAATGGATTGTAGAAAATTACAATGGGAGGTGAACCCTTTCAGAAAAAGAAGAAGGCAAGAGGATGGCTTTCTCGGCTTCCCTGATCGTATAGGTGCTCCACTGATGACATTGAGGGCAGTAAGCAATCCATTCTTTTGATTCTCTTTCACAGGTGGTGCAAAAGAAGGAAAGGTAAGAAGTTCCGCTTAATTCGAAAGTCTTCCCAAATTCTTGGGCTGCACGACTGAAGTCTTTTCTGTGGAGGTAAATTTCCGCAAGAAGCCTGTGAAGGGCTGGACAATCCTTTACCTTTAAACTGATCTCATTGATCTCCTCAAGGGCTTCATCCAACATTTCCAATCTCAAACAAAGCTTGGCATAGAAGAAGGCGAGCACCCAATTTTCGGGATCGTGCTTGAGTGCCCTTTGATAAATCCGGAGGAGAGTGCTTGGATCTTCTCGGCTGAGATAAAGCTCTTCCAGGCGAAGGATGAAGATGATGGATTTGAATCGGGTGAAGCTCTTTCCCCAAACCTTCCCGGCAGAGGCCCATCTTCCCATGAGGAGATAGATATCGCCCAGCAATACAAATCCGGGCTGAAAGGTCTTCCGTTCGCGAACGATCTCTTTCACCTCTTTCAGGGCGTTCTCTAGATTTTTTTCTCCCCCACGGGTCAAAAGATCTCTGGCACGCTCGTACTTCAATCCCAAATAGAAAAGGGTCTCCTCCTCCTCTGCCTGTTTTCCCTTGGTGAATTTGAGAATGGACCTTTGGATTCGGATTGCCTCCTCCCACCTTCGGCTGTCCAGATAGATCTGTCTCAAACTTTTCAAGGCTTTGATATTGGTTTCATCCAAACCGATGGCGCGATTCAGGGTCCGGATGGCTTCATCGAATCGCTTCATACGCTGGTACACCCCTGCCTGACGGAGGAGGATGTCGATATTCCTCATATCGATCAGCTCTGCCCTCCCCAACCAATGGAGGGCATCCTGATCATTGCCCTCTTGGAGGGTGATCTCTGAAAGCCGAAGATAGAGATCGATTTGGGTAGGATCTCTTTTTAACACCTCCATGAAGTGTGTTTTGGCCTTCGCCAGATCTCCCCGGAGGAAAACATCCATTCCTTTATTCAATTCCTCCTTGAGGGATTCCTCTTTCCTTTTTTGGTGAGATTTCAGATAGTCCTGAATGGCCCGTGTGGTATCTCGGGCCAAGGTGCCGATGAAGACCAACATCGCACCCAATACAAAAGAGGAGATCATGAGGATGGAGAGGTCTGTTTCAAAAGTCTTCCCAAAAAAATGGAATTTTACATCCAAAGGGTTTTCAATGGAAATCCAGAGGAAGAAACCGATCACAATAAAAAGGAAGCTCAATAAAAGTTTAACTAACATAGTCTATAACTTTCCTTTTTCTAATTTGGTCTTACAGGGAACGCAATATTTTGCCACAGGCCGGACCTCAAGTCGTTTTAAACTGATAGGGCCTCCACATTCCTCACAGATCCCGTAGGTCCCATTTTCAATACGATCTAAAGATTCATCTACCTCCTGGAGCCTCATTCGCTCATTCTCACTTAAGCTGAGCAAGACTTGTTTATTATAAATATTGGCAGCTTCATCTCCAATGTCCTGAATGCCATCTTGCCCCATCTCCTTTGAAGATTCGACAATCTGTTTGACCTCTCCGACGATCTCTTCCCGCTCCTTAAGAAGAGTTTTTTTAAATTTTGCAATCGCCTTTTTATCCAGTTTCTCTAATCCTTTTTTTTGATCCACTGGTGCTTTTACTGGTTTCTTAATCGCTGTCTTAACGGGGGCCTTTGCTTTTCTCTTAACCAATACTTCCTCCTTTTTGGAGATCAATTCGTTGGGCCTCAATCCAAAGCCCTTCCAAATCGTAGAATCTTCTCACAGGCTCCAGAAAGATATGGACCACCACATCTTCATAATCCATCAAGACCCATCTTCCCCCGATCATTCCTTCCTGGCCGAGAGGTCGGATCCCCCTTTTTTTGAGCGCCTCCTCAATCCCTTGGGCAATGGCCTGAACCTGGCGATCGGACTTGCCGCTGCAGAGAAGAAAATAATCGGTGAAAGAGGTCGCCCCTTTCAACTCCAGAAGCACGGGGTCAAGGGCCTTCTTTTCAAGCGCTGCCTTCAGGCAGAGCAGGGATTTTGTTTTCGAATCGGTGACCATTTCCTCCTAGGTGTTAATTTTGAGTTTAGCATTATACCAGAAAAAATTTAGATTACAATAAAAAATGATGAAACCAATATATTTTGAGTTACCCTTTGACCCCCCCAGCAAAACGGAGCTTGGGGCTCCGAATGGGTCACAGGGTCTTCCGGTAAAGCCCATGTTTTTGAATATAAGCCTCCACCTCGGCAGGGATCAGATATCTCACAGACTCCCCCTTTTCAATCAACTCCCTGACCTTGGTCGAGGAGATATCGAGAAACGAAATTTCTTTGAGATAGAGCTTATTGCCTGAGAAATGGATCCAGGCTTCCTCTTCAGGGGCATATCGAAAGTTTGGGACCATGGTCTCTGGGAGTGGCGAGAGCGTAGCGTTTTTTCCAGATCCCGGTCGGGCCATCACAATAACGTGGCAAAAGGAAAAGAGATTTTGAAATTCCCTCCACGTCTCTATCTCTACAAAAGCATCCCTTCCCAGGATGAAGAAGGGGGCATCCTGATGTCTCTCCCGGAAGAATCGGATGGTATCGATCGAGTAAGATTTTCCAGGCCTTGAGCATTCCAGATCACTGGTGGAAAAGTGAGGGTTGTTTCCGGTAGCTAACCTCACCATTTCCAGTCGGTGCTTCGCCTCGATAACTCTCTCTGTCACCTTATGGGGTGGGATAGAGGAAGGGATGAAAATGACCTCCTCGAGCTCGAATGCCTCCCGAATTTCTTCCGCACCCCGGAGGTGACCCAGATGGATGGGATTGAAGGTCCCGCCGAATAGGCCAATTCTTTTCTCTGATGCCCCGGATTTCTTTTCTATCTGTGCTCCCCTCCAATCGCCAATTGTGTGGCTTCACCCTTCTGGAATGATGGAATAATGGAATGATGAGTTAGAAGAAGTAAGGTGGCTAAACGATCTCTTCTCTCTGGTTTTCCAATATTCCATTAATCCAGTATTCCAACATTCCATTGGATTGCTCTTATCCTCTTATCTGTCCCTCTCCGTAGACAATATATTTAGTCGTGGTCAATT
>JADDYB010000117.1_pt1 | contig 23879 bp, 26 predicted proteins | sample 8641941 | NCBI WGS metagenome assembly JADDYB01 (sample SAMN16275377, study PRJNA637457) | freshwater sediment metagenome | isolation source: Lake Kineret sediment | place: Israel: Lake Kineret | collected 2013
CCAGCTCAGCCTCGGCGGAGCAAGCCGCCACGAGGCCGTCGCTGTGGTACTCTATGAGCTTCTCCAGATTTTCCTCGGCTGCGGGTAGGTCCATCTTGTTAGCCATGAGGAGAGTTGGCTTGATGAGGGGTAAGAGGCAGGAGCTGAAGTCCAGGGTCTGCTCGGGGCTCCACCTAGCGATGGGCGTATCAGTGAGTTCGGACTTCTCCAGGGCTGCCACCACGTCGGGTACCCTGGTCTTTATTCCTGTGAGCACCTTGGCTAACGCAGCCTCCGGGCTGGTCTTCTCAGCCTCACGCTCCATTCGCTGCCTGCTCCTGTCCAAGATGTGGCTGACCCAGAGCTCCATCTCCATCTCGATGTCCATGAAGTCCTGGACCGGGTTGCCGCTGCCCGGGCTGCTTATCTTGCCCTCCTCGTCCACGCTGCCCGAGGCGTCCACCACGTGGATCAGGGCGTCGGCCTGGCCTATGGCTGAGAGGAACCTGTTGCCGAGGCCGCGGCCTCTCCAAGCGTCCTTCACTAAGCCAGGTACGTCCACGATCCTCACCGGGATGTATCTCCAGCCCTCGATGCAGGCGCTGTTCCTGGGCTGGTCTTTTACCCCCAGTTCCTGGCAGACGCATATGTCGCAGACATAGGCGGTACCCGCGTTGGGCTCCTTGGTGGTGAAGGGATAGTTGCTTATCTCCGCGTTGAGGAGGGTGGCGGCGTTGAAGAGGGTGGTCTTGCCTACGTTGGTTTTGCCTACGATGGCGAAGGTTAGCATGGTTCACCCGTTATTGTTTATTGAAGCCATGGAATAAAGATAGTTCGATCAGAAAGATTCAACCAACCATGTTTCACTTGAAAAAGAATGAGGGTGATTTGAGGATAGGATTATTGAGGCATCTGGGCGTCATCCTTCATATAAACCCGGGCTCTTACATGGCTTCCACACTTCGGACAGGTTAAGAGCTTCCAACCGCCGCCGCGACCCAGTCCATGGGGGGAGACAAGGTCGGTGACCGTGCTTATGCTGAATAATTGGCCACACTTCGGGCAGCGGTACACTGTGTTTGCTGCATGCCACCTTACGACAGCCACCAGTGACGCAGCGACGATGATGATCCAAGAGGCGAACCCGAAGGGCCAGTGTCTTGGTACAAGGATCAACGCGGTGAGGATGGTGGTGGCGATGAATGCGATCAGAGCGGAGCCGGTGTTCAAGGAATCCACTTCTCAATGTGATCTGAACTGCAAGGGTCTCCCTTAACCTGTTCTGGTCTACGCGTACAGTTCCTTTGGGTCCCTGATCTTGAGGTAAGCCCATACAGCCACAATTGCCATACCTGTAGACATCACGTAGAAGGGAAGAGTGGACCCCACCTCGTAGAGGAAGCCTCCGAGTAGCTGAGCCACCGCCATGGGGAGGAACAGGAGCATCCCGCCGCCCATTCCAGTGTTCCTGACATCGATGAAAAAATTCCCTCCACCAACAGCTGAAGTCACCCGCCCACGCCTATCCTTTGGAACCGCGTCAGCCAACAGCGACTGGAACCCGGGCATCAGGAAGGCGTTCCCCACAGCCATCAAGAAGACCATCAGGGCCAACCCGGTGAAGTCTTTTACAACGTAGATGAATAGGAGAGGGTAAAGTGGGACCACCAGCATGAATGGTATCAGCAGCCTCCTCCTCCCCACCCTGTCCAGCAGCTTCCCCGACCACTGTGACAGCACCAGCCTGGTGCCTCCCTGAATTGCTGAGGTTACGCCCCAACTCGTAGCCGATATCCCGAGCAGTGATGTAGCGTAGACGATCCAGAAAGCGCCGGCAATGCCGTTGAAGAAGACCTGGAGCATCTGCATCAGGGCGAGAGCCCTGATCAGGTCGGGCATCCACCTCACGGTCTCTATGAAGCTGAGGTAGGAGTCCTTCAGAAGCTTTGGGACGTTTCTATAGTCCAGCGTCTCCACTTTGGATGGGTCAAGGGTCTCCTTCAAAGTAAGGGTACGTATGAGGGCCACGAGTATCCCTGCCCCGAAGCCTATGTTGTAGATGAACCGCATGGCGGGGACTATACTCCACGCATCTACAAGGTAGCCTCCGATGAAGGGCGAGATGACTCCAAGCGCTGCGGGTAATGAGATAGCGATCGCGAATCCCTGTCCTCTTCTTCCGGCTCTCATCGAGTCGGCCATGAGCACGGTTAGTATCGGCGAGTAGAACAGTACAAGGTTCTGAAAGAAGCTGGCTAATGCGAGCCACTCCCAGTGGGGGGCGAATGCGAATGGGAGGAAGCTGAACGCGTAGCCGAAGGTGGCGAGGCTGACGAGTTTCACCCTCCCCGACTTGTCTGCTATGTAGCCGCCGAGAGGGTAGAGAAATAGGCCGGCGATGGCTGAGGCTGAGTTGACTATACCTATGTCGGCGGGGGAGCCCCCCAGATTCTCGATATATAATGGTAGGTAGGGTCTGGGGATGTTGGTAGTAAATTGCCATATGCACTGGCACATGACGAGCCAGAAGAGGTTCCCTCTAAGCATCCCTATGCCGAACTCGCGCTTCGCCATCAGTTTCTAACCTTCATCGTCAGATTGAATATTGATTAAGGTTCTTTACTTAACCTTCCTGTAGTTATTTAATATTTTTAGATTGTGTGTTTTGTTGCAGGACTCAGGGGGATCTTGTATCGGCATGCTAGGCACACGCGCGCGCAGAGGCGATAATAACGTTTGGAGGTTGAATCCGTGAATAAAGCCTTAAGAAACACGGAAAGTGATGGAGAACAGTCGAGACATGCTCCTCACATTGCCGCCTATTTTATCGCCTACCACAGCTAAAATGCTCCTTGAAGGAAAAACTAGGATAAGTTTAGACCTCGGGTTGACTGAGACAACCGTCACTCATACAAGTAAAGGAGTTTTACTGGGTGAAGATGAAAACATCGACAACGATGCCCTCGAAAAGATAGCTTGTAAAGAGGACTCCACCTACTTCGTAGACCATGGGGGTGTATTTCAGGTGGCTCTGGCAGGGAGACACTTCTATAAACTAGTCCCAACGGAGCGGGCTCCCACCCTTGAGATCGATGGAATCAGGATGCATAGGACCAGCGGCACGACGCCCGACAGGGACACTGAGATGAAGCTCATGTCCCTGGGCTTGGATCGAGGTAACGTGCTTGATACTTGCATGGGGTTAGGGTATACCGCAGGAGAGTCGGTGAGGAGAGGGGCCGATTTAGTCGTCACCGTGGAGCTTGAGCCCTCTGTTTTAAGGATAGCCCTCATGAATCCTTGGTCGAAGCCGCTTTTCAGCGATGACAGAATCCATAAGATACTTGGCGACAGTTACGCGATCGCGGATGCATTGCCTAGTGCCTTCTTCGACTTCATCGTCCATGATCCGCCTCGTTACGGCCAGGCAGGCCACCTCTACGGGCTAGACTTTTATACGAAACTGTACAGGCTACTGCGTCCGGGTGGGAGGCTGTTCCACTACGTTGGCGCCCCGCGTTCACTGTCCCGCGGGGTTAACCTTCAGAGAGGCGTGGCGAGGCGCCTCTCCCAAGCTGGGTTCGTTGAGGTAGATTCCGTCGATGAGGCTCTGGGGCTCTCCTGTGCTAAGCCGACAAAGCCTTAACGCTGTACATACACCTAAAAAATGATATGGGTTCAAGCTACCTCCCAACCGGGAAAGTGTCCAAGGATGTTCTGAAGAGGCTTGTTCTTACCTGCCTTGGAATTCCCACTAATAGGGTACTGAAAGGATCCGGCGTTGGCGAGGACTCCGCTGTAATAGACATGGGTGACAGAGTGCTTGTAGCAAAGGCCAACCCCATAACGGGGGCCGAGTCGAGAATAGGCTGGCTGGCTGTCCACATAAACGCCAACGACGTCGCCGTGAGGGGAGCCGAGCCCCGTTGGTATATGAGCACCGTGCTCCTGCCTGAAGGCGCCGACGAGATGCTCCTTGAGACCATCATGAAGGAGCAGCACGAGGCATGCTGCGGGCTTGGAGTGAGCGTCGTAGGAGGTCACACCGAGGTGGCGCCCGGTCTTACTAGACCTATTATTTCAGGCTTCATGCTGGGGGAGGTCAGTAAGGAGAACCTCATGGCTTCCAATGGGGTAAATGCAGGCGATGCTATCGTCCTGACTAGGGGAGCCGGGATCGAGGGCACTGGTATACTCGCCGTGGACCTCAGGCACAGGCTTGAAGGACTCATAAGCTTTGATACCCTGGACCGTGCTGCAGAGATGCTTAAACAGATCAGTGTCGTCCCGGAAGCCCTTAAGGCGAGTAAAGTCGGCGGAGTCCACGTCATTCACACGCCCACCGAGGGGGGAGTGTATAACGGCCTCCTAGAGGTCTCAGAGGCGTCAGGCCTGGGGGTCAAGGTCTATGAGAGCAAGCTTCTACTTGCACCAGAGACCAAGGAGATATGTGAAGCTCTGGATGTTGATCCATTTAAGCTCCTCAGCAGCGGCAGCCTCATCATAGTAGTGGACCCCTCAAAGGCCCGGGACCTGATAAAGGCCCTAGCCGAGACGGGTGTTAAAGCCAGGATGATCGGCGAGATGACAGCGAACCCCTCAGAGCGACTCATTATTGGGAGAGACGGATCAGTTAAGACCGTTGACGAAGTGAAGCAGGACGAACTCTACAGAGTTCTGGGGAGCAACTAAGCCACTTTCACTTACCCCTCCACTAACAGTTGGTTACAACCTACGAAATGCATAAATCTCCAGCAACCGACCACGTCAATGGGCTCAGATGTACCGGAGCATCTTCGTAGACGAGGCTATCCTTGACGTAAGCTACGTGCCAGACATCGTTCTTCACCGTGACGCGGAGTACAGGATGCTGGAGGCTCTCTTCGACAACATGGTGTCGGCTCCGTACGAGATGAGCCAGAAGGCCGTCATGGTGGGCGGCGTGGGCAGCGGTAAGACTCTCCTGACCCAGTTCTATGGCAGGAGGCTCAAGGAGAGGGCGGCGCAGCGCCGCGTCAAGCTCAACTACATCCACCTGAACTGCCGCGAGCTTCGGGGCAGCCTCTTCATGATCCTGAGCAGGGCCGTCAAGCGGCTTCGCCCAGAGTTCCCTGAGAGAGGCTACGCGGCCAACGAGCTCATGAACATCATGAGGCAGATCATGAGTGAGGACAACACCCAGGTCCTCCTATCCTTGGACGAAGTGGACGTCCTCATAGAGAACGAGGGAAGCGACGCCCTGTACTACCTCACAAGGTTCCACGAGGCGGCGCCCGATGAGCCCCGCCGCCTCAGCCTCATACTCATAAGCAAGGACCCTGAGGTCTTCGCCAAGCTGGACAAGAGCACCCTCAGCAGCCTCCAGCGCAACGCCATACGGATGCCCGAGTACGACAGAGGCCAGATAAGCGATATACTCCTGTACCGCGCGGAGAGGGCCTTCAGGAAGGACGCGGTGCCCCTGGAGATAGTGGACTTCATATCGGAGCTGGCCGTCAAGGAGAACGGCGACGCCAGGTACGCCATAGACGTCCTCCACGGCTCAGGGAAGGTGGCCGAGACGGGCGACGCGAACCAGATCCAGCCCGAGCACGTGAGGGAGGCGGCCATGGGGGTCTTCCAGACCCTGAAGAAGGAGACCGTCCGTCAGCTGAGCCTCCACGAGCAGCTCGTGCTCCTGGGGGTGGCCAGGTTCTTCCAGGCCCACAGCGTCACCCACGGCACCACAGGCGAGATCGAGGACGCGTACCGGCTGGCGTGCGAGGAATACGACGAGAGCCCCAGGGGTCACACCCAGTACTGGAAGTACCTGAAGAACCTGGGTGGCCTGGACTTCGTCAACATAAAGCTGCAGGCCAGCAGCCAGGGGCGGACCCAGCTCATAAGCCTGGAGAGGGTGCCCGCCAGGAGCCTGGAGAGGGAGGTGAAGCAGATCGTTGAGCAGAGGCAAGCTTGACCGGCGGGTCGAGGAGATCCTGGGCAGCAAGGGTAGGGTTAGGGTGCTCCAGGTACTGACGGAGAGCAGCGAGCTCAACATAAGCGAGGTTAGCCGCCGGACGGGCCTCAACTACACCAGCGTGGAGAGGCACCTGGTGAAGCTTCAGAGGCTGGGGCTGCTCCGGGAGAAGAGGTACGGTAAGATCAGGATATTCGAGGCGGCGTTTAAGAGCCTCAGGGTGGTCTTTGAGAAGGGACGGCCCGTGGCCGTGGACGTCCAGGAGTAGCCGGAGGGGAGTCTACCTCCGGAGCCTGAGATTACAGTGCGCGCGCTTGACCCTCGGGGAGGCCGTAGGCTACACCAACGACTCGTCGGCGCTGACCTTGAATACAACTCAATCGTAGCCTTCTACCCGTCGGCGTCCGCCGGCGTCAGGATAAGCTAGGGCAGAATGAGAAGTATTTTTAAATAGGCTCCATGTTGACAAGGTGGTAGAACGCACAGCTTAGCAGTAGATTAAACTGTGTAAAAATCAATAGGCGAAGAATGAATGATAGTCCCTGTTCGGTGCTTCTCGTGTGGAAAGGTCATAGGCGATAAGTGGGAAGACTTCAACAGCCGCGTCGAGGCAGGCGAGAACCCGGCTGAGGTGCTTAACGACCTAGGAGTTACTAGGTACTGCTGCCGTAGGATGCTCCTCTCCCACGTCGAGCTAATAGACGAGGTGCTCAAGTTCTACGAGGAGAAAGAAAGTCCCGATCTCAAAAGAGGTAATACTTAATGGAAGTCGAAGTAAACGAGAACCTGCTCCTACCCCAGGAAATACTGCTCAGCGCGGGAGTCCACATAGGGACTCGCATCAAGACCAAGGACATGGAGCCCTTCATCTACAAGGTGCGCCCGGACGGCCTCTTCGTCCTCGACATGGAGCAGATGAACGAGCGTATCAAGGTTACGGCCAAGTTCCTGTCCAGGATAGACCTGACAAGGGTCTGTGTTGCTAGCAGCAAGCGCTATGGCCGCAGCCCGGTGGAGAAGTTCTGTCAGGTCCTCGGATGCAAACCCTATACGGGAAGGTTCACAAGCGGAACCTTCACAAACCCCAAGTACTCCGAGTACTATGAACCCAGCGCGGTCATAGTCACCGACAGCCTCGCAGACCAGCAGATAGTTGAGGAGGCGTCCCAGATAGGTGTGACAGTCATAGCGCTGTGCAGCACAGACAACAGCCTCACTAACGTGGACTTGGTGATACCCGTCAACAATAAAGGCCGAAGAAGTCTGGCCATAGCATACTGGTTGCTAGCCCGAGAGATACTGAGGGAGAGAGGCACACTCCCGGCGAGCGGGGAGTTCGGGGCGACAATAGAGGACTTCGAAACCACACTGTAGGTGTCACATTTGAGTGTCAGGCGTCCAGTGGTCGCAGGGACCTTCTACCCTGCCCAGTCTGAACGCCTCAGGAAACAGATTGAATCATGTTTTAGCCATGAAAGAGGCCCGGGGAGGCTACCCGGCAGAGTGCGTACTCCCCGTAACATTGTCTCAGTCGTCTGCCCTCACGCAGGCTACGTGTACTCTGGTCCGGCTGCCGCTCATAGTTACCTGGCTCTGGCGGAGCAGGAGAAACCCGACACAGTGATCGTGCTGGGCCCCAACCACACGGGGTGGGGGACACCCGTGTCGATGATGGCTGAAGGATCATGGGAGACGCCGCTTGGGAGAGTACATTTGGACGCGAACCTAGCTAAAGCTATATTCAACTCGTCTGACGTGATAGACATCGACGAAACGGCGTTCATGAAGGAGCATAGTCTGGAGGTCCAGTTGCCGTTTCTCCAGTACATCTACGGGGAGTTCAAGCTTGTACCCATATGCATGGGTTACCAGGACCTTGAGACCAGCCGCGAGGTCGGGGAAGCCATCTACAAGGCTACGGAGGGTAAGAACGTTGTCATCCTAGCATCAACTGACCTTACCCACCAGGAGACGCAGAAGTCAGCCAACGTGAAGGATAGGATGATCATCGACGCAGTGCTGTCGATGGACGAGAAGCGGCTACAGAGGGTGGTGCACGAGAACAGGTTGACCACGTGCGGGTATGGCCCAGTTTCAGCCGCACTGGTCGCCTCCAAGCTCAGAGGCGCCAAGGCAGCGGAATTGCTTTCATACTACACCAGCGGAGACATTATAGGAGACTACAGCGGCGTCGTAGGCTACGCCGCGGTCAAGATAATAGAGTAGTGACTGGGATGCAGGTAGAGGCGACGGCACCGGGGAAAATGATACTATTCGGGGAGCACAGTGTCGTGTACAGAGGCCCGGCCGTGGTTCTAGCCATAGATCGGCGGGCCAGGGTTCTGGCTCAGAAGAGGAACGACAAGAAGATTTTCATAGACGCAGACAACCTGGGGTTCAGCGGCTACTTTGAAGACGACGTGTACTACCCCATGCACGGCAAGGCTTGGAGGGGCCGCAACTTGGCCGCCATCAACGTAGCCACCAAGAAGACCATGGAGTACATGGGGGTAGAGGGCGGCGTTAATATGAAGGTGAGGTCCATGATACCTATCGCAGTTGGCCTCGGAAGTTCTGCGGCCATATGCGTCGCCACCGTGGGCGCCGTTCAACAGCTATTCGACGCAAACCTGTCCAAGGATGAGATATCTAAGATGGCCTTCGAGGGCGAAACTATAATCCACGGGAAGCCCAGCGGCGTAGACAATAACGTGAGCACCTTCGGCGGCGTCATGAGCTTCGACAGGAGCACAGGCTTCAAACACTACAAGATGGAAAGCACCATGCCTTTCATCATCGGCGACACACAGCGTAAAAGGTCCACTAGGATGATGGTGGAGAACGTGGCTGCCCTCAAAGAGAGGAACCCGGAGATCATGGAGGACATCTTGGCCTCGATGGCCGACCTGTCCACCAGAGGCTTGGACGCACTGCTGGCCAAAGACCTCCCCAAGATAGGGGACCTCATGAACATCAACCACGGCCTCCTCTCAGCCATCGGTGTCTCAACGATGAAGCTGGAGAGCCTGATCCACACAGCGAGGAAGAACGGGGCCCTGGGCGCCAAGCTCACAGGGGCAGGTGGCGGAGGCTGCATGATAGCCGTGGCCGAGGAGAAGGACCTATCAAACGTCGAGAAAGCCATCAGGCAAAGGAAGAGCGAGTCCTACCGCGTCACCCTCACAGATAGGGGCGTCGAGAGCAGGTGGATTGAGGACGAAAATGCGGATTCTTAAGTTGGGCGGCAGCGTAGTCACAGTCAAGGACAAGCCCTTCACACCAGACGCGGGCAACATCAAGAGACTAGCGGAGGAGGTAACCTCGTCAGGGCCCCAGCCTCTGATCATCGTCCACGGTGGAGGCAGCTACGGTCACCCAGTCGCCAAGGAGTACAGTATAAGCGGAGGCTACAAGGAGCGTAGACAGCTCCCCGGGTTCTCCAAGACCCACCAGGCTATGGTGGAGCTGAACAGGATAATAGTGAACTCCCTCCTTGACGCAGATGTGCCCGCATTCAGCCTCTCCCCGTCATCCTTCATCGCAACAGAGGCGAAGAGAATAACCAGCATAGACGCATCCATAGTCAAGGCTCTGCTCGGCTCAGGGATGGTACCCGTGCTTTATGGCGACGCGGTCGTGGACACCCAGCAGGGCTTCGCCATATTGTCGGGGGACCAACTCGTAACAAAGCTTGCTTCCTCACTCAAGGCGGAGAGGATAGTGATGGGCTCCGACGTGGACGGCGTGTACACGGCTGACCCCAAGCTTGTGAAGGAGGCCCGCCTCATCCCTGTTCTCTCCCTGCGCGAACTGGAGGGCATGGTTAAGATCGGTGAAGCCCTCAACACCGACGTGACGGGAGGTATGCTGGGCAAGGTCAGGGAGGCCGCCGCCGCGGCGGAGGTCGGCGTCGAGGTGGTTCTGGTCAACGCGGGGAAGCCTGGAAGAGTCAGAGCCGCCCTCCGCGGGGAAAAAGTAATTGGTACAGTCCTCACAGTGTGATACCATGAGTGGCATAGAGACCCGGAAGCTGAGACACATCAGGGTCAGCCGAGAGGAGGATGTGGAGGGAGACATAGGCACAGGCCTCCAAGACGTGAGGCTCATCCACAGGGCTCTGCCCGAGATCGACCTCAGCGACGTCTCCACGGAGGCCACCCTCTTCGGTAAGAGGCTCAGCGCGCCGCTCATTATCAGCGCCATCACGGGCGGCACAGATGAGGCGAAGCGCATCAACGAAGTATTGGCCACAGTGGCGGAGGAGAAGGGCATCGGGATGGGTGTGGGGAGCCAACGGATAGCCCTGGCTCAACCCGAGACGGCTCACACGTTCTCGGTCGTCAGAGAGAAGGCCCCCACGACCTTCATTATGGGAAACATGGGCTGCCCACAGCTAAGCCTCGGCTGGGGCGTAGAGGAGGCCACGCAAAGCGTGGATATGGTGGACGCCGACGCCCTCGCCATCCACATGAACCCCCTCCAAGAGGCTGTGCAGGTGGGCGGGGATACCAACTACAGAGGAATCCTAAGAAAAGTCGAGGAGATCACGTCGTCCCTCGATGTACCCGTCGTCATGAAGGAGACGGGCTGCGGCGTCTCCCACGGGGACGCCGCGAGGATGGAGGCCGCAGGAGCCAGAGGCTTGGAGGTTAGCGGCGTCGGGGGAACCAGCTGGTCCGCGGTTGAGCACCACATAGCCAAAGAGGTGGGCGAGAAGCGGCAGGAGTACCTGGGCGCGGCCTTATGGAACTGGGGCATACCTACGGCTGTGAGCGTCGTTGAGACCAGCAGTGGAACCAGCCTGAAGATCATCGCCTCGGGTGGACTGAGGACGGGGGCCGACGTGGCCAAGTCCATCGCGCTCGGCGCAGACGCGGCTGGGATGGCCAAGCCCTTCCTTGTCAAGGCCGTGGAGGGCCACGAAGCATTAAGCGAGCATGTTGACAACCTGGTCCAGGAGCTGAGGGTCGTCATGTTCCTGGTGGGAGCCAAGGACCTGGGCGAGCTCCGGAAGGTGCCGGTCCTGATTCTGGGCCGCACCGCCGAGTGGCTGAGGCTCAGAGGCTTCAGCGTCGAGGAGTACGCCAGAAGGTAAACAAACTTTTATCATGCGACCCCCGGTCATTCAGTGGAACGGGGATCAGGTTGAAGTGGGAGCAGGAGATCAAGAGGCAGCTGGCAGAGAACGCCGAGAAGATAGATGAGTTCATATACAGTGAGATAAATGGGGATAGGCCCACGGCCCTCTACGAGGCCTCACGGCACCTAATCAAGGCTGGGGGTAAGAGGCTCAGACCCTACTTGACAGTGAAAGCCTGCGAAGCCATAGGGGGTGACCCCGCAGAAGCGGTACCCTACGCCGCGGCCCTCGAGGTTCTCCACAACTTCACCCTGGTCCACGACGACGTAATGGACCACGACGACTTCAGGAGAGGACACCCCACGGTCCACAAGGAGTACGGCGTACCCATGGCCATCCTGGCCGGCGACCTCCTCTTCGCCAAGGTCTACGACATCGTGGTCAAGCACGCGCCCCGGGATATGCAGCCCGCCGACATCGTCAGGTGCTTCGACAAGATCACCGAGGCCACCCTCACCCTCTGTCAGGGTCAGGCCTTAGACATGGTGTTCCCCGACGCCAAAGACGTCTCAGAGGATGAGTACATTTCCATGGTGAGCGCTAAGACCAGCGCACTCTTCAAGGCCTGCGCGGAGATCGGCGCAATAGTAGGAGGAGCCCCCGACGACCAAGTCGAGGCGCTCGGTAAGTTTGCCTGGAGCGCAGGCATCGCTTTCCAGATAGTAGATGACGTTCTGGGGCTGACCGCCGACGAGGAGAAGCTGGGTAAGCCGGTGGGAAGCGATGTGAGGGAGGGAAAGAAAACACTCATCGTCATCCACGCCCTCGCACATGCGAAAAAGAAGCAGAAGGAAACCCTGCTGAGGGCCATGAGCGTTGAGGACGCCGACGACGACACAATAGCCAAGGCTGTGGAGGCTCTAAGTGCCTCAGGCTCGATACAGTACGCCAAGGACACAGCCAAGAGGTACATGAATAGCGCCTACGCCATGCTGGACAGACTACCCGACAGCGACGCTAAAAACGACCTCAGAGTCCTCGTGGACTACTTCGTCAACCGCGAGTATTAGGGAAACGAATAAATGACCTCCGAGTCTTCAATTCACGGGACGAGACGTGTCCATGAGTGACGAAGAGATCAGGGCAGCCACCACAAAGTATGCGGCCTACAACGCCTCCATGTTCGAGGGCAAGGCCCAGCCCGGCTCAGTCATAGGCAAATTGATGGCCGAGTACCCCGAGCTCAAGCAGCGCGTCAAGGAGGTCATGCCCATTATACAGCAGGCTATCGGGGAGGTGAACTCGTGGACACCTAAGCGGCAACAGCTCTTCATTGAGGAGAACTACCCGGAGCTGCTGGACCGGAGGAAGGTGCAGGAGGAGAAGAAGCGGCTCCCGCCTCTGGAAAACGTGGACAACTGGCCTATGGTGAAGACCAGGTTCGCCCCTAACCCGGACGGCGCTCTGCACCTTGGCTCAGCTGAGCCCATCATCTTCTGTGACGAGTACGCCAAGATGTACGGCGGCCACTTCATCCTCAGGTTCGAGGACACAAGCGCAGAGGTCAAGCCTCCCATCCCAGAGATGTATGACGCGATAGTGGAGGACCTGGAGTGGCTGGGCGTCAAGGTAGACGAGAAGTACGTACAGAGCGAGAGGCTCCCCGTCTACTATGATTACGCCGAGAAGCTCCTGGGCATGGGTAAGGCGTACGTGTGCACCTGCGATATTGAAGCCTTCAAGGAGCTGTACATGGCGAGCAGGCCCTGCTCATGCAGGGAGCTTCCCCCGGAGGAGCAGCTCAGACGCTGGAGGATGATGCTGGACGGCGGCTACAAGAAGGGTGAGGCAGTCGTCAGGGTCAAGACAGACCTGGATCACCCCAACCCGGCGATAAGGGACTGGCCTGCGCTCCGAATTAGCGATCATCCCCACCCGCTCCAGGGCACTAGGTATCGGGTGTGGCCACTTTACAACTTCAGCTGCGGCCTGGACGACCACCTCATGGGGGTCAGCCACGTCATCCGCGGCAAGGAGCACGACGTCAACTCGATCCGACAGCAGTGGCTCCACAGGCACCTCGGATGGAGGAGCCCAGAGGTCATCAACGTGGGCCGCCTTGGCTTGGAGGTGGGTATCCTCAGCAAGAGCAAGATGAGGCGAGGCATCGATGAAGGCACTTATTCGGGGTGGGACGACCCCCGCCTGGGAACCTTGAGGTCGCTCAGAAGGAGAGGCTTACAGCCCGAGACAATACGGGCCATCATGATCCACGTAGGTCCCAAGCCTGTTAACGTTACTATCAGCTGGGACAACATAGCCGCAGAGAACAGGAGGCTCATCGAGCCCACTACTGACAGGTACTTCTTCGTCAAGGACCCCATCCAACTCATAGTCACAGGCGTACCTGAGCCACAGGTGGCTCACTTGCCACTACACCCTGATCACCCTGAGCGAGGAACCAGAGATTACACTTTGGCCCCGGTAGATGGAGAGCTCAGCATCAGTATATCGGGTGACGACTTGGAGAGGCTTGAGGTGGGAGGGATGGCAAGGATCATGGGCGTCATGAACGTCGAGTTCAAGTCCATAGGGCGCGAGATCGTTGAGGCGAGGTACCACTCACACGATTACCAGGTAGCCCGGGAGGCTCAGTCGCCCTTCATCCACTGGCTTCCAGAGGGTGAGGGTGTTGAAGGCGTCGTCGTGATGCCCGAAGCGTCGAAGGCCCTTGGCTTGGTGGAGGCGAGGTGCCTGAAACTCGGCGTAGATGAGATGATCCAGTTCGAGAGATTCGGGTTCTGCCGCGTGGACTCGGTTGATCCCTTCGTCGCCTACTTCACCCACAAGTAATTCACATGATTCTGTTAACGGGCGGAACGTTTAAGAAGGAATGAGATTGTATGGGTATGTACCCTGAGGGAAATGATATGTCAAGAAACGTAGATCCTTCGAAGCCCTTCTACGTCAGGTTCGAAGTACCTAAAGAGGTCGCGGATGCGGCTTACGAAGCTCTCAAGATAGCGTCTGAGACAGGAAAGATCAGGAAAGGCACCAACGAAGCCACCAAGAGCATCGAGAGGGGCAAAGCCAAGCTCGTGCTCATTGCCGAGAACGTCCAGCCGCCGGAGATCGTGGCACACCTACCGCTCCTCTGCGAGGAGAGGAAGGCCACGTACGTCTATGTCCCAGACAAGAACAAGATCGGTGAAGCCCTAGGCATCACCGTGAGTTCGGCGGCGGCTGCCATAGAGGAGACCGGCGACGCTGAAGGCCTTGTCGCCGAGATCATCAAGAAAGTCCAGGAATTAGTGAAGTAAGATGAGCCAAGATTCTGACTTACTTACACCTGCCACGGTCATCCAGATCCTGGGAAGGACCGGGTTGACGGGAGAGGTCATGCAGGTAAGAGTCAGGATTGAGGAAGGCAGAGACAAGGGACGCATCATCACCCGTAACGTTAAAGGCCCCGTGAGAATCGACGACACGTTGCTTTTACGCGAGACTGAGCGCGAGGCCAGAAAGATTAGGTAGGTGAATCGTGATGCCCCAGACCCACAAGTGTAGTTTCTGCGGTAAGGACATCGCCCCAGGCACAGGCATAGGGTTCGTGAGGAGAGATGGTAGGGTCCTCAGGTTCTGTGGCTCAAAGTGCCGGAAGAGCACACTAAACATGCATCGTGATCCACGAAAGTTCAAGTGGACAGCGGCCTGGAACCTCAAGCAGCGTTAATCCAGCTCATAGACACCTATTTTCTATACTATTTTATTTAGTGAGAAATGTATGTCACATTATGTAATTTACTGATAAATTTAGTTGTGAATGAGGGTAACGCATATAATCCCACTATCCAACCAAATACATGGGGGTAACTTGTTAAACATCCCTAAGGAACTGCAGAAGTACGTTGTCCTCACAGAGAACGGGGACCAAGTAGATCGGTTCAAGTGCCCCGTACCTGGATGTGACTACGTGACGCGCCTCGGCCCAGGCGCCCTCAAGATGCACATGATCCTCAGAGCTGACCCTAAGGTACCAACGAGATACGACCAGGGGCATGAGGAGTACTTTAAAAACAACATGATCCTAGATCAAGAACAAATAAAGGTGCTCTCGGACTACCCGCGTAAGGAACTAGGAACCTAGCCGGTGAGACGTTCTCCCTTTTTTATTTTAACCGTTAAACCCATATCGCAGCCCACCCATCCCTAGCCCATGTACCAAGAGACTCTAGTCATCCTAAAGCCCGATGCCCTGGAGAGGAACCTTGTAGGCACTATAGTAAAATACTATGAGGAAGCCGGCCTCAAGGTCCTAGACATGAAGTTCTACAAGAAGATCGATGGAGCCCAACTGAAGAAGCACTACCCCGACTCGATGGCCATGTCCGTCGGCTTAAAAGCCCAGAAGGCTGTGCCCTCGATTAAGGACCCTGAGGCCCAGGGGAAGAAGGTGCTGACGAACCTGAGGAGATACTTCAGCCGCGGACCTGTCCTAGCCATAAAGATTGGTGGTGAGGACGCAATATCGGAGGTTCGTAGAGTCACAGGGTACACCGATCCGGCTACGGCTGAGAAAGGCACCGTTCGGGGCGATCTGGGGATGGACAGCATAGAGAAGAGTACAGCGGAGGAGAGGGCCGTCGAGAACCTCGTCCACGCCTCAGGCAACCAAGAGGAGGCGGAGGCCGAGCTCAGGCTCTGGCTTCCCTAGCGCTCCACTTTCCCAGAGATAAAGTCCTCAACCCACTGGTGAGCCTGGTCATCCGGCACCTGCTTTGGCGGGTGCTTGAAACTGTAGCTGCTTATCCCCAGCAGGGGCCCACCTACGCCCCTGTCTAATGCGATCTTCGTCGCCCTGATAGCGTCTATGACTACGCCCGCGCTGTTTGGGCTGTCGTTCACCACCAGTTTAGCGTCCAAGATGATGGGCAAGTTACCGAAGCTGTGGCTGTTGACCCTGATGTAGCATACCTTGTGGTCGCCTAGAAAGGGCACGTAGTCGCTTGGCCCGATCCTAGTGGGTACATCGTATGGTATTAGACTCTGCACGGCCTCCGTCTTGCTCACCCTCTTGGTCTTGAGCCGGTTCTCGACAGTCATGTTCTCGAAGTCGGTGTTGCCGCCGATGTTCAGCTGGTACGTGGAGTCTAGTAGGACACCCCTGTCATAGAAGAGCCTTGCTATGACCCTATGGAGTATTGTGGCGCCGACCTGGCTCTTGATGTCGTCCCCGGCCACAGGCAGCCCCGCATCTGTGAACTTCTTGGCCCATTCGGGCCTGCTAGCTATGAACTCGGGGATGCAGTTGACGAACGCGCATCCTGCGTCCAGACAGGCCTGGGCGTAGTGCTCCGTGGCCTTGGCGCTCCCCACGGGCAGATAGTTGATGAGCATGTCGGCCTTGGACTCCCTGAGCACCTCGGTCACGTTCACAGGCTCCATGTTCTTATCTGCGTGGAAGCTCTCGAACATGTGGGGGGCCACCCCATCCATGATGGGCCCAGGCTGAACTATGACGCCGGTCTCGGGGACATCCGCGAACTTAGCGCAGTTGTTGGGGTGGGCCCAGATGGCCTCGCTGAGGTCCTTACCGATCTTTTGCCTGTTTACCTCGAATGCGGCCACGAACTCCACGTCTTTTATGTGGTAGTCACCGAAGTAGACGTGCATCACCCCCGGTACGGCCTCGTCGCGTTTAGCGTCCTTGTAGTACTCGATGCCCTGAATTAGGGCGGAGGCGCAGTTCCCCACACCCGTGATGGCCACTCTGATGCCCAAACCTATCTGTCTCCCTGATAGGAGACGTATCGCGTCGCTGCCCCTTTAAGAGTTTCCAATCAGAGCCAGCCGCTTAGCTGCATGAACTGGGCCTCGTGCAGGGCTTGGAAGACCCTCACGGTCTCCTTGGGTGTAAGCCGGCACCTGAACCTACCGATGAGGAAGGGCAGGGACTTGGATGCCTGTTTTATCACGTGAACCTTGGTCCAGGTTACCTCCACCTGCGCAGGGTATGTGCCCGAGCCCATGAAGGCGTATGGGTCCTTGTGGATCATGGGCTCCGAGGACGCCTTGAAGGGTCCCATGAGGTTACCGTTGCTTAGGTTGCAGAGGAAGACGGGGTCACCCACCTTGATGCCCTTTACCTGGTCCCAGAACCTGCTACTGTTCCCGAAGAGGCCGTTTCGGAGGCACTCGCGCTCCGTAGCGTCGCTGCAGTAGAGCAGGTAGCTCACATGATCAGCTTCCACATTCCTCTTTATTTATCATTTTCACCTAAAAATAACTAAAATAGTGGCACCTTAATGAAAGGGTGAGCCTCAGCTGGTCCTCTTGTAGTACCCCGGCCTAGGTGAGTATATGGTCCCGTCCTTCATTAGGACGCCAACCAGACGGGCTCCCTCGGATCTCGCTATCCCGTGCTCGCTCTGCAGAGACTCGAATAGTTCGTCGTCCCTGACGCTGCCGCTGACCCTCTCCAGCTCCCCTATCACCTGAAGCACCTTCTGCAGCTGGTTCTGGAGGCTCCTGGGTTTGCCCGTGTACAGGATGTCTATGTCTATCTGGCCCGTGGTCACGTCTATGCCCACTTGCTCTAGGCTCTTCTGCATCAGGTTGATGGTGGCCTCGGCGTCCTCCACGGTTATCTCCTTCCTGAGGTGGGCCCTAGCCCTGGCCTCGGCCAGCCTGACTAGGCTCTCAAGTTGCCGCGCCGTTATGGCCACGGCCGCGGCCTCACCGCCCTCGATGCTGGCTGTCCTCATCTTCACGTAGAAGCTCTTGAACCGCTCTATGACCTCATCTGTTATGGCTGGCTTGATCTTCTTGGCGTAGCTGACGTACTTCTTGAGCAGCTCCACTGTGAGAGGAGGCTCGCCGCTTGTGAGCACCCTGTGCAGGTTCAGGATGTGATCCGCCATATCGGCGTCTCTGGAGCTGTCCGGCTGATCCTTGAGGATGAATATGAGGTCGAACCTGCTCAGGATGGTTACTGGTAGGTTGATGTTCTGGGCGATGGTTTGGTAGGGGTTGTAGCGGCCAAGGGTGGGGTTGCCTGCGGCAAGAATGCTGGTCCTCGCGTTGAGGGTGGCCACGATGCCTCCCTTCGCGATGGGTACTATCTGCTGCTCCATGGCGGGGTGTATTGCGCCGCGGTCCTCCTCCCGCATCTTGTCGATCTCGTCGATGCAGCAGATCCCTTTATCGGCCAGGACGAGGGCGCCGGCCTCCAGGATGAAGTTACCGGTGCCGCCCTCCTTCACAACGGCCGCCGTGAGGCCCGCGGCGGTGCTTCCCCTGCCCGTGGTCATAATGCCTCTCGGCGCTGCCTTGGCGGCGAAGCTGAGTATCTGGCTCTTAGCAGTACCAGGGTCACCCACCAGCAAAACGTTGATGTCTCCCCTGATCCTCATGTCCTCCAGCTCCTTCAGGACGCCTCCGAAGAGTAGGTACAGGACCGCCTCCTTGATGTGCTCGTAACCGTAGATACTGGGGGCTATGCTGCTCAGGAGCTTCTGGTGTATCCAGGGGTCTCGGGAGAGCTCAAGGATCTCCTCCTCTTCCTCTGGGGTGACCTCCACGAGCTCCATCTCCCTGCCGCTCACCTCAGCGTAGCTGGCGTCCACCTGGAGGTCGAAGGTGCGGAGCTCTCCGCCGCGGCCGTACCTTGGCAGGAGCTTGATGAAGCCCGTCAAAGTAATCCTGTCCCCAGGGCGGACAAAGTCTACGAGGTCGTCCTTGAGCTCTATGTTGAGGGACCTGGGAAGCTGACCCGGTGGCAGGTCCTCGGGCCGCTCCTGGATGCTGACGGTCTGGCAGTCTATGAACACGGAATCCTTTGGTACCAACTCGAAGCCCTTCCTGTTGTCGCAGGTTATGCACTTCTGGGGTCTCATGAGGATTTGGCCACTCTGCTCTATGTGGTTGAGTTCACCACAGGCGGGGCATCTGAACGTGGCCTTCACCACCATCGGGGTCATGGATGACGCCCTCACAATGATGCCGCTGACCATGATCAGCCTGCCCACGTGGTCTGACCCTATGCGGCGGAGCTGTGTAGCCGCTGGCAGGTTCCTGTAGCGGACGTTTACTCTGTTGAGGCTCTCAGCGAACATGGGGTCCCTGGTGCGGAGCCTCCCCCGGACCACGGAGCTGAAGACGGGTGTAAGGCCCTCAGGGTCCTCCAGAATAGCTCTGGCCAGGTCCATGTCGTAGCTGTATACGTCGGTGAAGTCGATGATGAGGCTCTTGGAGCCTTTCACAACCATCTCGCTTATGTACTGGTCGTACTTGAAACGCTCCTGTCCATCAAGGAAATCCTCTATGAACCTGGTGAAGGCATCCTCAAAAGTATCAAGCCGAGCCATAGCTTACTCCCCAAGCCCCCGTAAATCTTCTCTCCAGGCCAAGATCAGTCGGTGAACCATCTCGTATAATTGCTCCTCCTCTTTCTGGAGGGGAGAGGTGGGTGAATCTGCCTCGGCTGAAGCCATCCTAGCTATGCGGCCTATCCTGCTCTCTAAGATCTCCCTGAATCTGGCCCTCATGCGGCTCAGGTTAGACGCTTTTTCTTTATCTAGTTTAATCAAGTTGAAGCTCTGGTAGGCCCTGGAGTAGAAGTCGTCAGGTAAGGGGCCGGGAGGCCCAGCTGGGTTCAACCGCTCCTTGAAGTGGACCTGGGTCCACTCTGTCTGCGATAGAGGGTCTTCGCTGTACTCCGCTAGCCCGGCTTCAACCAGCTCCTTGGCTGCCCAGAGCCATGTGGTGAACTCGCGGCCTTCATCTGTGGCGGGGATGCTCACGCCGGGTGTGTTTATCGCAGGTATCTTCTTGGCTGCCCGGCAGGTGATTTGGCGTGTCTCGTAGTTTAGGTGGGCTACCTTGGAACTCATTAGATGACTTCTAACCATTGACAATCATATAGCACAATTCTTACAGAAGGTGAGAGTGTCAGCCTTAAATGACGCGGCTACGTGAATGCATCAATGCAGTCCAAGCTCCGCGAAGACCCCGGCGTTGCCTCAATGACCGAGACGGTCCTAGAGCTCAACGGGAATTCTAGGGTCAAGGCCATGGTCGATGAGCGCATGGATGAATTTCGCAGAGTCCACGAGATGGACTCCAATAAATGGTACGAGGAACTCGTCTACTGCTTGCTGACGGCGTACAGCAGCGCCCTCATGGGGCAGAGGTGTGTAGACGCCCTGCTCCGTGAGGGGACCATAACGGAGGGGAAACTACAAGATGTCCAGGCCTGCCTCGTCGGCGAGGGCCACAGATTCGCGAACACCCGGGCCGAGTACATATATAAAACCAGGCACTTAACCTCTAAGATCAAGTCCATTATTCAGGGCTTCGGGAGCAGTACCGAGGCGCGTGAGTGGCTTGTTGCCAACGTCAAGGGGTTTGGCTGGAAAGAGGCCAGCCACTACCTCAGGAACGTGGGGTACTTCGATCTGGCCATCATCGACCGCCATATACTGAGCAACATGGCCGAACACGGTCTTATTACGCTGGAGGATGCGAGGAAGAGCCTCTCTCGGAGGAGGTACCTCGCATACGAGGAAAAGCTGGCAAAGGTGGCAGACATGCTAGATATGAGCCCCGGGGAGCTAGACCTGTATCTCTGGTACCGTAAGACCGGCAAAGTGCTGAAGTAGGTTATTAACCGTCCCGGCCCACATTAATTACCATGAGGATAAAGGTGGGCGGGGAGACCCGTGACATCCTGACGCTGTGGAGGGAGGGCTCCAGGGTCAAGATGATCGACCAGCGGCTTCTCCCCCACAGGTTCGAGATAATGACGCTCAACGACCACAGGGAGACAGCACACGCCATCAAGGACATGACCACCAGGGGGGCTGGCGCCGTAGGATGCGCTGCGGGCTACGCCATGGCCCAGGCCGCCCAGGAGGCGGCGAGCCTCCCCGCGGACAAGTTCAGTGCCTACATGGCTGAAGCCGCGGAGACGGTGCGCCGAACCAGGCCCACCGCGGTGAACCTGTTCCACGCCGTGGAGAGGTGCATGGATGCGGCGGTGGGCGGCTCCGTCGCGGCGAGAATGAAGAAGGTCGTCAAAGAGGCTGACAAGATCGCGGCAGACGACTTGGAGTCGTCCAAGCTCATCGGCGAGCACGGAGCTAGGCTCATAGGCGACGGCTACAGGGTCCTGACCCACTGTAACGCGGGTGCCCTGGCTTTCATAGACCAAGGAACGGCTCTCAGCCCAATAAGAGTCGCCCGCAAGTTGGGAAGGAGAGTCTTCGTCTGGGTCGACGAGACGCGGCCGAGGAGCCAGGGCGCGCGTCTGACTGCGTGGGAGCTGGAGATGGAAGAGATTCCATACGCCCTCATAGTGGACAACGCCGCTGGCTATTACATGAGGAGAGGAGAGGTGGACATGGTGATCGTGGGCGCAGACAGGGTCGCAGTTAACGGTGACGTGGCGAACAAGGTGGGCACCTACGAGAAGGCTGTGGTGGCTAAGGAGAACAGGGTTCCCTTCTACGTGGCGGCCCCTGGGATGACCTTTGACCGCACGACCCCTACAGGAGACGACATAGAGATCGAGGAGCGGTCGCCTGAGGAAGTGAACAGGGTCTGGGGCCTGGACGCTGACGGCGAGTACAGGTGGGTTCAGGTACCGCTGGAGGGCACCCCCGCGAGGAACCCTGGCTTCGATGTTACCCCCGCCCACTACATAACAGGGTTTATAACAGAGAAAGGGGTCATCGGGCCCCCCTACGAAGTAAACATACCAAAGACATTCAAGGCGTGAGGCTACTTCTTCGTCTCGACCTCAGCCTTCTCCTCGCCCGCCTCCATCTGCACCCAGGTCAGAAGCCCCAGGAGCACGGGCCCAGTTGCGATGCTACCTATCACGGGGAGCCTCTTGATCTTCTTCTTGATCATGAGCTCTGCGGCCTCATGGAGCGGCGTCTCAGGCTTCACCCATATTAGAGACTCGGACATGACCTCCCTGACGAGGAGAAAATGAGGGTCATGCTTCGGCAAGTATACACGTCTGATAATATCGTTTTCCGTGATGATGCCAATAGGCAGCCTATCTTCCACGACAACCAGGCAGCGAACCCCGTAGTACTTCATGAGGCTGTCAGCGTACTTGACTGGGAGGTCAGGTTTGATGGCGATCACGTCTGTGATCATAACATCCTGCACGTTTATTGACACTGGGCGCCGCACCGTTCAAAATATTGAATTATTCATGATAGCGTTTATGGAGTTCTAAACCCTACCGATGCTCATATAGCAGGAGCCTTGGGCAGCCCTGGCTGACCAAATCGCTTAAATTATTGTAGCTGTCATGTTTTTCGGAGTCCCGCCCTAGCTCAATGGTAGAGCATCCGGCTGTAGTCGTCGCCCTGCGGGGCGGTGGCAATCAGACCATGAGCAGACACCGGAGGGTTGCAGGTTCAACTCCCGCGGGCGGGACCACACTCCAACTTCCACGGGGAGAGCCTGGAGTTGCCTCAGGCGGAGGATTATAAGAGTTGCTACTCCTTGATCTTCTTGTTTGCCAGCTTCTCTATGGCCACTGCCACGGCCTGTGTTCCCTTGTCTTTCATACCCATGGCGTCACAGTGTATGAACAGTTGGTGAACCAGCCCTGTCGCGGGCAGGGGCATCTTGTTGGCCGAAGCGGTCTCCATTATTATTCCTAGGTCCTTCAGGTAGTCCTTGATCTTGAAGCCGGGCTCATGGTCGCCCTTGAGTAGCCTCTCGCCATTGTTAGTGAGTTGCCAGCTTCCGGCGGCTCCGCCGCTGACGGCTGCATGAACTTTCTCTAGGTCTACTCCCGCTTTGGCGGCGAAGACTAGGGCTTCTGCCACGCCCAGCATGGTGGTTCCAACCAGGATCTGGTTCACGGCCTTGCAGACCTGGCCGTCTCCGATTCCGCCAATGTAGGTGATGGTTTTACCCATGGCCTGCAGTATAGGTTTACACTCCTCGAACACCTTGGGGTCGCCGCCCACCATAATGCTGAGAGTGCCGTTGGTGGCCCCGATGACGCCTCCGCTCACTGGGGCGTCCAACATCTCTACGCCCTTCTCCTTAAGCTTGGACGCCACATCCTTTGTGGCTATGGGGCTTATGGTGCTCATGTCTATGAAGATGTCGCCCTTCTTGGAGCCGTGTACCGCTCCGCTTGGGCCCAGCAGAACCTCCTCCACGTCTGAGCTGTCGGTGACCATGGTGATGACCACGTCGCTGCTCTTCGCCACCTCCCTGGGGCTCTTAGCTGGCTTCGCGCCCGCCTCCACTAGGGGCTTCATCTTGGACTCGGTCCTGTTCCAGACCGTGACCTGGTATCCAGCCTTTAACAAGTTCCTGCTCATCCCGGCCCCCATGAGGCCGAGACCTATGAATCCTATGCGCTTCAAGGTAATCAGAGTAAGATTGGCTCCCTAGACACTAAATAGTTTCGTCTACCCCAGGATGGCTTTCTTCATCTCTATTATAAGGTAGCTGCCCGAGATGCCTGCCAGAGTAAGCCCTATGCCTAGTATGAGCCACCTGTTGGCCTTGGACTTGTCGTAGGCGACCTGGGTGCTTCTGTAGCTCAGCCACAGCCCCACGAAGACGACGGCGTTGCTCAGGAACACGAAGATGCTCTCGTAGACTGTCTGCTCGCTCAGGTATGGGTGCAGCGTCAGGTATCTGCTCCCATATGGGATGTAGATGGGCGGGTTCTCGAGGATGTTGTAGAGGCCCCCGCTGAGCACGAATAAGCTGAAGATGACGATACCCCAAGCCAGCGCGTTCTGAGGTATCTTGAATCCCTTGAGAGGCGACTTTGATCTCTTTCTGGATATGGCAGCTTCCCTCAGCCCCATAACCGTGGCT
>JADDYB010000118.1_pt1 | contig 23730 bp, 18 predicted proteins | sample 8641941 | NCBI WGS metagenome assembly JADDYB01 (sample SAMN16275377, study PRJNA637457) | freshwater sediment metagenome | isolation source: Lake Kineret sediment | place: Israel: Lake Kineret | collected 2013
GAGAAGCCTCAATTTAAGTGAAGAGGAAAAGCAGAACCTTCTTGCTGCTGCGTTAAAAGAAACAGAGGAATCTTTTGTTCCTGCCTACGTGAAGCTCACAGATTTCCTCGAAAATCAGCTACCCATATCTACAAACGATGCAGGAGTGTGGAAATTCCCCAAGGGTGACGAGTACTACGATTATGTCCTCCAGCATGAGACGTCTACAGATATGACTCCCGAAGAAATCCACGAGCTCGGACTGAAAGAAGTTGCTCGCATTCAGGGTGAGATGCGCAGTATCTTTTCCGAGCTGGGTTATCCTGAAAATGAGCCTTTAGATGAATTGATGAACCGCATTGCTGTAGATGGCGGCCTTTGTGATCGGGACGACCTGATCAAAGAGTATGAGGCCATCCTCGATGACATAGATAAAAGGCTCACTGCAGTCTTCGACATACATCCCCGTCAGGATCTTGTAGTTGTTGGAGACCCCTCGTATTGTGGAGCCTCGTACTACCTGTCTGGTTCCTACGACGGTTCGCGGCCCGGTGCCTTCCATGCAGGAGAGTACGGGTGCCCACAGCAGGCAGCCCGGTTCAGCATGCAGGACAAGGCGTACCACGAGGGAATTCCTGGCCACCATTTCCAGCTTGCCATCGCCCTGGAGCTGGATCTCCCCTTGTTCAGGAGAGATATTCCTTGCAATGGGTACGTCGAAGGATGGGCACTGTATGCAGAACAGTTGACCTGGGAATTGGGAGTGTACAAGGACTACCCCTACGGGGATATTGGAAGGCTGCATCTCGAGCTGTTGCGCGCTGTTCGCCTGGTGACAGACACAGGTATCCACGACAAGAAGTGGACACGAGAACAGGCCAAGGCATACATGCGGGAGGTTCTGGGCAACATAGACGAGGTAGACCGCTACATCGTTTTACCTGGCCAGGCCACGTCTTACAAGGTCGGCATGATAAAAATACTGGAGCTGCGTGAAAGAGCACAAAAGGAACTGGGAGACACATTTGATATCAAGGAGTTCCACAGAGTTGTCCTGGGAAATGGGGTCGTACCGCTAGCTGTTCTGGAAAAAGTGGTTAATGACTACATAAATGCTAAAATGGGCCGCAGTCCTCACGTCTACGCAGTGCAAATCTCGTCTGTACTGCCTCACGGTACTGTCTCTGAGTTGCCTCAGGAAATGAGTGACGTGAATTCCGGGTCTACCACCAGTTTCAGGAGTGCTCTTGTGTGGAAATGTCTCAAATTCATTTAGCGGGTGATCTGAGAAAAAAACACTTTTTCTTTTCCTTTTTGACCAACGAGGTAATCTTCCGAAGTTTATTTTGTCATTCTAGCATTTCTGGAAATGGTTCATCAAGTAATTTGAGATTGCAACTTTTTTCTCTTTTTAAGACAGATACTGTTACTTACCATAGTTCCCAGATACCATAACGGGACACGAAAAGAAGGAGTGCAAAAACGCCAGACCTGGCATGAGAACTCATAACCTTATAAAGAGGGATGAGAAGAAACGCCATGCCATTGTACGAACTGAAGGAGATGCACCCACACGTGCTGTCACTCTTCCCCTCTGCAGATCACCTCCTCGTCATAAAGGGGCTCATAGAAGGGAAATGCGCGGGAAAGATTCTCGTTGACGACACAAAAGCACCAAAGAGTGCTGCTGCGTGGACGATGACAGGAGATGATACCATCATCTACATGGGAGGGTCTCATGAGAATCCCTCTTTTCGTGAAGCGTTGAAAAAGTACTTTGTAGAGGAAATTAAGCCTGAAAGTGTTAACCAGGGATTGGATGCCTTCGAAGTATACCCGTGCGGAAAGTGGGAAGATGTCCTTCCTCTCGTTTTTGGGGAGGACATACTCAGGGAGAGAGATTCCTACTACAGGCTCAACCCACTGAGGTTCAACCAACTCCAGCAGAACTGGAGGGAGAACATACCCGATGGCTTCACCCTCAACCGTGCAGAAACGAGGGATGTCTTCGAAGCAGACGTCCCCGTTTTCAAGGGGGTTACACCCTGGACATCTTTCGAGAAATTTCAGGAATATGGATTTGCCTACTACCTCCTGGAAGACAAGACAGAGAAAATCGTTGCAGGGTGTAAGACAAAAGTGGTGACCTCACGAGGCTGCGAAGTTGCCATAGGGACAGAGGAACACTACAGAAAGAGGGGATTTGCCACCCTGACTGCATGTGCCACCGTGTCAGAAGCTCTGGAGAAGAATTTAGACGTCATCTGGGAATGTTATCACAGGAATGTGGGTTCGATAAAGACAAATCAAAAACTGGGATTCGAATACCTGGGTGATGAACCTTTTTATTTCGCATTTCTGTTTGAATCCCTGCAGAATGACCTCTTTGCTGGTTACTACCACCTGCTGGAGTTGAACGACCCACACAAGGCGAGCGAGTGGTTCAGGAAGGCCATCGTCTTCAGTGAGAAGGAGGACCAGCCCATTTCAAGCGGGTACAACTTCTATGCTGCCTGCGCCTTTGCATGGGCGGGGGAGTACGAGCTATCGCTCGCACGTCTCAAGATGGCAGCAGAAACGACGCGAGATGCAGTCTCGTTCCTGAACCAGGTGAGAGGTGAGAAGGCCTTTGCCAACCTGCCCTCCTCAGACCTTGAAGGCATTCTCAGAGAGCTCGAGTCGCGATAATGGTACACTGCAGGGGCTCTCACATCCCTGAGAGACCACCAACTAATTCCCGGTTCGCGTTCTTGTGGAACTCGGAGCTGTCGACTCTCGAGGTGTAAGGGGCAGAAAAGAGAACGAAACGTTTAAATTGTCACAATCAGAACTGAGGTACTATGCTCGAAGACCATGAAGATGCCTATGGACATGCGATATATGACTACTTCAAGGGAAAAGACTCCTACGAGATAACGGAGAGGGACGATGGATTTTTTGACGTTTCCCTGGGTCCACGCTTCTACTTTTCTGAGTATGACACCTGGCCTCCACACGAGCAGAAGGCGGTAACCTACGCGCGGGGGAAGGTGCTGGACATTGGGTGTGGGGCGGGGAGGCATTCCCTCTACCTGCAGGGAAAAGGGTTATCGGTGACGGGAGTGGACCTTTCGCCCCTGTGTGTGGAGGTGTGCAGACTGCGGGGGTTAAAGAGCGTTTACTGCCTCTCAGTGACGGAGATCACTCCAAAAATCGGCCTTTTTGACACTGTTCTTATGTTTGGGGCGAACTTTGGGTTATTTGGCGGATTCAAAAGGGCAAGGTGGCTTTTGAGGAGATTTCAGAAGATGACAACGGGGGAAGGGAGAATATTGGCAGAGACGAGGGACCCCTATGAGACCAGGGTGAGAGAGCACGTTGAGTATCACGAATACAACAGGAAGAGGGGGAGGATGCCCGGGCAGGTGCGGTTACGGGTGCACTACCTGAAGTACGTGACTCCCTGGTTTGACTACCTGTTCGTTTCAAAGGAAGAGATGAAGGCTATCGTGGAGGGGACGGGGTGGGAGGTTACTGAATTCATCGATAAGAACGAGGAGGTGTACATTGCGGTCATAGAAAAATCTGGAAGATAACCTATAGTGATCGATCAGGCTTCAAGGGAAGACTAATCTGACCATTTATAACTATGAATACCCTTCACAGAGTCAATGACCAGAGAGTGAGTGACATCCCAAGAGTAGGCTCATACCAGCTCATCGGGAGGTGGGTTTAAAAGAGACAGCGAATAGTTCTGACAAAAGAGGTGAACCTATGGCAGTCAAAGAATTGTTACGCCAGGAAGGTGCTGTCATTTCTGAAGTAGAACAGTGGCAGAAAAAACGTGAGGACATTCTATCTCGCCTCCTTGCCACTCTCGGTAGTCCACCCGTGTCGAGGAATACGCGTGACATCAAAACTGTTGATGAAGAAGAATTAAAAGAATATACGAGGCGCAAGATTCGTTATACTGTTGGTGATAAAGACACGATAACAGCCTACATTTTAGCTCCTCACGTATCTTTTCCTGCACCTGCAATTATTGCCATGCATCAGACCGTCTCTTCAGGCAAAGACGAGGTGGTGGGTCTCTCCGGGTGCAGAGACTTCAGTTATGGTGATGAACTGGCCCACCGCGGCTATGTTGTGATTGCCCCAGACTACCTCACAGCAGGAGAACGCATCTACCCGGGGGAGAAGGCCTTTGAATCAAAACCTTTCTACGAAAAATACCCGCACTGGTCCATGGTGGGAAAAAACATGGAGGACTCTATGGCTGCTGTTGATGTGCTTTACACCCTGGATTACGTCGATAAAGAAAAAATTGGCGTCATAGGCCACTCCCATGGAGGACACAATGCCATGTTTGCCATGGCTGTAGATCAGAGGATAAAAACAGGAGTGAGTAACTGCGGGATGTCAGTCTTTTCTGAGGAAGAATATCGCCTCGAATGGTCATTGGAAGAAGGGTACATCTACATACCTGGACTCCGCAAGTATTTCCTCGAAAATGCTGAACCCCCTTTTGACATCCATGAGGTTGCAGCATTGATTGCACCACGCCCCTTTCTGAACATATCTGCTTATTTTGACAAGGCGTACGGAAATCAGGAGTTTCTGTCTGAAGTGGGAGTCCAGTTATACCGGGTTTATACGTTATACGGAAGGCAGAATCACTTTTCGTATTTCATGCATGGAAATGATCATTCTTTCCCACTTTATGCGCGAACATTAGCGTATGAATGGCTTGACACGTTCTTAAAATCGTGAATTGATGGATAAATAGAGATATAAAATGACCTAACCTAACCTGTAACCCGCTTTTCTTGTATCCCTGCTCTTTTTCAGGTCATGAAATGAGTAAGAGCGACCTCATAGAGAGCTGCCACAGCCAGCACGATGGCCACCAGCACATAAAGGTGAGCAGAGAGCTTCAGTCCAGCCCAATAGCCTTGCCTGTGTGTTGTAGCATTCACAGTACGCGGCCATAAGAAGGCTTTTCCCTGAAGGTAAGCTGCAAACATAGCCAGGATGTAGCCCTGTCCTTCCAGAATAATGAGGAGCAGAGTGGGAATCAATATTGAACGCATCTCAGGGGTGACTGGGGAAAAAATTAACCCCCACAAAAATGCGCGGTACACTCCCATGAGGAGTCCAGTGAAAGGAATCACGAGTGAGGGAATGGTAATGACTGCAAAGCTCCCTATGAATAAGTTCACGACCCAAGTCAACACCACAGCTTTCAAGGCCTGGCCCTGGGTGTAGGCACTCGCCACTTCAGAAAGCGGCCCTTCAGTAAAACTGCCAACAGTCGCCTCCAGTACTTCTTCTTGCACCGTTGGGTTAGAAACCCCGTAAATCATCCCACAGACAACCATGCCGTAATAGACCAGGTTAATGACAAGGTATGCACGAAGAGCTTCTCTGATGAGTTTTGTTGCGTTTTGGATTATTTTCATAAATTGACCTCCTCTTCATGTCAGTTTGATCTCTTGGGTGTATTTGTGGTATTGTCCGTTTAGTGCTTTATATATTTTTCTCATAGAGGTTGTCTCATAACCAGTCTTTAATGTTAGATTTCTTTCTATCTCGAACGATTCTCACAGACAGAGGTTGTTGCTGGGTAATCTCAGTGCGGTAAACATGAAGTTACTATGCCCAGCTCATGAGGGAGGATTTCTGTTCTGACAATTCACCTCCAGGCTATACCTTACGTCCTTTAGAAGAGTTTTGTCCACATGACCAGCACCAATCTTTATAAGTCATTGACAAATGAAGCTCTATGCGACGTAAGACCCCCCTCGCACTGAACTTCAATCCCCTCTGGAGAGTTGTTGCTCAAATCCTTTCCCGACAATGTAAAAAATGTGGCAAGCCGCGGCTCTACTCACTCTTTGATGCATACATAACTGGTCAGAATCCCGACTGTGTTGGCTGTTCAGCACTCTCTACAGCAACTTCTCCCCTCATCAACTACATATTCGGGAGGACTGCCATCAAGAAAGACGACCTCAGAGAATTGATGGGCGATACGCTCACCCGCAAGAGTATGCTCAACGTGGTGAGGGGTATCAGTCATTTCGGGTTAAGAGTACCCCAGCCCACCGCTGTCCCGGTGGTCATTGTCTGGAATTTTACTAATCGCTGTAATTTGACCTGCATCCACTGCCACCAGGACTCAGGGGCACCAGGAGAAAAAGAATTAACTACAGAGGAAGCATTTGAAGTCATTGAAAAAATAGGGGAGGCAGGAGTCTCAATCCTCACCTTCTCGGGTGGCGAGCCCCTCGTCCGCCCCGATGTCTTTGATGCAATAAAAAAAGCAAAAGAGGTAGGCCTTCTATGCACTATTGCCTCCAATGGAACCTTAATGACAAAAGAAGTCGTTAGAAAGCTGAAAGAGGCAGGAGTGACACGAGTTGAAATCGGCCTTGACGGTGCAACGGCCAAGACGCATGACTTTCTCAGGAACACGCCTGGCAGCTTTAATGCCACCATCCAGGGCATTAAAACCTGTGTTGAAGAGGGGTTTGACGAAGTGTGTGCCACCATGACCTTGCATGCTGAGAACGTAAATGAGCTCCCTGATACGATAAAGCTGGCTGACAGACTGGGCGTCACCCGATTCTACCTGAACAGACTCATTCCCGCAGGGAGGGGGAAGGATGTGATGGAATTGGACGTCACCAAAGAGCAGAAGATTGCGGCCCTAGAGTGTATATACAACCAGTTCTACCAGAGTGTCACAGCGGGAGAGGGCATCCAGTGTTACGCTCGAGGAATGACGTACTACGGCAGATTAGGTTACGAACGTTCTGAGGGTGAAGTCTTCACCGTGAGCGAGGCCTTGTCAGGACACAGTAAGATGTGGTCAGAGAAGTTTGGGACTGGTGTCTCAGACCTTATCAAGAAATATGCTCCCGGATTCGGCGGCTGCTCTGCTGGGATTACCTATGCAGGGCTCACTGCTGGTGGCGACCTACTCCCTTGTGTTCCTGCGCCTATCAAACTGGGAAACCTCCTCAAAGAGGATTTAGAGGACATCTGGGTTCATAACGCGCTTTTAACTTCTATGCGCCGGAGAGATGAGCTCACGGGCACGTGCGGTAATTGTAGTTACAATGCTATTTGCGGGGGGTGCAGATACACTGCCCATGCAGTTAATGGCGACTGGCTGGCAGGTGATCCCAGTTGTCCCTTCGGTCCTGCCGGGGAAAAAAGGACATCAGTCGCTTTGTCAACTCATGAGATCATGAAAACATAGAGGTGGTTCATGATGTCACAAGACGCTTCAGATGAGGTTGAGGTGCCCGAAGCACCTTCAATTCATGGGTTAAAATTCCGCCACTTCCGAGGCGAAGCAGACTACGCTGCCATAGTGGCTGTCAATCGAGAGACTAATATTGAATACCAAACCTATTTAAAGGGTCACTAAAAGTTATCCTCCTGACTCCGCCCTAGAGGTGAGGAGAAAGACATGACCCCGAAACAGGAGGAAATCGAATGAAGGAATCTCTGAAAGGTTACATGGATTTGACAAGAATCCATTTTTGGTTCGTCTGGCCCCTGCTCTTTTGTTCTGGGTTAATGCTCGCTTTCAGAAACTATGGCGGCTTTTCATGGGGATTGACGGTGAAAGCTGCACTTATTGGCCTTTTCGGATTTGAAGCAGGATTTGTCCTTAATGATTATGTAGATAGAGACCTGGACAAGAAAGATGTTGAATTTGATAAACTCACGAAATACTGGAGACCTTTTAAGGAAAGGCCGCTGCCTTCAGGGTTAATCTCCCCAAGAAGGACCCTCATCCTCTTTTTCGTTCTCTTTATCCTCGCTGCAGTACTGGTGGCGACTCTCCCTTACCCTCACAATGTGTATCTCTTTGCTGCAGGGATATACTGCTATTCTATGGAGTATTTCTACCAGATTGTGAAAAGGAATCAAAAATTTCCTCTGGCGCAATTACTGGGGAGGACCGATTTTGTTTTATTCCCCGTGGCTGGTTATCTCTGCTATGGATACCCTGATGAGACTGCTCTTCTCTATTTTGTCTTCTTTTATCCCTTAGCTCTGGTTCATCTGGGGATAAATGACATAATTGACGTGAGAAATGACGAAGTCAAGCAGCTGAAGACCATACCCATACTCTATGGAATGAAAGGGACAGCACTCTGGATATTGTTCTTTACAGTGATGCATTTTGTTGTAGCACCTTTCTTTTTAATGAAGATTGGAACAATAGCTATGATTGGCTTTTTAATCGCATTTTTGCTGCTGACAACAGCAAATTACAAAATATTGAGGGAAAAGAGTTCTGAAGCAGGATTGCGGGTACTCCCCTTGTTCCATGTAACGATGCTCACCTATGCGAGCTCAATTATTGTCAGCTGTGTAATCTAGAGAAAACGAGTGTGGTGATATGATAGAAGATGACATTTCAGAATTAGAAGTACCTGATGCACCCGCCATTCCTGGGTTGAGATTCCGTCACTTCCGCGGCGAATCAGATTATCCAGTCATGGTGACAATTAACCAGGAAAGTGGTGTCGAGGACCACACAGAAGAGACTGCCACAGTAGAGGACATTCGTCTGTGGTTCAGCCACCTGACAAATTGTGACCCGTACAAAGACATGCTCTTCGTAGTAGTGGATGGTGATGTCATTGGTTATACCATGGTCTGGTGGAGCGAGGACCCCAATAACAACGTCTTTTACGAGCATTTTGCCAACCTCCTCCCAAAATGGCGGGGAAAGGGATTGAGGCATGCCATGGTGCGGTATAATGAGATGAGACTGCGAGAGATCGGCTCAAATCATCCAAAAGACAAAAATCGCTATTTCAGAACTGTTGCAATGGAGACAGAAGTGCACTGGATGTCTGTCCTCATCGATGAGGGATATGCTGTCATGCGGCACGGAGTCATGATGGTGCGCCCCAACTTGGACAACATTCCAGATCTCCCCCTCCCTGTAGGAATTGAAGTCCGCCCAGTACAACCTGAACACTACCCTAAAATACTCTCTACCTGGAATGAGGCCTGCAAGGACATGCGGGGCCAGATTCCGTTATCTGAAGAAGATTTCAAAGAATTCCGAGAATCCCCTGAGTTTGATCCTTCGCTCTGGCAGATTGCATGGTGCAGAGACGAGGTCATTGGCACGGTGATGTGCTTCATCAATGAAGCAGAGAACAAGACGTTAAACCGCAAGCGGGGTCACACCGAGTTCATTTCAGTGGCGCGCCCCTGGAGAAACCAGGGCATTGCCAAGGCACTGATCGCCCGGGGGTTGAGGGCCTTAAAAGAGAAAGGGATGACAGATGCAGCCCTGGGCGTTGACGAGGGGAACCCCTCAGGTGCATTCCACCTTTACCGAAAGATGGGGTTTGAGCCAGTGAAGAAAGTGGCATTCTACTGGAAGCCATTCAGATGAACACGATAGATCATCAAAGCTTCGTTCTTACCAGTAACAGGCGAATGATTCTAGAATGAGAATGTAGAGGGCATGAAGTTTCCATGAAGACCTATAATTTCAGACGTGTTGATGAGAGTGATTGGAAAGATGTATGGAGAGGCTGGCAATTCACTCTCAGTCTCCAGCAAACGAGACACGAAAGCCTTATATGTAAAGTGAGAAAGAAAATGGTAGATGATGACACCGACAGCGTCTGACGTCAGGATGATGACAGATGGGCGGTCTGATAAAAGGTGCATAGATTGAGATTTGGAATCGAGCTCACCCCTGAAAAACCCACCTATGAGATAGCTTACTACTCCCGAAGTGCGGAGGATGCAGGGTTTAGCCACGTATGGATAACAGACCACTACAACAACAGAAACATCTACAGTACCATGACCGACATTGCCTACAACACGAACAGGATCTTCATCGGGTCTGCAGTCACCAACCCGTACGTGTGCAACCCAGTGTGGACGTCCCAGGCACTCTTTACGATTGATGAAATCTCGGGGGGGAGAGCAGTTTTCGGCATAGGCGCAGGAGACAGAATGACATTGCAGGCAATCGGGATTGTGCAGGACAAACCGTTAACAGCGGTAAGGGAAGCAGTTGAAATCTTCAGGCAGTTGAATAAAACAAAAAAATGTGAATTCCACGGCAAGGTCTTCGACATACCAAATGCCAGGATCAAGAAAAACCCTTCGCACGCCATTCCTGTGTACATCGGGGCTCAGGGCCCGAAAATGCTCAGCATGGCAGCAGCCATAGCAGAAGGTGTGCTGGTCAATGCCTCACACCCGAAAGATTTTGAACCTGCGGTGAAGGCTCTCAAAGCGGGTGCACAAAAAGCGAGGAGAGATCTATCTGGCATTGACGTGGCAGCCTACACCAGCTTTTCCATAGATGAGGAAAGGGATAAAGCAGTCAAAAAGGCAAGGATTGTGGCAGGAGCCATTGCTGCGGGTTCTTCCGATTTCGTTTTGGAGAGGCACTGTATTGAAGAGAGGACAGTAGAAGGTATTAAGGAAATGGTTGCCCGCCAGGACTTTAAGGCCATGAAAGAGGGAGGAGTCCCCGACGATGTGGTGGAAGCCTTCAGCATAGCAGGAACCCCCCAAGACTGTGTGGAGAAGATCTGTCGCCTCAAGAAGGTGGGGGTAACCCAGGTCGTTACGGGGATGCCTTTAGGGAAGTCGAAGGTCGATGCCATAAATCTCATAAAGGAGGAGGTCATCCCTCACTTTTGATATGAAATGTTTCACCTGTGAGATCACGAAAGCTACAGACAGTTCCTATCCTGTCCGCACAGCAGTACATGGGGAGGGTTCAGGGCGATGTCTGTGGCATGCATGGGATGCAGACAGGGTATTCGTGTGCAGCCACTGCAAAACTCCCCAGTTCCCCGAACAGGTGGCCTGGTGCGTGAAAACTAATACCTTCATCTGCACACGATGCGCTCCCTCCCGTGTTGTTTCTGCCCCCTTTTGGTTTTGGAAGGGGTACACCACCGTGACCTGTCCGAGATGCGGAGAGGAACACCCCACTTTGAACAGGCAGGAATTTGAGGGAGAACACCCCTGGCAAGTAGATCCTCCGAACTGTCAGCAGTTCCCCATCTGGTACCGAGGTACCTTGATCAGAGAAGAAGACGTGCACGAAAACCACAAAATTGCCTGTCCATCCTGCAGGACCTCTTTTTTGATAACACAACCTGGTATCTACCAGTGTCCTCGCTGCCATGAGGTGATGATGGTGAGAAAAAAATAACGTTTACTCTGACAAATTGATGTTCATTGAAGTGTCATCTTGAACTTCAAAACCTTCAAATGAACCAAAGGTTTAAATACCCCTGATCTCCCTCTGGGTGGGGAGGAGGAGGGAAACACGCAAAAAAAGTTTTCTCGACTTTTTAGATTCACCTCCTTCGCACATTTTTGCCGCCTCCTTCCCACACCGTAATGCTTCTTCCCTGATAATCTACTATGAGGATAGTTGGTAATACCTCCTTTCTTACCGAAAGATTTATATACTATTGATTATCAATAATGATGTATGACAATGAAAAGGAATATTAGTGAAGCAAAGTATGAAACAACATTCCTCCTCAGACCAGTGGACGGTGTGGGACAGAACATGAAAGCAGTGTTAAAGTGTATTTTTTGGAGGAAACCAGAACTTTCAGAGCCAGCCATGAGATTTTTAGAATTTATCAAGGAGAGAGGAGGTGTTGACGACAGTCTATGGGAACGGTTTTGCGAAGAGACAGCCATTACCAGAGGTCAATACGATTCCATCATCAAGAAACTGAGAGGTTCAGGGTTAATCTATAAGAGAGATGGAACGTGGATGCTCTCTGATGACTTCATGGAATTTCTTCAGCATGTCTTGCAGATAGCAAAGCACTGGAAGATCGAGGGGGGAGATCAATGAGAAAATGGCTTCTCTTGTTGACGGTTTTAGGGTTGCTGGCAGCAGAGGTATATTCACAGCAGCAGGGAACTGTTCCTCACGCATTGGCTTATGATAATCGCATAATTATACTGCAAGAATTCCTGAGACAGGATAGTATCGAGATGGTATCCTCCTTCCGGTCTGAACCCAACAGGTATTATGCAGAAGTGTACCAGGGCACCCCCCCCTTGTACTGTCCACTGTGTCCTGTCGGTAACACTATGCAGGCTCCTTCAGTGATCGAGGCAGCTGAGCACATCTATTTGGGGCCGTACATGATTGTCATATACGATTTTGAGCATGATGGAATTATTGATGCAGGAGAATGGAAGGACATAAATGGTGACTTCATGGCACAAGCTAATGAATGGTTTGATGAAAATGGGGACGGTATCAGAGAGGCTGGTGAATGGACCGATGTAAACAATAATGGGTTAGTTGACCTCAACGAGCTGAGCGATGCGAATGGGAATGGCGTATTTGACATTGGGGAGTGGCATGAAGGTAAGAATACAGATGCAAATGCTGCAAACAACTTGCCGGGAGAGTTCAACAGTGCTGTAGACCCCGGTGAGTGGTTAGGAATGAATCTGGACCGATCAATTACAAAGAAACTGGCCATCAAAATCTATAAGAGAATAACTGATTACTACAAAGAGATCGATTACAAAGAGTACATCTCTCCCACTTCCCCAGCCAAGGTGTTCCAGCACCCAGCATTGAAGGCCATGACTGCCCTCACCGATAACCAGAAGCTGGTGGTGCTCTTAAGTCTGGATGAGTGTGAGAGGTGTGATATTGTGGGAGGCGTGGCGTGGTATGAGGATGAGTATGCCCAGCTTGTGTTTAATTTCAAAGGATTTTCCCGGGAAACATTGTACACCACACTTGCCAGGTGTGAAGGCTGTTTCGAAGCCCAGGTTACCCACTACGTCGGCCTGCAAATCGCTATGCACGAAAAGTTCACGCTTCTGTACGACACCTTCTTTTTGCACACGCTGCAGTCTCGGGGGCTCCCCGACAACAGAGAGGGAACCACGGCATACTACTACACTGCAGGAGATGAGATGGCAAAGGAGATCCGTCAGGTGGTGAGCTTTGACCCTTACTACATGGTGATCAGAGACAACAATGAATTAGTTCTCTATGAAACTGACTACGGGAAAGCTTTGATTGTCCCCTATGAGGATAAGGAGAGGGAATATTCCTCCCACGTCTATAGGAGGAAGTACCCTGACGGGACAGAGAAGGATATTCGGGTGGAGGTCATCCATGTCTATGAGATTGAAACACCGAGCTGTGAACAGGTCATTGTGGCGCGTCTTTTAGTGGATGAGGACACGCAGGCCTACAATACCAATGGTATTGACCCGGATGAGAAGGTCTATACCGTATTCTACCATGCATGCGACAACTCATTTGAGAACAACATCATCTTCCCGGAGGAATACGAAAGGGGGCTCACCGATTTTGCTATCATTGTGGAAAAAGTTGAGCTTGAGAATGAAAAAGTGTGGCTCAAATTTGTGAGAGAAGTAGATTCACAAACCATTCCCAGCCCAGCAGCCTTCCCCTACGCTGTGAGAGACTACCAGATCGTGTTTGATAACCTGGACAGGAGTAAACCCTTGGGAACGTGCGACTTCTATCCCAAGGAAGAACGGTACGTGCCCCTGTTTAAGAAAATACTGGTGGACGTGACTCTGCCTATCCGTGACCTCTTGAACAATGTGGTGCTCAAATACGAAGACTTAAAGGGCGACCCCAATGAGCTGTCTAGTTATGAGGAGCAACCCTGGGAGATGACTGAGTGGAACACTGAGGTGACACAGGTCCAGATACGGAAGGTGGCTTACAACCCTAATGCAGCAGACTACACAGGGCTGGGGTACGAGGGTAACCCTCCTTTTACTGCGTATGTAGGACCTTTGAACCCCGCCCCTGGACTGGTGCAGGTGGGTCCAAATTTGCTGCCGAACTTCCAGATCTCAGACCAGACTTTCTCGGGAACCTGTGTCCCTGGAGACAGGATCATCTTTTTCATTGAGGTCTTCAATGGGTCAGGAGTCCCCATGTCTGTGGTGATAGAGGATGACATCCCTGACGGCATGTCCAATGCTGTCGTACCCCACGTACCTCCTCCTGCAATCGCCGCACCTGCAGGTGTCATTGTGGACACCAATGGTGATGCTATCATTGGCAATGGAGGGGACACTGTTGTGTGGAACATTCCTGCCCTCCCTCCTGGGGTGTACACCCTGTTCACCTATGAGGCAACCGCAGATGGTTCAGTGGGCTTTGGAGGGGCTATTGTAAATGATGATGCCACAATTTACTACTATGACATGGGAATTCAGAGAACGCTGACAGCCCCTGTTGTCACCATATTAGTGGAAGCTGCCCAACTCGTAAAAGAACCATTCCAGGACCTTGCGTGCACTATCCCCGCTCCCACGATCGGTCCGGGGAACAGGCTTTACTACAGACTGACTGCCTACAACACGATTAGTGCTGCCTCTCTCAACCCGTATCCATATGCTGTCACGATCACCGATATTTCGGATGGAATCCCCCCTCTCACCACAGGTCCCCAGTACCATGTCTCTCCCCCGGGCCTGTTTCCCCAGCCCATTGTGGCAGGTACTGTCTCATGGCAGGGAGCAGCAGTAGTTGCTCGAGGGAACTCCATCAGTGTCATCTACAGCGTTCTTGTTCCTGTCGGGAGTGCAGGGATGATTGCCAATGATGCTGATCTCACCTATTTTGTCAACTTCCCTCCTCCCATCATCACAACAGTCGACACCACCAGCAATATTACTCAAACGTGGATCCAGACTGCCTTGTCCCAGATGACAGAACCTTTAGAACCCTGCCTCACCATGCTGGTGACAAAGGAAGGCCCTGATGTGCAGGCTGCAGGCGTTGTGCGTTACCGGATATTGGTAGCCAACGTGGGGGTGGGTCCCTACGCAGATGCTTTCAACCTTGTCGTCATTGACAGAATCCCCGAGAACATGGGTGCTCCCTTCAACATAGTCTCAACCAACCCTCTGGTGACATGGAACCTCTACGATTCGAATGGAGATGGGACACAGGACCTGATTGTGTGGAAGCTGCGTCAGCTGGCAGCAGGAGACGCATTTTATCTTGACTTTGACGTCAACATGCTGACTATACCCTATAATTGCTACGCACTCAAGGTGTATACCTATGACTTGTACAGGCAGCAAGAAGACCGGTATCTGGGAATGGGAGGCATTGCCCGATTGGGTGACTACAAGATCACCCCGGAGGACATGGTTGAGGTGATCAAAGACGCTGTCTTCACCCAGGTTATGAAGGGCTCTGAGAAACTGGAGAACTATCTTTGGAAGATATTTGAAAGCAGAATCTATAACAAACAGCTCTATTTTGAGTTTGCTGATTTCAATGAGAAAGACAGGACTGCCCGCTTCAAAATGTACACGAGGGTGCACCCCGCACTTGAGACTAACGTGTACTGGGGCGTCTTGGAAGAGGTCACCATGGATACTGGATCTTCCCAGATCTATTCCACTGACACCTTTCTGGCGTACGTCATCTTGAGCAACACAGGAGATGGGAAAGCGTCTGAGATCTCCTATGAGCTTGATGCCCCTGATTTTGCCCCCGTTGACATGACCTGGATATACAATGTGGAGAACCACTTGAACCTGGAGATCAACCCTGAAGAACAGGCAGGGCTCTTATTCTTGATGAAAGCACCCTCTGTCTCCCGTGAGACCACCTTCCCCATAAAGGTGAGGGTAACCTATTCAGATGGAGTGGAGACCAAGACAGACACCAAGACCGTGTATCTGAATGTCTTGTCCCAGAGGAGGGCTAATGTGGATGTGAAGAAGACTGTTATTGAGGGAAAATCAGTGGTGAAAGAGACAGGCAAAGAAGTGGTAGACATGCGGGTAGGGGAGGAAAGGACGATCACAGCCTATATTAAGAATGTGTCAGAAGAAGAGATAAAACAGCTGCACTATGTCGACCAGATTCCTCAGGGGTTAGAAGTTGTAGAAGGGAAATCAGAGTGGATGGGGAGTGTAAAACCAGGAGAGACGGTGAAGGTCACCTACAAGATCAAGGTAAAACAGATTGGTATCTACCAGTTCAAGGGGAAGACCTTCTACAAGGACGAGCAAGGCCACGTGTACGAGGGAGTGTCCAATACGACAGAGATCAGGGTCATAACAGAGCCAGGACCAAAGCTGCGCCGCGAATTAGACTCTACCACGGTGAAGCGAGGTGATACTCTAACAGTGGTCATCAGGGTGGAAAATGATACTCCCAATCCTTTGAAGAACATCCAGATCGTGGACATCATACCTGAAGGGTTCCAGGTAGAATCTTTAGAGACTAAGGGGTTACAAGAAGACGAGGGGACTATCAGGTACTACATTGACGAGTTGAAACCTAATAAGTACATCCTGTTGAAGTATGTCTTGAGAGCAGGAGAAAAGGCAGGGAAGTTCACCTACAAAGGAGTGAGGTTGGCCTACGAGAATGGAAGTGGACTGAAGGAAGAAATAATGACGGGAGATGAAAATATATTGATTCCAGAGACTGAGACTCCCAGCCTGCAGCTGTCCTACCAACTGATTCGAAAGGTGGACGCAGATGGGGAATACACCACCGTGGTGGTGGATCTGCTCAATAGTGGTGGGATTTCAGCCACAAAGATCAAACTCCAGGCGTCCCTGCCTCCTGGAACACAATTCCTGGAAGCTTCTACCGACTACCTCCGTGAAGGGGATTTTCTTATCTTTTCGATAGACGAAATAGAACCGGGAGACCAGTTCACCGTAAAGTACACGTTCAAGGTTCCCCATTCCAACCAGGATATCTCCTACAATTTGCCTTTCAGCGTGGTGTACTCAGATGACTTCGACCGGGAGTACACAGCAGAAGCGACCGGGAGCTTCATTGTGAGGTCTCAGGCACCCATTGTCGAGGTCACCAAGGTGGTAGACCGGGATGGGGTGAAGCTCAACTTCTCCGTGAGGGTTGCAGTCACTGTTGCAAACGATGGAGACATCCCCGCCGTAGCCCACGTGGTGGACCCCCTGCCTGAGGGCATGGTACTCTTATCAGGGACAAATGATTGGGAAGGCATCCTGGAACCGGGAGAATCTGCTCAGATCCTCTATGAAATGCTGTGCACACGGGTGGGAACCTTCTCCCTCCCCTCGACGAATGTCACCTACGAGGACAAGTGGAAGACCACATACACGGCAGAGTCTCAACTGATCCCGTTAACAGTGCGAGGGATTCTGGTGGAAAAGTCTGCCGATGTGACTACCCTGAAAGTAGGTGAGGTGGTGGTCGTGACCGTGAGGGTGACCAACACCTATGATGAGAAGGCTACCAACATCATCATCCACGACACGGAGAATATTCCCAAGGAATTCTCTCTTGTCGAGGGAGATACCAGCTGGACCATCGCTGCCTTGAACCCTGGCGAGCAGGTTACCTTCACCTACTCGTTGAAACCTGCTGCTGCAGGAAGCTTCAACCTGGGTGCAGCGACAGCCACCTTCATCGATGTGTACAATGACAAACACGAGTCGCAGTCTGTGTCTGTTTCAGTGGCAGTGGAAGAGGTAGCCCCACCACCTGAGGAAACGAAAGCCCCCCCCGAAGAAGAGGCAAAAGAAGCTGTGGAAACAATAACAAAGAGGCTGCTCAAATCATTTGACATAACATTGATTTTAGTGATCTTTTTGATCATGGCCATCAGTATGATGCTGGCCTTCCTCTTGATAGAGAGGAGGAGGACAGAAGAAGAGGAACATTACGAGGTAGGAATTCCTGCTGCACCCCCCGAGGGAGTGACTATATTCAGGAAAGAAGAAGCAAGAAAGCCTCCTCTGCCCACCGTGAGGGAGCGAGCTGAAAAGCTGGAAGAGGTAACACCCCTGGACATGGTAAGGAAGAGACAGGAGAAAATTGAGGAAAAGAAGGAGGAAGTGGAAAAAGTGGCAAAGAGCAGAGATATCCATGAACTGCTGGAAAAGAAAGAAGAGGGTGAGATTGAATTCGAAGAGAAATTCGAATTCGGAGAAGAAGTAGTTCCCAAAAAGATGAAGGAGGAAGAACTTGGTCTTGAAGATCTCTTCGAGAAAGAAAAATCAAAAGAACCAGAGAAATCAGAGTTTACAGATGTCCGTGATATCCTCAGGATAACCAGGAAAGAAGAGGAGACAAAAAAGAACAACAGAGCAGAACCACCGAACTGGGGAGACAGCACAGATGAGGAGTTACCAGAAGTACCTGATCTTCGAGAACTCATCAAAGGAACAAGGAAATTTGAAGAAGAGCAAGAGAAATCAAAATCAGAAGGGGAGGAAGAGGAAGAAGATTCCGATGGATTCAATGCGAGAGATGTCTTGAAAAAGAAAGATTAATTTATTCTCTTCTCTTTTTTCAAAGAAAACCAGTGAGCGAATTTCAACTTGTCTCGTAATTCTCAACTGAACCCCCATCCAACCATAGCGCTCCGTGCAGTGAACCAGCACATAACAAAATAATGTGAAATTCTGCATTCTCCAAAACCTCGCTAACTACCATGAACAGTAAGTTCACAAAAGGTAGAAATAAAAGGTCACCCACACCAATGAGGAGGTATCATCCTCCTGGTTGCATCTCTGTAGAGAAACCTTTTTATTGCCTCATGAACTTGCTGTAGCATGGAATATTTCAAGACAGGAATCAAGGGATTCGATATAATCATGGACAAAGGTCTTCCCAATAACACTACTATCATTCTACACGGACCCCCCGGTACGGGGATTCGTGTTTTCGGTCAACAGTTCGTTTATTCAGGGCTCCAGCTGGGAGCACGCTGCATCTACTTCACGTCTGAGAGACCAAGTGAAGAGATCGTCGAGGACATGAAGTTCTACAAGTGGGACGTTGACGAATGCGTGAAGAAAAAGCAGTTAATCTTTATTGATGCATACACGACGAAATATGAAAAAAGCTATTCTGCAGACATAGAAATCTTGAAGGATCTGGTTTGGGACGTGGGTGCATCGAACCAGTTGAGAATGGCTCTCACCAAACATCTGGAGCGATTTGATAAAGAGAAAGTGACTCAGATACGGGTTGTGGTGGATTCTTTGTCAGCTTTGTTCCGTACAGAGAATCCTGAAGACGTGGTGGATCTCTTTGAGATCATACAGATTCTTGCCCGCAAGTATGGCGGGATTTACCTTTTCATACTAGACAGGGGAGTGCATGAAGAACGTCTCGTCAACATGCTGCTGTATTTAACGGACGGCATTTTTGACTTCTCTACGAGAGAGAGGGGTTCTGAGCTTGAACATGTGATGCGAATCCAGAAATTGAGGAACATGATCTTCTCCACTAAACTTATCCCCTACATTATAAGCGAAGAAGGGGTGGTGGTGGAAACAACGGAAAGGATTATTTGAGGTTTCAAAGAGTCATTACCGAAAGACGCATACGTTGGGTTGAGGAGAAAGGTTCATAAAAGGAGGATTCTTCCTCTACCTGATGGACATAATCATTGCAGGTTGTGGCATTGCAGGATGCTACACCGGGCAGCTGCTCAAGAAGAGGGGGTTGAACCCTTCACTCTTTGAGGAACACCCTGACATTGGGAAACCGCTCCAGTGCGCAGGACTCATAGGGAGGGAGACGGTTAATACTTCACAGATCCCTTTTCCAGAAGAGGTCATCATGAGGCGGGTTGATGGAGCGCGGTTCTACCTGGGAAGTGAGTGGTTTGAAATTGAGAGGACGAAGGCCGCCTACGTCATAGACAGGGTTGAACTGGACAGGTTCTTCTCCAGGGGGTTAAATGTCCACACTCGAGAGAAGATCACAGGCATTGAGGAAGGTCCTCCTGTAAGGGTGACCACAACCAAGGGCATGTACACGTGCGACGTCCTTTTGGGTTGTGATGGGCCTTTTTCTATGGTGAGAAAGAACTTGAACTTCTCGGTAAAGGCTTCTTTCTACCCTGGAGCCCAATATGTCGTTAATGTGGCACCTGAAGATGATTTTATAGAACTCCATGTGAAAAAACCCTTTTTCTTTTGGCTCATCCCTGATACGGAGGAGACTATCCGCATTGGATTTATTGGTCCTGATCCCTTTCATGAACTGGATAGGTTCATGGAACGGAGGGAGATCAAAGGTGAAATTCTGGACAAACAGGCAGGAGTCATCCCCCTGGGGTATGGGAGTATTGCTAAGAAGAATGTAGCCTTACTGGGCGATGCAGCCTGTCAGGTGAAACCCATGACCGGTGGTGGGATTTTCTACAGTATGAAAGCTGCCGAAATGGTTGTTGACTATCTGGGTGACCTTTCACAGTACGAGAAGAAATGGAAGGAGAGTTTTGGCCGTGAGATTAAAATAGGATTGAGAATGAGACAGATATATGAGAGCATGAGTGAGAAAAATTTGGGCAGAGTTTTTAGAGTTTTCAAGGAGAATAAGGACACTATAGAGAATATAGCAGACTTTGAAAGGCATTCCTCTATTGTAAAGGAGTTCTTAAAACACCCTTTGTTACTGAAACTTGCGGGTTCAGCTTTAAAGGAATTTTTCACATGATACATACAACCTGGCAGTTCTGTATCACAGCTAACCACCAGACTATCATGCCATGGAATTCGAAACTCGGTGGATAAATAAGAGATGAAAGTGCTTGAAGCTGCCAGCCCTTCACTAAGTACAGTAAGCGGTGGATAGCCCAGAAAAATCGGTCTCCGTAACCTACTTATCTGTCTGTGACCCCCCTTCCCCTATGTCTCCGCTACAATCCCTTATCTCTTATCGTCAGGGATGACATCTGGGAAAAAGTTTTTATACGGTCGATAGTACTACACTCTATGCAAAAGTTCTCAGATGAAGAGCTTCTGGAACTTCATCAGAAAAAGTTAACAGACAGGCAGATTGGAGAAGCACTCGACGTTACGCAGGCCGCTGTCAACTACCGTCGTGAAAAGCTGGGGTTGAAGAATAACTATGAAAGAAATACCTTTACAGATGATCAATTGCTCGAACTCTATGATCAGGGGTTGAATGATCGTGAGATCAGCAAAGCCCTGGGTGTCACCCAAGCTGCCGTCAACTATAGAAGGAAGAGACTGGAATTACCGTCTAACTACATCCGTGAAAAAGCTTTTCTTTCCCAGTACCAGAAGGGACTGTCAGCAGAGGAAATTGCCTCTGAGCTGAAAGCTCCTCTCCGCACTGTCATTCACATGATGGATAAATGCGAATTAGTCTCAGAAGAATCAACAGCAGAGGCAGATATACACTAAATTTTTCATTGTCACTATTTATCATCAATTGCTTATTCTTCATTACCATATACCGATTCTTCAATTCCATTAAACATTGACCGAAAGACTTATATAGGATAGTTGTTAAAGATTTCAAAACAAGTAAAGGTGGAAAGCTATGAAAAATATCACTTTCAAGAACATACCAGACGATCTCTACTACAAGGTAGTGGAGTGGAAAGGAAAGCTGCGCTGTGCCACATGGCAGGATTTCCTGGAGAAGGTCATATCTGTCCTCGAGGAATCTCAGGACACTGCGGTCGTAAAGGAGATATCCAACAAGGTGTGAGTTTAAGGAGGAACGACACTGGTACAACCGTACCCCTTACACTACCTGGTGGCTATCTTACGAATCCGATCGTAATTTCCATTTTATAAAGTAAATGTCTCCTTATCCCTCTAAAGGGAACTTTATAAAAAGGATATCAATGAAAGAAACTATTTAGATAGTAGTAATCAATCAATAATGGAAAAAAAATCTTTCTTTTTATCCTCAATACTACCCGTATATGGCCTCCTTGAGCGAAAAGTATATAAAGGAATAGATGCATAAGAATTTAAACCTTCAATTGAAAGAACACATTAAAAGATGGCATGAGAAAAGTTCTCTGACCATCAGGCATCAAGTCTGACAAGAGGAGGAGAGAATATGGCGAACACAAAAATGATAAAGGCTAACAGCCTGATCATCTGCATACTTTTGGTAGGGAGTATGCTCATTCTAAGCTCGAAAGAGGTTGCAGCCCAGAGTATTGGTGGGACGATTTACGAAGATGTCAACATGAACGGCATCTTCGATGTTGGAGAGGTTGCGCTTGCAGGTGCTACCGTGTTCCTGGACCCCCCCACAGGAGGGTCTGTGGTGAGCGGAGGTGGCGGTGCATACAACATTCCCACGGCTGTAGGATATCACTGGGTGACAGTGAGGATGCAGGGGTACAAGACGGTGACCAAGAACGTGAATGTGACAGGTGCAATGACGGTGAACATTGGGTTGGTGCCCTTCGAGTCTATCACAGGAAGGGCGGTGAAGACAGATGGTACTGGTATCACGGGGATGCACATCGAGGTGTATCTGGGAGCTCAGCATCTCGCCCAGTATGACACTTTTACTGATGCCTTTGGCAACTACTGCGTTCATGGATTGCCTCCAGGTGTGTACAACCTGCGGATCATGAAGGCAGAGTACTACGACCAGTGGAAGTACAACATAACTGTGGATGGGATAATTGTTAACGCAGTGCAGTACAACTGGCACACGACTGCGAACGTGGACTTCACTAACCTGAGCTACGACCACGGGGTGATCTTTGGCACAGTGAGCACGGGAGTGGGACCGCTCCCAGGTGCTGTAGTGGAAGTGCCTGGGTTAGGATTGTCAACGACGACAGACACCCTGGGAAATTACATGATACACAACATGCCTGCAGGCTGGTACTACGTTGTCGTCAGAAAGAACGGATTCCAGACTGGCGTCGAATTTGTGTGTGTCACGAATGGGACGACAGGTCCCACAGGACCCATTGACTTCATGCTCCTGCGTTCAACTGGGTTCCCCATCATTGAGGGCGCAGTATCTGATGGTGTACAGGCTATAGAGAATGCGGTGGTAGAAATACCCGGTCTCACCTGGACACTGGGTTCAGGGAACGAGTTGTACACCGACAAGGCAGGATACTACATCTTTGCTGACTACGCTGGCAGCACTATCTACGTTCCTCATATCCTGGCCGCAGGTAAATACACCATTGTGGTGAGGAATGAGGCAGGATCTACCACTGACGAGGAAGACAACCACCACAAGACCAATGCCAGAATAGTGATAGCCCAATTGGCACGGGTTACACGGGCAGATTTCCGACTTGAGGAGAACTACGGGATAAAATTCGGGAGAGTAATCAATACGGACGGCATTGGCGTGGAAGGAGCCAAGGTGTATGTTCCTAATTCCCCATATACCACTTTCACTGACAGCAACGGTGTTTTCGCCTTGGAATTACCCTCGGAGACGTACTCAGAAGACTGTGATACTGTCATACTACCTTACCAGACTGCGGCGGGTTTCGATGAGATGACCTACTGCGGCATGACAGATACCTTCCAGATCACGGGTGCGAGCCTACCGTTCCACAGGATGCACAAGGCGCGCTACCTCATCAAGGCGGAGAGTGCTAACTACGTCCCCACTCTAGAATATTTTATACCTGTTCCTGGTGGGCCTGGCCTCCTGAACCCTGAGGACCCCTGTGAGCTGTGTGTGAATGGGATCATCCTCATTCCCAAGACAGGCATCTTGAAGGGACAGGTGTTTCTGGCAGGCCAGCCTGTGACCAATGGGTTCGTGTTCGTGGCAGGTCGTGACGTGCCCTTGCAGGCGAACGGATACTACGAGACCCACGATGTCCCCATAGGCATATACACTGCTGCTGTCATTGATCCTACAAGGACGATCCTGGGCACTAAAACGAATATTCCTGTGTACCACGACCAGATCAGCTATGAGATTATTTACAT